>Ga0129299_1002623_pt1 | contig 11881 bp, 6 predicted proteins | sample ConPoolayeCmetaG_FD_94477 | JGI IMG/M metagenome (GOLD analysis project Ga0129299, IMG submission 94477) | Hot spring microbial mat communities from California, USA to study Microbial Dark Matter (Phase II) - Cone Pool mat layer C metaG ... | reverse complement strand
GCCTGCCGGCAGGGCAGACCCCCGCGGTGGACATCACGTCCCCGTTTCCACGCACAGGCGGCGATGGGATTCGAACCCATGAATAACGGATTTGCAATCCGTCCCCTTGGTCCACTTGGGTACGCCGCCGGGACCGAGAAGCCTCATATCCCCCATCCGACGTTCCCGCTTGCGCCTTGCCCGTCCGCACAATCGGCGAACAACACCCGCGGGAACGCCTCTTGCTTCATCTTCGGCCCGCAAGCAGATCCACGAAGCTCTTGAACGGTATCACGAGCAGCGGCGGACCTCTTCACCGGCCGTCAACCCACCATACCGGTGGACGCTGCGACGGTCAAGCAGTTGGTCGGTCGTACCCGGCGCAGGAGCAGGACCGTCCCGCCTCTGTCGGGATCGGAGCGTGAGCCGTTTGCGGTGCATCTGTTCAACCGCGCCCGCCGTTCATCGCCGGTCGTGCTCACAGATGCTCGGACCCGCGGAACACCCGGGGCGATTACGATGTGGCTCTTTGACAACTGAATAACGCAGCCCGGCGGCGCGGGGCCGAGAGCAACCCGGCGCGGACGGCAGTGTCATCCGGTCGATGCCAGCCGGGGCGTCGGCGCTACGTTCCGCACGCCGGCGGCCGGTTCGGTCCGTTGAAACATGTCTGGAACGCGGCGAAGTCGGTCAGGTCCACGTCGGCATCCTTGTCGATGTCCGACAGGGTGCATGTCTGAATCGTCGGCGGGCGATTCGGGCCGTTGAAACACGACTGGAAGAAGCTGAAGTCGCCAAGGTCGACGTCGCCGTCGTCGTCGAAGTCGGCCGCGGCTTTGACTTCCACAGTCACGTCGATCGCCTGCGGCGTATTGAGCGCTCCGGCCGCTGCGATCGTGATGGCGCCCTGGTGTATGCCCGGCGGGAGACTCGCGGCGTTGAACACGACGTTGATTGTATCGGTTTCGCCAAGCGAGCTGCCGTTCGTGGGGTTGCAGGACATCCAGTCGCGGTTGTCGGAGATCGAGTAGGTCAGGGTGCCGCCGCCGCCGTTGCGGATGGTAAACGTCGCCGGGGCGGGGTTTGTGCCCTGCCGGGTTGTGACGGACAGCGCCGACGGGGTGCGTACGATGGTCGGCGCGGCCAGCACCGTCAAGTCTACGGGGATCGTCAACGGGCTGTTGCTGGCGTTGTTGTCCGTAATCGCGATTTCGGCCGAGTAGGAGCCTGGGGACAGTGACGCAGTCGCGTACGTGATCTGGATCGTGTCGTTTTCGCCGGTTGACGTTCCGGAGGAGGGGCTGACCTGCTGGATCCAGCTTGCGTTCTTCGTGATGGAGTACTGGAGCGTGCCGGCCCCCGCGTTGCGGACCGTGAAACTGTCGTTCGGCAGGTTGTTGGTTTGCACGACCGATCGCGTGAACGACACGGGACTCACCTCGATCCTCGGTCGCGGGGCATAGTTCACGCCGACAACGATCGCCAGCAGATCGCGGTCGGGCCGGGCCGTGGGGCCGTCGTAGTATATACCGTTGGCGTAGTTGTTCGCCTGCGTGGCATACGCGTTGAAGCCGGTCTGCGGCGACTCCTCGCAAACGGGGTTATTGAAGGCCTCCAGCCGGAGGGCGTAGGTCTGGCCCGGGGTCACGGGCACGTCGTCGATGCCCCAGTTGACGAGCACGGGAAGGAACTCGACGGAGACGACACATCGCGACGTGACGGCAGGCCCCACCTGCGGGCCGGTCGGCCCACCCTGCCGGATGCTGGCGCGGTACTGAAAATGCGTGTTGACCTGTCGGACGACAAACGCCTGGGCGCTGACGATCCGGTTGATGCCGGGCGGCACGACGAATGTCTGCGCCTGGTAGTCCGCCCAGCTCTGGATGGCGTAGGCATCGCTGTCCGTGCCGGGCGGCTCCTGCAAGGTCGAACTGTTGAGCCCGGAAACAAGGTCATAATGGTAGACCGGCGTCTGCGGGAACGCCGTGACGCTCCCTTCGTCGGAGACCCACATCCACTGTGTTTCGAACGAGTACCACCGGCCGTTGGACGGATTGCGGAAGTAGAAGTTCGGCGACTGATCCGTCGCCGAGGACGGGTCGAAAATGCGAACATCGTACGCCATGTGCGGCTCGATCATCGTCACGCGGTTCCAGCCGTCCGGGTCCGCGTAGCCGAAGATGGCGCTGCCCTGGTTGGAGAGGTTGGTCACGCCGACTCCGGCGCCCTTTGAGCCGTTCTCGCGGAACAGGTGGCTTTCCAGCACGTGACTGTTCGCGTTGAGATAGTTGCCGATCTGCCGATAGTAGATGAGTTTCCATCGTGGGCCGGCCCGCGCTACGGAGGCCGTACCGAGCAGCAGCAACGCAACCGCCGGCCAGAAACCGCAGAGCGGCCTCGACCGCCTGCCCTCGCACACGGGGTTATGGGTTCTCATATCGTGCTCCTTTTCCCTTCGGCCCTGCGCACGAGGCCGCTTGAGTCCGCTTCCGCCAGGTTCAGTATAACGAGGTGGCAGCGTGATTTCGAGGGGCAGCGCGGCGGGCGGCGCCGTTGCCGTGCGTCTTGACGGGGCGACGTCCGCCGAATAATCTGTGGCTTTCGTTCAGCCGCCGATGAGACGGCGGGATACCCGCGAGGGGATGGTCGCGCGGCCGGTTGAACAGAATAACTGCCGGGATTCCACGAATGAAGCTTGAGGACGAGTCAACATGAAGAGTGGCCCCGTTGTCGCCGCAGATGCGGAGAACGCCGTCCAGCCTCGAAATCTCGAATCGCTTTTCGCCCCGAAGTCGATCGCGGTGATCGGTGCGTCGCGGTCGCCAACGGCGGTGGGGCATACGCTGTTCCGGAATCTGCTTCTGGGCGGCTATACGGGCGTGCTCTACCCGGTGAATCCGAAGGCGAAGAGCATCCTCGGCGTGAAGTGCTATCCGACGCTGACGGCGATCGGCGAGCCGGTGGATCTGGCGGTAATCGTGGTGCCGTCGGCGTTCGTGTGCGACCTTCTGGAGGAGTGCGGGACCTGCGGCGTACACAATGCGATCGTGATCACGGCGGGCTTCAAGGAGATCGGCGGCCAGGGCGTCGCGCTCGAGCAGAAGCTGGTGCAGACGGCCCGCAGACACGGGATCAACGTGCTGGGGCCGAACTGTCTCGGAATGAGCAACACGGACCCGGACGTTTCCATGAACGCCTCGTTTGCGCGCGACATGCCGATCCGCGGGAACATCGGCTTCCTGACGCAGAGCGGCGCGATGGCGTGTGCCGTTCTGGACTATGCAAAGGGGGCCGGCATCGCGTTTTCGAAGTTCATCAGCTTCGGCAACAAGGCGGACATCACCGAGATCGATCTTCTGGCCGCGCTGGGCGAAGATCCGCTCACGCAGGTCATTCTGATGTACGTGGAGGACCTGTCCGACGGTCCGAGCTTCATGCGCGTGGCGCAGCAGATCACGCACGGACCGAAGGCCAAGCCGATTCTTGCGATCAAGACCGGGCGCACGCCGCAGGGGGCGGCGGCGGCGGCGAGTCATACCGGCTCGCTGGCCGGGTCTGACGAAGTCTACGAGGCGATTTTCAATCAGAGCGGCGTCCTGCGGGTGGAGACCATCGCGGATCTGTTTCACTATGCACAGGCGTTCCCGAATCAACCGACGCCCGCCGGCCGTCGCGTTGCCATCGTGACGAACGCGGGCGGTCCGGGCATCATCGCCACCGACGCCTGCGTGCGGTATGGTCTGGACGTTCCGCGGCTTCGCGACTACACCGTCAAGTCGCTTCGCAACCAGTTGCCGCCGACGGCGAGCGTTCGCAATCCGGTGGATGTCATCGGCGACGCCAAGCACGACCGCTATCGGGCCGCGCTCGACGCCGTCTGCGCCGACGAGAACGTCGACGCGACCGTCGTCATCATCACGCCGCAGAACATGACCGACGTCGTCGAGATCGCCGAAGTCATCGTCGACGCGGCGGGCTTCTCGGGCAAGCCGTTGTGCGCGTGTTTCATGGGGGCCGTGGACGTCTCGCCGGGGATCGCGATCCTGCGGGCCCATAACGTGCCGCACTATTCGTTCCCCGAAGACGCGATGCGCGCGATTGCCGCCCGCTGCCGGTTCGCCGAGTGGGCCCGTACGCCGCTGGCCGGCTTCCGTCAATACGATTGCGATCGCGATGTCGTGCGGAAGGTTTTCGAGAGCGAGCGCGAGGCCGGCCGCCACCAGCTTATCGAGCTCCGGGCACTCGAGGTGTTGCGGGCCTACGGTTTTCCGACGGCGCCGTTCCACCTGGCCGCCAGTGCCGACGAGGCCGTGGCCGCCGCAGGCGAGATGGGCTACCCCGTCGTGTTGAAGATCGTGGCTCCGGCGGTCCTGCACAAGACGGAAGTGGGCGGCGTGCAGGTCCGGCTGGCCGACGAGTCGGCGGTGCGGCGTGCATTCGAGCAGATCATGGCGAGCGTGCGGTCGAAAGTGGGTGCGGACACGGAGATCTGGGGCTGCCTGGTCCAGAAGATGCTTCCGCCGGCCAAGGAAGTCATCCTGGGCATGACGCGGGATGCCAAGTTCGGCCCGCTCATCATGTTCGGTCTCGGCGGCATCTATACCGAGGCGCTGCGCGACGTGTCGTTCCGGCTGGCGCCGCTGCGGCCGAATGTCGCGGAGGAAATGATCCGGAGCATCCGCAGCCACCGTCTCCTGGAAGGCGTCCGGGGGGAGAAGCCGTCGGATCTTTCCGCCATCGCCGACTGCCTGCTCCGGCTGTCGCAGCTCGTGACGGACTGGCCGGAAATCCAGGAACTGGACATCAACCCATTGATGGTGTTCGCGCGCGGCGAGGGCGCGGCTGCCGCCGATGCGCGCATCATTCTCAGCGAGCCGAAGTAAAGGTTATCAATCGGAAGGACGGCAGTCATGACGACCCAATGGCAGGACCGTTACGCGGACAAGCTACGCACCGCGGAAGACGCGGTGGCGAAGGTGAAGCGCGGTGACCGCGTTTTCATCGGTTCGGCGTGCGGCGAGCCTCGCGAGCTGGTGCGGGCGCTGACGGCGTTCGGCGACAATCTGGCCGATACGGAGATCATTCACGTGCTGACGCTGGGCGTGGCGGCGTATGCGCAGCCGAAGTACGCCGACCGCTTCCGCGCGAACGCTTTCTTCATCGGCAACAGTCTTCGCGGGGCGGTCGAAGAATGCCGCGCGGACTACACGCCGGTGTTCCTCTCGCAGGTTCCGGCGCTGTTCCGATCGCGCCGCGTGCCGATCGACGTGGCCCTCATCTGTGTCACGCCGCCGGACGAGCACGGGTTCTGCAGTTACGGGGTATCCGTGGACATCACGAAGGCCGCGACGGAGTCGGCCAGACTCGTGATCGCCCAATGCAACGCGAACATGCCGCGGACGCTGGGCGATGCCTTCATCCACGTGAGCCAGATCCACTATCTCGTCGATTACACCGAGCCGCTGCTCGAGTTCCCCAGCGAGGAGGCCGACGACGTGACGCGCCGCATCGCCGAGCACGTGGCCCGGCTGGTGCGCGACGGTTCCACGCTCCAGCTCGGCATCGGCCGCATCCCGGACGCGGTGCTGAGCTGCCTGACCGACAAGAACGACCTGGGCATCCACACGGAGATGTTTTCCGACGGGGTGCGTGAGCTTGCGCAGGCCGGCGTGATCACGGGCAGGAAGAAAACGCTCCATGCGGGCAAGATCGTCGGCAGTTTCGCCGCCGGCAGCCGCAGGCTTTTCGAGTTTATCGACAACAATCCGATCGTCGAGATGCACCCGTCGGAATACACGAACGATCCGTTCGTCATCTCGAGGCACGACAACATGATCGCGATCAACTCGGCGCTGGAGGTGGACCTTACGGGCCAGGTATGCGCCGATTCGATCGGCTATCGGTTTTTCAGCGGTCTGGGGGGCCATGCGGACTTCATGCGCGGCGCGGCGCTCGCCCGCAACGGCATTCCGATCATCGCCATGCCGTCGACGGCCGGCCGGGGCGACAAGCGTGTTTCGCGCATCGTGCCGTCGCTCGCCGAGGGGGCCGGCGTCATCACAACGCGCGGCGACGTACACTACATCGTGACGGAGTACGGGGCCGCCTATCTGCACGGCAAGACGATGCGGGAACGGGCGATGGCCCTGATCAACATCGCGCATCCGGACTTCCGGTCGGAGCTGTTGCACGCGGCCAAGCGGCGCCGCATCGTCTATGCCAACCAGATCATGCCGTCGCCGGCCACCCTGTACCCGGCCGAGCTCGAAACGAGCATATTGCTGAAGAACGGCAAGACGCTCTTCGTCCGGCCGATCAAGCCGACCGACGAGCCGTTGATGAAGGATATGTTCTACGATTTCAGCGAGCGGACGGTCTATCTGCGTTATCACGCGACGCTGAAGTCGATGCCGCATAACTCACTGCAGGTGTTCTGCAACGTGGATTACGAGTCGGAGATGGCGCTGGTCGGCATCGTGGAGGTGGACGGTGTCGAGCAGATTGTCGCCGTCGGCCGTTATATGACCGAACCGGCGGGCCAGACGGCCGAGCTGGCCTTCGCCGTCCGCGACGAATGGCAACATCAGGGCATCGGCACGTTTCTGTTTCACTATCTGGTCAAGATTGCGCGCGATCGAGGCATACGGCATGCGACGGCGTCGGTGCTCTCCGAAAACCAGGCGATGGTGAAGATCTTTCACCGCTGCGGCCTGAGCACCAAGCGCACGGTCGAGGCGGGCGTCATCCGCTTCGACATCGACCTGAGCGAGCCGGAAAAGCCCCCGCCCATCGCCTAGAGGTTCGATCTTGTGAGGCGAGTTTCTCGCTGCGTGGTGTGGGGGGATCGCGCCTGCGTGCGCCTGGTACAGGCAAGGTGCTCTCTGCCACGGAGCAGCCGGCGAATTGAGAGGGGCCCTCGCTGGCGGCTCACCAGTCGCAGTACGGCACGTTGTTGGAGCCGACTTCGGTTTCGGGGCAGTTTGCCCGGATGCGGCCGAAGTAGTGTTCGTATTCCCAGCCGTATCCCGTTCCCGCCGCCCCCGGTGTCGTGAAATGGTTCATGGTGAACACGCGCGTCTGGCCTGCATTGGCGCCGACCGGCAGCGGGGGAATTCGTCGCAGGTACGGGCCGAGCGGGTGTGTGGCGTCGCGGGCAAGCACGGCATCGCCCTTGTCGTTCGTATACCATGTCAGTTGCCGCGCGAACGCTTCGGAGGTCTGGGCACCCGCTCCGGTCCCCGCGGACCGCAGTGCGGGAACGTCGCCACCGTGCTCGACGGTGTACAGCTCGATTGCGTCGCGCAACAGCTTCAGGTCGGCCCGAAGGGCGGCCTCCCGGGCGTTCTGCGAGGCATGGCCGATGCGCGGTATCGCAATCGCAGCGATGACACCGATAATCACGATGACGATCACGAGTTCGACGAGCGAGAAGGCCCGCCCGTCCGATATCCGTCGTTGAAACCTCATACGGTCCGTCCGCCACCCGCGCCTTCGATTGCCGCGCAGTGCCGTGGCTGATATCGGTCAGACGGCTCATCGTCGTGAGCGGGAATCGTCGGATCGTGCCGGACAGAAGACATGCGTCGTGATGGAGGTTTATCCCGGCCTGGGCCCTGTGCGAGGCGCGCAGAGTTGCGCATTCGCGGGCGAAAGGGCAGCGGCACACGATGGGCTACGCCTGCTTTGCAAGACGCAGGTGGCCGAATGCGGCGGCGCCCGGCGACGAACCGCTGAAGATGTGCGGTCGATGTCCGGTGTGCTCGGCATACCGGTCGGCAACGGCCTCGACGGCCTCGAGAGCATCGGGACGGCCGAGTACGGCAACGGTGCCGCCGCTGCCGCCGCCGGTGATTTTGGCGCCGTACAGCCCATGCCCGGTGCCGACCGCTTTAACGAGCTCCACAATGCGATCCGTAGCGTCGCTCCCGAGGCCGCAGGCGGTGTAGCTTGCGTGGCTCTGGTACATCAGCTCGCCGAGACGATGCAGCCGCTGCTCGCCGGAACAGCGCGGCAGTAATTCCGCGAACTCGCGGACTCTGGCGTGTTCGTGGATGGGATGCGCCGTGGCCGCGCGCACGGGGTATCGCTCGCCGCCCTCGGCGCGCGTCACGGGATCCGTGGTGCCGTCGTACTGGGCGAGGAACATGCCACCCTCCATCCAGGTCGGCAGCTCCGGTTCGTATGCCTTTGTGAACTCATCGGGAGAGATATTGGCGAGATAGCCGTGCCATCTGGGATCGTCTATGCGAACGTGCACGCCCGAATCCTCCGGTGTGACGGCCAGTCGGGCACGATCGGCGATGATGCGATAGCCCATGAACGCGGCGACGCGGACGGAGGTGTAGCTTGCACCACGGACGGCATGTTGAACGCCCGAGTCGAGTCCCCAGAAGGCGACGTCGTCGGGGATGGGCACGGCGGGGAGCAGTTCTGCGGGCTGACAGAGCAGCGCCAGGAGTCGGTGGGCCTCGCCACAGACCGAGGTCATCTGGTCCATCACGCCGCATGGCGCGCCGACGACGAGGTTTTCGACCGTCTGACAGAGGATTGCCAGATCCCGGGGCGGCAGCGTCAGGTTGAACGCGGCCGCGATTGCGTGCATCACGGCCACCTCGATGGCCGCGGATGAGCCGAGGCCCTTTCCCTCCGGCAGTGTCGAGCCGATCAGGATGCGGGCGCCCCCGGAAAAGCGGACGGCGCGCTCTCGCATCAGCACGAGGAACGCGCCGGCTGCATACGCCGCCCATCGGGTCTTCGGATCGCTCCCGAAGTCCCGCCGGGCCGTCTCATAGTCCACGGGCCGTCCGTGGCACTCGAGCCGGGCGAGCGGCGTTTCGAAAACCGGCGTCCGCTTGCCGTCGTCGGCGGCAAGGCTGACGATTCGCAACGTCGGTGACGGGTCGCGCTGAATCGCCGCAAACGTCGCTTCCTGCGTGGGCAACTGGAGCACGAGCGAGCCGGAGTAATCGGCGATGCCGCCCATGACATCCAGCCGCCCGGGGGCCCGGGTTACGATGACTTCGGATCTTGGCAGGAAAAGCCCGCGCGCCGGCGATGTCGGGCTGCGGTCCTGCTGATTCATCATTTCGATAAACGTTTCGACGTCAGACAGTCCCTGCGTCGAACCCTGAGTGATGCGGTACATGACGGCGTATGTTAACCGCTCGTGCCGCAACCGGCACCCCCTGTTGCCGGGTGTTTGTAATGGGTACTGGCGAGCGCGCGGAGTTCCGCGGCTTTTTCCTCGGGAGAGGTATCGCTGAGGAAGCTGCCGCCGCCGATCTCCGGCCCCGCGAGGTACTTGAGCATGTTCGGCTTCCGCAGGGGCGGATGGAACTCGATGTGGAAGTGAAAGCCGCCATAGTCGCCGTCAACGGTGGGGGCCTGGTGCAGGGCCATGACGTACGGGAACGGCATGCGCCAGAGGTTATCGAACCGGACCAGCACGTCCTTGAGGACCACGGCGAGATCGGCGATTTCGCGATCGGACAGGGCGGCGATGTTCGGGTGGGTTTCCCTGGGCGCGACGAAGACCTCGTACGCGTAGCGGGCGAAATACGGCACAAATCCGATGGCCGAATCGTTTTCGCAGAGGATGCGCCGGCCGTCCTGAGCTTCGGCCGCGAGGATGTCCTGGAAGAGCACGCGACCGGTCTCCCGCAGGTGCCGTTGACCGGCGCGGGCCTCGGTTTCGATCGTCTTGAACACGAAGTTCGTGGCGTAGATCTGGCAATGCGGGTGCGGGTTCGATACGCCGACGACTTCGCCCTTGTTTTCGAAGATGAGCACGTGGGCGATTTCCGGCCGCTCGCTGAGGTCGCGGTACTGCGCCTGCCACACGCGCAGGAGTCCGGCGATCTGTCCAGGCGCCAGCTCCGCTAACGTCACGTTGTGCTTCGGGCTGTAACAGACGACGCGTGCGATACCCGTCGCCGGCCGGTTGCGGTAGATGCCTGCGGGTGTTGCCAGGTGGCGCGGCGCCTCAGCGCCCACGCATGGAAGATCGTTGTCGAAGACGAACGTCTCGGCATAGGCGGGGTTTCGGACGCCGCTGACGCGAGGATTGCCCGGACACAGGTAGCACGTCGGCTCGTAGTCCGGTATTGCCGGGCCGGCGGCGCCGACCGTCTGGCCGCTCCACGGCCGGTCCTGCCGATGCGCAGCGACGATCACCCACTCCTCACGCAGCGGATGCCATCGTTCTTCCCACATCGCCGATCCGTCTGCAGCCGTGGCATCGGCATTGTTTCGCTGCGCTCAACGCAGGTCCTGCCGATGTCTTCCACGAATGTACCGTAATGCGCGAACGCATCAACTCATGTTCCTTTCTCGGCCGCGACGCGTGTGAGGAGTATACGTCCGGGTTGGATGCCGAATCGCGCACGGTCACTTACAGGCAAGCCGGGATGCGATTCGGTCCGTTGAAACAGTTTTGAAACCAGGCGAAATCGCTCAGGTCCACGTCCGCGTCCGTGTCGAAATCGATGTCGGCGCACTCGAGCGGGAGGGCGGGCGGCCGGTTCGGGCCGTTGAAACACATCTGGAATGCGGCGAAATCGCTCAGATCCACGTCGCCGTCGGCGTCGGCGTCCGGCCCGATGGGTCGGGCGTCGATGAATGCCGATTTCGTCTCGCTGTCACTACCCATGGGGCCGGTGACCGTCAGACTGACGGTATACTGTCCAGGCCGCATATACGTATGGGTCGGGTTTTGCAGCGTGCTTGTGGCACCGTCTCCGAACGTCCAGTTCCATGAAGTGACGTGACCCGCGGACCGGTCGGTGAAAGCGACCTCCAGGGGGATCCGGCCGCTCGTCGGCGAGGCGGAGAAGGCCGCCACGATCGGCACGGTGCCCCAGACCTCGAACTCCGGTATTCTCGCGTAGTTGTCGATGCCGGCGTCGGTGATGTAGAGCCGGACATATCGCAATGTCTTCGGGGTCAGGTAGCTACGGGTCGTGACATTCGCCTGGGCGGCGTTGTTGACCACGCACTCATCCGTCCAGGACGCGGGATTGAACGACGTGGCGGACTGGATCCGGAACTGCTGCGTGTTGTAAATGGTCGGCTCGCCGGCGGCGCCCGCGTGCCGCACGATGAACCCGTTGATGGTTGCCTCGGCGCCGAGGTCAAGCTTGAGCCAATGCGGGCCGCCCGTGCCCGCGCTGCACCATTTGCTGTCGGCGGCGACGATGCCGTCGATGGCTTTGTCGCCGGTCTGGCTCGAAAGATTGTAGGAATCGACGGCGATCTGACTGGCGTATCGGGCCAGATTGGTGCCGCCCGGCGTGCCGCAGTTCATGTTGTTGCCGGGGGTTCCGAAGGCGCCGGCGGGATATCGCAGGTCCACCGTCTGCTCGAATGCGGTGAAGAGGTCGCCCGCATTGCCCAGCGGGTTGCCCGCGGTCCGCCAGTATTCGATCGAGTAGCCGTTCCATGCGTTGCTCGCCTGCTGGTCGGCGTCGTAGACGAACCAGGTCATGCAGACGATGTTGTGATTGCCGGGGGTCTGGTTCCAGTTGCGCACGTCGGTGAACGCGTCGCGGCAGAACTGGGCGGCCGCCGCCTCCTGTGCGGAATCGCCCGGATACGCATAGCGGTTCCATTCGGTCATGAAGACCGGCCGGTCGAAAAGACACCGGGAATCCATAACGGCCAGTTGCTCCGCGTAGCTGTTATGGAATTCGGTCACGGATCCGCCATAGGAATGTATGGCGAATCCGTCGATCTCATCCGCGGGAATGTTATCGATGACCTGTGCGAGCCAGTCGGTGCCGGCCATCCAGCGGACGCCGGGGATGACGCCGCCGGGGCTCGGGCCGGCGATCAGCACGATATGCGGCCCGGCGGGGCTGCTCAGCGCGCTGCCGCGGATCGCATTTCGCACGTTGCGGTAGATGGT
>Ga0129299_1002622_pt1 | contig 11885 bp, 12 predicted proteins | sample ConPoolayeCmetaG_FD_94477 | JGI IMG/M metagenome (GOLD analysis project Ga0129299, IMG submission 94477) | Hot spring microbial mat communities from California, USA to study Microbial Dark Matter (Phase II) - Cone Pool mat layer C metaG ... | reverse complement strand
GTCGATCACCTTGGCCCAGACCTCATTGACGCTTACGTCGTTCAGGGCCGCAAAGCTTGCGTTCATCTCGGCCGTAGTCGGCGGATCGTAGGCTGCCAAGGCGCTCGCCGGCTCGCCGCTTTCGGCCCAAGCCGTCGCCGAATCGTACGCCACGATCTCCATGACCAGATCGGTCGGGTCGCACCCACTGGCCGTGATGTGCAGGGCCAAGTCCCCGAGTGTGTCCGTGTGCCCCGCCGTGAGCGCCACCGAGTACCAACCGTTGCCCCGGTCCGTCACCGTCGGCGTAATCGACCCAAAGGCCCCACCGGCCTTGCTTGCCGTGATCGTCAGTGTGGCCCCCGCGACCCCCGTAACATGATCCGTAGAGCTGGTCATGAAGACCATGATCGTCGTCGCAGTGCTCTGCCTGCGGCTACGCATTGACGACCCTTCCCCTGGAGTACGTATTGCCGCCGCCCCCTCCCCCGACAGCCTCCTCCGTGCCGGCAATCAGCAACTGCCAAACCGAGTCATCCTGTGAGTAAGGGCGCGCCGTCAGGCTGATTCGCGTCCCCTCCTCAAAGGTGATCCCCCACAGCGGAATAGTCACGGCCCCCGTGCCCGGACCCGCGTAGCCCTTGTCGTCGAACATGTTCGACGACGTTTGCTCTAGCCCCAGGTAGGGCGCTTCCCAGGCCGGTCGCTCCGCGCAGTTGATGCTCGCGGTGCCCAGCAATTGCGCCGGATAGTCCACATCCACGAGAAAGCTACTCACTGTCCAGTCCGCATCCGGCGTTACGGACAGGATCGTCTGGTTGGCCGCCGTCATGCCCGACACGAGCTTTCCCCTTTGGATGTAGGGCGCCCCACCCTTCATTCCCGCTACCGTGCAGGTCCAGACCATCGGTGAGGCCGCAGCCGGTGTGCAACGCACCTGCAGCTGCGTACCCGAGGGGCAAACAACGCCGTGCCCAAGGCTCGGCAACTGGAAGGCGTTGTACCGCTGGACCACCATCTCGTCGGCCCCGGGATTAGCCGGCTGCGTAGGCCACTGCAATCGCCACTCCAGAAGCTGGCTTGCGCCGATGTCCAGGCGGATCGTGCCCATGTTGACGATGCCCGCAGCCCCCACCGTCATCCAGTTCTGCTGGGCCGGGCCTTGCCGCACGGCGAAGGTCAGCGCCTTGCCGACGAACTTGTAGCCGGTCGGCACCTGGTAGTGCGCTTGCGGACCCTGCCCGATGGGCCAGTCGATGCCGGCGGTCCTGTCCAGCGAGTACCAACTTGAGCCGATCTTCTCCGGCCCGTCCGCCGTGACGGCCAGCCGCGTCAACATCTTAGCCCTGCCCCCAGAAGGCCCCCCACCAGCGCGTAGAGGTCGTTGCGGCCGGCGTCGTCTGCCAGGCTATCGCCTGTGAGCCGTTGAACGTCAGCCCATCGCCCCACGGGATCACGATCACGCCTGCCAACGAGGCAAGGTCGGTGTTCTGCATCCTCGCCTCGTAGACGTTGCTCCCCGCCACGTCGATGAACACGACCCCCAGGGCCGCCTCAGTAGCCGAGTAGGTCGTAAGATATCCGCTACACGTCGCGCACTTGAAGCTCGTGCTACTGGCCGGCGTGTTCGAGACGATGGTTTGCTCAGCCGTCGTCGTGGTGGTTGTAATACCTGCCGCCACTATCGTTGCCATGTGATCTCCTTCTCGGCTCTCCCGCCCCTGCTCGTAAGGTTGGTGTCGTCATCCGCGACGAGCACCGCCTCGGGAAGCGGCCCCTCGGTCATGTCGATCGGGATGCCCCCCAGAACCACGGGCCGCATCGGCATCCAGGCCCCGAAGCGCGCCAAGGCCCGATCAATGCACTGCGTGAACACCTCGGCAGGCACCCTTACCAGGCGCAGCAGCCGTCCGGGCGGCACGTGCTCCGAGGCCCAACGCAAGTCACGCTGGACGGAATCCGGCAGAAACTCCGTCACGTCCCGCGTAGCAATCATGAGCCCGGCCCCCTACCGTAGCGTCACAAGGACCGACCCCGATCCGAGCGTCGCCACCTTCAATCCGTCGATCGAAGCAACGCTGGAAACGAGCCGCTGCCCGCCCCCATCGTGCGCTACGGCGCATTTGAGATTGACCAGCGTCTTACCGTTCCAGTCCGTCACCCGCATCTCGTGGCCGGCCGTCGTCGGCTTGATCCACTCGATGGTCTCGATCTCCAGCCGTCCCCACAACTGGTCGCCCACCGTGTCGGCCACCAACACAGGCGCATCGCCTAGCGACAGGCCCGGGCCCAAAGCCCACACAGCGCTCCCGTTGATAGTCCCGTCTACACCAGCCAGCCCGTCGTTGTCCACCGTGACACCCGACCCGTCGTCGAACGGGAAGCAGATCATGTCGTTGTCAAACAGGTCCACGTCCTGGATTCCCTTACCGAGCGCGTAGACGGAGGCTATCTCGGCGGCCGTCATCCGGTCCGAGGTTGAAACGAGGTTGGTCATCCGTCCCTTGTAGAAGTTCGACCCGCCGGCCCCCGTCGCCCCGATGTTGTAGGCCGTGTTGGTGCCCGCCGGTAGCGCAGCCGCCTCTACCGTCTGTCGTTCATACAGCGCCCCCCCGATGTAGAACTCGTAGACGAGGTTGGCCCCCGACTCGTAGATCACCACCCCAAGGGCCGTCCAGACCTGCTTCGGAACCGACGCGACCGACGTAACGGTCCTCACTCCGCTTACCGCCACCACGACATTGCCATCCGCATTGAGCCTGATCGTGAGCGTGCCCGTCCTGTGGATGAGCACGGGAAGGCCGTCGTCCTGCCAGTCGCGCCTCAGCCAGACATGAAACGACACGCCGTCGGTCACGTCGTAGGCTGCGTTGTCCGGGACCACCACCACGTCGTCGGCCCCATCGAAGTGCAGATAGCCGCACGTTACCTGTGCCATTCAAAGCCCCCTTCAAAGCAAAGCCCGGAGCAGCCTGCAACAGCGACTCCGGGCTCCCTTTCCGCCATGCCTCCCGAACCCCCCTATCAGGCGTCCGTACTCGCTATCCAGTTGATGAGCATGGCCTTCTCGTTGACTGCGTTGACCACGTAGACCGGGTCTATCATGTGGAACGTAGCCCCTGTCACGGCCTCCGTGATGTTGGCTGCGTTGTCCTGCAACCTGCAGCCTATGTTGGGGCCGATCGTCCCGGTAGACCCCGTGACCGTGTCCTTGATGCAGAGGTCCGCCGAGTTCTGCGTCCAGATCATCCCGTCATGAATCCAGACCCTGGGCGAGGCAGTCGTCCTCAGATCGATGGCCGACACCGCAAAGTTACCCACAAGGTAGAAGTTGCGGACTTCGCAATCGTCGGCCCCGACGAGCGCGATGGCGCTGTTGGGTCCGGCGGAGGACGACATGATGGCCACGAACTGGTCGATCAGGAGCCTATCGGCGGCTGCCGTAGTCACAATCACGTCCGTAGCCTCGCCGGTCGAATCCCTGTAGCCACAGTTCACGATCGAGCAGTCGGACGCCTCCACTCGGATGCAACCCGTTGAGGCGTCGATCCCCCCGACGAACTGAAGATTCGTGATGGAGGTACGCGCCGCCGTCATCCGCAAGCTGCCGGCCGTATTCGTCACAGTCAGCATAGGCCGGGTCCGTCCCGATCCCAGCCCCACTACCATAACCCCGGCAACGTCCAGGTTGATCGCCCCGGCGCTGCCCAGGTCCTCCGCGTGGCTTGGGGCCACAAGGATCAGGTCCCCGTCGCTTGCGAGGTTGATCGCCGCGTCGATCGTCGTGACCGCATCCTTCCAGGTCTTACCGTTCGCACTGCCCGTGGCCCCCGAGTCCACGTACCACACGGCCCGCTGCGACAGGAGGTTCGGTAGGGCCATGGTCCCACCTACGCTCATGTCGCCGGTCACGCTCACATGAGTGAAAACCGTAGGAACCGACATTGCCGCCCCCTCTCAGACGCCGGGCGAACCGTAGGTTCCCCGGAACTCCACGAACTCGTCCGCACAAGCGAACGTGGACGAGAACAAGCCGTTCTTGGTATGGAAGTCATCGGCCGACTCGAACTCGTTCATCACGCGCCAGATGTGCCTCAGGTCGTGGTTCTTCGCCAAGAGGAACCACGCCGTCGTGCTTGTGAGATGGTACGAGCAGAAGTACGACAGCCGGTCCTCCCTGATCACGTTGTAATCGTTGTTGGCCGTACCGGGCCGCAACTCGCTCAGAAGCAGCCTCTGGGCCGTCTTCTCAAGCTCAGGCGGCAGGATCAGGGTCGTCGGCACGTAAGCACCGGCGATCGGAATCCCCTTATCGTTGACCAGCTTCTTGAAGGACAGGACGGCCGCCTCCAAAGTGGTCTCAGACAAGGCTCCGCTCCCAAGGTTCGATATAGCCGTCCCCCCGTCCATCCTGGGGTGGCTGGCCGAAAACAGCGCCATCCCGTCGATGCCGGTATGGTAGGTCGTCACGAACCCGCTGTTGAGCAGGTCCCACCACAGGACCTCCAGGGTGTAGGCCGTCGAAAGGGCCAGTGCCTCGGGAATCCTCTTCAGTACATCGTCGTTCTTGGCCTCCCGCGCGATCTTTCGCGTAAGCTGGAAGCCAAGCGCGTAGTCCTTGAAGACGATCTCCTTGCTCGGACCCTCGGCAATCGTGTCGTAAGTGATGCTGCGACCCTCGGTCCACTCCCTGTGGGCCCCGAAGGTCGATCCCTTCCCTTCCTTGATGCTGTATTGGTCGGCCTTGGAAATCTTCGCAAACTGCGACCATTGTGCCGGCGTTCGGACGAACTTGTCGAAGTAGACCTTGTCGAAGGTCTTGTCGTACAGCATCGCAAGCGAGCCGAACGTTGCCGGCGACATCCCCACGTAAGCCATTTATGCCCGCTCCTTCCTACTCGAACTGCCGCAGCAGGACGATGAACTCCAGTACGGCGTTCAACCCGAGTCCCTGCTGCCTGTCCAGCGGCCCCAGCAACGAGATCACGTCCGAAGCGGACGCATCCTCGTTGATCTCCATGATTCCCGTCGTCCCCTCGATGTCCTTGGCCGACGCGCCTACCGTCAGCAGGTCCGACTGGGTCGGCGTGCCGGAGCACTGTCCGGCAAAGATCGTTCCCTCCAGAGCCGGGTAGAAGTTCAACCACTCGTACTCGCCCGCTCCGTTCGCCAGCGCCTCAGCCGCGACCCCCAGCAGCAACGTAGAGCTGTGCAGAGCGATCTGTACATAGCCCGAGCTCACAATGAGCATGTCGCCGTAGGTCACGGTCTGGTTCTGGTTCAGTCGCAGCGAGTACATTCCCGTGTTGACTCCGCCCCGCATCTCCCCCACGGGCCAGAAGCCCCTCGGGTTGTCCGGGTAAGCCATTCCGTTTTCTCCTTCCCTCTGCTCGGGACGCTACTCGTCCCGTGCGATCTTGATGGACTCCGCGACCCTCTGCTCGAAGCTCGTGGGAACCCCTGGGACCGCCTTCTCGACATTCTCCGCCAAGTGGTCCTTGGCAGCCCGCAACTTGCCGTGGCTCTCGTCGGCCTGCCTACGGATCAGCTCGTCCGCCGTTTCCTTCGGGCAAGCCATCAGGACCAGCTCCGGTGAGCCATCGTTACGCACCACCTGGTGCGTTCCACCGGCGGTCTTGTCGCCAGCAACGACGGTCGGGAACCTGCCGTCCACCGTCACGTAGCCCATCTTCTTCCGGGCGTACATGTTCTCCGGCAGTTCCCAGTAGTGGTGCCAGCCCTCCGGTAGCCCTTCGACCTTCAGCCTTCCCAGCGCGTTGTCCCCCATGACCTCGATCCTGGGGAACTTACCGTACTCGCCCTCCATTCCCTCCCGGGCGACCTTTCGCCGGTAAGCCTGAAGCTCGACGACGTACCGGTCGAGCGACAGCCGGTTCAGTTTGTCAAGTACGCGTCCATCCAGCTCCCTGAAATCCTCAAAGCTGAATCGCAAGTCCCCTCTGGAAGCCAACTCTACCACCTCGTCGTCGGTCATGGAAGCCTTGACCAGCCATTCTTTGGGCTCCTGATCCCCTCCAGAGGCCCCTTTCTGTCGTTCGTTCGCATCCTGAGCCGTTTCGGTCGCCTCCTTGACGGTCAACCGCTGCGGGACGTTGGCCCACGGGCTCTCCTTGCTCCCAAGCTTCTGCCCGCTGGACAGATCGACCTTGACCCACCGTTTCGTGGTCTCGTCGTAGAACTGCTCAATCTTCGCCATGGCTCAATGCCCTCACGTAGCGCTCCACCGTCACCCCCTTGGCTTCGGCCGCCCTTCTCAACTCGGGCGTGATCTTGATCTTGATAGTCCGGTCCCCCGTCCCCCCTGCGGCCAGCGAACTCGACCCGGCCGGTCGGACCGGCGGCGGTTCCCTCGCCTGCTTCGCCACCTTAGTCGCTTCGGGGTCCACGCCGGCTGCCCTCAGCCGCTCCTGTACGGCCGCCTCGATGCGCTCCCTCTCGATGTCCGCCTGGTGGCGCTTGGTAACTTCCTGGTAGGCCACATCGTAGATCCGCGCATCCGGCCCATGCCGCTTCATGAGCTTCTTGGCCTCGCGCTCGATCTCGTCCCTATAGCGCGCATAGATCGGTCCCGTCTCACTGTCGAGCCTCAGCACCTTCTGCGCGAGCATCATGGCGGAAGCGTTGGCTTGCATCAGAGCCGGGGCGACCGACCGCATGACGGCCTCCGGGAACAGCTTCGCCATGTTCTCGCGGTTGAACAGATCGTCGCCGACTCTCTCGAAGTACGCCTCCAGCGTCTCCCCTGGCTTCTGGCCTACCTGAGCCTCATCATCGTCGTCATCCTTGGGCTGCGGCTTCGGTATGGCCCCCGCCAGTTCGCTCAAGCCCTTGGCAACGATCTCGGCCACCTGGGCCCCCTCGTCCTTCCTGGCGGCCAGCCGCTCCACGATCTGCTTCCTGGTCAGGCCCCGAAACTCTTCCGGTAGCTCCGCATCTTCGTCATCGGCCTTCCCGTCCTGAGCCCCAGCCAGTCCCCCGAGGGCCGCCAAGTTCGCCGAAGCCGGCAGCTCCAACTCCTCGACCGGCTCCTCCCTGAACTGCATCCCGATCGGCTCATCGTCGGGCGGTTGCACCGTAGGCTCCCCCGGCTCCTTACTCTTCGCCATCGTCTTCACCCTCCGTCTCGGCGATCCTACTCAGTTCCACGACGTGGTTGTGTAGCTCCCTCAAGCCCAACAGCACGCCTTTGGCCACAAAGTTCCTCAGTTGACTACCCTCCTCCGGGTTCTCTAGCAGTTCACCGTACCTCCCACGAAGCTGTTGCATCATCGGGAACAGTACCTCGTTCCACGCCGGGCTGTTCAGAAGCTCCTGGGCCAGATCGCGCAGGCGCCTGCGGGCTCTGCGCTCGTCCGGCCCCGGTCTCATCAGCCGGTCCGACCATGGGTCCTGGCCCAGGTCCCTGCCCACGTCCCGCATACTCAACTCCTTCACCCCGCACCCCCAAGGCCGCCATGATCTGGCGTGCCTGCTGCTCGTATTGCATGCCCATCAAGGCTTCCTGAATCTCGATGAGCATCTCCATCTTGCGGTACTCAGGAATGAACTTCGACCGCTCCTCCTGCTCAAAGAACGACAGAATCTTGTCCAGCGTCCTCATGGATGCCGTAAAGACCTTCCCGAGGTACACCTTCAACTGGGGCGGCATCTGTGGGTTGGACATCTGCATGAGGACCGGCATCATCTTCTCGTAGAACTGGCTCTGCAGCTGCACCTGGAACAGCAGGTTCTGCCGCTTCACGTCGTAGGTGCGGTCCAGGTCCGTGGTCCTGACCGTGAATGCGAACCGGCTCGGTATGTCGGCCACCGGTATCGACAGCAGCTTCTCCACGTCGGCCAGTTCCTGCTCCGTCAGCCTTCCTATAGCCCGCTCCTTCGCCAACACCTTCTCGCGGTTGGCCGCCATCTGCACAAAGATGTAGAACCCAACCTTCCCAAACGCATCCTCGGAGCTTTCCACGACGGCCGCAAACATGTGGCTTTGCTGCCGCAGTCTCGTCTCCTGCCCCCTGTAGGTATCGCCCGATCTAAGGATCGTATCGGCGAACCCGGCCCCCGTGTCGGGCACACCGGCGGCCGCCTGCGCATACTGCTTCGATAGCTGCTCCAGGCTCAGCGCCGTCGTAGGCACTCCCGTAGGCCCGATCTGCACCAGGTCCCTCGCACTAGAAAGCAGAAACAGCGCCCCCGGGTAGACCCTCGTGTCGGGCGTCAGTCCCACGCCCCGAGTCCCAACGAAGATCGGTAGCGTCGTGAGATGCATCGCGTTGATAATGAGATTGTGGCTCGTGTCGGCCTCGTCCTGCATCTGCTCCGTCAGCCATCCGGTGCCCATCCCCTCCACGAAGAACGGCCTCTCGATGTAGGGGTGGGCCGTTATCATCCGCAGACCCGTCTCGTTGTGCATCTCCTGCAAGATGCTGCCCGTCGGCTTGTGGTACAGTACAATGATTTCCTCCGAAAGCCCGTCTCCATTCACATCCCACCGTGCATGCACCTCGTGCAGTTCCCGTACGTCGGTGTCCGGCATCTGAGAGCTACCCATACGGCGCAGCACCTCGGCCCTCCAGCTTCCGTGCTCGGGCGCATCCACGTCGAAGTTGAGCACGGCCTCGGCTGCCTCCGTATCGACCTGGAGGTTAGCCGCCATGTCCCTCAGCTCGTACTCCGAGACCAGGAACTTGTGGGCGACCCACGGGGCCGTGTTCAGGTCCTGGACCGTTCCCCTCCAGATCAGGTCCTCCACAGGGATCGGCACGACGGCAGGCCCCCAGTGTAGCCTCCCCGTCTGCGACTCAGCGGTCGGCTCGCCTCCCTTGCGAAACTGCCACTCCCTTTCCAACCAGATGACCTTGGAGAAGCACGTCCCCATCAGTCCCATATCCTGCAAGATGGTCCGCCTGCGTTGTCTCAGGTCCAGCTCAAACGGGTTTTCCCCCATCAGGGCCAGCAGCCTCGTGAAGGAGGCGGCCATTCGGGCGGCCTCCTCATCATCCTTGCGCATGGACTGCATGGTCCAGAACGGGTCCTTCACGTTGAAGATTCCGCGCAAGTGCCCGAACGTTTGCTGGCTGATGATGGCCTGGAGCGGCACGCTGACGTTGGACGCCTTGGGCCACGGGTAGTCCTTCTGCTCAAACTCCGGGCGGGCATCTCGTTGTCGGCGCCACTTGGCCCACTTGCGCTGCTTGGCCTGCCTATTCGCGTAAGCTGCATCCAGCTCGGCGTCGATCCACTCCCTGAACTCTTTTCGGCCCTCTTCGGTAAAGATCACGATAGCCCCCTCAATAGCCCGTCGTGGCGTTGACAAGCTCCAACCGGCGCCGCCCGATCTCGCTCACCTGCGGCTGCTCTTCCTCGACGGCCGGCCGTTGCAACTTGGAGATCGCCATCTCGGCGGCATCCAGCACATCCATGAAGTACCGCGAACCAGGGAACAGGTCCTTCTCCTCGCAGAACTCCAACCAAGTCCTGTTGCACATGGTGATGGTCCCTTGCGCCAGCTCATTGCCCAGTGTACTACGAATCCTGGCCTCTTTTCCACCCGTAGAAGCTTGCCCATAGACGGTGAAGAACACGCCCCGGCGTAGCTGCTCCTCCTCGATGCCGCGCTTGAGAATCTTCTGGTAGGCGTTCGTCTCCAGTACCAGCCCCCTGATGGCCCCCTCAAACAGCCTGAAACCCTCGAATATCCAGTCGTACATCTGGTTGACGGACACGAAGCCCGCCTTCAACCAGATGCAGAACTTCCGGTCGTTACGGTCCCTGGCCCAAACCTCGACGGCCGTCCTACAGGACTTGGCCGCCAAGCCCTCCTCGGTGGCCGCCGGGTCGCAACTCATCAGCACGTCGCAGTCCCGCAACAGCGTGTACCGATCCGTCCGTTCCAGCTGTGGGTCCTCCGTCCGAAACAACACCCAGTCCCGCAGCACCGTCCCATCAGGAAAGGTCAGTTCCGCCTTGAAGGCCCTCCCGCGCTCCACATCGAACTTGGCGAACTCAACCGTCCCGGCATCGTAGATGTCGTTCTGTAGCTGCGTCAGGTAGTACCAACGGCGGTTGGCCGCGTACCATTCCAGGGTTGCCGCATCGTAGATGCTCGGAAAGGCGGGCTTACCATCCTCCAGAGCCTTCCTGTAGTAGATCAGCCAGCGGCCGCCCGGCTTCGGCTTGAACCAGTGCGCCTGATAGCCGTACATCGCCCGTGCGTCCTTTACAGGAATCTGGTTGGGATCATCGGGCGAGTAGAACGTGCAAGCGACCCGAACATGCGAGACGTTGGGCTCCACCAGAAGGGCCTCGCTGTTGACCTCAAACCAGTTGCGCTTCTTCTCCATGTCGATGTTGGCCCTGTGGTTGGCATCCAGTTCGTCCATACCCACGGGGTCGTCTATGAACAGCCAGTCGTGGTGGTCGCCCTCCGACGAGCCCGTAGCGCCCCCGGCCTTCACGGTAGGCTCCGGGTAGTATACCGATCGGCACGGCACCGTCAGTTCCTTCGAGTTGGACTTGGCGGCCCCCTGCGGAGCGTTCAAGTTCGCGATGCAGAACTCCTTGAAGAGCCACCAGACTACCGGGTTGGCATGAAACGTCGTGGTGATGATCCTCAGGAAGACTTCGGCTCGGTCCACGACGGCGTTGACGATGCGGATGCGCACGTTGGGGTCCCGAATGATGAGCCAGCTAGCGAACCCGTGCGTGGCGGCCGAGCTCTTGTAGGTTCCGCGGGGTTGCACGACCTGGACTCGGCTACCGGGGGCCATGGCCTCCGGCCCCTGCAAGAAGTTCAACATGTCGAGGTGGACTTCTTCCGAGAGCTTCGTGTAGGGTCCGCCGCCCGACCCACAAACATACTTGATCCAGAAGAAGCTGTTGACCAGGGAAGCCTCCCGCAACAACATCCGCAACTCCCGGCTCCTGTCCCTAAGGCCCTTATCGAGAATGAGGGCCAAGCGCAGCATGGTCCGGCTGGCCTCCTCGGGGTCCAGGGACGACAAGTTGGGCGCCTTTGGGTGCGGGCAGATGGCGAAAGACGGCCCTGTCGGCCCCTTCGTCACTGTTGGAGCCTCCTGGGCGACCCCTCGGGTACCCCGGGTCCCTTGCTACGGGCCGTAAACTGCGGTGCGGGCTCCTGGTAGGGTCCCCCGTCGAAGAGAAGGCTCGGTTTCGGGCCCGTGGAAGCCCCGCGATGGCTCTTTTTCGGCCTTCTGGAGGCTCCGTTGCGCTTAGGCATCGCCGGTCAGAGCCTTTTCGACGGCCGGATCGAGCCCACTGAGGCCCTGGCCGGCCGTCATGGCGGCCGCCGGGGGCTTTTCGGGCTGCACTTCGGCGTCCTCGAAGGAGAACGAGCCCCGGATGGAGGCGATTTCGTCGGCCGACAGGTCCCGCGAGGCCATCTTGACGAGCCCCTGGACGGCCTCGGCCAGCATGGAGGTGACCTTGTTGTCGGCCTCGGGCTGCCCCTCCTTGCCATCCTTGCGGCTGGTCCCGAGCAGGATGCCCCCGAAGGCGAGTATGTCCAGTGCCGTCGAGCGGCGGATGGCGGAGTCCTCATCGTCGAGGAGCCCCACCAGGACCATGGCGGCCTCATGGAGTGAGCGGCTGATGGTCTGGATGGCCGCTTGGCGCAACAGATCGAGCTCACCGGGCTGGAGCGGTGCGGCCGGGTCGGAGGCTGCGGACCGAAGCGCCGGTGGCGGCCTGGGATTGGAGCGGCGGGCGGCCGGGGGCGCCGAGCCTGGGGCTCGCTTGCGGGGCATGGTGGGAAGGGTAGCATGGTGGGGCTAGGGTGTGCAAGTCCTCCGGAGTATTGCGCATGTTCGGGGGTCTTTCCCGTCGGGGCCGCATGGCCGCGCCCCATTTGGGTCCGGGCCCCCCCCCTACCC
>Ga0129299_1002620_pt1 | contig 11887 bp, 7 predicted proteins | sample ConPoolayeCmetaG_FD_94477 | JGI IMG/M metagenome (GOLD analysis project Ga0129299, IMG submission 94477) | Hot spring microbial mat communities from California, USA to study Microbial Dark Matter (Phase II) - Cone Pool mat layer C metaG ... | reverse complement strand
GGCCTTGATCGTCGTGGAGCCCACGGCCTCGGGGCTCCACGACTTCGGGCGGATCGCGCGGCTGGCGCTGCAACTGGGCGTGCCCGCCCTGCTCACCGTGAACAAGGCCGACCTGAACGCCGAAATGGCCGGCCAACTGGAGGAGTCGGCCCGGGCGTTGGGCATCGCGCCACTCGGGCGCGTGCCCTACGACCCCGAGGTCACTCGCGCCCAAATCGCCGCTCGCAGCGTGGTGGAAGCCTCCGACGGCCCGGCGGCCGAGGCCCTGCGGGCCGGCGACCTGCCGGAGTTCGGGCGGCTGATGTACGGCTCGCACCTCTCGCTGAGCGGCAAGTACGGCGTTTCCTGTCCGGAACTCGACGCGGTGGTCCAGATCGCCCGGGGCGTCCCGGGCGTGGACGGAGCCCGCATGACCGGCGGCGGCTTCGGCGGCTGCGCGATCGTGCTGGCCGACCGGGAGGCCGAGGCCGGGCTGCGGGCGGCGCTGGCCCGGGACTACGACACCCGCTTCGCCCGCCCCGCGCTGGTCTACACGACCGGCGCCGCCGACGGCGCCTCGGTGGCGCGTCTCTGAGGCCCGAGCATGACCCCGCCGATCCCCGAGATCACCGCCGCCATCGCCGCCGGCCGGACGCTCAGCCGCCAGGAGGCCCGGGATCTGTTCCGCCGCATCCTGTCCGGACAGGCCGAGCCCGACGAGCTCGGCGAACTGCTGCGGGCCCTGGCTCGGCGGGGTGAGACGGTCGATGAGATCGCCGGGGCGGCCGACGTGATGAACGAACTGGTCACGCCCGTCCGCTGCAGCCGCGAATGCATCGACACCTGCGGCACCGGCGGCGACGGGATCAGCACTTTCAACGTCTCGACGGCCGCGGCCCTGATCGCCGCCGGAGCCGGGGCGGTGGTGGCCAAGCACGGCAACCGGACCAACACCCGGGCCAGCGGGTCGGCCGAGGCGACCGCGGCCCTGGGCGTCGACATCGAGGCCCCCGTGCCGGTGCTGGAGGCCTGCCTCCGGCAGTGCGGCATCGCCTTCCTGTACGCCCCCAACCTGCACCCGGCCATGCGGCACGCGGCTCCGGTCCGCCGCCGCCTGGGCATCCGCACGATCTTCAACCTCCTGGGCCCGCTGACCAATCCGGCCGGAGCCCGGCGGCAGCTGCTGGGCACATCCAGCCCTGTGCTGGTGGACAAGCTGGCCGCCGTGCTGGCCGCCCGCGGAGCGGTGTTCGCCTGGGTAGTCCATGGCGCCGACGGGCTGTGCGATCTTTCGATCACCGGACCCAGCCAGGTATGCCAGGTGTGCGCCGGACCCGGCGGACCCCCGCAGCTGCGGCACTTCACGGTGGTGCCCGAGGACGTCGGGCTGGAGCGGGGGTCGCTGGACGAACTGCGGATCGACTCCCCTGCGGCCAGTGCCGAGGCCATTCTGGCCATCCTCGAGGGCCGGGACCGGGGAGCGCGCATGCGTCACGCGGTCCTGAACGCCGGGGCCGCGATTCACATCGCCGGGCTCGCCGGCGACCTGAGGGAGGGGGTGGCCGCGGCGATCCGCAGCATCGAGACCGGCGCGGCCCTGGACAAGCTGGAGCATCTGCGGCGGACGTCCCGCGCCGGCTGAGCCGGCCGGCGCGACGGCCGCCGGCCCGTTCCCTCCGGCGGCCTCACGGGCGGGCCTGGCCGGTGGCGATCTGCAGGGCCAGCACGCTGTAGGCCGTCACCAGGTGCGGGTTGCCCTCCATCCAGCGATCCGCGTCGTTGACCCAGCTTCCGTCGGGGCGCTGCCGGGCCAGGAGCTCTGCGCACAGGTCCTCGCGCCAGTCGTGCCGGGCACCGCCGGGCTCGACCACGAAGGGCTCGCCCCAGGCGTTCAGGGCCTTGGCGAACACGTGGTAGAAGTAGTACAGCCCCTGGATGGACTGCCGGCCGGGCATGTTGGGGTTGTGCTTGAGCGTGTAGTTGCCGCGGATCCAGTCCCACGCGGCCACGACCCGAGGATCGTCGCGGGACACGTCCGCGTAGATCATGCTCATGAAGCCCGCATAGGTCATGGAGCCGTAGCTCCGCAGCCGGTCGCCCTCGGGCGAGGTGGTCGTGCCGGCCTTGCTCTCGCCGCCATTGGCCGGGGAATAGATGAAGCCCCCGTCGGCCGCCGCGCGGGCAAAGGGCTGGTCGTTGGACGTTCCGAGCATCTGGCAGCGGGACACGAAACGCAGGGCCTTGCGGAAACCCGGGTGATCCGGAGGCAGACCCCCGGCCCGCAGGGCCTCGAGCATCATGTGCGTGTTGGACAGGTCCGGCCGCTTGTGCTCGCCGTAGCCGGCGCCGCCGTACCAGGGATGGGCGGGATCGACGGGGTTGCCCCGGTCGTCCGTCTTGCCCTCGACCCACTGGTTGGCCAGCAGAAAGTCGCGCAGTTCGATGATCCGCTCCCGGTGGGCCGGCAGTCCCGTGGCGGCCAGGGCCATCAGCGCCAGGCTGCTGGTGTAGTTCAGGTAGCCGAGCCTGGGGTCATAGATGCCGCCGTCGGGCTGGCGGAAACGCAGCACCAGGTCGATGGCCCGGCGGCTGATGACGTGCCCGGGCCCGAAGGCCGGATGCTGGATGAACGTCCTGGCCACCAGGGCGGTGATCGCGGGGTCCGAAGCCTCCATCGGACCGGGCCAGCCGCCGTCTTCGGCCTGGCTGCGGGCCTGGAAGCTCAGCGCCCGGGCGACGGCCGGGGCGACGCGCCGCTGCAGATCCGTCAGCGACGCCGCGGCGGGGTCTTGCATGGGCCGGCTTTCGGGCGTCCGGGCCCGCACGACAGGGGTCCCGGCAGCGGCGCAGGCCAGCAGAGCAACCAGAGCGGTTCGAGTCATCCCCGGCCTTCCTTTCACGACCCGGCCGACGACCGCGAGGGTTCCAGCTCCTTGATCCGGATCCGCCGGAATTCGACGCGGTGCTCGTGGCCGCAGATGGCGATGTGGCCGGTCCGGTTGTGCAGCCCCACGAAGTCGAATCCGTGCATGTGCACCGGCCCGACATCGTCCATGTCGGCCTGCAGGATGCGTCTGCCGTTGAGCACCACCTGGATATGCGGGCCGCGGGCGGTGATCTCCATGGCGTTCCACTCCCCCGCCGGCCTGGCGTGGCCGCGCTCGGCCGGCACGGCGCCGTAGATCGACCCGTTGAACTGCACCGGCTCGAAGTGCTGGTAATCGGGAAAGTCGTCGTCGAGGATCTGGATTTCCATGCCGGTCGCCGCCGGCGGGGCGTCGCCCAGGGGAGCCCGGATGCCGATGCCGTTGTTGCCGCCGGGCTCGAGGCGGTATTCCAGGCGGAGGATGAAATCCGAGTACTGCCCCTCGGTGTAGAGGCTGCCCTGGGCGCCCTTCCTGCAGATCAGCAGGCCGTCGGCGGCCTCGTACTCCTCGGTCCGCCCCTGCCAGCCGGCCAGGGATCGGCCGTCGAACAGGGGAACGAATCCTTCCTCCGAGTCGTCAGGACGGTCCGCCGATGCCGGGCCGGCTTCCCGGGCGGTCGCCTCGCCGGTCGCCGGGCCCGAGGCCGGCGGAGGGGACGATTCCTTCGGCGGGGTGCAGCTCGTGCAGGTCAACCACAACAGGGCGGCGCAAAGGGTCAGGCCTCGCAACGTTGGCTCCTTGTTCGAGATTCCGGCCCGGCGGAAAACCATCTGAAACGGACCAGGCGAACCGGGCCACGTCCTTGAACCTGTTCCGACGGCCGGCGGTCGTGCAACACGACACAGGACCGCCAATCCTGCCATCCACAATCCGGGGTTCGCATGCCGCGGCCGGCAGAGACGCCGGCGACCGGAATCCGGCTGCGCTGCGCCGGAGTGTTATACCCCGGGGCCCGGCGGGACCACAACGTCCGGCGGCAGGGCCGCAAGACCGCCGGCAGGCCGGCCATACCTGCCCTCCGGTGACGGCCGGCGCCCTCAGTCGGCGGCTCGCGGCGGAATCTGCGGCGTGGACGGGCTCTGCGCCGGCGGCGATACCGTCTGAGCAGGCTGAACGGCCGGCCGCCGGGGAGGCAGGTCCATCAGGATCGCGGTACGTTCCAGGTCCGCCGGGAGCAGCAGCCGGGCCAGCGTCCGCTTGGCCTCGCGCATGCCCGTGCGGCGGGTGAGGTGGGAGATCATCACATGCCGGCTGCGGACGCGCTCGAAAACCGCCGGCAGGTCGCTCACGTGGGTGTGATAGCCCTGGCGGGCGCGGTCCCGGTGGTCGGGGTCGAAGAACGTGCACTCGATGATCAGCAGCTCGGCGTTGCGGACGTGGTCGTGGTCCAGGTAGTCGCCGACCGCGGTGTCGCCGCAGAAGGCCACCTTCGGCACCTCCAGGCGGTACTCGATCTCCTCGCCGCGGGCCTTGAGCCCGGCCAGCTGCGGGCCGGACAGCGCCGCGTACTGCGGCTTGAGCTTCTTGCGGACCTCGACGACCGAAAAGCCCAGCGCCGGGCCGGGGTGGTTCACGCGGAACGGCCGGATGAGCAGATCGCGGCGGACGGCGTAGTCCTCGCCCTCGTCGACGCCCACCACCCGGCCGGGCGAAACGTGCCCCTCGATCCGCCCGTACACCCCCAGCAGGTCCTGGATGGGCTGAACCAGCCGGTGCTGGGCGAGCACGCACCCGGGCGGGAGCCCCTGGAAGTTGCGCTGCGAGAAGTAGTAGGCCAGCCCGGCCGAATGGTCCATGTGGCCGTGGGTCAGGGCGACGGTGTCGATCGGAATCAGCTCGCGGGGAGCCCGGCCCACGTCGAAAGCGACGTTGAGCTCCGGCAGGATGACCACCGTCTCCTCGCCCGCGAGGCTGATGCCCTGCACGCGGATGCCGCCCACCTCTTTGTCGACCAGTCGTGAGATCATCGTGCCGTCCGTCTTCCTGCCGTCCGCCGGGGGTCGGACCCGCCGGGCAAGCCACGCACCCGGGGCTCAGCGCCCGGCCCGCAGATCCGCCTGGTACTCCTGGATGGAGCGCACGTCCCAGTCGCCGGCCCGCAACGACCGGATGGCCATCACCGCGGCCCGGGCCCCGGTGATGGTGGTGATCAGCGGGATCCGGTGCATCACCGCCGCCGAGCGGATCCGCGACTCGGTCGCGGCGCTGCCCCAGTAGATCGGGGTGTTGATCAGCAGGTCGATCTCGCCCCGGGTGATCATGTCGATGAGATACGGACCGACGGGGTCCTGCATCTTGGAGACCGGCTCGCAGGGCACGCCCGCGGCCAGCAAAGCCTCGCGGGTCCGCCGGGTGGAGACGATGCGGAAGCCCATCTCGGCGAACGCCCGCCCGATCGGCACGATCAGCGGCTTGTCGTGATCGTTGACGCTCAGCAGCACCGTGCCGGAGGTCGGCAGGCCGCCGCCGGCGGCCATCTGGGCCTTGGCGAACGCCATCGGGAAGGTCGCGTCGATGCCCATGACCTCGCCGGTGCTGCGCATCTCGGGCCCCAGCACGCAGTCCACGCCGGGGAACTTGGAAAACGGGAAGACCGATTCCTTGACCGAGCTGTAGTGCGGCCAGGGGGCGTCGCGCAGTCCCCGCCGGGCGAGGGCGTCGTCCAGGGAGGAGCCGAGCATGACTTCGGTGGCGATCTTGGCCCAGGGAACGCCGGTGGCCTTGCTGACGAACGGCACGGTCCGCGAGGCCCGGGGGTTGACCTCCAGCACGTACACGACGTCGTCCTTGACGGCGTACTGGACGTTCATCAGGCCCCGGACCCCCAGCCGCCCGGCCAGCAGCCCGGTCTGGCGGCGGATGTCGTCGACGATCGCCGGCGAGAGCGAGTACGGCGGGAGGGCGCAGGCGCTGTCGCCGCTGTGGATGCCAGCCTCCTCGATGTGCTCCATCACCCCGCAGACCACGCTGCGCCGTCCGTCGCTGACGCAGTCCACGTCGACCTCGACGGCCTCGCTGAGGAACTGATCGATCAGGACGGGGTGCTTCTCATCCACCGCCGCCGCCGCCCGGTCGGTGGCCTGCAGGGCCCGCTCCATGTAGCGGAGCAGGTCGGCCTCCAGGTGGCACTTCTCCATCGCCCGCCCGCCCAGGACGTAGGAGGGCCGCACCAGCACCGGGTAGCCGATCCGGGCGGCGATCTCCCGGGCCCCGGCGACGTCGAAGGCGATGCCGTTGGCCGGCTGCCTCAGACCCAGCTCGCGGAGCACCTCGGCGAAGGCCTCGCGGTCCTCGGCCAGGTGGATGCTCTCCGGGGAGGTGCCCAGGATCGGCACCCCGGCGCGCTTGAGGCCCATCGCCAGGTTCAGCGGCGTCTGGCCGCCGAACTGCACGATCACGCCCCGCACGTGCCCGCCGACCTGGCGGCCGGGCTCGAAAGGCCGTCCGTTGAGCCGCTCGCAGACGTTGAGCACGTCCTCGTGCGTCAGCGGCTCGAAGAACAGCAGGTCGCTGGTGTCGTAGTCGGTGCTGACGGTCTCGGGATTCGAGTTGATCATCACGGTTTCATACCCGAGGGCCCGCGCGGCCATCACCGCGTGCACGCAGCAGTAGTCGAACTCGATGCCCTGACCGATGCGGTTGGGTCCCCCGCCCAGGATGACGACCTTGGGCCGATCCGAGACCCGGATCTCGTCGTCGGGGTCGCGGCGAAGGACCCGTCCTCCGGGCTCGACCTGGGCCGCGGGAACCTCATAGGTGGAATAGTAGTAGGGCGTGACGGCCTCGAACTCGGCGGCACAGGTATCGACCAGTTTGTAGGCCGGACGCAGGCCCAGGCGCAGGCGACAGGCCCGCACCTGCTGAGGCTCCCAGTCCCAGGCCCGGGCGATCTGGACGTCGCTGTAGCCCCATTGCTTGGCCCGGGCCAGCACCGCCGCCGCCTCGGGCGGCAGTTCGCCGTCGCCGGCCGGCGCCGGCGGCGCCGCGGCCACCAGCCGGTCCTCGAACTCCACCAGCTCCCGCATGTTTTCCAGGAACCAGGGGTCGATGTGGCTCAGGGCGTGGATCCGATCGACGCTCCAGCCCATCTTCAGGGCATAGCGCACGTAGTAGGGCCGCCCCTGGCACGGGCGGGCGAGCTTGTCCGACAGCCGCTCCAGCGGAATCGGGTAGCGGCGGGCGGACTCCTCGTCCGTGTCCGCCGGGGCCTCGGCGGAGCGCGGTCCGGCCCGCGCCCCCCCGCCGGCTTCGGCCCGCTCGCGTTCCCGTCGGCGGGCCGCCAGCCACTTGTCGTTGCCGTCCAGCCCCAGCCCGAAGCGCTTGATCTCCATCGAACGGATGCCCTTCTGGAAAGCCTCCTTGAACGTCCGCCCGATGGCCATGGCCTCGCCGACGCTCTTCATCTGCGTGGTCAGGGTCTCGTCGGCCTCCGGAAACTTCTCGAAGGTCCACCGGGGGATCTTGACCACGCAGTAATCGATGGTCGGCTCGAAACTGGCCGGCGTCGTGCGGGTGATGTCATTGGGCAGCTCGTCCAGCGTGTAGCCCAGGGCGAGCTTGGCCGCCACCCGGGCGATGGGGTAGCCGGTGGCCTTGCTGGCCAGGGCCGAACTCCGCGAGACCCGCGGATTCATCTCGATGACCACCATCCGGCCGCTGCGCGGATCGACCGCGAACTGGATGTTCGAGCCGCCGGTGTCCACCCCGATCTCGCGGATGATGCGGATGGCCGCGTCGCGCATCCGCTGGTATTCCTTGTCCGTCAGCGTCTGGGCCGGGGCCACGGTGATCGAATCGCCGGTGTGCACCCCCATCGGGTCGAAGTTCTCGATCGAGCAGATGATCACCACGTTGTCGGCACAGTCCCGCATCACCTCCAGCTCGTATTCCTTCCACCCCAGCAGGCTCTCCTCGATCAGGATCTCGTGGTTGAGCGAGTATTCCAGCCCCCGGCGGGCGATGGTCTCGAACTCCTCCGGCGTGGTCGCGAACCCCCCGCCCGTGCCCCCGAGCGTATAGGCCGGGCGGATGACCACCGGCAGTCCGATCCCGGCGGCGACTCGCCGGGCCTCCTCCAGCCCGTGGGCGACCCCCGAGCGAGGCAGGTCCATCCCGATCCGCAGCATGGCGTTCTTGAATTCGGTGCGGTCTTCGGCCTTGTGGATGGCGGCGCGGTTGGCCCCGATCATCCGCACGCCGTGACGGTCCAGGATGCCCGCGTCGGCCGACTGAACGGCGCAGTTCAGCGCCGTCTGCCCCCCGAGCGTCGGCAGCAGGGCGTCCACCGGCGTGCCCTGACTGCGTTCGCGAGCCAGGATGCGGTCTATCGCCTGCGGGGTGATCGGCTCGATGTAGGTGCGCTCGGCCATCTCCGGATCGGTCATGATCGTCGCCGGGTTGCTGTTGAGCAGCACCACGGCGACGCCTTCCTCGCGCAGGGCCTTGCACGCCTGGGTCCCCGAGTAGTCGAACTCGCAGCCCTGGCCGATCACGATCGGACCGGATCCGATGATCAGGACTCTCTTAACATCATTTCTCTTCGGCATTTAAGTCTCACTCGGTCCGGTCCGGGACACCCGGCGGCAGCCGCCCGCCAAAATCGCGGGAGGCACTTCAGGCATGACCAGAATAAGCGAAAGCAGGCGCTTTTTCGACCGTCCGGACCGACTCAAACCCGATTCCCGGCCCCCCCGATCGACCGGCCCACCGATCGGAAGGCCCTGGGCTCAGCGGTCGGCGTCGTCCCCGGCCGTTCCGCTGGCCGGGGCGGACTTGAGCCGGGCGCGCAGCCCGGCCAGCAGATCCTCGCGGGGGTCCGGCAGCGGGCGGATCCAGATGTTGCGGAAACGAACCGGCGAGCCGTGGTACTGGATGACCAGCGGCAGCCGGGGCGGATGCGGACTGTAGGCCGGAGGCTGGCGGTAAGCGGTCGCGCCCAGCAGCTCGAAGTGATCCTGCACCAGCACGCCGTTGTGCAGCACCGTCAGGAAGGCCGGCCGGATCAGCCCTCCGGCGGAGTCGAACCGCGGAGCGCGGAAAATGATGTCGTAAGTCTGCCACTCACCCGGCGGGCGGCAGGCGTTGGCCAGCGGCGGGCGCTGCTTGTACACCGCCGCCGCCTGGCCGTCGAAATAAGTGTCGTTGCCGAAGGAATCGAGGATCTGGACCTCGTACAGCCCCATGATCTTGACGCCGCTGTTGCCCCGGGCCTGGCCCTCGCCGCGGACCTCGGGCGGGGAGGCCCACTCCAGGTGCAGCTGGCAGTCGCCGAAGGATTCCCGCGTCGTGATGGTGCCGCCGGCCTCGGCATAACCGTCGCGAATGGTCCATTTCTCGGCCCCCTCCCAGCGGCTCAGGTCCCGGCCGTCGAAGAGCACCACGGCATCCGAGGGCGGACCTCCCGGCGGACCGGGATCGACCACCGGCACCCGGGGCCAGGCGATGCCGCTGGTCCAGGGGGGGTCCAGCCCGGCCAGGCCGGTGCCGGCCGGGCCGGTGGTCAAGGCAGCCGCGACCGCCAGCGGCCACCACCGCCGTGTCGCGCTGCGGCTTTTTGCACGTTCCATGCGAGCAGTTCCCCCGAGAGCACATCTGGGACCCTCAGCGCCCGGGAAACCCGCCGGGCGAGGGCTTCCGCCGAGCGGTTTCCCGGCCGGCGCCGGCCACCCGCCCCCCCGAGGGTGACGAAGGCCGGGCAGGCCCCCGGATCGGCATGATCCCCGCCCGGGGCAATGTGTTCAAGCGGCCCGGGCTGGCCGCCAGACCCGCCAGGGGAAGTCGTGGCTCTTTTCCCGAACCCGAACCCCGCCGGATCGGCTGACGCGTCCGTCCGGACGACCCTTGGGCTTCCCCGGCCATGACCGGGTGAGACCGCCGTGCCGGCCTCCTGTCCGGTTCCTGTTCGTGGGGTCCGGGCCGGCCTCCGGCCTGCTTGAGATTCCGCCTCGCGACGGACGCCTCCGCCTTCGGCTCGCGGCGGCGGTCATCGCCCCGGGCCGAGGGCTCTCACCTGCAGGATTCACAATGCCTGGCAAAAAAAACCGATCCCGCCGGCCTGCGGGATCGGTCTGGAGGAGAATCTGAGTCGTATCGAGCCTTCACCGGCCCGGGGCGGCCCGGGGCGGGCCCGGGGATCATCCGCCCAGCAGCGCCAGGGCGTTCTGGGGCAGCTGATTGGCGATGCCCAGGATCGAGGTGGTGCTCTGCACCAGGATCTGGGCCCGGGTCAGGGCCGCGACCTCGGCCGCGACGTCGGTGTCCCGGATCGCCGATTCGGCCGCCATCACGTTTTCCTTGGCGACGCGCTGGCTGTTGATGTTGGTCTCGATCTGGTTGCGCTGCAGCCCGCCGAGCCGGCCGCGAATGATCGCCACCTGGCTGATGGCCTCGGTGATGATCTTCTCGGCCTGCTGAGTCTGGCCGGCGTTGATCGCGTTGGCCTCGCCGTTCTTGATCGTGTACAGATAGCCCAGCAGGGTGCTGCCGAGGTTGCTGCTGCTGACGGACGGCACGCCGATGGAGACCTGCCCGACGGGGTTGACCTCCGGTCCGATCTGGAACGTCGCCCCTCCGCCGGTGACCTGGAAGGAGGTCGTGCCCAGCGTCGTGCCGCGGCTGGCGGTCATGTTGACCACCAGGTCCAGCCCGTTGGACCGCAGCGAGGCCCGCAGCCCCTTGACCGCGGCCGTCCGGCCGTTGATCAGCACGCCGGCGTCGCGGCCGTAGTCCAGGGAGGTGTTGCCGGTGGTGGCGATGAAGTTGCCGTCGATCGGCTTGATCGACACGAAGGCCTCGTCGCCATAGGCCCGGCTGTTGATATAGATGCGGCCGTCGGAGCTGGCGACCGCGGACACGCCGGTGGTGTAGGCCACGTCGTTGATCGCCCTGACGATGTTGGTGGCCGTCGATCCGCTGGTCAGCGAGATGACCTCGGTGCCGTCCAGGCCCTTGATCTCGATGGTCACATTCTCGGTGATGCCCGTGCCGCTGAAGACCACCTGAGCGGTCTGGGCGGAGGAGTACACCTCGAGGGTGACGTTCTGGAACGAGTTCGGGGGCACGCGGGCGCCGAAGAGGGTCACGTCGGTGATCGAGGAGGCCGCCACGCCCGACACCGTGTACTCGTAGTTGCCGTTCAGCAGCTTGCGGCCGCCGAACTGGGTGGTGTTGGCGATGCGGTCGATGGCCTCGATGAGGGAATCGATCTGGAGCTGGTCCGCGTCGATCTCCTCCTCGCTGATGGCTCCGGTGTTGGCCGCGTGGTTCACCAGGGCCTGCATGTCCAGCAGCAGCGCGGAGATCTCGTTGAGCGCCCCTTCGGCGGTGGCGATGACGTTCATCGCCCGCGTCGAGTTCTCGATCGCCTGGCTGATGCCGCGGATCTCGCTGCGGAGCGTCTCCGAGGCGATCAGGCCGGCGGGATCGTCGCGGCCGCGGTTGATGCGCAGACCGGTGCTCAGCCTCTCCAAGCGCACGCCGAGGTCGAAGTTGTTGGCCGCCAACTTGTGCTGGGCTTGGATCGAGGGGATATTGGTGTTGATACGACTCATGGTATCCTCCCTGACAATGAGGGCAAGGATCCGCCTTGCACCCCCCGGGACACAGCCTTGTATCCCGGCCGCCGGCCCCTCTGGGGCCCGGCTACAGATACCCGCGAGCCGCGGATTCCACCGCCGATCCTGCGGGCCGGGTTCGACGTGGCGGCCGGCTGTGCGGCCGTCCGAACCCGCCGTTTGAGCCGATCCTCCCGATCAGCCCCCACCGTCCCTGGTGAGTTGCCGTCGCCACCCGTTGCAGGTCCTCGACGGCCCTTCTGCGATTGTTTTCCCTTGTCCCTGATCTTCCGGTCCGAACGCCTCGGCCATGAAAGGCGCGCGGCATCCGGCATTTCGACTGATTCCCGGGGCCGCCTTTAGATATAAATGACGGCTCCGGACCCGGCCCGATATATCGGACCTGCCTCCGGCGGCCCCGCCGCCGGT
>Ga0129299_1002619_pt1 | contig 11895 bp, 12 predicted proteins | sample ConPoolayeCmetaG_FD_94477 | JGI IMG/M metagenome (GOLD analysis project Ga0129299, IMG submission 94477) | Hot spring microbial mat communities from California, USA to study Microbial Dark Matter (Phase II) - Cone Pool mat layer C metaG ... | reverse complement strand
TCAGCAATTCACCCCGGCGGCGACGTCGAGTCGCATCCTCGATCAGCGCGTTCACGACATTTTCGCCGGCGGCATCCACAGCCTCGGGAACACGTCCCTGGAATTCGTACCGCCGGTCGGGCTGCCGACGGAACGCGCCCACCGCACGAATGTCGCGCAGCACACGCTCGAGTTCACTCAACAGCTCCCGCGCGAATTGCCGGGTTTTCTCCCTCTTCTCGCCGGGCCGCCCCGCGCCTGGGGGTTCCCGGCCGATGAGCGGCAGAAATTGATTGACCGGAAAGCGGAAGTTGGCGTCCTTCTCGCCCCCAAGCGACCGATTGCCAATGACAAGTTCATATGGCCCGCCGGCACCACGTCCCCGTCGGATCTGAAGCGGCTCTATTGCGTTGACAATCTGAATTCTGGCGAGCCGCGGGGGTTGCGGTTCATCCGAACAAAACCCCATAGTGAGTATCCCGCGACGCGTTCGGTCCGGAAGCTCGACCTCGAACTCCATTTCGATGTGCTGCTTGGAGCGGTGCTGGTGGACGATGTCCGCATACGTGCCCGCAGCGTACAACGGTCCCCGGAGGCTCAATCGAGGGCCGAACTCGGGCGCGTCCAGCGACTGGCGGAGCAGCAGAAGGCTCTGGAGTATCGAAGACTTTCCTGTGTTGTTCCGTCCGAAGATTACGGTCAGCGGTGCGAGTGGAATCCGACCGCTGTCCGCAAAGCATTTGAAGTTCCGCAGACGAATTGCACCAAGCGGCATGCGTGCACTCTAACCACGACCACCGCGTGATTCAACCCTGAAACGACGCACGGCCCTACTATGCCAGCCCCGGAGGGTCCGCCTTCGCCTCCTCGAACAGCTCCATCTCGGGCAGGTCGGGCACCTCGGGCGGCGGCTGTTCGTACTTCGGCACCTCGGGCTCCGGGACGGCGTCCAGGAGCCGGTTGACGATCCCGACGGCATCGATGCCCTCGGCCTGCGCCGCGAAGTTCAGTCCGATCCGGTGCCGCAGAACCGGAATCGCGACACGCTGCACGTCGTGGATGCTCACGCTGTAACGCCCGTCCATGGCCGCGAAGGCCTTCGCGCCGAGAATCAGGTACTGGCCCGCCCGCGGACCGGCGCCCCAATCCACCATCTTGCGGATGAAGTCCGGCGAAGTCGGATCCGTCGGCCGAGTCGCGCGAACAAGCCGCGCCGCGTATTGCACCACGAACTCGCTGACCGGCACCGCCGCGATCAGCTTCTGCATATTCAGAATCTGGCGGTCGTTGAGCACCTTCGCCACTTCGCACGGCTTGCCCGACGTGGTCTCCGTCAGGATCAGCTCTTCCTCGCGAAGGCTCGGGTAGTCGACCCACACGTTGAACATGAAACGGTCGAGCTGCGCCTCGGGCAGCGGGTACGTGCCTTCCTGCTCGATCGGGTTCTGCGTGGCGATCACGAAGAACGGGTTCGGGAGCGGATACGTCTCCTGGCCGGCGCTGACTTCGCGCTCCTGCATCGCCTGAAGCAGCGCCGCCTGCGTCTTGGGCGGTGTCCGGTTGATCTCGTCGGCCAAAACGATGTTGGCGAACACCGGTCCCCGCACAAAGCGAAACTCGCGGCGCCCGCCCGGAAGCTCGTCGATCACGTTCGTCCCCGTGATATCCGACGGCATCAGATCGGGTGTGAACTGGATGCGCTTGAACGAAAGCGTCATGATGCGCGCGAGCGTCGAGACCATCAGTGTCTTCGCGAGCCCCGGCACGCCCACCAGCAGGCAATGTCCGCGCGAGAGCACGGCCGCCAGCATCTGGTCGATGACATCGCGCTGACCGATGATCGCCTTACCCATCTCGGCGACGATCAGGTTCTTGCAGCGCTTGAACTGATCCAGCAGTACGGCGTAGGACTCCCTGGCCATGGCGGGTGCCGACCCTCGTTGCGGTGGGCGAATCATACCGCCGCCGTCCACTGGAAGAAAGGGCCGATGCCGGTCGCATTCGCGGGATACCTGCAAGAGAGTCATCGGGATTCCGAGTGACTTGCGCATCACACGAACCCGGATGATCGATGCCGGTCTGAGCCGGGCGTCCGACGCGTCTTACGAAATTGGGCGATAGAGGGCTCGAACCTCTAACCTCATGCGTGTAAGGCATGCGCTCTGGCCGATTGAGCTAATCGCCCCACAGCCGTACGTCGAGCATAGGCAAGGGAACCGTTCCGTGCAAGGCGGCGTGCGGGTGGCGGGTCCGCCGCCGAGCCGGTATCCTTCCGCCTGCGGAAATCGAGGGTGTGTGCCGAAGGTATACCATGAACGTCGAACGGTTTGTGGAGAATCCGCTCATCCGGCCCGCGGCCGTTGTGCCCAGCCGGCCGGATTTCCAGGTGGTCTGTGCCTTCAACGGCGGGGCGATTCGCGTCGGCGACGAGACGGTGCTGCTGCTCCGTATTGCCGAGCGCCCGAAAGATGTGCCGGACGGGTGCCTCGTGGCGCCGGTGCTGGATCCGCACGACCTCTCGCGCGGCATCAGGCTTCTGATCGTGCGGAAGGACGACCCGGACTATGGCGCGCTCGACTCGCGCGTCTTCAGGTATCGCGGCGAGACGTACCTGACATCGATTTCGCACATCCGCGTGGCCCGCAGCGGCGACGGCAGGCGATTTGAGATCGAGCCGGAGCCGGCCATGTTCCCGGCCACGCGCGATGAGGAGTTCGGCATCGAAGACCCCCGCATCACGTATATCGACGGCCGCTATTGGATCAACTACTCGTCCATTTCCAGCCGGGGCATCACTACCTCGCTGGCGGTGACCGACGATTTCCGTACGTTCGAGCGCAAGGGTGTGATCTTCGCACCCGAGAACCGCGACATCACGATCTTTCCGGAGAAGGTCGGCGGGCGATACGTGTGCCTGCACAGGCCGGTTGCCAGTATGATCGGCGGCAAGGACATCTGGCTGGCCTACAGCCCCGACCTGCTGCACTGGGGCGACCATCGCATCGTCTGCCGCACGCGGGCCGGTATGTGGGACTCCGCGCGTATCGGCGGCGGTGCGGTCCCGATCCGGACGGAGCACGGCTGGCTGGCGATCTACCACGGGGCCGATGCCTCGGACCGCTACTGCCTGGGCGCGTTGCTGCTCGATGAAAGCGACCCGTCGCGAGTGCTCGGCCGGTCGCGCGAGCCGCTCCTGGCGCCCGAGGCCGAGTACGAGCGGCGCGGCTTCTTCGGCAACGTGGTGTTCACGTGCGGCGCGGTGACCGACGGCGACCGGTTGACCATCTACTACGGGGCTGCCGACGAATGCACGTGCGGCGCGCAGGTGAGCATCCGGGAGATCCTGAAGAATCTCGAATGACGAATCCGGACGAACGATGGATGAACCCGCGCCGTCGCCGGGTGCTCGCCCATCATTCCGCGTTCAGCGTTTCGACGGTGATTCTGTCGTTCGTGTAGATGCAGATTTCGGCCGCCACGCGGAGCGAGTGCTCGACGATCTCGCGTGCCGACAGGTTCGAGTGCCGCAGCAGAGCCTTGGCCGCCGCGGCGGCGAACATGCCGCCGGAGCCGATGCCGATCACGCCGTCGCTCGGTTCGATGATGTCGCCGTTTCCGCCGATGATGAGCGATGTTTCCGCGTCGACGACCGCCAGGAGTGATTCGAGCCGTCGGAGGACGCGGTCCGTGCGCCAATCCTTCGCCAGTTCGATGGCGGCCCGTTTGGTGTTGCCCTTGTACTGATCGAGCTTGGCCTCGAACCGCTCGAGCAGCGAGAAGGCGTCGGCGGCGGCGCCGGCGAAGCCGCACAACACTCTGCCGCCGGCCAGTTTGCGGATCTTGACGGCGTCGTGCTTCAGGGCGGTCTCGGCAATCGTGACCTGTCCGTCGCCGCCGATGGCGATTTGCGTGCCGCGTCGGACGGAAAGGATGGTCGTGGCATGCATCCGGGCCTGACTCATGGAAGCTTCTCCGGGTTGCGGCCGGCGGTGAAGGCGCATTGACCGGCCGCGCCGGCGGTAATTATAATAACGACGTCGGCCGGCGGGGTACCCAAGTCGCTCCCGCGCGTGCCGTGTGGGGATTGTGTGCCGGAGGTTCAGGCATGCCCGGCAAGACGCATCTCGACGATCGTGTGTTGACCTGCCAGCAGTGCGGTGCGAGTGTCTACCAGGAGCACATGGACCACGAGTTGGCCGGTTTCCATGCAGGCCGGTTGCTCTGCGTCCACTGCATGAAGCAGACGCGGGATGCGGAGCGCCGCACGCCCGTGCCGTCGGCGCCGGCGGCCGGCCCGGGCGAGGATCTCGCTCCGCTTTCGTTGGTCGACGATGCCGACGCTTCGCAGGAACCATCGCAGAAGACCGCTGTGGGTACCCTCGAAAAGACCGGGGCCCCGGTTCGCGATGAAGACGTCCGGTTCACGCGCCCGCTGACAAAGTCGGGCGCCGGTGCGACGCGCGTCCGCACCTTTCACTGCAAGCTGTCCGACGAGGCCGTGCGCCACATGGACCGCCAGATCAACGAGTGGCTTCAGCAGAACCCTGACGTGGAGATCAAGTTCTGCTCCTCCGCGGTGGGCGTCTGGAGCGGCAAACACGCCGAGCCGAACCTGATCATCACGATGTTCTACTGACCCTGTGCAAGCCTGCCGCCCGTCAGGCGCTCGTAGGCTTCGACGTACTTGGCCGTCGTCTGGGCAACCACGTCCGGCGGGAGTACGGGGCCGGGCGGCTGCTTGTTGAAGCGGATCGATTCGAGATAGTCGCGCACGAACTGCTTGTCGTAGCTCGGCTGGTCGCGGCCGGGCTGGTACCGGTCGGCGGGCCAGAACCGCGAGGAGTCCGGCGTCAGCACTTCATCAATCAGGATCACGTCGTTACCGAGCAGTCCCCATTCGAACTTGGTGTCGGCAATGATCACGCCGCGTTCTCGGGCATACGCTGCGGCGTGCTGATACAGCTCGACGGAGCGCGTGCGGATTGTCTCCATGATTTCACGGCCGGCGATGCGGCAGGCCTCGTCGAAGGAGACGTTCAGGTCGTGGCCCGTTTCCGCCTTCGTCGCCGGCGTAAAGATCGGCTCGGGCAGCGGATCGCATTGCATCATGCCGGGCGGCAGCCGGACGCCGCACACTTCGCCGGTCTGTTGGTAATCCTTCCATCCGCTGCCGGCAAGGTAGCCGCGCACAACCGCCTCGATCGGCACCACCTTCGTCTTGTGCACGAGAATCGACCGGTTACGGAGCTGATCGAGGTATGGCTCGAAACCCTTCGGGGCGCGGTCGACAATCGGTTCGATGAGGTGGTGGCGCGGCATGTGCTCGAACCGCTGGAACCAGAAGCACGACAGCGCCGTCAGCACCTCGCCCTTACGCGGGATGCCGTTGGCCATGACGACGTCGAACGCGCTGATGCGGTCGGTGGCGACGATCAGCAGCTTGTCACCCAGGTCGTAAATGTCGCGAACCTTGCCGCGGCGAACCGGCGCAGCCGGTATGCTCGTCTGAAGAATCACGCGGTCGTTGCTCATCGCCGAAGTCTCCTGCATCGTCGATACCCAGGTCGGAAATCGTGCGGAGCATATGCTTGCCGGTCCGATCTGGCAACGTGCGACCCGCCCTCCCGGCGGCGCCGGGCGGGCCGCCGCGCAGTTCCCGGCCTGACAACCGGCTTCATCCGGCATGCCGGAACGGCCCTCACGCACGGACAGGAGTCGTTTCGTCCCCGTCGCGGCCGTCGAAACGACGCGGGCAAGTGGCTCTGTAACGGTTTGTTACGAAACGCCCCCCCGGCCGTTCCCGGTAACTGCGGGAGCCCGCTTTTCGCGCAAGGAACGCGTCACGCCTCCGGATTGCCGCGTGTCGCGGCAGGCGGAGGGCGCCGGCGCGGGCACGGCCCGGCCGGGCAGCCAGAGTGTCGAAAACATGCAGGCGTAACCCGATATGCGATCATGCGACGGTCGGCTTGACATGACACGCGCGGAGAAATAAGCTCGACATCATCGACTTGTTACGGGAATCCTGAAGGAATGAGTATGGAAGTCCGGATGGACTTGTCGCGGATCATTATCTCCGAGAGGAGCGATCAACAGGTCATCGTCCTCCAGGAGCGCTCGGGCACCCGCCAGTTTCCCATCGTGATCGGCAGCATGGAGGCCATGGCCATCGATCGGCGGGTCAAAGGCGTCCAGACAGTCCGCCCACTCACCCACGAATTGCTCGCCAACGTGATCAAGGCGATGCACGGCGAGATCGAGAAGATCGTCATTCACGACTTGCGGGACCATACATTTTACGCCAAACTCGTGATTCGGTTGAACGGGCAGATGTTGGAAATTGACGCGCGGCCTTCCGATGCGATCGCTCTGGGCGCGGCCGGCGATACGCCGATCTACGTGGAGGAACGCGTACTTCGCGAAGTGACGGAGATGCCCGGCCTGCTGTAGGACGTTGGGTCTGTAGTGATCACGCGGCGCACGATCGTGCCTCACCGGGAACGAACTTGACCATGATCGGAACCGAAACGGAAAGTCGGGTGGATTCTTTTGCCTCTGCGTGCGGGCGCGTGTGGGCGGAGGAGTCGATTGCCAACGGTCCGAGGTACCTGTCGCGGGCACCGGCCCGGCTCGACGTGATGGGTGGCGACGCGGATTACACGGGATCCCTCGTTCTCCAGTGCGCGCTTCCGGTCGTGGCGCGGGTGGGGATCGCGCCTCGAAGCGATCAGAAGGTCAGTATCACGTCCATCGGGTGGTCCAACAACGGCGAAAACGCGCGGTCGGTATGGCCGTTATCGGCGCTGTACACGGCGGCCGGCGAATTGACCTCTCCGGCGAATTTCGCGGCGTACTTCGATACGGCGGGTTGCTCCTGGGCGCGTCACGTCGCGGGCGTCTTCTACACGCTGCTCGAGGCGGGGGTAGTGCCCCATTTTGCGGGCGGGGCATCTATCGTAATTCAGTCAGACATTCCGTCCGGTGCGGGAATCGGCGCCTCCGCGGCGATTGCAGTGGCAAGCGGCTGGGCTCTGGTGGCTTTGACGGGCCGCACGGTCGACCCGATCGAACTGGCGCGGCTGTGTCAACGGGCGGAGACGTTTATCGCGGGCGTGCCGACCGGCATCACCGACAAGGCGGTTGCTTTGCTGGCTGAGTCGGGCACTCTGCTTCAGATGCGCTGCCAGCCCCACGAGGTCCTCGGCCACGTTCCGATATGTCCCGGTGCTGCGTTCGTCGGCATCGACAGTGCGGTGCAGAGCCCCAAGCGCCTCCATCGTTTCATCGAGACGCGGGTTGCCGCGTTCATGGGGCTGCGCATCATCGAGAGCATTCTGCGCGGCGAGCCGTCGGGGAAAGACATGACGGCCGGTTATCTGGCGAACATCACGCCAATTGAATACGTTGAGCGGTTGCGCGATCGGATTCCGACCAAGATGAAAGGTCGCGACTTCCTGGAGCGCTACGGGCACATCAGCGACCCGGCTACGCGTGTCGCTCCCGATACGGTGTACAAAGTGCGATCAAGGACGGAGCACCACATTTACGAGAACGACCGCGCACATCGTTTCGCCGAACGCATGAGCCGCGCCGCTCGTACTCAGGATCGTAGCCCTCTGGTGGAGGCTGGAGAGCTGATGTATGCCTCGCACTGGAGTTACAGCCAACGATGCGGCATGGGCAGCATCGAGACGGACATTCTGGTCAGTCTATTGCGGGAGCAGGGCGTGGACCGGGGCATTTACGGTGCCAAGGTCACGAGCGCCGGCTGCGGGGGCTCAGTGGCGGTCCTGCTCGCCGACACGCCGACCGCGCACGAAGCGGTTGAAGAAGCCTGCCAGGCCTATGCGATGAAGACCGGGCGGGAGCCGGCGATATTCACCGGGTCGGCCGACGGCGCGGCTGCCAGACCGCCGCAGCGCCTGGACTGACAGGCGGTGCTGCCGGGCGGGTCTGCGGCGGGCCGGATTCCCTCGTACCACTGTAACGGGAGGACCGTCTTGCAGGGGGTGTTGCGCGTGTGCAGAGTGTTGATCGTTCACCGTGATGCGGGGGCGAGGGACATGCTGGGCGCCATGGTCGGGCGCCGGCATGAAGTTGAATACGCGAGCGATTACACGGCCGGCGTAAAGGCTTTTCATGCGCGGCGTCCGAACCTCGTGATAGCGGGTCAGGACGGTCGACATGGCGACGCGATGCTGCTCTTGAGACACTTCCACAACAATGGGGTGCGTGTGCCGGTCATCATGGTGGCCGGGCGCGGTGCCGGCGTATACCAACAGGCGGCGATGAAGCTTGGAGCGAAGGCGTTTCTGGAGTTCCCCGTCGAGGAGCGTCGCCTGGCCGACGCGATCGAGGCGGCGCTGGCCGGTGCGGCGCGAGGCGAGGCGGACGTACCGCCCCTTACGAAGGAGGAGGCGCGCGCGAACCTCTCGGAGCTCGAGAAACGCCTGAACGGCGGATGAAGTGCTTCGCCGGGCGCAACCTCGTCTATCTTCAGTCGTATATCGGATCGGGAGCAGGCTCCCGGCCGCGCATCTGTCTGAAGTGCCCGCTCCGTAAGGAGTTCGGGCTCGAACCGAACGTCTACTATGAGTTCATCCGCGACGTTTGCTGCCACGATCCGAGCCAGTGCGAGGCAATCAAGCGATTCGAGGCGAGGCGGACCGGGTAGCGCCGCCGGTTAGCGCGGCCTGAGCGATCAAACCCAACTCAAAACGGTTACGTGACGCAGCGCGGGTTTTCGGCGACGGGTCAACGCTTCTGCGGAAGGTACCGGACGGTGCGGATCCGTCCGTCGGCCCGGTCCGCACCGGAGGATTCTTCAGGAGCTTTCGCCCCGCAGGAACGCTGCGGCGAGGCGTTCGGCCATCTGCTTATTCGAGAATACCAGCGGCAACAGAAATTGCAGGTCGGTATTCGGCGGGCGCAGGTAGTCGGCCATTGTCGTCCGCCAGAGGGTGTCGAATCGGCGGAGTTTGTCCTGCACGTGCCCGCCGCGCAGGGCTTCCGCGATCACATCCACCGCTAGGGCAGCCGACCACATGGCCGGGAAGATCCCTTCGCGCGTCGCCGCCGTGACGAAGCCCCCCGCATCGCCGATCGCAATCGTGCGCTTGCCCACGTGTGATTCGATTTCCAGCGCCCGGGCGGTGGGCACGATTCGGGCGGATGCACACGACGCGTCGAGTCTGGCCGGCAGTGCGACGCCGAACAGATCCCGCAGTCTTCCGACCAGCCGTTGCATATGCTCGCGTGCGAGAGCTTCGTCGCGGGCGAAGACCGTCAGATACTCTCGTCCGCGGACAGCGGCGAACACGGCAAGCGCCCGGCCGCCCTCGATACCCAGCACGAAATGCAGAACGCCGGTCGGCAGCCTCGACGTCCTGGCCGCCGTCCAGTCGAGTTGAACCGCGACCTCGCCGGGATTGGCGCCCGACGGAACCAGACCCACGGCGTTGGCCGAGGCAGAAAGGGGTCCGTCGGCCAGCAGGGCGACACTTGCCTTCAGCCCATGCCCCGAGAGGCACTCGACGGCAACGTGGTCTTCCCTCGCCTGCACCGAGCATACCGCGACGCCGTACATGCATACGGCGGACCGTTCGGCGGCCGATTGCCGCAGGATGCGATTCCAGGCGGTCAGATCGACGAAGTACGCCATCGGCCTGCCCAGCCGGACATCCTGGCGCCGCTGAAGAGTCTCCGTGTGGAAGGAGACGCCGCGGAAAGGCTCGGCGCCGACCCGTTTCCACGTGAGATCCAGCTTCTCGAGCAGCAGCTCGGCGGCGGCGCCCACCCACGCGGATACCCGGGACGAATCGGAGGCTTCGCATCGCTCGATCATCACCACCCGGAGCCCTGCTTTCGCGGCCAGGCTCGCCGCGGCAGCGCCGGCCGTCCCCCCGCCGATGACCGCCAGGTCATTGGCGTCCGAGGGGCGGTCTTTCTGGTTCGGGTTCTTCGGCATCGTTCCTACTTCGACAGATCGAGCTGTTTCCAGAGCGCGCTCTCGGCGTCGCCGAACTTCCGGAACGTGTTCTGGAGTTCGTCCCGGATGGCGATCAACTCGGGATCATCGCCGCGAAGCCTTCCGCCGCCGGCTTCAATGATGCTCTGCAGCCGCAGAACGGCCCCGTCCAGCTGCCCGGCCGCGTCGGCGAACGCACGCGCCGCGTCGAAGACCTTCAGTTCCCTGCTCTCCTGCTCCGACGGCTTGTACAACAGCCGCCATGGGTTCCGATAGATTTCCTTGATCGCCGCCTTGAAGTAGTCGCTCGTGTCCTTGAAATTGTCGAGGATCCTGTTGATCACTTCCTTGTTCGAGACCGCCACCTCGCGACCGGTGGCGGTGATCGCGTTGATGTCTTTGAGCGACTGATTCAGCCGCTCCGTGGCGGTGCGGATGTTGCTGAGCAGGCTCGCGGCGCTGGTCGCGTCCAGTTGATCGGCGATGCGGGCCGCGATCTGCTCGTCCATGGTCCGGGCCGTGTTGCGCACGTGGGTAATCGTCTGTGCGATCGGCGGCCGGTTCTCGTCAAGCATCGCCGTGACCGTTCCGAGCGCGCGGTTCAGTCCGTCTAGGGCCGCGTGGACTTTGGACAGGGCGACTTCGCCGCGCTTCGGGTCCACCTGGTCGCGGAGCGAGGCCGTTGCCGTATTGATATTGTCGAGGACCGAATGCAGCTTGCTCATCAGCACGTTCCGCTGCGCCGGATTGAGCTGCACACTGATGTGCCGCGTGACTTCGTTCAGGTCGTCGAGGGAGCGATGGATCTTACCGATCAGAGACACGGCATTTCCGGCGTCGAGCTGGCCCTTGAGCATCGATACCAGGCTCCTGGGATTGTCGGGGTCGAGCTGGTTCGTAAGGAGTGTGATGGCGGCCTCGTACGACCCGGCCGGCGCCCCGTTTATGGGCACGCTCGCGTCCACCGGAGGGCCCACGCCGCGGTCCTTGATGACGAGTTTACCCACCTCGCCGATCAGCGGCTCGCCGGGGACGATGGTGCAGTCCTGCCGCAGTCCGATGGCCGGGTCGGCCTCCGCGCTGATATAGATGAACAACTGCGGTGCGGAGCCGTCGTCCGGCATCTCGTCGCGAAACTCGATCGAGCGGATCGTCCCGGCCGGCTGTCCCCCGCAGGTGACGACGTCACCCGCCTTGAGCTTGGCCGTGATCTTCGTTGCCGGAAACCGCACCGTGAACGGCGTGCCGGCCGGCTTCCATCCCTTGCCGATGAAAACCAGGACGCCGAGAAACAGGACGACGAACAGGATGACCGCCAACCCGAGCTTGAACGTGTTTTTTTCCTCGGCCATATTTCGCCTCAGCTCTGTGCCAGAAGGGTCTCGAATTCGGAGAGCCCGTGCTCGTCCGTCAGCGGGCCGTTCGGGTTGCCGTTCAGGAACTGGTACATGAGGCGTTCCTCATCATTCTCGAGTTCCGATTCGTGGCGACGGCGAATCGCGTCGAACTCGGCCCGATCGCCGATCCGCAGGACGCGGCCCTTGTCCAGCATGACCATGCGGTCGGCAATGCGAAAAGCGGAATCCAGTTCGTGCGTGACGACGACGCTCGTCACGTGGAGCTTCTTCGACAGATCGATGATCAGGCTGTCGATGGCGGCTGACGTGACCGGGTCGAGCCCGGCCGACGGCTCGTCATAAAAGAGGATTTCCGGGTCCAGCGCGGTCGCCCGGGCCAGGCCTGCGCGTTTCTTCTGCCCGCCTGAAAGCTGGGACGGCATCTTGTCGCGGTGCGGGAGGAGATGCACCTGCTGGAGCTTGAGCGCAACGACGATGTCGATAATCGACGGGTCGACATAGGAGTGCTCGCGGAGCGGCAGGGCAACGTTCTCCGCAACGGTCATCGAGTTGAACAGAGCCCCGCTCTGGAACAGGATGCCGAACTTCTTGCGG
>Ga0129299_1002618_pt1 | contig 11897 bp, 10 predicted proteins | sample ConPoolayeCmetaG_FD_94477 | JGI IMG/M metagenome (GOLD analysis project Ga0129299, IMG submission 94477) | Hot spring microbial mat communities from California, USA to study Microbial Dark Matter (Phase II) - Cone Pool mat layer C metaG ... | reverse complement strand
AGGCGCGATAGCGCCGAAGAATCTCAACGCCCGCCAGCGCGAGATGCTTCGCCTTCGGCTCAGCATGACGGGAGCGGGCGGCGTTTCTTCCCCAATGAGCGGCGCGCCCACGCGCCGTGGGGGAGCTCAGAATGACGGCCAGCACCGTTCGGCAGCTATGGAAAACGCCGTATGCGTCTGCCCCCTTAAATTTCGGATGCACCCAGTGGGTCGGGTATGGAAACCCGACCTACCAATCCGTCACATCCCGCGCATTCGCTGTTCTCACCTGCCGCCACAGGTCGGGTATGGAAACCCGACCTACCAATCCGTCACATCCCGCGCATCCGCTGTTCTCACCTGCCGCCGGCCAGAACGGCAACAAAACGCCCCTCTCCCAAGCTGGGAGAGGGGCCACAGACCAGAACCTGTCAGCCTACTTCCCTAATTTGCGCGCCAGCTCGACCAGCTCCGGGTGCACCACCTGACCCCGATCGAGCACCTGCTCACCGTCCTGCCAGACTGAGGAATTCAGGCAGATGCCGTCCAGGTGAGAGACCGCCGACACGCCGTCCGCCTTGAATTGGATGCCCTGGTGGCCGAAGCCCCATTCGGTGACGCCCCAGATGCGCTCGTCCTCGACGCAGATGCCGGAGGGTTTGGCCCCCGGATTGAAACCGTAGCAGATGTGCGCTTCATGGTACATGCCCGGGTCGTTCAGCGAATTCAGCCACTGGCGGGCGATCTTGGCCTCCTCGCCGCCGGTAATCTCCACACAGACGCCCTCCCTCACATGAAAGGCTATCGGCTCGGACAGTGAGGGCAGGTCGGCCGGCCCGCCGGCATAGAACGAGCCGTCGAAGACGATAACGCCGTTGATGGACTTCTCGATGGGCGCCCAGGCGATCTGGCCCAGCGGGAAATGCGCGCCCGGCGTGTGACACCACAGCTCGCTGATGACCGGCCGCCGCGGGTCGTTCTCGAAGCGTACATCGGTGCCGGCCGGCGTGGTGATGTGCATCTCGCGCGCCCGTTTGGTCAGCTCCACGACCTTCTTTTGAAAAGCATCTTGCGCTTCCAGGTCAACGTTGAAAAAGCGCACCATCCGCTCCACGTCCAGCCCGCACAGGCACATGTACCGCACCCGGTTGGGCGGCACCAACGCCTGTTCGTAGGGCGAGGAATAGCCCAGCCACTGCCAGTTCAGCTCGAGCCAGACATCGGTGTTGGGTATGGCCGCTTTCAGGCTGTCGGGCAGGTACGGTTCAGCCACCTTGCCGACACCTACTGGCGTCGAGTGGTACGCCACCATCACCTTCGCCCCCAGCGACTCAGCCGCCTTGGCCAGCTCCTCCGCGACCGTCCACGAGCCGGCTGAATCAACCGTAATCAGGACGCTCTCGCCCTGCTTCACCGCCGTGATGTCGCGCACCACCTTGTAAGCCACGGCACCCAATTCCAGGTCTAACGTATTTGGCATATCCTATATGGTCCCCCTATTGCTTGCCAATCTTGGCGGCCAGCTCGGCCAGCTTCGGATGCAGCAATCGTCCCTGATCCATGATTTGCTCGCCGTCCAGCCAGACCGACGAGTTCAGGCAGATGCCGTCCACGTGGGTCTTGGCGTTGATGCCCTTGGCCTTAAAGAAAGGCCCCTGATAACCGAAGCCCCATTCGGTCGAGCCCCACACCCGCTCATCTTCCGTGCACAGGCCGGACAGCTTCGCGCCGGGGTTGAAGCCATAGCACACATGGGCCGCATGATACATCAGTGGGTCCTCCAACCGGGCGAACCAGCCCTTCAGGAACTTGGCCTCTTCGCCGCCGGTGATGTCCACACACACCCCTTCCTTGACATGGAACAACACCGGCTCTTTGAGAATGCCCAGGTCGGCTTCGCCGCCGCCGGAGAACGAGCCGTTGAAGGCGATGACGCCATTGATAGTCTCCTCGACCGGCGCCCAGCCAATTTGCCCCAGCAGGAAGTGTGCGCCCGGCTCCAACGCCCAGCCCTCGTTGGTAATGGGCCGCTTCGGGTCGTTTTCAAACTGCACATCGGTCCCCGCCGGGTTGGTGATGCGCATCTTGCGGGCCTTTTTGGTCAAATCTACCAGCGTGTCCTGGAACTGCTTCTGCAGGTCCAGGTCAACCTTGGCGACGCAACGCACGAACTGTTCTTCGTTCAGGCCACCCAGGAACAGGTAGCGTACCCGCTTGGGGTTGGTCAGGGCCTTTTCCCACGGCGTGGAATAAAGCAGCCATTGGTAGTTATACTCTACCCAGCAATCGGTCTCCGGTATCGCCGCGTGCAGGCTGTCCGGCAGATAGGGGTCGCCCACCTTGCCATAGCCGGGCGGCGTCGAGTGCCAGGCCACCATCACCTTGGCGCCCATTGCCTCGGCGGCTTTGGCCGTTTCCTCCGCCATGCGCCAGTGGCCGGCCGAGTCAATGGTGATCAGCACACTCTCACCCTTCTTCACCGCCAACAGGTCACGCACGACCTTATAAGCACCCATTCCAATTTCCAAATCCATCGTTGTTGGCATAATACTTTACCTCCTCGTAAGAAAGTCTCAGATGTTATGGCATCGAGCAAAATGTCCAGGCTCTATTTCACGCATGACCGGGTCTTCGACCAGACATCTATCCGTCTTGAACGGACAGCGCGTATTGAAACTGCAACCCGGCGGCACATCTACCGGGCTGGGGATTTCGCCCACCGAGTGAATCTTGCTCGGCTTGAAGCGCTCTTCTTCTTCCGAGACGACCGGGATAGACGACAGCAACATCTGCGTATAGGGGTGCAACGGCTTCTCGAAGAACTCTGTTGCTGGTGCGACTTCGGCAATCTTGCCCAGATACATGATGGCGATGCGGGTCGCCACGTTGCGCATCAGGCTCAGGTCATGGGTGATGAACATGTAGGTCAGGTTAAACTCTTTCTGGATGCGCATCAGCATGTTGATGATCTTGCCCTGCACGGAGACATCCAGGGCTGAGGTCGGCTCATCCAGGATCATGAACGATGGCTCAGTCGCCAACGCGCGGGCGATGGCGACCATCTGGCGTTCGCCGCCGCCGATGGTCACCGGCGACTTGAAACGGTAGTGGGCCGGCAGCTCAACCATGTCGAGCAATTCGATGATCTTCTTTTCTACCGACTCCCCCTTCTTGACCATGTTGTGCACCCGCAGGGGCATCTCAATGATGTCGGCGATGGTACGCCTGGGATTCAGCGAAGAGCCGGGGTCTTGAAAGACAATCTGGATGTCCTTCTTCAGGTGCATGGGACGCTGCACCGCCGGACGGGCGATGTCCTCTCCCTTGAACGTAAGCGAACCGCTTGTGGGCGCATAAGTCCCCACTGTCATATAGGCCGTCGTGCTCTTGCCCGAGCCGGACTCGCCGACCAGGCCGAAGCACTCGCCCTGCTTGATGGTGAAATTGATGCCATCTACCGCTTTCACGATGATCCATCGCTGATTGAACAGGCCGGAACGGTTGATGGGGAAATACTTGACCAGCTTGTCGGCTACCAGAATATCGTTGTTCGATGCTGCTGCCTCAGGCATTGGTGGTCACCTCCCGTCCGGACTGATACAGGTAGCAGGCGACTTGATGGCCCTCCCCCACATCGAAATACGGCGGCATGGCCTGTCCGCACGGTTGGAAGGCGTGCGGGCAGCGCGGCTGAAAGCGACAGCCAGGCGGCGGGTTTCTGTAGTCGGGGATGCGGCCCGGTATGCCTTCGGCAAATCCGCCGCCGGTCAGGCGTGGGATCGAGGCAAACAGGCCCTGGGTATACGGGTGCAGGGGCTCTTTGAACAACGCCGGCGTGTCGGCCATCTCAATCATGTTGCCGGCGTACATGACGTATACGCGGTCGGTCATCTCGCGGGCCAGGCCCAGCGAATGGGTGATCAGGATCAGAGACGTGCCCTTCTGCTCCACCAGGTCGCGGATCAGGCGCAGCACCTGGTCCTGAATGGTCACGTCCAGGTTGGTCGTCGGCTCATCGGCGATCAGCAGGTCGCGGGCTGTGGCGATGGCGAAGGCGATACACACCCGCTGGCGCATCCCGCCGCTGAGCTGGATGGGGTAGCTGTCCAACATGCGTTCCGCGTCTGGCAGGCGGGCTTCGCGCAGGGCGCGCAGAGCCACGGCCCGCTTGTCTTTCACGGCCTCTCCGGTCGCTCCGGCCGAATAGCGGATGACATCGTACAACTGCTGCCCCACTGTGAACACCGGATTCAACGCCGAAGTCGGGTCCTGAAAAATCATGGACAGGCCCCTGCCGCGCAGGTCGGCCAGTTCCCGCGAGTTCATCTTGAGCACGTCCTTGCCGTGCACCAGGATCTGGCCTTTGGGGATTTGGGCCTGCGGCGGCAGGATTCGCAGCACGGCTTTCATGGTCGTCGTCTTGCCGCAGCCGGTCTCTCCCACCAGGCCGACCTTCTCGCCGACATGGACGGTGAAGTTCACCCCGTTCAGGACTTTCAACACCCCCCCATACACCTTGTACCAGACGTGGAGGTCCCGTATGTCAAGCAACGTTTCAGCCATGATGACTACGCCTCCTCAGGGCTCAGCATATCGCGGATGCCATCGCCGAACAGATTGAAGCCCAAAACCACGAGCATCACCGCCAGCGAGGGGAAGACCGCGATCCACCACTGGGCCGGCATACGCTCGACCCCTTCTGAGATCATGGTGCCCAACGCCGGATTAGGCGGTTGCTCGCCCAGGCCGACGAAACTCAGGGCCGCGCCTACCAGCGTCACCCACCCCACGTCCAGCGCCATCTTGGTGAACAAGGACGATGAACAATTGGGCAGTATCTCCCGGAACAGGATGTGCCATTTGCTGGCGCCGGTCAGTTCGGCGGCCTGGACGTAATACTCGTTTCGTATGGAAGAGGCCAGGGTATAGGTCATGCGCGTATACCAGGGCCACCAGCTCACCGTCACGGCCATCATCGAATTCATCAAGGTTGGCTTCAGCATGGCGGCAATGGAGAGTGCCAGAACCAGCGAGGGAAGGCTGATAAACACATCGGTGACACGCATAATGACCGTATCCACCCACGTCCCTGAGTAGTAACCGGCCATGAGGCCGGTCAAGGTCCCCAGGGGGACGCTGACAATCAAAACGCCGATCGCCATGAACAACGCGTTGCCAAAAGCAAAGATGATGCGCGAGAGAATGTCTCGCCCCACTGTATCGGTGCCCATCAGATGCTTGAGGCTGGGCGGTTGGTTCATGCCTTTGAAATCAACAAATTTGCCGGCGTGCTGGGGGTAAGGGGCCACATACGGGGCAAAAACGGCCAGGAAGACAATCGTCGCCACCATGAACAGCCCGAGCACCGAAAGCCAGTTCCTGGAGAACTTGTACCATGCCCGCTTCGCTGAGTCCCATCTTCTCAGCCAGGGATTTTCGAGCATCTCGGTCAGCGCAATGCCCTGCGTCGTCATATCAGGAACTCCTCCCCAACAGCCGGATACGCGGATCCAGATAAGCTACCACAATGTCAACCACAATGTTCAGGGTGACAAACACGATCCCCAACACCATGACCACTCCTACTATGGCATTCACATCCTTGTTGAGCATGACCTGGATGCCATAGCGGGCCAGGCCGGGATATCCGAAGATTTTCTCCACCATAAATGCGTATCCGAAGGTTGCCGCGATGTCCATAGCCATGACCGTAATCGGTGAGATCAAAGAAGGCTTCAGCAGATACTTTCCAACGACAACCCGATGGGGCACGCCATAGGCGATCATCGAAGCCACATAGTCCTTGCTCTGATTGTCGGCCATGCTCGACCGCGTGATGCGCGCCGCCTGCGACATCGGCGGCAAGGCCAGCGCGATGGCCGGTAAGAGCAGGTGGACAAAGGCATCCCAGAATTTGGCCGGTTGTCCGGTCAGCAGGCTGTCAACGGTGTACATGCCGGTGATCATGGGAGGAGGAACAGTGCCTTCAGTCAGGCGACCATAGGTTGGGAAGAAATGCCACACGAAACCAAACAACAGCACCAGAATAACCGCCCAGGCAAAGGCCGGAGTAACGATACCCAGATAGGATAACAAACGAATGATGCTGTCCAGCCACGTGTTGGCGTAACGGGCCGACAATACGCCCAAAGATATGCCCAGGCTGGCGATCAGTACCGCCGTCACAGCGACCAGCTCCAGAGTGGCCGGGAAGAACTCCCGAATATCTTGGGCTACTGGACGACGAGAAACCAGGGAGTTTCCTAAGTCGCCATGCACCACCCCCCACAGCCACAGAACATACTGCTGGGGCAAAGGCTTATCCAGGTTCATCTGCTGGCGCAGACGCTCGACGACTTCTACCGGCGCCCTGGGGCCCAGGGCCATGCGCGCCGGGTCGCCCGGCACAATCCGTGCAATAATGAAAATGAGTATGGAAAGACCGAACAAGACAAATATGGACAGGCCCAAACGACGAAGTATGAATGGTCCTAACCTCATGAACCCTCCTGATTTCAAGGGATGTCAATACTTCAACAATCGCGCAGGGCAGGCTTCCATACCTGCCCATAGGAGTCAAGTTAAGACACGTCCAGGCACGCGAGACAAGTCCAAATCTAAGCAAAGCTGGCAGGGCCTGTCAGTCATTGCGAGTAGCGTAGGGCCTTGTGCCCGTTACGCCCACAAGGGGCTATGCTACATTGCTGCGAGCGAAGCGAAGCAATCCCCGCTTGGCGGCCGTAGCATAGGGCCTTGCGCCCGTTGAGACGCCCACGAGGGGCCGGGCTACGTTGCTTCGTCGCCCTGCGGGCTCCTCGCAACGACAAATACCTGTGATGTCAGGCAGGTTTGGATGATTTCTACCCTTAACTTGACGCCTGTGGGGGCGCAATCCAATTGCGCCCCCTGCACTGCTGCGCTGAAACTGGCGGGCTATTTACCCAGCAGCTCCGCCCTCTTCTCCGGGTAGACCTTCATGTCATGGACGTAGTGGCTGTAGCCCATCACCGCGCTGGTGGGTTCGCCGGCCTTGATGCGCTCGGCCAGCGGCCACATCAGATAGGCCTCCTGGTATCCGAACTCCTGCGCCTGGTCGGCCAGCCAGATGGTCGGCGCCAGCTCGACGAGTGTCTCCTGAATCGCGGCGTACTTCTTGAACCGCTCCTCGCGGTCAACCGTCGCCAGCGCGTCCTCGATGGCTGCGTCAATGTCCGGCATACCCAGCCACTCACACTGCTCCCACGTGCCCTGCGACTTGGAGTGATACCGCGTCTCCAGCATGGACCCCGCTTCGTTGTAGTGGGCAGCCACGTAGACGATAGAACCGTTCGGCGTGGTGTCCACCGTCTGCGCATCGTCAATCATGGCGCCGAAGGGTTTCTTGAAGATTTCCACATTGACCCCGATCTCGGCAGCATTGGCCTGGAACAACAGGGCGACCTTCTCCTCGTCGGGCACCTCGGCACACCAGGACAGCGTGAACGGGATGTTCGTCTGGCCGGCGTAGGCCGACTTGGCCATCTCCTCTTTGGCTTTCTCCGGGTTGTAGTGATACTGGAAAACATTTGGATTGTGGCCCGGCAGAGTCTGCGGCACCGGCCCGATGGACTGGACATAGTTCGGCCAAATATCATTGTTCACCGCGTCGTAGTCCATGATCCACGAGAGCGCCTTGCGGAAGTGGATGTCGTCGGTGGGCGGTTTCTTGGTGTTGAGCATGATCTGCAGGTTATGCGGCGCAAGATAGGCCACCGTGTTGCAGCCAGGGATCTCGCGGATGGCCGCATAGCCTTCCTGCGGCAGCGTTTCGGAGGAAATCTCCAGCTCACGGTTCTTCATCAGCGTCCGCGTCGCCACTTCGCCAGGGAAAGCGAACTCTTTGAAGAAATCCGGTGAGTTCTCCTCCCAGCCGCCCCAGTAGTCATCGAACTTCTCGGCCAGCAGGGACTCCTCCATCTTCATCTCTTTGACCATGTACGGGCCACTGCCAGCGTCGTTGGTCAAAAGCCACTTCTTGCCATAGTCGCCCATCTCGCCATACATGGTCTCGGATTTGTCAATGTGTTCCAACACCTGCGACTTGTTGAGGATGTACAGCCGCACCAAAGCTGGCACGAACGGGCCGAACGGCCTGGCCAAAGTGAACTCGACCGTATAGTCATCGAGTGCTTTGGCTGACTTGATCCCGGCGGTGATGTTCCCGTCCTTGTCTTTAGTCTGCAACAGGTAAGCAAATCCTTCGCCGATGGTAAACAACCGCTCCGCGCTGAAGACAACATCTTCCGCGGTGAGCTCATCGCCGTTGTGGAACTTGACGCCCTTGCGCAGATGGAATGTGTAGGTCAGGCCATCATCGGAAATATCCCAGCTCTCAGCCAGGTGTGGCCTGATCGAGCCGTCGAGGTTCGGGAACACAAGGGTATCGTACAGGTTGGCCAGCGCCATCGAGTCGGAGAAGTCGGTCCCCACCGCCGGATCAATGTACGTCGGCCAGTCCTCGCACCAACGCACGATGCTGTCCGGATTGTGCCCCTGCGCCGCTACGGGGGCGACCCCCAACGCGGGAACAGAGAGCAAAACAACCAATACCACCCCATACAGCATTGACTTCAGGCTTTTCATGCTATTCTCCTTCCTCTCAGAATACAAACGTCGTTTGCAACGACCTAATTCCGAAACAATCCCAACGTTCCGATCAATCACATCTCATTGGACAACCAGCCTGCAAACCACCTCCTTTCCAAAGAGCGACAGAGGTATTTGAGAAAGCAATATGCGATTCTAATCATCCTTCATTGGAATCAACGGCTGCAACTGAGAAGAGAAGAGTCCCCCACCCGTCTCTCCCATTCACTCTTCCATCAAGGGTACAAGAGAAAGCACCAGGTCTTGGAGGAAATCAGAGAAGGCTTTCTCGTCGTCCATCACACTATATTGGCCTGCCAGAATCCGCTCACGGATTTGTTGAAGCCGGGCGCTTTCTACCCCCTCTTCTGCCATGAGTGCAATCAAACGACTGGCCGCGTCAACCAGGCGAAAAGGGCCGTATAACCTGTTCTCGTTGAGCAGGTTACAGGCACTGGTCACCATATAGCAAACCAATTCGAACACTTTGGGCTCAACTGACCGATCCATCGTGTTCAGTATACTCATCGAACCAAATCACGTCAAACCTGCGCTTCGGCGGCCTGGGAATTGTTTTGGGCACACCGACAGAGACCAACATCTGCGGGATGATGTTCTCCGGCAACCGCAAGAGCTTCTGAACGCCGCCCGGGTGAAAAGAACAGATGGCGCACGTGCCCAGGCCCTCGGCATAGGCCGCCAACATGATGTTCTGCGCCGCCATGGCCGTATCCATCAGAGTGAGGACCTCTCTGCCGAGCTTATCTCCGCGGCGTTCAGCCTCAGCCACGTCCTGACAGATCACAATGACCGCGGGCGGGTCGCCCAGCAGGCCCGGGCTGAGCATCTTGAGCTGTCGGATGCGGCGGGGTTCGGTGACCACCACGAAGCGCCAGGTCTGCGCATTGCCTCCCGAAGGCGCCCAAATGCCGGCCTCCACCAGCTTACGCAGCACTTCTGCGGGCACAGGCTCAGCTTCGTAGGAACGCACGCTTCTACGCCCCAGAATCGCCTCCATGACATCCATCGGGCCGTTCCCTCTCATTCGCACAGCACAGCAAACAGATGGTGCAGCAACTTCACAGCGGCTTCCATGTCGCTTATGTAAATATGCTCATCCGATGAGTGTTCAGCGCGGCCGCCAACCCCCAAGATAACGCTTTGAATGCCCTTGGCGTTCAGAATGGAGGCGTCCGTCCCCCCGCAGATGACTCGCAGGTCGGGCGTCAAGCCAGCCCGCTCGATGGCCTGGCGCGCCGCCGCCAGCACCGGTGCGTCATCTGGCACGCGCATCGCCCGATAGCCCAGCTCCAGTTTGACCTCTGCCTGCGCGCCGATGGCCCTGGCCGACACCTCGAACGCTTCTTTAATAGTATCGCTGTACGCCAGGCAGGTGTCGTGGTCAAGGCTGCGGCACTCCGCCTTGACAAAGGCCTTTTCCGGCACGCCATTGCGGATGCGCCCGCCCTCGATGATGCCCACATTACAGGTCGTTTGGGGATCAACCCAGCCTTCCTTCAGAATCGAGATGGCATGGGCGGCCGCCCTGATGGCCGAAACGCCCTTCTCCGGCTCCATACCGGCGTGAGCGGCGCGCCCGGTGATCTCGACATCAATCAACATGTGGGACGGCCCACCTATCACCACAGAGTCAATCGTGTCGCCGTCCAGAATGAAGCCCATTTGGGCCGTCAGCAGAGAGACATCGAGATTCTTGGCCCCTACCAGGCCCGTTTCCTCCTCGCGCGTGATGACAATTTCCAGCGGCGGATGCTGTGTCGCTGTCAAAACGGCCTCATACAGCTCGGCGATGCCGGCCTTGTCATCCGCCCCCAGAATGGTGTCGCCCTGTGAACGGACCACCCCATCTTTCACCACAGGCACAATGCCGCGCCCTGGTTTAACTGTGTCGCCGTGGCACCCAAACAGGACAGGCGGTTTGTCCGCGCAATGCCTGGCGGGGACGCGAGCGACCAGGTTGCCAAACCCATCAAACTGACAGCTCGCGCCCAAATCCTGCACAAAAAGGCGGGCCAGATAATCCAGGAAGGCCTGCTCATTGCCAGACTCACTGTCGATCCTGACCATTTCACAGAATACAGACACCAATCGGCTACTCATTTCTCTTCCTTTCCCTGTGGGTACCGTCGCGCACGGCTCAGCGGCCCAGCAGTTTCTCTATGGGCGTGAACGGATAGTCAAAGCCGAAATGCCTGGGACCCAACACCTCCAGGCCCTTCGGTCGGGTGAGGAACGGCTCGGGCGCCCTGGCGCCGATCACCGACATGACATCCCCTTCGGCCACTGCGTCATTGGTCTTGGGCTCTCCGCTTGTCCGGTCAACCAGGCAGATGAGGTCTGGGCTGGTCACAAACGGCCGGTCGTTTAGCCAGGAAATATGGTTCTCATTCTTAAACCAGACCTTGAAGGTCTGCCCGCTGTATTCCTCAATGCCCGTCAGGGTGTGGGTGCCCCAGTAATAGCCGGCCCGGTCCTCCCACTGCTTCTCGGTGACCCGGCCCTTGAAGATGATCCAGCCCCCCATCGCCGCGGCGACGGCCTGTGGCACATCGCCACCCTGCTGCCGGGCCTCACGCACAGTCCGCCCCAGATTTTCACACAGAGTGAGCGTGCCCGGTACGATGATCTCTTTGCATTCCTGGCCAGTCAGCAGGATGCCGGCCATGCAGACCAGGCCATGCGCCGCTACAGCCAGGTACTTGCCGATGCGCTCGGCCATCGGCTCATTGATCGCCGCTTTCACGATGGTGATGTTGCCCCATTCATCCACACCGGTCAACGGGTCCAGTCGCTTGTCAAACAGAACCGGCGTGATTTGCGTGATTTCGGGGATGGCGCGTCCGGTGTAGTCGCCATCCACGCAGGGAATGCCCAGCCGCGCAGCCTGCACAACCGATTCGGCGGTATTGCCGCCGCCCAGCTCGATGGGCACAACGGCCCCGATCTTCTTGCCGGTATAGGTCTCCAGCTCCTGGATGGCGTTCATAATGGCGTTCGGATAGCGGACCTCGGTCAGGCCCAGTTCTCTCATTTCAGCCAGGTCTTTGGGCGTCTTGGGTGCAATCGAGCCCATCAAGAAAGGGCAGACGACCCAGGCGTCATCGGCGATGCGGCTGACATCGATCCAGCCCAGTCTCAACCCTTCGTCAAGGCCCTTCGCCAACTTTTCCACGCCGCGCGCGGGGCTGCCGCCCCCGCCGGTGCCCATGATCGTACAGCCCCGTACAAAGTCTTCACATTGTTGTCTTGTTTTCAACTCATGAGTTAGCATT
>Ga0129299_1002616_pt1 | contig 11907 bp, 9 predicted proteins | sample ConPoolayeCmetaG_FD_94477 | JGI IMG/M metagenome (GOLD analysis project Ga0129299, IMG submission 94477) | Hot spring microbial mat communities from California, USA to study Microbial Dark Matter (Phase II) - Cone Pool mat layer C metaG ... | reverse complement strand
GACGCCATTGGCACTTCCAGGAACGCGCGTCCAAACGCGATAATCGCCAGCAGAAAGCCCAGAATGACGCCCACCAGCAATTCGCGCGCCAGCACGCGCCATACATCGCGTAGACGGACTTCATTAAGCGCCATAGCGCGAATCAGGGTCGAAACGGTTTGCGCACCGGTATTGCCGCCGGTGCCGATCAGCAGTGGAATAAAGAACGACAGCGCCACGACCTGTTCCAGTTCCGCCTCGAAGAGCCGCAGCACATTTGCCGTGATCGATCCGGCGACGAACAGGAACAGCAACCACACAATACGCCGGCGCACCGACGCCGTGATCGGTGTCGTGAAGTAGGTTTCGTCCGCCTGTCCCTGCGCCACAGCGCCGAACTTCAACACATCTTCCGCGCCTTCTTCGACCAGCACGTCCATCACATCATCAACGGTAACGACGCCGAGCATCCGCCCATCGTCATCAACGACCGGCAACGCCGCCAGATCGTAGCGCGCCACCATGCGCGCCACCTCTTCCTGATCGGTTTCAGGATGAACCGCAATGGGTGATGGGCGCATCAATTCAATGACCGGTCGATCCGGTTTCTCTACCAGCAGACGCCGCAGGCTGACTGTGCCGATCAATCGATCACGCACATCGAGCACATATAGATAGACAATAACCGCTGCGTCGTGAACAATGCTCCGCAGGCGCGCCATCGCGTCGGCAACCGTATCGCTTTCGCGCAGTGCGACGAACTGATCGTTCAGGAGACGACCGGCGCTCTGCGGCGGATAGCGCAGCAGTTCACGAACATCGGCGGCCTCCTCTGGCGCCATTGCCGCCAGCAATTCGTGCTGACGCTCTGGAACGTCTTCGGTGAGAATGGCGGCGGCATCGTCGCTATCGAGTTCTTCCAGAATATCGGCAGCCTGTTCGACCGGCATCTGACCGATCAACTCGCGGGCGGTGTCGATGCTGGCTTCATCGAGGACATCAGCCGCCTGTTGTCGTTCGAGCAGGCTGAAGACGCGCTGCTGGTCCTCATCGTCGAGCCGTTCGATAATGTCCGCCAGATCGGGAGGGTAGATGCGCGCCACCAGATCGCGGAGGGCTGCGATGTCGTCGGCTTCCAGGGCGGCGCGCACCTGTGATTCGAGCAGATCCAGATCGAGGGGGGCGGTCATGCGGCGCACTCCTGCTGATCGAGCCATGGCGTCAGCACGTCGATCAGTGCGTCTGCGTGGGTGTGCAGCAGGCTGACGCCTCCTCCACTGACGATCGCCGGTGTGCCATGTCCAACGGTCTGCGCTATCTCGCGCGCCTGCCGCAGGACTGGGGCGGGGTCGCGATCCCCGGCGATGATAAGTGTTGGTGAGGCTATCGAGCGCAGTCGCGCCCGGTAATCAGTGTTCTGGAGCAGACGCTGGCACGCCTGCGCATCGTGGTCGCCAGCACTGGACGTGCGGTTGAACGCAGCGCCCAACCCATCGCGCAGGCGCACGCCGAGAGACCGCCGTCCACACGGCAGGATCTCAGGCGGCGAGATCAGCACCAGCCCGGACACGCGCGTCGGTTGGTCGGCGGCGAGGTGGGCGGCAACCGCCGTTCCGCCTGCATGACCGATAATGACAGTGCGCGACACGCCGAGCAGATCGAGCAGATCGCACACATCGGCTGCCAGACGCTCGATGCTATCGGCGAGCGGTAATCGACGACTCCGTCCATGCCCGCGCAGGTCTGGCACGATGGTCTGATACCGGCTGGCAAGTTTGCTGGCGAGTGGTTGAAACACATCACCACAGGCGCCAAAGCCATGGATGAACAGCAGCGGAAATCCACTGCCGCCGGTTGCGCAGTAGAGCGCGGATGCACGCCTGGTTGCAGGAATGGCGCGCAGAGTGAGCGCAGTCATGGCAGTCCTCCGTTGACAGAGTACAGGCGGATTGTCAATTGTCGATCGGAAGGCGCGGCAGTGAGCGGCGCAATCGCCGTGGCGCGCGATAAGCCGCCAGTGTCAGGAGGACTGGAGCGTGAGGTGTCTCGCTCTAAAAAGCCCCCACAGCCTCAGACTGCGGGGGCGCATATCCAGAGGGGGGCGTACCGCTTATATGCGACCGCCTGTGCTGCATTTCCCCGCAGCGTCTGAGGTGACTGACGCGCAGATATCGTTGTGCTGCCGCGCGCAACTATGACCAGAGTTAGCGTCCATATCCCTTCAATAGAACACTCTCTCGCCTGAGCCGGTTGGAAAACGTGTTGTTTCCTGACGCAACTCTGCGCTTCGACTATCGCTGCAGGTTCTTTCCTGCATATTCACCGCATGTTCGTGACCGAACCGGTGAACTTTGCGATTATGCGCTATGTTTGGGCGAAAGAGCACAACCATATGACCGGTCACAACCGGCTTGGGCAAGTATACACCCTTGTGAGCAGCGCGTCAAGTTGTTAAAATGTCAAAGTCTCACCGTCTGTTGGCATAACCATCCACGCCTCACCGCCGGTCACGTCGATGATCTTCACCGCGAGCAGTGCGCCGGTGGCGTGCCGATCCAGGGTGTAGACGCCGCTGACGAGTGCACTGCGGCGCTGTGGTGCATCCACAATCGTGGGGCGAAACAGTCTCCCATCGTATGCGGGATCGATCAGGATCTCATCAACCATACAGCGCCAATCGTTCAGATCGCCTGATACGGTTGTCAGTGCGGGATTGACGTATCCCTCGATCGTGATCGTGATCTGCGCATCGGTACGCACGATGCGAATAGTCGCCTCGCCGCGCGGCGCCGACGTCGTTGCCCCGATCTGGATGATGGTAAAGCCTTCGGATGCCGGATCGCACGGTTGAGGCATGCGGCGCAATCGACGGGCGGTGACCTGGATGGCGCCGGGGTTGACATCACAGGCGATCCAGCGTCGTCCCAACTGCTGCGCGACGACTGCCGTCGTGCCTGATCCGGCGAAGCAATCCAGCACCAGGTCGCCTGGGCGGGACGAAGCGCGCACAATGCGATCCAGCAGCGCCAGCGGTTTGGTGGTGGGGTACCCCAGGTCACGCACAAGTGCTGCATCGATTGGGATCGTCCAGACATCGTAGGCGCCGATGCCGGGTTTGCGCAAGTACGTCTTGACCCGCTCACCGCGCGGGTTGACGTTCCAGTAGTAGCGTCCGTGCTCGTCTGTCTGCCGAAAACGGGCGAGTTGTTGTGGCGTGTAGGGGATGAGTACCTGGTCGTAATTGAACGTCCAGCGATCACCGCGGGCATAGAGCAGGATGGTATCATGCTTGCGGTTGAACTGGCGTTCGCCATCGCCGCCGCTTGGGTAGAACCAGATGATTTCGTTCAGCATCCGTTCGGCGCCGAAGACTTCGTCCATGAGGCAGCGCAGCAGGTGCGCCTTGCGAAAATCGCAGTGCAGGTAGATGCTGCCATCATCGGCAAGCAGGTCGCGCAGTGCGATCAGGCGTTCGTACATGAACTGGAGATAGGCGTCGTCGTCCCAGGTATCGCGATATTCAACATCGGGAACAGCGATCAGCCGCGCAGAAGCGGAACCGCGCAGGCGGGTGCGGCGCGCGCGGTCAATGCCGGCGCCGAATGGCGGGTCGATATAGATCAGGTTAATACGCTGTCGATACCCGTTCGCCAGGAGCCAGGTCAGCGCGGCAAGGTTCTCGCCGTGGATCAACATATTCGGACCGGTTGCGCCTGATCGTTCCACTTCGACAGCAGGCGGGACGGTGAGCGGCGCTGGCAGTCGCTTGCCGTTCCATGTGAGCAGTGCACGTCCCGCAGGCGGCGACAGGCGGATAACGGATGGTGCGTCCATAGCAGAACCATGGTCAGGCGCGAGCCGCGCTATGGTCGAGCCATCTCAACGGCACGCAGCGCAATGATGCACACGAACATACAGGCGAAGGCATACATCAATCCCTGGGAGCGCGGCTCGCGGTTGCGCGCCGAGGAGTGGGCAATCGGAATGGTAAGCAGTGCGATAATGCCATAGAGGATATGCATTTCCGGGCGGAGCGGCAGCAGCCCGCGCACCAGCAGTAGCACACCGAGGACGCATTCTGACAGCACGAGCAGCACCCCGATCGCCATGCCGCTGTGGAGCCACGCTCCAACCGGACGCCGCAACAGACCCAGGATCAGCGCCCAGAGCGCCAGCACACTGAAGACCAGGAGAATGGTAAAGAGCAGATTCGCATGCAACCGCAGAATATGTTCCATAGCGCCAGGATTGTACCGCAGATGGATCGCACAGGCAATTCTATTGTACCGATAGACAGCAGCAAACGATTGCAGATTGTTGCGGTACTATGGATCGAAATGCGACCGGATGCAGCTTTGAACGAACAGCAGGGACGTTGATGAACCGCAATCTCATCGATGAAGCGCGCAACCACGCAATGGACACGCTCTACCGTTGTCGCACACCGTATGGCTTTCGCGCTTCGGCGCTCGCAGCAGGCTACCCGCAGATCTGGGCGCGCGACAACGGCATCATGATGCTGGGCGTCGTTGCCAGCGGCGATCCCGCCCTGATCGCGTGCAGTCGCGCAGCGCTCGAAACCCTGGGCGCAGCGCAATCGCGGCGTGGGCTTATCCCGCTCAATATTAACCCCGACACCGGCTATATCAGCACGGAGAACGCCGGTGCAGCCGACTCGAATCTGTGGTTCATTCTGGGGCATTACCTGCACTACTGCGCCACCGGTGACGCTGCTTTCGTGCAGGCGCACTGGAAGGAGATCGACAGGGCGATGGTATGGCTCGAATACCAGGATATGAACGAGTGCGGGTTGATCGAAATCCCGGAGGCGGGCAACTGGATGGACCTGCTGGCGGTACGTTACAACACGCTGTACGACAATGTGCTGTACTACGCAGCGGCGCTGGCGCATGAACAACTCCGCACCCTGGTGGCGCCGGAGATGCCGGCGCATCGGCTGACGATCGACGCCGCTGGCATTCACGAACGCATCAATCTGCTGTTCTGGATCGACCGCTGTTGGGTCGCCGAGCATTTTGCCGCTCATCTCGAACGTCTCAAGGCGATGCGGCTGGAATGGTTCATGCTGTACCACAATATCGGCATGATCTCCAGCCGACCGTTCTATCTGCCATGGGTCGCCTTCCGCGAATTCGGCGACTGGTGCGACAGTCTTGCCAATCTGCTCGCCATTTTGACCGGTGTGGCCGACGGGCATCGCACGGAACACATTCTGCGCTTCATGTACCAGGTTGGCATGGCGGAACCCTACCCGACGAAAGCCATTCACCCGCCGATCTATCCGGGCGAAGCGCACTGGCGCGAGTACTACCGCAGTCGGACGCTCAATCTGCCGCACCAGTACCACAACGGCGGCATCTGGCCCATGATCGGCGGCTTCCATGTGGCGGCGTTGGTGCGCCACCGCTGGCATAATCAGGCGGAGCGATTGCTCCGGTCGCTGGCAGAGTGCGTCTATCAAGGATTGCACTGCGACTGGGAGTTCAACGAATGGATGCACGGAGAAAGCGGTCATCCGATGGGGTATGCGCAGCAGGGTTGGTCGGCTGCAATGTATCTGTACGCCGACAACGCGGTGCGAACCGGGCGGATGCCGCTGTTTGATCAACTGCTGGCGGTCAAGCCAGCAGCAGCAGTGGCGGCGGAGGTAAACGACGCCTATGTCCGCCCTGGCGGGGGACCGGTCTAAAGATGTTCCGGCAGTGAACCGTTGCCTCAGTCGCCGAAGACAATCCCCAGATCACGCGCCGTCAGCATGGTATCCGAGTCGAGCGGAACGGTTTTCATACGCCGGGTCGCTTCTTCGAGCGGCACATACCGCACCGTCGGCGGGTCGAGCGCCACCATCACGCCAGACTGCCCCTCTTCGAGCGCGCGCACGGCAGCGGCGCCGAAGCGCAGCGCCAGCAGGCGGTCGAACGTGGTTGGCGTGCCGCCGCGCAGCAGGTGCCCCAGAACGACAACGCGCGTTTCTTTGCCGGTCAGCGCCTCGATCTCACGCGCCACGCGCTCGCCAATGCCGCCCAGACGCTCGGCGCGACCGGCTTCTCTAGGGGCAATCAGCGAGACGCTGCCTTCAATCGGACGGGCGCCTTCAGCGACAACGACGATCGAGTATGGTCGCCCTTCGGCTTCACGGCTTTTGATCTTGGCGGCAACCTTATGGATGTCGTAGGGAATTTCGGGAATAAGGATAACATTCGCCGTTCCCGAAACCCCGGCGTTGAGCGCGATCCATCCGGCATAGCGCCCCATCACCTCGACCACCATGACCCGCTGATGCGCTTCTGCAGTTGTATGCAGGCGATCGATCGCTTCGGTGGCAAAAGCGACAGCGGTATCGAATCCGAAGGTGGCAACCGTTCCGTCCAGGTCGTTGTCGATCGTTTTGGGGACGCCGATCACGCGCACCCCCTTGCGTGCCAGCGCCGCCGCGATCTCCATCGAGCCGTCGCCGCCGACCGAGATCAGGGCATCGATACCGTAGACGGCAAGACCATTCACAATCTCGTCGGTGCGGTCACGCTCGATCACGGCGCCGTCGGACAGTTTTGTAGGATAGCGCAGGGGATTCCCACGGTTCGTTGTTCCGATGATAGTGCCGCCCAGGGGTGTAATGCCGCGCACTGCTTCGCGGGTCAGCGGGATCACGCCGCCCCGTGGATATTCTTTCGGTGAGAGAATGCCGTTGAAGCCATCACGGATGCCATAGCATTCCCAGCCGCGGTGAAGCGCACTCAGCACAACCGCACGGATAACGGCGTTGAGCCCCGGAGCGTCACCACCGCCGGTGCAGATGGCAATGCGCAATCGTGAGGTCGAAGGGATCGTCATAGGGTTGCGTTCCTCTCTTCTCCTGAACCCGTTTGCCCATCAGCATGACCTGAAAAATACGACGCGCCGTCGCACCTGAGACGCGACAGCGCGTAGACGGCATCGACCCTGTGCCCCGCCTTCTCTGGCATACATGCCTCGGCGCTTACACCGCTCAAGGGATGAGGCGCGCTCCATCCCCGGGTGCGGACATCGGGTGCAAACGTATGGTTAGACCGGCAGATCGACCACGTTGATGGCGTCTTTGCCGCCATACATATCCCACCAGGGTTTCGCGCCTTTGTCGAGCACTTCGTTCAGCGCGGTGATATTCTGCACACCGCGGTCGTTGAGCCATGCCTCGAGCGCATCGTACCCCTCGCGTGCATAGACAGGGATGCCATCCTGCCAGGTTGCACGTCCGCACAGAACCCCGGCGAAGCGTGATCCGGCTTCGGCTGCCATTTCGAGCGACTCACGGAATACCTCATCGGTCACACCGGCGCTCAGGTAGATGAACGGCTTGGTGGCGGCATCCGACGCTTCGCGGAACAGTTTCAGCGCCTCCTGACGGGTGTATGCTTCCTGTCCGCCGAAGGCTTTGGTGCCCGACACGAACTTCATGTTGACCGGCACTTCGACTTTCAGCACATCGACGCCGTATTTCGGCTTGGAGAGTTCTTCCATATAGGCGGCGACGTACTTTGGCTTGACTTTGGCAAACTCGAAACTCTTCTCATCGCCAATGTTGTCATCGTATGCCAGCGGTTCGAGGAAGAAGGGGACATCAAGCCCCTTGCACTCCGCGCCGACGCGCTCGAGGAACGCATGTTTGCGCGCCAGAATATCTGGATCATCGAACGGGTTGTAGTAAATCAGGATTTTGATGGCATCTGCACCAGCCTGGATCAGGCTGTAGACGCTCCAGGTATCGAGCAGATCCGGCAGGCGCCCTTTGACGGAAGCGTCGTACCCGGTCTTCTCATACGACATCAGCACACCGGCATTTGGCGCTTTGTGCTGAAGGGCAGGCAACCCGTACTCTGGATCCATCAGGATCGCTGAAGCGTACTTCGTCAAAACCTTCGTGACCGCTGTTTTGAACAGGGTCAGATCTTCGCTGGTCGCCGTTCCGCCTTCACCGCGCGCTTTGGCGATCGCCTTCTTGAGCGAGCCGCGCTGGTCCATCGCCGCTGCTGCGATAACGCCGCGTTCATTGGCACACTTATTGATGCCATTGAATTTGCCGCGTGTCATTGTGACCGTGGCCATTGTCAACCTCCTTCAGTACAAGAACATCGGCTTGCCAAGCGGGTGTTTGACCCGCGGCCGGTAGTTCTCTGCGTCGTACAACTCTTCGACATCAACCCGTTTGACTCCCTGCACGCAGGTATCGACCGGGACGGTGGTGTACTGCCCGTTCTGGAGCGCCACCATACGCCCGCTGTGCCCCTGGAGCAGTTGATCGACGGCCAGGTTGCCGTAACAGATGGCGACCATCCGGTCGAGCGAGTCGGGTGCGCCGGCGCGCATCAGATATGACAGTTGCTGGTGAACAATGTCGATGCCGGTGATTTTCTTGATCGCCTCGCCGGTGATCATGCCGATGCCGCCGAGTTTCCGGTGCCCATAGGCGTCTTCCTGCCCATATTCGATCACCTGCCCGCCGATCATCGATGCGCCTTCCGAGATGACGCAGATCGAATAGTTGCTGGGGTTGCGTCGGCGGTCTTCCACCAGGAAGCGCGCCAGTTTCTCGACGTCGAACGGCACTTCGGAGATGACAGCACGATCAACGTCCGCCAGGTACGCCGAGATCAGCGCCGTTTCCCCCGAGTTGCGCCCGAACAGTTCAATCACGGCAATCCGCTCGTGTGAACCGGTCGGCGTGCGCAGGGCATTGAGAAAGTCAACACTACGGGTGACTGCGGTTGAGAACCCGATGCAGTAGTCGGTGCCGAACACGTCGTTGTCCATCGTTTTAGGGATAGCGATAACCCGCACCCCCTCGCGGTGCATGCGAACCGCGTAGGAGAGCGTGTCGTCGCCGCCGATTGGAACGAGCGTGTCGATGCCGAGATGCTCCAGCACACGCAACACATGCGGCGTGCAGTCGGCGGTTTTCTTTTCGCCGGTGAGTTCGAACTTGCCCTTGAGAAATTCGGGTATTTCCTTCTCGCGCACCCGCTGCGGGTTCGTGCGTGATGTATGCAGGTGCGTTCCACCGTACCGGTCAATCGTGCGCACATCCGCCTTGGTGAGCGGTTGTACCCATTCCGACGCGCTCTCCGGGTCGTCCGGATTGTAGTACAGCAAACCGGCCCACCCGCGCCGAATGCCGATGACCTCGATCCCGGCGTCGTTTGCGCGATTTACCACCGCCTTGATGCATGGATTCAAGCCGGGAACATCACCGCCGCCGGTCAGAATGCCAATGCGCATAGCCTTTCTCCTCGCTAAACCAAGCAGTGCCTTTCACATCCAGTTATGGACGGTGTGTGATTCACAGCGCTTGCCAGATTACGCACATGCGCGCGGAGATCACAGGAATCAACCCAAAGTCTTCATTAAGTTCGGCGCATGCCGCGATGATGCGGAGTAATGTCACCGTCGCGCGGTCTGGCTGACAACGTGTTGTGTGTGCAGTGCGATCCTGCCACTATTGTATCCATGGCTTAACCATCTGCAGTTATCAGGTTCCAAACAGCGCGTAAATATATCACAACCTTTGCCGGTTGGCGGATGCCGTTGATATAATAGCACAGGAGTCGTCGCGCAGGATTGCTATGCACCGACTATTATACATCTGTCAGACGGTCTTGCATGTTCTGCTCTTGATCGTGATTGTCCTGTGGTTGGGCGTTTCCCCGGTTTTCGCCACGGTTCAGTCTGATCCCCCTGACCTGTCAGTGTACGAGTCCTGGTTGCGCGAGGCATTTGCTGCCGCTCAGCGCGGCGACCGCATTGGTCTCGAAGAGGTCGCCGGTCGTCTGACGGCAGTGACGGCGGTTCGTTTCCCTGATGGGACGGTTGTGCCGGTGGACAATGCCTGGTTGCGCGAGGCGCTCGCGTCGCCTGCTCCCGATCTCGCAGGGATCGGCGCGCGCCTCGGTGCGCTGATCGATGCGCTGGCGCAACCGCCGTCATCGGCGCCGGCAGATGCGCTGGAGCGACTGGAACGTCTGCTCGAATCCCCATCGTTCGATCCTCCGACGTTCGAGCCGCCGCAATGGTTGATCGATGCGCTTGACTGGCTGGCACAGGTGATCGAAACGATCACCCGTCCGGTTGGCGCCATAGTGCCGCAGGCAACAAATGTGGTCACCTGGATCGTCGTGCTGGTCGGCGTTGTGCTGTTGCTGGCAGTGATGATCTATCTGGCAATCAATGTGCGACGCGGCATTGTGCGCGATGCTCGGATCGCGGCGCAGAACGACGACGAAGCCCCGACGGCGACCGGGGCGCTCGATCAGGCCAGTTCGCTGGCGCGCGACGGCGATTATCGCAGTGCGGTACGCTGCCTCTGCCTCTCGGCGCTGCTCTGGCTCGATGAACAGAACCTGCTGCGTTATGATCGCGCGCTGACGAACCGTGAACATCTGGAACGGGCGCGGAGTAATCCCGACCTGTTACTGCGCCTGCAGCCGGTGATTGAAACGTTTGACCAGGTCTGGTACGGCCACGCCCCGGTTGACGCTGCCCTGTTCGTTGCGTACCGTCAACAGATCGAAACGTTGCGGCGCGAGATGGGAGCGAAGCGCATATGAGGCAATTGCGCGATCTGCTGCTGATAGCCGCTCTTTTTGGGGTCTTGATCGCCTTTGTGGTCGTCGGTCCCGGTCGCGCTCCATCGCTGGCGCCGGATACTCCGACGACCTACTCGAGCGCGCCGACGGGAGCGCTGGCGCTGTACGAATGGACGCGCGCTATGGGGTACGATGCGCGTCGCCTCGAATATCGCCCTTTCGAGTTGACCGACGAGGATGCCGTGCTGGTGATACTCAATCCTGGCGACGCGATCACCAGGGAGCATGCCCGCCACATTCGGACCTGGATCGAACGCGGGGGGACGCTGATCTTCGCAGAAGACACGCTGGCTCTATTCAGCATATCCGATGCGTTGTTTGATGAATTGCAGATGCGAATGACCGTCATCACCGGCACACAGATGATCGAGCGCACGCCAGCGCTGCAACCGGTCTTCGATCAACCGCCGGTGCGTGAGTTGAATGTCCGTCCACGGCGCGCGCTTGCGCCGCAGCGCAACGATTATGCACCGCTGTTTGGCGCAGCGGATCAGATCTTGATCGCGGGCGTCCGAATCGGTCAGGGGTATGCGTATATCAGTGCAACCACGCATCCATTTACAAATAGGGGGTTGCGCGATCGGCAGCACGCCGCGCTGGTGCTGAATATGCTGCGGCGCGCGCCGCCCGGCGGTCGCGTTCTGTTCGATGAATACCACCACGGCCTGGTCGCGCCGCCTGCACCGACCGATGGGTTGCTGCGCACTCCGTGGGGATGGGCGGGGGTCTATGCCGCGACTGTGACGGCGCTGTTTTTGCTGTTGGGCGGGCGACGCTTTGGGCGGGCTGTGCCGCTGAAGGAAGAGCATGAACGTCGCAGCAGCGCGGAGTATGTCGAGAGCATCGCCGATCTGTATCAGCGCGGCGGCAAACGCGCGTATATGCTGCGTCACTTTTACGCCGATTTCAAGCGTCGCCTGGCGCAACCATACGGCATCAACCCGCAGGCGGATGATCGCGAGTTTGTGTATCAACTGGCGCGGCTGCGCCCAATCGATGAAGCGGCGTTGCTGGCGTTGCTGGCGCAACTGCGGACGACTCCCGCTTCGGATGCTGAGTTGCTGCGCGTCGTTGCCGCTGCCGATGCGTTCATCTATGCGCAGACCCACGAGCGGGGATAAAGCCGACAAGGGGAGGAGGGTGTGAAACCGAACATCGCCGGGCGTCTGCATGCCACCCTTGATCTGCTTGATGAAGGGTTTGCCCTCTACCGTCGCTCGTTCACCGGTTTTGTCCTGGTGGGACTCGCATGGTTGACCCCGATTGCAATTGCGACAGGTCTGCTGAT
>Ga0129299_1002615_pt1 | contig 11909 bp, 10 predicted proteins | sample ConPoolayeCmetaG_FD_94477 | JGI IMG/M metagenome (GOLD analysis project Ga0129299, IMG submission 94477) | Hot spring microbial mat communities from California, USA to study Microbial Dark Matter (Phase II) - Cone Pool mat layer C metaG ... | reverse complement strand
GTTCAAACCAGGTGGTCGGAGCACGAAGGAGGCCTGATGCCGAATCTTGCACAAGTGATGAAGGCGGAGATCGCGCGCGTGGCCAAGCGCACGCTGCGCAAGGAGTTTGGTGCCACCCGGCGGGCGGCGGCCCAGTATCGGCGCGACATCGCCGAACTCAAGCGGCAGGTGAAGAACCTCATCCGCCAGGTGGAGTTCCTCGAGGCTCAGGAAAAGCGCCGCGTGGCCAGGCCCGCGGCCGAGGCACCCGCAAAGGACGTGCGTTTCTCGCCGCGCTGGGTGAAAGCCCAGCGGGCCCGCCTGGGGCTGTCGGCCGCCGAGCTCGGCCGGCTGATGGGGGTGTCGGCGCTGACGGTCTACAACTGGGAGGGGGGCAAGGCTCGCCCCCGTGCAGAGGCTCTGGCCGCCCTGGCCGCCGTGCGCGGAATGGGACGTCGCGAGGCCCGCAAGCGCCTGGAGATCCTGGGCGACTGAGCCCTGTTCTCTACGGCATTGACGGCATCACGGTCATAACCCCGCGGGCGATGCCCATCCGCATCCGGCCCGATGCCGCCCGGCCCCGCAGTTCCACTTCCGGCGGCGGGCCCCGCCTGGGGAGTGCTCAGAGCCGGGTGGCGGGAGTTGCGGATGCGGCGATGCGGGGGCGTTTCTCGAGAACCCCGGTCAGCGTGCGGCAGACGTAGTCGATCTGGTCGTCGCTGAGTTCGGGAAACATCGGCAGGCTCAGGCACCGGGCCGACAGACGCTCGGCGCGGGGAAAATCTCCGGCGGCGTGGCCCAGATGTCGATAGGCCGGCTGGAGGTGCACGGGCACGGGATAGTGCAGGCCGGTCTGGATACCGGCGTGCTGAAGCCGGGCGGCCACGGCGTCGCGGTCGTCGAGTTCGATGACAAACAGGTGATACACGCCTGGCCGTTCGGGAAACCTACGCGGCAGGGTCAGGCCCGGCACGCCGGCCAGGCGGCGCAGGTACTCGGCGGCGTGGGCACGACGGGCCGCCGTCCAGTCGTCCAGGCGGGCCAGCTTGATGCCCAGCACCGCGCCCTGGATGCCCTCCATGCGGTAGTTGTAGCCGATCTCCTCGTGCACATAGCGGCGCCGCTGACCGTGGTCGCGCAGCGCCCGGGCCCGCGCGGCGATGTCCGCATCATTGGTCACCAGGGCTCCGCCCTCGCCGAAAGCCCCCAGGTTCTTGCCCGGATAGAAGCTGAAGCAGCCGACGCGGCCCAGCCCGCCGACCCGCCGCCCGTCGCAGCAGGCCCCGTGCGCCTGAGCGGCATCCTCGATCACCGGCAGGCCGCGGGACTCGGCGAAGCGCAGGATCGCGGCCATGTCCGCCGGCTGCCCGTAGAGGTGCACCGGAACGATCGCCCGGGTGCGCGGGGTGACCGCCGCGGCCAGACGCCCGGGGTCCATGGTCCGCGAGGCCGGATCGATGTCCACGAAGACCGGCCGGGCTCCGACGTAGCTGATCGCCCAGGCCGTCGCCACGAACGTCGCCGGCACGGTGATGACCTCGTCGCCGGGGCCGATGTCCAGGCAGCGCATCGCCAGGTGCAGGGCGCTGGTTCCGCTGTTGACCGCCACGCAGTGGGCGGCTCCGCAGTACTCGGCGAAACGGGCCTCGAACGCCTCCACCGCCGGCCCGAGACAGAACCGGGCCTCACGGCACACCTCGGCCACCGCGGCCAGCACCTCGTTCTCCAGCGTGCGGAACTGGGCCTTGAGATCGACAAAGGGCACCTTCACCTCCGGCGGCGGCGCGGTGGCAGCCGGGCAGGCGGCCGGGGGGCAGGTTGCGGGACTTTCGGCCACGCTCGCGGTGCTCATGTCAGGACTCCCGATGCGCCGACGGCGGCGCGTACGACCGCCCGCCCGGGTCCGGCCGGCGGGGCGGGCATGCTTGCCTGGCAGACGATGTCCCCCTCGATCAGCTCGCAGCACGCGCCGGACAGCCCGCTGACGGCCAGGAAATGCCCCGGCGACTGGAAAAAGTGCAGGTGCAGGTCCGGCGTGTAGCGATAGGCGCGCTGGCAGGGCACGATGATGAACAGCTCACGGCGGCAGACGCGGCACAGCTCGGCCACGGCGGTCTCAAGGCGGCGCACGTGCTCCAGCGTGTGCAGGCAGGTGACCACGTCGAACGAACGGTCGGCAAACGGCAGGTCCTCCACGCTGCCGGCCCGGAAGGCGATCTCCGGGTCGTCCCACCGCCGCACCAGGTCGCAGCCGGTCACCTGCAGGCCGGCGCGGGCGCACTGCCTCGCCCAGTAGCCCCGGCCGCAGCCGACGTCCAGCAGCGTGCGGCAGTCCCGCGGGATGCGCCGGGCGATCCAGGCCAGCCCGCCGTCGGTAGCGTCGGTGGGCCTGCGGTCGCCCCGGCAGCGCAGCGTCGCGTACAGCTCGGCCAGTTCCGCGTCGCTGAGCCCCCAGGCACGCTCCTTGAAATCCAGCACGGCGTCCAGGTCGGGCGTGCCGGCGAACCACCAGCCCATCAGTGGCCGGATCAGCCGGCGGTTGTCGCGCAGGGCCGGCGGGAGCCAGTCGTCCAGCAGGCGGCGGGCGAGGTTGGTCAATCGCCGGTTCACGTCGCGGGCCCTCCGGCCGGGCGCGGCGGGGCGGCCGGCGGGCGGATACGCTCGCACCAGAGGATCCAGCGCAGCCGCAGCGTCTCCAGGACGGTATGGAGCACCTTGCCGGCGCTGATCGTGCTGGAGCCGGCGCGGCGGGGATGATAGTCGGCGGTCATGGTCGCCACGCGGCGTCCGGCGCGGCGGGCGCGGAAAATCAGCTCGGCGGTGACCGTGCTGACGCCGCGCGACCGCACCGGCAGCGCGCCCAGCACCTCGCGGCGGAAGAACTGCACGAAGTTATGGTCGTTCAGCGGGCTGGCAAACAGCAGCCTCAGCGTCCAGACGTTCGCCCGGCTGATGATCCGCCGCAGCAGCCCGTAGGCCGACCGGTCGCGCCGCTGGACGACGACCACGTCGGCTCCGGCGTCGATCAGGGCCAGCACACGCGGAATCTCGCCGGGATGGAAGGGCAGATCCACGCCGTTCCAGCCGACCACGCGTCCGCGGGCCCGGGCGAACCCGTGCAGGAACGCGGCCGACTGGCCGCGGTTGGCGGCGTGGTGGATGACCCGGACGCGGGGGTCGCAGGCGGCCTGCGCCTCGGCCAGTTCTCCTGTGCGATCGGTGGAGCCGTCGTTGACCACGATGATCTCGTGGTCGGCCAGCCCGGCGCGGTCGAGGCTCTCGGTGCACAGCCGCAGCGACCCGGCCAGCGAGGCCTCCTCATTGAAGGCCGGCAGCACCAGCGTCAGACGGGGCTCGGCGTCGGGCGAAGCGTTTTCCATGCTCACAGGAACCCCGATGCGTCCCGGCGCGGGGCACCGGAACGCGGAAACGCGGATGCCGTCACCGGGCGGCGGCTCCGACCGCTGGCCAGCACGGACGAATGCCCGCACCGGTCCTCTTCATGACCCGGGCCGGGACGCCGGCCACCACCGCCCCGGCCGGCACGTCGCGGGTGACCACCGCCCCGGCCCCGACGACCGCTCCCTCGCCGATGGTCACGCCGCACAGAATCACCGCCCCCGAGCCGATCGACGCCCGCCGGCAGACGCGCGTCGGGACCACCGTCCAGTCCTGCTCGCCCTGGGGCCGGCCGTCGTCGGTCACCGCCCGGGGATACCGGTCGTTGATGAACATCACTCCGTGGCCGATGAAGCACTCGTCCTCGATGGTCACGCCCTCGCAGATGAAGGTGTGGCTGGAGATCTTGCACCGCCGGCCGACACTGGCGTTCTTCTGGATCTCCACGAACGTGCCGATGCGGGTCTCGTCGCCGACACTGCATCCGTAGAGGTTCACGAAAGCGTGAATGGCGACGTTCTCGCCGAGGCGCACGTCCGGGGCGATGCGGGCGAACCGGGCATCGGCGTTCATAGCGTGATCCTGCCTCCCTGGGCCTTGATGCTGTGCTGGGCGGCCTCGAGGATCCGCACGATCTCCAGGCCCGCCCGGCCGTCGGTCAGCGGCCGAGTCCCGTTCTGCACGCATTCGATGAAGTGCGCGGCCATGATCCGCAGCGGCTCGGCCTGCGGGATGTGCGGCACCCAGATGTCGCCGGTGCGGTACTCGATGAGCTGGCGGCGCCGGCCCTCCAGGTCGTCCTGGCGGACCTCGATGCCGCTGTCGTAGACCTTGACCTTTTCCACCGGGTCCAGGTCGTTGTAGATCAGGCTGCGCCGGCGCCCGCCGACGACCGTGTGACGGATCTTCACCGGGCTGAGCCAGTTCACGTGGAAGTTGGCGATCAGGCCGTCGCCGAAGTCGAGGTTCAGGTAGGCGACGCTCTCCAGATCGTTGCCGCCGTGGGCGGCGCCGAAGGCCGACAGGCTCCGCGGAGACCGGCCGACCAGGTACAGCACGATCGACAGGTCGTGCGGGGCCAGGTCCCAGACCACGTTCACGTCGCGCTGGAACAGGCCCAGGTTGATGCGGATGCTGTCGATGAACAGCAGGTCGCCCAGCTGCCCCTCCTCGATGATCTGCCGGACCTTGCGGACCGCGGGGTTGTAGACGAACGTGTGATCGACCATCAGCACCCGGCCGCGCCGTTCGGCCAGTTCCACCAGCTCGCGGGCCTGCTGGACCGACGCACACATCGGTTTCTCGATCAGCACCGACTTGCCGGCCTCCAGGGCGGCCCGCGCGAGGGCGTAATGGGTATCCACGGGCGTGGCGATCGCCACCGCGTCGATGCCGTCGTCGGCCAGCACGGCCTGCACGTCCTCGGTGAACCGCAGGCCGGGATAGCCCCGGACCAGGGCCCGGCCGCGTTCGGGCTGCAGGTCGCAGCAGCAGCGCAGGTGCTCGCCCAGCAGGGCGTGGAAGTTGCGGACGAGATTGGGCCCCCAGTAGCCCAGGCCGATCACCGCCAGCCGGGGCGTCCGGCGGTCCTCCTGCTGCCGCCCGCCGGCTGTCGGGACGTCCTGCGGGACACCCCCGGCCCGGAACCGCACGGGCTTGCGAATCGCTTCCAGGGCCTCCACGCCCGCCGCGGACGCCCCGGCCCCCGGCTCGGACGGCCCGTCGGCCCGGACGCGCACGGTCTTTGTGCAGGTTTTCATGGTCATTTCCCGGCTCCCGGAAGAGGAGCCGGTCTTATCGTCGTCTTATCGGGCGGAAGACTTGAACTATCGGGCGTGCGACCGCGCCCGCCCGGCCGCCCGGCGCCGACCGCCGCTTCAGGAGGCTCCCGCGGCGACCGATAATCTCAGGGTGAGCACCGCTGGCGTCCCGATCCTGATGCGGGAGGGCCGGTTTGCCGTCACGCGCGTCGCCCGGCCCGCGGCCGCCGTTCCGGCCGCCGCGATGTTTGCCGTCGTGCTGGCCGTCTCGCTGAGCCGCAACCTCTTCGACCCGCCCGGCTTCGACCAGGCCTACTACCTCTACGTCACCGAGCGCGTCCTGGCCGGCGACGTCGAGCACGCGCTGTTCTGGTCGATGAACGCCATGGGCAGCTACGTGCCGCACGCACTGGCCATCCTGCTGTTCGGCACGGAGCCGTGGTCGCTGCGGGCCTTCGACGCCTGCTGGCAGGCGGCCACGTCTGCGGTGCTCGTCGCGTTCATGCTGCGCGTCTCGGGACGCTGGACGCCGGCGTGGACGGCGGCGGCACTGTACGCGGCCGCCTATTACGGCGGCGGATACATCCACACCGCCCAGCGGGAGGGATTCGCGGTGCTGCCGCTGCTGGTGATGGCCTGGGCGGTCGTCGCGAGCGGCGACGGCCGGGTGGCGGGGGGGCTGCGCCGCAGGGCCGTGCTTCATCTGCTGGCCGGAGTCGCCGGCCTGTTTGCGTTCTCGCTGAAGCCGACGCTGGGCCTGTGTTTCGGCGTGCTGTGGCTGCTGGTGCTGGCCGAAGCATGGAATCGACGCCGCACGGGTGCCAGAGCCTTCCTGCCGCCGGCGATGCTGACCGCCGGGTTTGCCGGGGCCGCAGCACTCGGCGCGGTGGGATTGCTGCATACCGGGTTGTGGCCGAGCCTGTCCGGGGCGTTGACCCTCGGTGCCCAGGTTCCCGACGGCTACGTCCAGGGAGCGGCGCTGGCCCGGCGTCTGGCCGGGCCGCTTGCCGCGGCCCTGCTGCCGGCGGCGCTGCTGGCCTGGCGGATCACCCGGGCAGGTCCGCCGTCGTCGCCGGGGAGTCGGGCGGGACGGTGGCTCAGGCTGACCGCCGGCGCCGTCGCGGTCGTCGGCCTGCTGCTCCTGCCGGCGCACTGGCCGGAAGCCCGTGAACCGCTGTGGTCCACCGCCGGTCTGCTGTTGCCGGCCGTCGGAGCGGTGCTGCGCGGCGCAGGGGGTGGACCGGCCCGGGGTCGCCGGGTCTGCGGATGGATGTCCGCTGCGGCCTTCGGGGGCGTGCTTGTTCAGGGGTGGTTCTTCCTGTACCACATGCTGCCGCTGCTGGCGTTCGCCGCGTGCCTGGCAGCCCTGGAGCTCGATGAGGGGTTTCAGCGGGTGCGGGCCGGGGACCGGCGGCTCTCCGGCTGGTGGATCGCCTGTTGCGGCGCCGTCCTGCACCTGCTGATCGGGTTCTGGGGCGGGACGATGACCCGGTTTTCCGACCGGCCTCTGGTGCTGTCCGGCACGGACCTGGCCGGACACTACGAACGGGTGACCCGGCCCAAGACGCGCTACCCGCACTACGGAACGAGTATGCGCGTCGCCGAACGCATCCGCGCCCTGACCCGGCCCGACGAGCCGATCGCGCTGCTGTTCCGCGAACCGCGCATCTATCACCTGGCCCACCGCCCGCCGGTCCATCCGCTGCTGGTGATCAACGAGTGGACGGCGCCGCTGTTCGAGGGCTTCATGGAGGCGATCGCCGTCCGCCGCCCGCGGGTGGTCGTCGCCCGCGTGCCCGAGCCGGCGCGGAGCCTGCGGGATGCCGCCGCGATCCAGGAAGCCCTGCTGGCCGATATCGAGTCGTTCTTCGGGCCGCCGGGCAGGGCGATTCGCCAGGCTTACCGGCTTTCCGAGGTCATCGACGACGTGGCAATCCTGGAGCGGACCTCCCCGGCCCTTCGGTGAAGCGCTGCGCACGCCGGAAGGGGCGATTCAACGCTTTTCGCGGGCATAAGCCTCGGCCATGGCGATTCGTCTGGACAGCGCCGGGTGGTCGTCCAGCAGGATCTCCTCCCAGCGCGGCGGATTGGGGTCGGCCAGGTTCTGGCGGCTGAGCCGCTCAAACGCGCTGCGGAAGGCCTCCGGGTCGCCGGTGCGATCCAGCGCGTAACAGTCGGCCTGACGCTCGAACCGCCGGCCGACCGCGCAGATCAACGGTCCGACCAGCAGGTTGAAGATCGTGGTCAGCAGCATGACGCCGGGAAGTGCGGCCGCCGCCGGTACCCAGGCCTCAGGCGGCCCGCCGGCGTGGGGGCCCAGAAGCCAGCAGATCAGGGCCACGTGCACCGAAGAGACCACCGCGATCAGCACGATGCGCTTGGCCACGTGCCGGCGGACGTGGTGCCCCAGCTCGTGGGCGAAGACCACGCCGATCTCCCGCTCGTTGAAACTCTCCAGCAGCGTGTCGGACAGATAGACGCGGCGCGTCGAGCCCAGCCCCGCCAGCATGGCGTTGGCCTTCTTGGTCTCCTCGCTGAGCCCCAGATCGAACACCCCGGTCAGCCGCATGCCGCTGCCGGCGGCCAGCGCGTTCAGCCGATCGACCAGCGCCGGCCGGTCCAGCGGCCTGGAGGGGTAGAACAGCGGCAGGATCACCAGCGGCACGAGCCTGGCCAGCACCACGGTCAGCAGCAATGCCCCGGCCCACAGCCACACGCCCCAGAACCGTCCGCCGTACCAGAGGGTGCCATACAGCAGGACCAGCAGCGCCGTCCCGACCACCGCCCCCACCAGCCAGCCGGTGGCCTGGAACCGCAGCCACTTGCGGAAGGTCTGGTTGCTGAGCCCGAAGCGGTGTTCCACGACGAAACCGTCGTAGTAGTCCAGCGGCAGATGCACCGCCACGCTGCCGCCCAGGACCAGCAGCGCCAGCAGCAGCAGACCGGCCCAGCGGCCGGGATCCAGCGCGGCGATGAGTTCAGCCGCCGGGCGGGCGATGATGCAGCAGGCCGCCCAGTAGGCCAGCGACAGCGGGATGCCCGCCAGCTGGAGGGCGAGCTTCTGACGGTGGTATTGCCTGATCCGGGCCGGGTCGTCGGGAGTGCCCCCGGCAGCGGGAGCCGGCGGAATCGCCCGGACCTTCGGCGGAGATGGATCGTGTTCCATGAAACCTCCCGGTCGGCGGTCATTCCGGGCCACGCGGCTTCGGCGAAGCCGGCGGCGGCGTCGAAGCCGGACGGTACCGCTCCTGCACCTCGCGGACACGCCTGCCGTAGCGGTCGTCCACGTGCTGCTTGTCGGTGAGCACCATTTCCAGCGGCCCGGCGGTCATGCGCACCAGCTGGCCGCGGGCGTCCACGTCGATCTCGTTCACCGGCGGCACCAGCCCCTCGCTGTCCTCGATGCGGAAGGCGGCGGTCCGACCGCCGCCCAGCGGCACCTGACGCGATCCGACGACCTCGAAGGTCCGCAGCGAAAGCCCCTTCCGCTGGGTGTCGTACCACGAGAAGGCGAACACGGCCGGATCCCGGAGGTTCACCAGCCGCGGCAGCAGCAGCAGCCAGATCGGCGAGCCGAACGTGCGGTCCGTCTGGATCACCCGGTCTTTCTCGTCCGCCGAGCTGATCCTCGCGGGGTAGTCCACCACCAGCTTGTCGTTCAGCCGCAGGGCCCGCTCGTACTCGACCGCCGGCGGGGACGCAGGCCTGCCCGCCTGAGCGGGCGCGGCCACCTCCTGGCGGTTTTCCCAGCGCTCGTAGCCGAGGTCCTGCGACAGGAACATGTTCTGCTGGAGAAAGCTCACCGACCCGTCCTCCGGAAACAGCCAGCTCTGCTGCACGATCTGGATGCCCTCGTGGCCGTCGATGGTGAAGGGCCGCTCCTCGGTGGCCAGGAAACCGATCTCGACGCCCTGCCGGAGAATGCGGTGCCAGGCCGGCGGGGCCGCCAGGTCCGCCAGGCGGACCTCGCCCTCGCGCACCCTGGCCAGCAGCCGCGAGGTGTTGCGCAGCGCGGCTTCGATGCGGGCCTGAAGGGCTTCGCTGCGCAGCAGACGAAGACTGCCGGCTACCCGATCGAACAGCGGAATCAGCCGCTGGCGATCCCCGTCCGGCGTCAGGAACACCACCCGCAGCAACTCGTCGGACAGGTACTGGACGACCAGCTGCTGCTGCAGGAAGCGGCCGGCGTCGGACTCGAACACCGCGGCGTGACGCAGGGCCTGGTGGCCCTCGACCTCGGCGGGTTCCGCACGCAGCACCTCCACCTTCTGCTGGCTGGCCGCCAGGGCGGAGGCCAATTCCTCGGCCATGGCCTCGGCGTTCCAGGGACGCCTGGCGGCCAGGATCTGGACCGACAGCGAAAACGCGTCGCCGGCCTCGCCGCGGTGCGTGAACCGGCAGACCTCGACCGCCTCGTCGATCTTCTGCTTCTCCCGCTGAATCCGGGCTCCCGCCGGCGGACGGATGGAGAAGCCGAAGCTCCCGTCGGTGTATGCCGGAGCCAGATCGCGGTCGATCCAGTCGCCCGGGGAGGCCGCGGTGGTCTGCCCGCCAGCCGGGGCAATGCCGCCCAGGACCACCGCCAGCATCCAGCACGGCAGGCCGTGTCGCCTTGCAGACTGACGCAGGTCTCTCATATCGCGCCTTCCATCGCGGCCAGGCTTTCCCGGCGTTGCGGCATCGACGCCGGGGTGGCGGGCCCCCGTCGCACCCGGCCAGGCGCCTCCGGTCGCACATCGGCCGGTTCGGGGTCCGCCGGTTCCTGCCAGCTGCCGTCGTCCAGGGCTACCGCGGCCAGGCGGCCATCGGGCTCGAACAGCAGCGTCAGGGCGGCTGGATTGTAATCGCGAATCACCCGCACCGCGCGGAGCTGCCGGCCGGACCGCTCGCCCGGCAGCGGCTGTTCGCCCCACGGCAGCAGAAACCACGCCGCCGGTCCCGCCGTCCGGCTCGAGACGGAGGTGAATGCCATCGGCACCGCGTCCGGATCGGCCGACATCTCCGCGGCCGCCAGCAGGATCACCGGCTCGCAGGCATAGGTCTCATCGACCGGCGATTCGTCTTCCAGGCTGCGGACCCCGGTCTGCAGCCGGCGATGAACCGGGCCCGAAGGGTCGCGCCGTGCCTCCTCGTACCGGAGCAATTCCCGGCCGGCGGCCTCCACCCGCATCGCGATTTCGTGCCGGTCCGCGTTCCGGCTCAGGCGGACCGTCTCGGTGGTTCGGATCCGGGCCCCGCGGCCTGCCCTGCGCTCCGACCGCGAGCGGAGAATGTAGGAGGGAGGGGTATCCGCGGTCGGCCGGCAGGAGGTGTCCTCCATGCCCAGAATCAGCGCCGGCGACCGCAGGAGAAACCGGCGGTCATTGCAGAGCGCATCGGTCAGCCGATGGTCCAGTCCGTCCGCGCGCAGGCCCGCCAGCCATCCGGCGGCGGCCTTGCGGGCGCCCGGCACGTCCAGGAGATCCCCGATGCCCCGAACTTCCGCGATCCGGGCCAGCGAGCGGCAGCGCTCCAGCAGGTCGGCCTTGCCGTCGTGCGGGCACCGTCCCACCATGACCAGGGCGGTCGCCGGATCGACCTGGGCGGCGCACAGCAGGACCGGCACCGCCCCCGGATAACTCGACTCCACCCAGGTGTGGACGAACGACCGGCCGTTCTCGTCGGAATGCTCGACCTCCGGCGGCGCAAGGCTGCGCGGGGCGTACTGGCGGGCCAGGTCCCCGACCACCTCCTCGATACGCCTGGACTCCAGCAGGGGCACGCGGTGGAGATCCAGAAACCAGGAGGCGGTTTCGTCCTGGGCGAGCATACGCAGCATGTAGTCCCGCCCGGCGTCGCAGACGACGAACTCCGCCCCCGGCGGCGGTACGAAACGGATGCCCGCCGCGGACATCAGGTCACCGGCCTCGGCGACCACCCGGGCGTCCTGGAGCACCAGCGTCTGGCAGACGCGGTCCAGCAGACGCGATTCGCGCCGCTTCGGAGGGGCGTCGCACATCAGCAGTACCCCGACCGCCTGCCCGCCGGGGGCCAGGGCCACGCGTCCCAGGCAATGACTCTCGACCGTCGGTCGGAAGGGGGATACCAGGGCCATGACCACCGACCACCCCGGCAATCGGCCGACCGCCCCGGGGCCCAGGGACTTGATGTCCTTGGGGACGCCCGGGGCCAGCGCGCCGGCCATCTGGCTGATCATTTCAGCGGCCGCACCGGCGGGCATGGACAGGGGCCGGGGGTCGGCACGAAAGACGTAAAGCCGACGGGCCGCGCCGTCGGACCGGCCGTTCTCCCCCAGGGCGACCACCAGCCCCTCGGGGGGGGCTTCCGGCGCCACCGGCTCCCAACCCTGGGGTTCTTGAAAGGAAAGCAGCCCTTCCGTGTAAAGTCTGGCTTCAGAGAGGACGATCTGGTCCGCAGTGTTCTTGCGGTGCCCCACGTAGGCGGCCAGACCGAGGGTCAGCACCAGCACCACCAGGCAGGCACTGATCGATCTGAAAGGACTGCAGAAACGCGGAATCGAGTCTTGCTCCGGCATGGGCGACCATCTTACGGGCGTCCTGCCCTCTTGCCAAGACCTTTGGAAACAGGAGGTTGCGCTTGTCCACGGAAAGTTGCACTTCTCCATGGAAAGAGCTTGCGCTCTTGCCCGGACGAGCCCTGCCCCGGTCGATGTAATGGGTTCGCCCCGTCCATGGGCGGAGGTTGGCCTTGTCGGTGAAGGGGATGGCGCGTATGGGACGGGGGTGGCGCGTGCCTATGGAGGGGATAGGG
>Ga0129299_1002614_pt1 | contig 11910 bp, 5 predicted proteins | sample ConPoolayeCmetaG_FD_94477 | JGI IMG/M metagenome (GOLD analysis project Ga0129299, IMG submission 94477) | Hot spring microbial mat communities from California, USA to study Microbial Dark Matter (Phase II) - Cone Pool mat layer C metaG ... | reverse complement strand
CCGGCGGGGCGAAGGTATGTAGCCAGGGGCGTCAGCCCCTGGATGCCGTCGCGGCCAGGGCACGTCAGCCCCAGCGGGGCGGCAGAACCTCTTTCGCCCCTGCGGGGCTCTTGTCGTGCCTGACGATTCCCAGGGGCTCACGCCCCTGGCTGAACACCGCCGCCCCTGTCGGGGCTGGTTGCCGGCGTCGCGCAGCGCCGTAGCGGCCGGCCTCCGTGCCGGCCGTCGAGAGCAGACAACGCCACGTCTCGGGGATATCCCGCCTCATGCAGCCTCCGGCTTCCCTGCCGGCTCCAGCCCCCTCGCCGCCGCTTTTGACCTGCCGCCACAGTCCGGTAGCATGGCCGCCGCAGGTCCGGGGCTGCGGGTGTGGCCGACGACCTGTGCGGGGTCCCGACCATGCATCAGCGGCATTTCCCACGACGATGGTTTCTCCTGGCCTGCCTGGCGTCGTCGACGCTCGCACCGTCGATCCTCCAGGCCGGCCCGCCGGCGGACCGCCCCAAGCTGGTCGTCTGGATCATCGTCGATCAGCTCCGCGGCGACATGCCGTGGCGCTATCTTCCGGAGTCGGCGGCCGGCGGCCTGCGGCAGCTGCGCCGCCGCGGAACCTGGTGCCGCAACGCCCACTTCGAGCACGCCACGACCTTCACCGCCGTCGGCCACGCCACGCTGCTCACCGGCGCTTATGTGCCCCAGCACGGCATCGCCGGAAACGAGTGGCGCGACCCGGTCACCGGCCGGGACGGCGGCGCCGTCGAAGATGACCGCTGCACGCTGCTGGCGCCCGGCGCCCGCCGGGGCTGTTCGCCGCATCGCCTGACGTCCACCACGCTGTCCGATGAGCTGGTGCTGGCTTCCGCGGGCCGCTCGCGCGTCTTCACCGTGTCGGGAAAAGACCGCGCGGCCGTGCTGACCGCCGGCCGGCTCGGCAAGGCCTTCTGGTTTGATCCGGATTCCGGCCGATTCGTGACCAGCAGCTTCTACGAGAACCGCGAACCCGCCTGGGCAGCCCGCTTCAACGACGCCGCGCCGGCCGAGAAGTACCGCGAGGCATCCTGGGACCTGCGCGACGATCGCGCCGGTTACCTCCACGCCGATCGCGACGATCGCGCCTGCGAGAAGGGCTACAGACACCTCGGCGCAACCTTTCCCCACCGGCCCGGGGCCGGCAAGCCGGAGGATTTTCTCAAGGCGTTGACCTACACGCCCTTCGCCGACGAGCTGGCGGCGGCTTTTGCCCGTCAGCTGGTGGAGGCCGAGAATCTCGGGGGCGGCGACGCCGTCGATATGCTCATCCTGAGCCTCTCGGCCACGGACCACATCGGCCATGCCTGGGGACCCGAGAGCCTCGAGGCCGAGGACAACGTCCGCCGGCTGGATGATCTGCTGGCAGGTTTCCTGACCTTTCTCGACGGCCGACTGGGGCTCGCCCGGTGCCTGATCGTGCTGACGGCCGACCACGGCATGGACGACGTGCCGGAATGCGCCGCCACCGCGGGCTTCCATGCCGGCCGGCTCGATCCGGCGGAGTTCCTGGCGGCGATCAACCGGGCAGTGCGGGAACGCTTCAGGATCGATCGCGACGTAGCCGTGGCGTTCTGGAGTCCCAGCGTCTACTTCGATCAGCAGGCGGTCGCGGCCGCGGGACTGGACGGGGCGGCCGTGGAGCGCATCGCCGTCGAGGCGCTGATGCGGATGCCCGGCGTGGCCCTGGCCGCCGCCCGCAGCGATCTGCTGGCCGGCCGCGTGCCGCTCAGTCCGCTGGCCGAGCCGCTGCGCCGCTCGTTTCATCCGACCCGCTCGGGCAACGTGCTGATCGTGCCGGAGCCGCACTGGTACCTGTACCACGAAACCCATGCCTACGCGGCCATGCACGGCACTCCCTGGGCGTACGACACCTTCGTGCCGGTGATCGTGGCCGGACCGGGCATTCCCGTCGGGGTCATCGACCGGACGGTGTCGCCGGCGAGCCTCGCCCCGACACTGGCGAGCCTGCTGGGCATCAAGCCGCCGTCCGGCTGCGTCGCGCCGGTGATCCCCGAACTGCTGGGCGGGGCGCCGGATCCCTGAGAACCTCCCGCCCGGACATCCCCGGCGATGGCTTGCGGATTTCGCCGACCGCCGGGGACCGGCTCGCGCGCAACGACAGCCCGCCGCCGGGCGTTGATGGCAGACGCACTGCGTCGGGGATTGCCTTCCATCGGCGTGCGGGTTACAACGTGGCCGCACGGTGCGCCCATCTCGGCATGGAGGCTGCGCGATGACCCGGCTGCAATCCCGCCTGCCCCTTCCGGCGGTTGCCCTGCTGCTTTTCCTGCACGGCGTCTCGCCGGCCCAGGACCCGCCGGCGACCGCTCCGGCGACCGGCGACGGGCCCCCTCCGGCCCGCCGCTATCAGGGCGGCTGGACCGACTGGCCCAAGATGACCGGCGACTGGGGCGGGGCCCGCACGGACCTGGAGAACCGCGGGATCCGACTGGAGCTGGACGTCACCCAGATCTTCCAGCACAACGCCCACGGGGGGGCTCAGACCGACAACGGCGCCCGCTACAGCGGCTCGGGCGACCTGACCCTGACCCTCGATACCCAGAAGATGGGTCTGTGGCCCGCCGGCACCTTCGTCATCAACGCCGAGCCCAAGTGGGGCAACGGGCTCAACCGCAAGGTCGGCGCCCTGCTGCCGGTCAACTACGACGCCACCAAGCCCGGCGACGATGAGTGCATGATGACCCTCTCGGAGTGGTTCTGGATCCAGGGCATCTACCAGGGACCGGCCGGCAAGGCCGCGATCGTGCTGGGGCGGGTGGACCTCGCCCGCGGCTTCGACACCAACGCCTTCGCCAACGACGAGCGCACCGCGTTCATGAACGTCGGCCTGCGCAACAACCCCCAGCTCGGCGCGGTGGTCGGCTATACCCCGCTGGCCGCGGCCCTGGTCTACCTGCCCACCGACTGGCTGACCATCTGGACGGCGGTCGGCGATTCCGACGGCCAGGCCAAGCGCACCGGCTTCGACACCGCGTTCCACGGCGACGCGGAGAACATCGCCGTGGCCCACGAATGGCAGATCGAGGTCCGCCCCTTCGACCTGCCCGGCACCCAGCGCCTGGCCTTCGGCTGGTCGCCCAAGAACCTGCCCTATGTCGATCCCCGCTCGCCCCTGGCCGAACTGTCGCCCCTGCTGATCCGCCTGCTGGGCCTGGAGACCGTCAACCGCCTCTCGCCTTACCTGCCCTACAAGCGGGCCAAGGACAACGTCATCGTCTGGTACAGCTTCGACCAGTACCTCTACTGCGAGCCGCAGGATCCCACCCAGGGCGTCGGCCTGTTCGGCCGGTTCGGATGGGGCCGCGAGGATGTCAACGCCATCGAGCAGTTCTACAGCATCGGCGTCGGCGGCAAAGGCATCCTCCCCCAGCGCGACCGCGACCGCTTCGGGATCGGCTACTACCACATGGATCTCAGCGACCGGCTGCCGCCGATGATCCACAGCGAGCACGGCATCGAGTGCTATTACAGCCTCCAGGTGACCGGCTGGATGACCGTTTCGCCCGACCTTCAGATCATCATGAACCCCGGGGGCACCAGCGGCAGGGATGTCGCCGTCGTCTGGGGATTCCGCGTGCAGATGAACCTGTGACCGGCCCGGACGCTGTTTTCGGACCCTGCGCGGCAGGGGCCGGGAAGCCCTTCGGCGCCCCGGCCGGGTCAGTCCCGGTGGCCGCGGACGACGTGGGCCAGCTGCGGCGTCTCCTCGGGGCCCGACAGCCGGCTTTCGCCGGTCAGGGCCGAAGGCCGGGCCGGGCCGGTGCTCTGGCAGGCCGCGCCCAGCAGCAGGCCCGCCGCAAACATCAGGCGGACGGCGGTTCGAAGCATGGAAGCCTCCTCCACGGATGATATGCACGCCGGCCATCGGCGGGCAAGCAGCGCCGAAGGCGATGTCTCAGTCCCCGGCGTCCGGATTCGCGCACCACGGCGGGCTCCGGGGCGGTATAATCATCGGGCAGTGGGGGGCCGGGCCGCCCGTCCGCTCTGTCCAACCGTCGGAATGCCCACCGCCTGGTCGGGGAGGTGCCGACATGCAGCGTCTGTCAACCATCCTTCTGACGGTTCTTGTGCTCGGCTCCGGCCGGGCCGTCGCCCAGCCCGACGTCGCCGCCTGGACCCGGCTGGTGGGCAGCAACAACATCGATTACGGCTATGCGGCGGCCGCCGACCCCGCCGGCCACGGCATTCTGGCCGGCGCGACCCAGGGCATCCTCGCCGGCGGCAACGCCGGACGCTATGACCTGTTCGTCGCCCGGTATGACCCCGCGGGCAGCCGCCTCTGGCTCGTCCGGCGGGGGACCGCCGAACGCGACTTCGCCTACGGCACCGCGGCCGATGCCGCCGGCAACATCTACGTCACCGGCTACACCGGCGCCGCCCTCGACGGCCAGACCCACCTCGGCGACTGGGACATCTTCCTCAGCAGGTTCGGCCCCGGCGGCAACTGGATCTGGACGCGCCAGGTCGGCACCGGCCAGAAGGACGAAGGCCGGGCGGTGGCCACGGATCCCTCCGGCAACATCCTGATGACCGGGTACGCACGCGGCGATTTCCACGGCATCCCCCGCGTCGGATCGGCCGACGTGGTCATCAGCAAGTACAACACCGCCGGTACCCGGCTGTGGTCCGCGCTGTTCGGCTCGACCGAAGTGGACGAGAGTTTCGGCATCGCCTGCGACGGCTCGGGCAACGTGTTCGTGACCGGCTGGTGCTCCGGGAGCATCGACGGCACGCCTTACCTCGGCAACGGCGACAACTTCCTGGCCAGATACAGCCCCTCAGGCGCCCAGCTGTGGGTCCGGCAGTGGGGGACGGTGAACAAGGACACCGGCTACGCCGTGGCCGCCGACGCCGCCGGAAACGTCTATGTCTGCGGCTACACCACCGGCTCGCTCTACGGCCCGCCCCTCGGCGAGCGGGACGCCTTCCTGGCCAGATACGACGCCGCCGGCAATCTCCTCTGGGGCCGGCAGTTCGGCACCGCCGGGCACGACCAGGCCTGGGGACTGGCGACCGACGCCGGGGGAAACGCCTGGGTCACCGGCCAGACCGGCGGACCGCTGGATGGGAACCCCCACTTCGGCGGGCTGGACGTCTTCCTGGCCAGATACGATCCTCAGGGCAACCGCCTCTGGACCGTTCAGTACGGCACCGAGGCCGACGACTGGGCCCAGGGGGCGGCCGCCGGGCCCGACAGCACCGTCTTCCTGGGCGGCACCACCGCCGGAAGCCTCGCGGGCGAACCGAACCAGGGGCTCGAGGACGCCTTCATCATGAAGTTCGTCCCCGGGCCTCCGGCGCCGCCCACGGATGCCGTCGCCACCCCGCCGGCGGTCTGTCCCGGTTCGCCCTCCGTGCTCTCCGCGACGCCCGGCGCGGGCGGAGACACCGTGGAGTGGTTCACGGACGGCTGCGGAGTCACCCTGGTGCCCGGGGGGGCCTCGCCGACAGTCAGCCCGCTCGTGACCACCACCTACCACGCCCGGACGCGCAAGACCGCCGGCGGCGCGGTCAGCACGACCTGCGCAACCCTGACCCTGACCGTCCATGAACTGGTCGGGCCGGACCTGGACCGCGACTGCGACGTCGACCGCTTCGACTTCAACCTCTTGGCCGCCTGCCTGGCGGAGCCCGGCACCGCCCCCGCGGAAGGCTGTGGATCCGCCGACTTCGACGGCGACAACGACGTCGATCAGCTGGATTTCGGCCTGCTTCAGCGCTGCTACAGCGGAGTCGGTCAGTTGCCCGAGCCGCAGTGCGATCTGTGAGGGCCGGCGGGCGCCCCCCCGGTGTGGTTCACCCGGCCGATGCGGGGGCCGGCTCCGCGACCGGCACGCCGACGGCCCCGGCAGGATCCGCCTCCCGGCAGTGGCGGAGAATCACGGCCACCAGCTCGTTGCGCCGCGGCGCAACGAGCTGGTGGCCGTGATTCTCCGCCACTGCCGGGAGGCGGATCCTGCCGGGGCCGTCGGCGTGCCGGTCGCGGAGCCGGCCCCCGCATCGGCCGGGTGAACCACACCGGGGGGGCGCCCGCCGGCCCTCACAGATCGCACTGCGGCTCGGGCAACTGACCGACTCCGCTGTAGCAGCGCTGAAGCAGGCCGAAATCCAGCTGATCGACGTCGTTGTCGCCGTCGAAGTCGGCGGATCCACAGCCTTCCGCGGGGGCGGTGCCGGGCTCCGCCAGGCAGGCGGCCAAGAGGTTGAAGTCGAAGCGGTCGACGTCGCAGTCGCGGTCCAGGTCCGGCCCGACCAGTTCATGGACGGTCAGGGTCAGGGTTGCGCAGGTCGTGCTGACCGCGCCGCCGGCGGTCTTGCGCGTCCGGGCGTGGTAGGTGGTGGTCACGAGCGGGCTGACTGTCGGCGAGGCCCCCCCGGGCACCAGGGTGACTCCGCAGCCGTCCGTGAACCACTCCACGGTGTCTCCGCCCGCGCCGGGCGTCGCGGAGAGCACGGAGGGCGAACCGGGACAGACCGCCGGCGGGGTGGCGACGGCATCCGTGGGCGGCGCCGGAGGCCCGGGGACGAACTTCATGATGAAGGCGTCCTCGAGCCCCTGGTTCGGTTCGCCCGCGAGGCTTCCGGCGGTGGTGCCGCCCAGGAAGACGGTGCTGTCGGGCCCGGCGGCCGCCCCCTGGGCCCAGTCGTCGGCCTCGGTGCCGTACTGAACGGTCCAGAGGCGGTTGCCCTGAGGATCGTATCTGGCCAGGAAGACGTCCAGCCCGCCGAAGTGGGGGTTCCCATCCAGCGGTCCGCCGGTCTGGCCGGTGACCCAGGCGTTTCCCCCGGCGTCGGTCGCCAGTCCCCAGGCCTGGTCGTGCCCGGCGGTGCCGAACTGCCGGCCCCAGAGGAGATTGCCGGCGGCGTCGTATCTGGCCAGGAAGGCGTCCCGCTCGCCGAGGGGCGGGCCGTAGAGCGAGCCGGTGGTGTAGCCGCAGACATAGACGTTTCCGGCGGCGTCGGCGGCCACGGCGTAGCCGGTGTCCTTGTTCACCGTCCCCCACTGCCGGACCCACAGCTGGGCGCCTGAGGGGCTGTATCTGGCCAGGAAGTTGTCGCCGTTGCCGAGGTAAGGCGTGCCGTCGATGCTCCCGGAGCACCAGCCGGTCACGAACACGTTGCCCGAGCCGTCGCAGGCGATGCCGAAACTCTCGTCCACTTCGGTCGAGCCGAACAGCGCGGACCACAGCCGGGTACCGGCGGTGTTGTACTTGCTGATGACCACGTCGGCCGATCCGACGCGGGGGATGCCGTGGAAATCGCCGCGTGCGTACCCGGTCATCAGGATGTTGCCGGAGGGATCCGTGGCCACCGCCCGGCCTTCGTCCTTCTGGCCGGTGCCGACCTGGCGCGTCCAGATCCAGTTGCCGCCGGGGCCGAACCTGCTGAGGAAGATGTCCCAGTCGCCGAGGTGGGTCTGGCCGTCGAGGGCGGCGCCGGTGTAGCCGGTGACGTAGATGTTGCCGGCGGCATCGGCCGCGGTGCCGTAGGCGAAGTCGCGTTCGGCGGTCCCCCGCCGGACGAGCCAGAGGCGGCTGCCCGCGGGGTCATACCGGGCGACGAACAGGTCATAGCGTCCGGCGTTGCCGCCGGCGAGGATGCCCTGGGTCGCGCCGGCCAGAATGCCGTGGCCGGCGGGGTCGGCGGCCGCCGCATAGCCGTAATCGATGTTGTTGCTGCCCACCAGCCGGGTCCAGGCGGCGACGTCGGGCTGGGCGACGGCCCGGCCGGAGCCGAGCACAAGAACCGTCAGAAGGATGGTTGACAGACGCTGCATGTCGGCACCTCCCCGACCAGGCGGTGGGCATTCCGACGGTTGGACAGAGCGGACGGGCGGCCCGGCCCCCCACTGCCCGATGATTATACCGCCCCGGAGCCCGCCGTGGTGCGCGAATCCGGACGCCGGGGACTGAGACATCGCCTTCGGCGCTGCTTGCCCGCCGATGGCCGGCGTGCATATCATCCGTGGAGGAGGCTTCCATGCTTCGAACCGCCGTCCGCCTGATGTTTGCGGCGGGCCTGCTGCTGGGCGCGGCCTGCCAGAGCACCGGCCCGGCCCGGCCTTCGGCCCTGACCGGCGAAAGCCGGCTGTCGGGCCCCGAGGAGACGCCGCAGCTGGCCCACGTCGTCCGCGGCCACCGGGACTGACCCGGCCGGGGCGCCGAAGGGCTTCCCGGCCCCTGCCGCGCAGGGTCCGAAAACAGCGTCCGGGCCGGTCACAGGTTCATCTGCACGCGGAATCCCCAGACGACGGCGACATCCCTGCCGCTGGTGCCCCCGGGGTTCATGATGATCTGAAGGTCGGGCGAAACGGTCATCCAGCCGGTCACCTGGAGGCTGTAATAGCACTCGATGCCGTGCTCGCTGTGGATCATCGGCGGCAGCCGGTCGCTGAGATCCATGTGGTAGTAGCCGATCCCGAAGCGGTCGCGGTCGCGCTGGGGGAGGATGCCTTTGCCGCCGACGCCGATGCTGTAGAACTGCTCGATGGCGTTGACATCCTCGCGGCCCCATCCGAACCGGCCGAACAGGCCGACGCCCTGGGTGGGATCCTGCGGCTCGCAGTAGAGGTACTGGTCGAAGCTGTACCAGACGATGACGTTGTCCTTGGCCCGCTTGTAGGGCAGGTAAGGCGAGAGGCGGTTGACGGTCTCCAGGCCCAGCAGGCGGATCAGCAGGGGCGACAGTTCGGCCAGGGGCGAGCGGGGATCGACATAGGGCAGGTTCTTGGGCGACCAGCCGAAGGCCAGGCGCTGGGTGCCGGGCAGGTCGAAGGGGCGGACCTCGATCTGCCATTCGTGGGCCACGGCGATGTTCTCCGCGTCGCCGTGGAACGCGGTGTCGAAGCCGGTGCGCTTGGCCTGGCCGTCGGAATCGCCGACCGCCGTCCAGATGGTCAGCCAGTCGGTGGGCAGGTAGACCAGGGCCGCGGCCAGCGGGGTATAGCCGACCACCGCGCCGAGCTGGGGGTTGTTGCGCAGGCCGACGTTCATGAACGCGGTGCGCTCGTCGTTGGCGAAGGCGTTGGTGTCGAAGCCGCGGGCGAGGTCCACCCGCCCCAGCACGATCGCGGCCTTGCCGGCCGGTCCCTGGTAGATGCCCTGGATCCAGAACCACTCCGAGAGGGTCATCATGCACTCATCGTCGCCGGGCTTGGTGGCGTCGTAGTTGACCGGCAGCAGGGCGCCGACCTTGCGGTTGAGCCCGTTGCCCCACTTGGGCTCGGCGTTGATGACGAAGGTGCCGGCGGGCCACAGACCCATCTTCTGGGTATCGAGGGTCAGGGTCAGGTCGCCCGAGCCGCTGTAGCGGGCGCCGTTGTCGGTCTGAGCCCCCCCGTGGGCGTTGTGCTGGAAGATCTGGGTGACGTCCAGCTCCAGTCGGATCCCGCGGTTCTCCAGGTCCGTGCGGGCCCCGCCCCAGTCGCCGGTCATCTTGGGCCAGTCGGTCCAGCCGCCCTGATAGCGGCGGGCCGGAGGGGGCCCGTCGCCGGTCGCCGGAGCGGTCGCCGGCGGGTCCTGGGCCGGCGAGACGCCGTGCAGGAAAAGCAGCAGGGCAACCGCCGGAAGGGGCAGGCGGGATTGCAGCCGGGTCATCGCGCAGCCTCCATGCCGAGATGGGCGCACCGTGCGGCCACGTTGTAACCCGCACGCCGATGGAAGGCAATCCCCGACGCAGTGCGTCTGCCATCAACGCCCGGCGGCGGGCTGTCGTTGCGCGCGAGCCGGTCCCCGGCGGTCGGCGAAATCCGCAAGCCATCGCCGGGGATGTCCGGGCGGGAGGTTCTCAGGGATCCGGCGCCCCGCCCAGCAGTTCGGGGATCACCGGCGCGACGCAGCCGGACGGCGGCTTGATGCCCAGCAGGCTCGCCAGTGTCGGGGCGAGGCTCGCCGGCGACACCGTCCGGTCGATGACCCCGACGGGAATGCCCGGTCCGGCCACGATCACCGGCACGAAGGTGTCGTACGCCCAGGGAGTGCCGTGCATGGCCGCGTAGGCATGGGTTTCGTGGTACAGGTACCAGTGCGGCTCCGGCACGATCAGCACGTTGCCCGAGCGGGTCGGATGAAACGAGCGGCGCAGCGGCTCGGCCAGCGGACTGAGCGGCACGCGGCCGGCCAGCAGATCGCTGCGGGCGGCGGCCAGGGCCACGCCGGGCATCCGCATCAGCGCCTCGACGGCGATGCGCTCCACGGCCGCCCCGTCCAGTCCCGCGGCCGCGACCGCCTGCTGATCGAAGTAGACGCTGGGACTCCAGAACGCCACGGCTACGTCGCGATCGATCCTGAAGCGTTCCCGCACTGCCCGGTTGATCGCCGCCAGGAACTCCGCCGGATCGAGCCGGCCGGCATGGAAGCCCGCGGTGGCGGCGCATTCCGGCACGTCGTCCATGCCGTGGTCGGCCGTCAGCACGATCAGGCACCGGGCGAGCCCCAGTCGGCCGTCGAGAAAGGTCAGGAAACCTGCCAGCAGATCATCCAGCCGGCGGACGTTGTCCTCGGCCTCGAGGCTCTCGGGTCCCCAGGCATGGCCGATGTGGTCCGTGGCCGAGAGGCTCAGGATGAGCATATCGACGGCGTCGCCGCCCCCGAGATTCTCGGCCTCCACCAGCTGACGGGCAAAAGCCGCCGCCAGCTCGTCGGCGAAGGGCGTGTAGGTCAACGCCTTGAGAAAATCCTCCGGCTTGCCGGCCCCGGGCCGGTGGGGAAAGGTTGCGCCGAGGTGTCTGTAGCCCTTCTCGCAGGCGCGATCGTCGCGATCGGCGTGGAGGTAACCGGCGCGATCGTCGCGCAGGTCCCAGGATGCCTCGCGGTACTTCTCGGCCGGCGCGGCGTCGTTGAAGCGGGCTGCCCAGGCGGGTTCGCGGTTCTCGTAGAAGCTGCTGGTCACGAATCGGCCGGAATCCGGATCAAACCAGAAGGCCTTGCCGAGCCGGCCGGCGGTCAGCACGGCCGCGCGGTCTTTTCCCGACACGGTGAAGACGCGCGAGCGGCCCGCGGAAGCCAGCACCAGCTCATCGGACAGCGTGGTGGACGTCAGGCGATGCGGCGAACAGCCCCGGCGGGCGCCGGGCGCCAGCAGCGTGCAGCGGTCATCTTCGACGGCGCCGCCGTCCCGGCCGGTGACCGGGTCGCGCCACTCGTTTCCGGCGATGCCGTGCTGGGGCACATAAGCGCCGGTGAGCAGCGTGGCGTGGCCGACGGCGGTGAAGGTCGTGGCGTGCTCGAAGTGGGCGTTGCGGCACCAGGTTCCGCGGCGGCGCAGCTGCCGCAGGCCGCCGGCCGCCGACTCCGGAAGATAGCGCCACGGCATGTCGCCGCGGAGCTGATCGACGATGATCCAGACGACCAGCTTGGGGCGGTCCGCCGGCGGGCCGGCCTGGAGGATCGACGGTGCGAGCGTCGACGACGCCAGGCAGGCCAGGAGAAACCATCGTCGTGGGAAATGCCGCTGATGCATGGTCGGGACCCCGCACAGGTCGTCGGCCACACCCGCAGCCCCGGACCTGCGGCGGCCATGCTACCGGACTGTGGCGGCAGGTCAAAAGCGGCGGCGAGGGGGCTGGAGCCGGCAGGGAAGCCGGAGGCTGCATGAGGCGGGATATCCCCGAGACGTGGCGTTGTCTGCTCTCGACGGCCGGCACGGAGGCCGGCCGCTACGGCGCTGCGCGACGCCGGCAACCAGCCCCGACAGGGGCGGCGGTGTTCAGCCAGGGGCGTGAGCCCCTGGGAATCGTCAGGCACGACAAGAGCCCCGCAGGGGCGAAAGAGGTTCTGCCGCCCCGCTGGGGCTGACGTGCCCTGGCCGCGACGGCATCCAGGGGCTGACGCCCCTGGCTACATACCTTCGCCCCGCCGG
>Ga0129299_1002612_pt1 | contig 11911 bp, 7 predicted proteins | sample ConPoolayeCmetaG_FD_94477 | JGI IMG/M metagenome (GOLD analysis project Ga0129299, IMG submission 94477) | Hot spring microbial mat communities from California, USA to study Microbial Dark Matter (Phase II) - Cone Pool mat layer C metaG ... | reverse complement strand
TCCGCCTTTAGCGCAGAACAACTGCAGACGCTGGAGACATGGGTCGCGCTGGGCGGCCATCTGCTGGTGGGAGGCGGTCCAGGAGGGCCACAGACTGCCGCAGCGGTAGCCCACCTCCTGCCGGTGGACGTCGGCGCCGTGCGCACCGTCGACAACCTGGCCGCTCTGGGCACCTACCTGGATACCCCCGTCACCGCTGGCCCTTACGTCGTGACCGAAGCGGCCCTCCGCGACGGCGCCGACGCCCTCATCCAGCAAGGCAACCTGGTCCTGCTGGCGCGCCGCCCGCTGGAAAACGGCACGGTCACCTTTGTCGCCTTCGACGCCGCGCTGAACCCCTTCCCCACCCGCCAGGAGGACCGCCTCCACCTGTGGAAAATGCTCACCGAAGTCCAGCCCAACAGGAGGCCAGGCTTTTCTGTTGCCGACTCGTACAGCGCCCGCGAAGCAGTTGCCACGATTCCCGGCATCGAGCCCGTCTCGATCTGCCAGCTCCTCATCTTTCTGCTCGCCTACACCGTGCTCATCGGCCCGCTCAACTATTTCATCCTGCGCCGCTTCGACCGGCGCGAACTGGCCTGGTTGACCATCCCCATCCTGGTGCTCGGCTTTACCGCCTGCGCCTATTTGACCGGCTTCCAGATTCGCGGCAACAGACCCATCCTGCACCAGCTTGGGATCGTCTATGCGCCAGCAGGAAGCCAGAGAGGGCAGGCTGTCGAACTGGTCGGCATTTTCTCGCCTCGCCGTGCCCGCTATGACCTCCGCGCCAACGACGCCGTCTTTAGCCGCATCCCCGAAACATATTCCTACGACTCGAGCAGCCCGGGCGCGTTTTCTGTCGTGGAGGAAGGAAGCGCGCGCACTCTGCGCGACCTGCGCGTCGAGTTGGGCGGCCTGCAAAGCCTGCAGGCCGAGGGCCTGGTCACCGTCTCGCCTCCCACAAGCGACCTGCAAATCTCGATCGACGCCAGCGGAGAGGCATGGTTGCGCGGCACGGTGCAGAACGGCGACCTTCCCCTCGAGGACGCCGTGATCCTGGCCGGTCAGGCCGGCTACCACATCGGCAATCTGGAAGCGCACCAACAGGTTATGATCAATACCAAGATGGGAAACAATCTGTCCCTCTCCAGCGACCTCAGCTCACAAATCCTGGATGCTCCAGCGGGCGGATACTATAGCGACGCCCGCATCTACCGTCGCTATCAGCTCACCCGGGCGTACGCGGGCGCCTACAACCGGTTCTTGCCGGCAGGCGTCTACCTGGCCGGCTGGCGCGACGAAGCAGCCCTGGACATCGAGCTGATCGACCAGCGCGCCAGCTACCAGGGGACAACACTCTACATCTTTGGCCTGTCCTTCACATCGGCCCGCAGCGGGCAACATATCACCTTTGGGCCAGAGCAGATCAGCCGCGAAGTAGAAGGGACGAGCGGTTATCCCGAATTCTACCCCGACGTGATCGGCCTTCCCCCTGGCTCGGAGGTCACCTTCCGCTTTACCATATGGCCGCAAACCACCATCACCCAGGTCACCAGCCTGCAGATCAGCCTGACCGGCCCAGACACGTTCAACGACCCGCCCCAGGTCTTGCTGTGGAACTGGGAGAGCGCAAGCTGGGACGAACAGACAGTCTCGTGGAACGACTACCAGATTCCCAACCCGGGCCCATACGTGCGCAGCGATGGCACGGTACGGCTGCAGCTTTACTCCCATGGATCCTACATCTACCTCAACAGCGTTCTGATCACCATCGAAGGACAGCATTGATGGGCATCCTGATCGAGACACACAACCTGACAAAGCACTATGGCCGGCGGGCAGCGCTCAAGGCCATGAACCTGACTGTCGAAGAAGGAGCCGTCTTTGGCTTTGTCGGGCCCAACGGCGCCGGCAAAACGACGACAATGCGCATCCTGGCTACCCTGCTCCGCCCCACCGGCGGAGAGGCCTGGGTAGCCGGCTTTTCCGTGATCCGACAACGGCGCGAGGTGCGCCGGTGCATCGGCTATATGCCGGACTTTTTCGGCGCTTATGGCGATATGAAGGTCTGGGAATACCTGGATTTTTTCGCCGCCTGCTACGAGATTCCCCAGGCCACCCGCCGCGTGCTGGTGAACGACCTGCTGGAACTGGTCGAGTTGAGCCATCGGCGCGACGACTATGTGGACTCTCTCTCGCGAGGCATGAAACAGCGTCTTTGCCTGGCCCGCACCCTGGCCCATGACCCCCAACTGCTGATCCTGGACGAACCGGCCTCGGGCCTCGACCCGCGCGCCCGCGTCGAGATGCGCGAGTTGCTGCGCGAACTGCACAATATGGGCAAGACGATCTTTGTCTCGTCGCACATCCTATCCGAGATCGAAGAGATCTGCACCCACATCGGCATCATCGAGGCCGGCCAGCTCATCGCCAGCGGCACGATCCAGGAGATGCGCGAGCGCATCCAGACCCACCGCACTGTCCAGATCGGCCTGCTGGGGCGCGCCGCCGAGGCACAGCAGTGGCTTATCGACCAGCCCAACGTGCTCGCCGTCACACCGCTGGCAGAAAACCACGACTGCGACCTGGCAATCGAGTTTTCCGGCGACGACGGCGCCATTGCCGCGCTGCTGGCCGCCCTGGTGCAAGAAGGCTTCCCCATCATCCGCTTCCAGGAAAAGACGGGTGACCTGGAAGACATTTTCATGCGTCTGACCAAAGGGGTCGTCTCCTGATGGCGAGCGGAATAACATGGTCAAAATCAGAAAACTCCAACTGAGAGGGGAAACCAACCCCGTCCTGCTCAAAGAACTGCGCGGGCGCATGCGCGGCGCCAGAGCGTTTATCGTGTTGACGGTCTACCTGCTCCTGTTGAGCTGCTTTGTTTCCCTGATCTATTACACGACCACGGCCACCATGTCCTCTACCCCCAGCCTCAGTGCTGACATGTCCAGTGTGGGCCAGGCGCTCTTTTACACCGTCGTCCTGGTCGAGCTCTTTACCGTCGCCTTCATCCCCCCTGCTTTCACCGCCAGCGCCATCACCGGCGAGCGGGAGCGACAAACCTACGAGCTGCTGCGCACGACGCTGCTGCCAGCACGCCGCATCGTCAGCGGCAAACTGACCTCGGCAATGACCTACATGTTCCTGCTCATCCTGGCGGCGATCCCCCTGCAAAGCCTGGCCTTTATGTTCGGCGGCGTGACCATCCAGGAGCTGGCCCTGGCCCTGATCATTCTGCTGGTCACGGCGCTGACCTTTGGCACCATCGGCCTGCTGCTCTCGGCCCTCATGCGCACTACCCTCGTTGCCACCGTCCTCTCCTACGCCATCGCCCTGCTGACCATGATCGGCCTGCCCGTCGTCCTCCTGATCACCCTGACGCTGATCGACCCTATCCTCTACGGTTACTCGCCCCATACCCTCCCTCCCGTCGCCGAAGCAGCCATCTTCTACCTGTTCTACTTTCTGGTCAACCTCACTCCCCTGGGAGCCGCCATCGCCACCGAAATCGTCTTGTTAGAAGGGAATAGCGTGTGGTTCTTTTGGATGGACCTGACGCCGCCGCACCGCATTCCGGTGCCTTCGGGATGGCTCATTTTCGTGCCGCTCTACCTCCTCCTCTGCGCAGTTCTGTTCCTGCTGACCGTGCTGCGCGTCCGCCGACAGGAGGACAGGTGATATGGACACACTCATAAGCTATCTGCGCCGCTGGGGATTGTGGTTGCGGCTGCGGGACAGCCTGGCCTGGAGCGCCTGGGGCCTGGTTGCCGGGCTGGCGCTGGCTCTGGCGCTGGCGCTGACGGCGCGCGTCTGGCCGCTGCTGACGCGGGGCCCGCTGCTGCTCATCACCGCCGCGCTGGCGCTGAGCGCCACCCTTGGCGGGATGATTGCCGCCTGGCTGCGCCCGCGCTCGCGCCACCGCCTGGCGCGCACCCTCGACCTGCGCCTGGCGCTGGCCGAGCGGCTGACCACGGCGCTCGAAATCGGCAGCGGACAGCTCCGGGCAGCGCCGGCTATGGCCACAGCGCAACGGGCAGAGACCCTGAACGCCGTTGCGCGGGTCGACGTCCGCGCCGCGCTGCCGCTGCAAGTGCCACGCCGCACGCTGCTGGCCGCGCTCATCCTGACCGCTGGTCTGGCCGCCTCCCTGCTCCTGCCCAATCCCCAGGAAGACGCGCTGCACCAGCGCGCTGCCTTCCGCGAGGCGCTGCAAGAGCAGGTCGAGCAACTGGAAGCAGCGCGCACAGAGATCGAACAGGCCGAAGGGCTGACGCCGGAAGAGCGCGCCGCCCTGCTGGAGGCGCTGGAAGAAGCCATCGCCGCGCTGCAGGAAAACAACATCACCCCAGAGGAAGCCGTCGCCGTCCTGGCCGACACAGAGCGCGCCCTGGCCCAGTTGCAGGACCCCGGCGCAGCCACCGTCCGCGCCGGATTGGAGCGCGCCGCCGCCGAGATGGGCGATTCGGCGTTGACGCAGGAGATCGCTGACCTGCTCGCCCAGGGCGACTATGCCGCCGCTGCCGCAGCGCTGGCCTCGTTCGCCGGTGAGAAGGGCCAGGCCCTGACCCGCGAAGAAGAGTTGGAACTGGCCGAGCAGCTCGCGCAGGCCGCCCAGGCATTGGCCGACAGCAACCCGGAGTTGGCCGAACAACTGGCCCAGGCCGCTCAAGCCATCCAGCAGGGCAACATCGCCCAGGCCCGCCAGGCCATCCGCCAGGCCGCCGGTCAACTGGCCGGCGCCGGACAGCGGGTGGAACGCCAGCAGGCGGTCGAGGGCGCGCTGAACGCACTGCAAGAGGGACGCGAACAGGTCGCCCAGGCCGGCGGTCAGCCCGCCGCCGGCGGACAACTGGCCGGCCCTGGCCAGCAAGGCGGGCAGAGCCAGGGGCAGAGCGGCGGACAGCAGGCCGGCCCCGGCCAGCAGATCAACCCCGGCCACAGCGAGGACAGCGGCACCGGCGCGCCCTACGATTCGGTCTATGTCCCCGGCCGCCTGGGTGGCGAGGGCAGCGAGATCGACATCGGGCGAACGGGCGACGACGGCCTGCCTGTGGGCGACAGCCCCATCCCCACCCCCCTCGACGGACAAGCTCTCGTGCCCTACCGCGATGTCTATGCCGACTATGCCGGCCAGGCCCATGCCGCGCTGGAGAGCAGCTACATCCCGCTGGGCATGAGGCAGTACGTGCGCGACTATTTCAGTTCGCTGGAGCCTTGAATGCGCGCCTTTGTCTTTGATTTCGACGGCCTGATGGCCGACAGCGAACCGCTGGCCGAGTGGGCCTGGAACCAGGTGCTGGCCCCCTACGGTCACCAGCTCGACGACGAGACGCTGCGGGCGATCCTGGGACTGCGCCTTCCCGATTCGGCCCGCTTCTTGTGCCAGCACTTTGACCTGCCCATCAGCCCCGCCGAGGCCGCTGCCGGGCGCGACCGCGTCTTTTTGCAGGCCGCCCCCGACCGCCTCCGCGCCTGTGCCGGCCTCTACCCCCTGCTGGACGAACTGGCGCGGCACAATGTGCCGACAGCGGTGGCCTCTTCTGGCCATCGCCGCTATCTCGACCTGGGGCTGGGGGCGCTGGGCCTGAGCGGGCGCTTTCAGGCCATCGCCGCCGGGGACGAGGTAGCCCACGGCAAGCCCGCTCCCGACGTCTACCTGCTGGCGGCAGAGCGATTGGGCGTTCCGCCCGCCGCCTGCATCGCCCTGGAAGACGCACCGCTGGGCGTCGACGCGGCGCGGGCTGCCGGCATGGTCTGCATTGCCGTCCCTCATCCCCGCACGGCCGCCGCCAATTTTGCCGCCCACTGGGTCATGGCCTCGCTGGAGGAGGTGCTTCAGGCGCTGGACGGCCTGCTGGCGCTGCGCGAGGGCGCGCTGGAGCAGCCCACCACCCACCGCTACGACGCTGCCGGCGGGGTGGTCGTCCAGGATGGCCGTGTGCTCTTGCTGAGACGTCCAGACCGTGGCGAGATACGCCTGCCCAAAGGCCACATCGAGCCCGGCGAGTCGCCTGCTGAGGCCGCCCTGCGCGAGACGGCGGAGGAGAGCGGCTACGGCGGCCTCGCCATCGAGCGCGACCTGGGCCTGCAGATCGTCACTTTCGAGTATGGCGGCAGGTACGTCGTGCGCACCGAGCGCTATTTCCGTATGGGCCTGACCGATGCCTCTGCCAGGCCATCAACCGCCTGCGAGGAACAGTTCGAGCCGATCTGGCTGCCCTGGGAGGAGGCTATCGCCGCACTGACCTATGCGCCTGAGCGCGAATGGGTACGCCGGGCAGGGAATCTCGCCCATCACGTCAAAGCAGGACAAGAACGAGATTCTTCGTCGCTCCGGCCGCTTCGCGGCCTTCGCTCCTCAGAATGACAGCGGGCCGGGCAAAGTCAAAATAAGGAGGAACTATGAGAGAGCACCACTTCCAGCAATCCAGATGGCAACGGGATGAGTTATTAGCCCACCACCAGGGCCCAGAGATGGAGCGTTTCCTCCAGCAGCTCGAGGAACAGGTGGCGCAAATCGAAGCCAACCGCGAGCGCCTTTCCCCCGACATCGGCGAGGAAGAGTTCGTGGCGCTGATGCAGCGCCTGGAGGCCGTTCGGGCTGACCTGCAGCGGCTGGTCTATTACGGCCATCTCTGGTTCAGCGAAGACACCCAATCGCAAGAAGCGCTGGGGTTTCTGGGACGGGCGGAGCAGATTTCGACCGCCATCCAGAACCGTCTGCTGTTCTTCTCGCTGTGGTGGAAGGGGGTCGATGACGCCACCGCCCAGCGGCTGCTGGCCGTCAGCGGCGACTGGCGATACTACCTGGAGCGGCTGCGCGCCTTCAAGCCCTACACCCTCTCCGAAGCGGAAGAAAAGGTCATCAACCTCAAGAACGTCAACGGCGTCAACGCGCTGACCAGGCTGTACGACATGATCACCAACCGTTTCGTCTTCCGCCTGGAGATCGACGGTCAGGTCAAAGAACTGACGCGGGGCGAGCTGGCTTCTTACGTCCGCGATCCGTCGGCGGATGTGCGCGCCGCCGCTTACAAGGAGCTTCACCGCGTCTACAGCGAGCAGGGTTCTGTGCTCAGCCAGATCTATGCCCACTGCGTCCGCGACTGGAACAGCGAAAACGTCACCCTGCGCGGCTTTGCCTCGCCCATCGCCGTGCGCAACCTGGACAACGACATCCCCGACGCCGTGACCGAAACGCTGCTGGAGGTCTGCCGCCGCAATATGCCCATCTTTCATCGCTACTTTCGCCTCAAGGCCAGGTGGCTGGGGATAGAGAAATTGCGGCGCTATGATGTCTACGCTCCCCTGCGCGCCGCCGAGAAAGAGTTTCCCTTCCCGCTGGGCGCCGACCTGGTGCTGGACACGCTGGAACAGTTCTCGCTCGTCCTGGCCGACCACGCGCGGCGCGTCTTTGCCGAAAAACACATCGACGCCGAGATCCGGCCCGGCAAGCGCAGCGGCGCCTTTTGCGCCTCGCCGCTGCCCGGGGTGGCCTCCTGGGTGCTGACCAACTATGTCGGCAAGACCGACGACGTCATGACCCTGGCCCACGAGATCGGCCACGCCGTCCATGCCATGATGGCCGGCGACCACTCAGTGCTCACCTTCCACTCGTCGCTGCCGCTGGCCGAGACTGCCTCGGTCTTTTCCGAGATGCTGCTGGTCGACCGCTGGCTGAAAGAAGAAGCGGACCCCGCCGTGCGGCGCGACCTGCTGGTGACTGTCCTCGACGAAGCCTATGCCACCATCGCCCGCCAGGCTTATTTTGTGCTCTTTGAGCTGGCTGCCCATCAGCGCGCGCTCGAAGGGGCCACGACCGATGAGATGAACGAGCTCTACCTGGAGAACCTGCGCGAGCAGTTCGGCGACGCGGTCGAGCTTTCGGACGATTTCCGCTGGGAGTGGATCGAGATTCCCCACATCTACCACACGCCTTTCTACTGCTACGCCTACAGCTTTGGCAACCTGCTGGTGCTGGCCCTCTACCGCCAGTACAAGAAAGAGGGAGAGAGCTTTGTGCCGCGCTATCTGCGCATCCTGGCCCACGGCGGATCGGCCAGCCCAGAGCAGGTCATCCGCGAGGCTGGTTTCGACATGACCTCGCCCGCGTTCTGGGAGGGCGGCTTTGAGGTGCTGCGCGAGATGCTGGACGAGCTGGAGGCGCTGTGATGGCCGAAATCTCTCCGCAAGAGTTCCGCCACATCGTCGCCCGCATCGAGGCCGAGGTTGGCAAATACATCGTCGGTCAGCAGGAAGTGGTGCGCCACGTCATCACCGCGCTGCTGGCCGGCGGCCACGTGCTGCTGGAGGGCGTGCCGGGACTGGGCAAGACGATGCTGGTGCGCGCCCTGGGACGGGTGCTCGACCTCCGCTTTGCCCGCATCCAGTTCACGCCCGACCTGATGCCGGCGGACATCGTCGGCACGGATATTCTCGAAGAGACGGAAGAAGGCCGGCGCGAGTTCCGCTTCCAGCCCGGCCCGGTTTTCACCAACCTTCTCCTGGCCGACGAGATCAACCGCGCCACGCCCAAGACTCAATCGGCGCTGCTGGAAGCGATGCAGGAGCGCACGGTCACCGTGGCCAACCGCTCCTACCCGCTCGACCCGCCGTTCATGGTGCTGGCAACGCAGAACCCGCTGGAGATGGAGGGCACCTACCCCCTGCCGGAAGCTCAGCTCGACCGCTTTCTCTTCAAGATCAATGTCAACCTCCCCTCGACCGCCGAGCTGGTCGAGATCCTCAACCGCACGACGGGCGAGTCCGAACCGGAGCTGAACGTCGTCGCCGACGGCGCGACGGTGCTGGCGATGGCGGCTGTGGTGCGGCAGGTGCCGGCCGCCTCACCCGTCGCCGACTATGCTGCCCGCCTGATCCTGGCCACCCACCCCACCGCCGACGGCGCCCCCGAAATCGTCCGCCGCTTTGTCCGCTACGGTTCCAGCCCGCGCGGCGCGCAGGCGCTCATCCTGGGCGGCAAAGTGACCGCGCTGCTGGAGGGGCGCTACAACGTCGCCCTGGCCGACCTGCGCGCCGTCGCCCCCGCCGCCCTGCGCCACCGCATCCTGCTCAATTTCGAGGCGCAGGCGGAGGGGATCAGCCCAGACCAGGTCGTGGCCCAGGTCGTGCGTTCCGTGCCCGAAAAATGACCCCGGCGGAGTCAGAAACAAGGTGCTGCTAGAGCCTGCTTTTCTGGCCAAACTGGAGACCCTTTCGCTGGCTGCCCATCGCCCCCGCGCCGGGCAGATGCAGGGCGAGCGCCGCTCCACCAAACGCGGCACGTCGGTCGAGTTCGCCGACTATCGCGATTACGCCCGTGGCGACGACCTGCGCCGCGTCGACTGGAACATCTACGCGCGCCTGGAACGCCCCTACGTCAAGCTGTTCGAGGAAGAAGAGGACCTGGCCGTGCACGTGCTGTTGGACGGGAGCGGGTCGATGGATTGGGGGGATGGAGAGGGGGAGACAAGGAGACAAGGAGACAAGGAGACAAGGGGACAAGGGGATAAGGAGACAAGGGGACAAGGGGATAAGGAGACGAACAAGTGGTTGTACGCGCGGCGGCTGGCAGCCGCGCTGGGGGTCATTGCCCTCAACGGCGGCGACCGCCTCACCATCACGGCCCTATCGCGTTCGCCATCCGCTATCCCCAATGCGCAGTTTGCCGCCCGCGGACGGGGCCACACGCTGCGCATGCTGCAATGGCTGGCCGGCCTGCCGGCCGGCGGCATCACGGACCTGAACGCCAGTCTGCGCGCTTACGCGCTCCGGGGCAGCCGCGCCGGGCTGCTCCTGCTCCTCTCCGACCTCTTTTCTCCCGGCGGCTACCTGGACGGCCTCACCGCGCTGGCGGCGCGCGGCCACGAGATCGCCATCCTCCACCTCCTCTCGCCTGACGAAATCGAACCGCCCCTCGAGGGCGACCTGCGCCTGCTCGACGTGGAAACGGGAGATCCGCAGGAGGTGAGCATCGACGGCAGCCTGCGCGATCTCTACCGCCGCCGCCTGGCGAGCTGGCAGGACGAAATCCGCGCCGCCTGCCGCGCCCGCGATGCGCGCTACATCCCCCTGGTAACCGACACACCGCTCGAACAGGCCGTGCTGATGGAACTGCGCCAACAGGGCGTGGTCAAATAGGATGGGAAGGTGCCCGCTTTTCTGACCCCCGCTGCGCTGGCCCTCGCCGCTCTGAGCATTCCCATCATCCTGCTCTACATGCTCAAGCTGCGACGGCAGGACGTGCCGGTTTCCAGCACGCTGCTCTGGCAGCGCCTGCTGCGCGACCGCCAGGCCAACGCGCCCTGGCAGCGACTGCGCCGCAACCTCCTCTTGCTGCTGCAACTGCTCATCCTGGCCCTGCTCGTGCTCAGCCTGGCGCGGCCCTTTTTCCCCACGCCGGCCATTGCCAGCGGCAACGTCGTGCTCCTGCTCGATGCGTCAGCCAGCATGCAGGCCAGCGACGTTGCGCCCAGCCGCTTCGACGCTGCCCGCCGCGCCGCGCGCGAGCTCCTCTCCGGCCTCGGCGCAGACGACACGGTCACCCTCATCGCCGTTGGCCCTCAGCCGCAGGTGCTGGCCTCCGCCTCCAGCGACCGCGCCCTCCTGCGCCGCGCGCTCGATCAGGCCGCTCCCTCTGACGGCGTGGCCAACTGGGAAGCGACTTTCGCCCTGGCCGCTGCCGCCGCCAGCGGCGAGTCCGCCCAGATCGTCCTCCTCACCGACGGCGCGATCCCCCCGCGCCTGCCAGCACTGCCCGGCCAGGTCCGCCTGGTCCAGTTCGGTCAGCCGGGCGGCAACCTGGGCATCGTCGCGCTGGCCCTGCGCGAAGGGCGCGGCGGCCCGCAGGCCTTTCTGCGCGCGATCAATACCGGCGCTGCGGCGACGGAGGTGCGCGTCGAGTTCCGCGCCGACGGGACGCTCTTCGACGTGCGCACGCTGACCATCCCCGCCCAGGGCAGCGCCAGCATCACCCTGGACGACCTGCCCTACAACCTGACGCTGCTGGAAGCGCGGCTCGACGCAGACGATCCCTTTCCCCTCGACGACATGGCCTGGGCCGCCCGCAGCACAGCCGTCAACCGGCGCGTGCTGCTGGTCTCGCCAGGCAACCTCTTTCTGGAGCGCGCGCTGGGGATGCTGCCCGGCGTCGAACTGACCCGCCTCTCGCCCGCCCAACCCCTGCCCGCCGAGCCGTATGACCTGCTCGTCTTTGACGGCGCACCGGCCGAACTGCCAGCCGGCAACGTCTGGCTCATCGGCGCGCCGCCGCCGGGCGCGTCCGCCGTGCTGACCGACACGGCGATCACCCGCGTCGCTGCCCAGGAGCCGCTCCTCCGCTACGTCGACTGGAGCGGCGTGCACATCCTGCGCGCCTGGCAGGTCGAGCCGCCCGCCGGGGCGCGGGTGCTGGTCGAGGCAGGGGGACATCCGCTGCTCTATGTCGCCGAGCGGCCAGAGGGGCGGCTGGCCGTGCTGACCTTTGACCTGCACGACTCGGACCTGCCCCTGCAGATCGCCTTTCCCATCCTGGTGGCCAACCTGGCCGGCTGGCTGCTGCCGCCGGGCGGCGTGGGGGAGACGGCGACCCGGCCGGGCGCGCCCGTCACGATCCAGCCCGCGCCGGAGGCGGATCGAGTCGTCATCACCACGCCAGGAGGACAGCAACTCACCCTCCCCGTCGGCGAGAACATCCCCGTCTTTGCCGAAACGAACCGCCTGGGCGTCTATCAGGTCACCCAGATCGATGCAGACAATAATCCCCTGCGGACGGACTATTTCACCGTCAACCTCTTCGACGCCGCCGAGTCGGACATTGCGCCACGAGAGAGCGTGTGGATCGGCCAGACAGAGGTCCGCACAGCCCCTCCCGAACGGGCAGGTCGGCTCGAAATCTGGCCGTGGCTGGCCGCCGCTGCGCTGGGGG
>Ga0129299_1002611_pt1 | contig 11912 bp, 7 predicted proteins | sample ConPoolayeCmetaG_FD_94477 | JGI IMG/M metagenome (GOLD analysis project Ga0129299, IMG submission 94477) | Hot spring microbial mat communities from California, USA to study Microbial Dark Matter (Phase II) - Cone Pool mat layer C metaG ... | reverse complement strand
GCGGACGGAAGATCGCGCCGAGCCCCTCCGGCCCGTCCGCGCTCAAAATGGTCGTGATCCGCGGCGCCACATTCTCGTAGAGCGCAAACCGCGCCAGGTTCATCGCCCCCCCGAAGGCCGCCGCCTGCGCGGCAATGACGCCGGCCTGCGCCTCGTTGTCGAGCCGGATCACCTGCTGCTCGGCGTCCGCCAGCTTCAGCCGGGCTTCGGCGCGGAATCGCGCGGCCTCCAGGTTGAGCTTGGCCACTTCCAGCTCCTTCGCCGCCGCCGTGATCCGCACCGCCTGGTCCTGCTCGGCCGAGATGACCGCGCGAATCCGCAGCGTCTCGGCCTCGACCTTGGCCTTGTTCTGCAGCGCGAGCATTTCCTGCCGCGTCAGCTCGGCGCGCGATTTGGCCTGCTCGATCTGCTGCTCGAACTTCTTGGCGTCCTGCACGGCCACCTCGCGCTCGCGGATGATCGAGGCGATGTCCTCCGGCGGCTGGATGTTCCGGATCAACACGGATTTGACGGCCACGCCCCAGGGCTGGCACCGCTCGCGCAGGTGCGTTTCGAGGCGGTCCTGGAACCGCTGCCGAGTTTCGCCGACGATGTAATCAATGGCGGGATTCTTGCTGCCCTCGATGCGGCTGAAGCCGCGGGCCCGGGGAAGGATGACTTTCTTCAGGATGTCGTCCATGTCGCCGACGCGATGCGTCACGAGCGCCGCGCCTTCGCGGGCGATCGCGAATTCGATCGTGCCCTCGACGTTGACGATGAACCCGTCCTGCGTGAGGAAGCTGATCGAATCGTCGCCGCTCATTTCGAAGCGCTGGCTCTGCAGGCTCACCTCGACCACGTGATAAAGGAACGGATTCAGGTAATGCGTGCCGGCCTCCTTGACGTCCTGCAAAACGCCCTTGAGGCCGGCGGTCACCAGAAACGTATTGCGCTGTTCGGCCGGCAGGTCGCTTTCCAGGCCGTCCGCGCCCACCAGCGAGGTCACGATGCCGACGTGCCCCGGTCGTATCGTGATGGCATCGAACATCTGGACGCGTTCGGCGTACGGGTTGATGCGGTATTTCCCGGGCATCAGGATGTCGGCCAGGATCCCCTTGGTGCCGGGCCGCGCCAGTATTTCGCCCGGCGGGAGATTCTCTCCGTAGAGCCGCGTTACGACGCCGAGGCGTCCGGCGGGAATGTCGGTGATCTTCTCGATCTTCCAGCTCCACGTGTACGGGTTTCGGAAATAACGGCCTTCCGGCAGAACCTCCAGCTGGATGCCCTTGAACCCGGGGCGCGCGGCGATGATTTCGCCCGAGGGCAGCGACTCGCCGGTCTTGCGGATCAGCACGGCGATCTCGCCCGCGTCGGGCTCGATCCGCCAGCCGAACCAAATCCAGGCCGGCAGCAGCAACAGCACGACCAGCAGCGTAACGGCGGCGCCGCCGCCCGGCGTGGCCCTGGGCATCCGCGGCGGCGGCGGCGCCGCCCGCATCCTCCGCCCCGCATTCAACGGCGGCGGAAACGGGCTGTCATCGGGCAATTCGTTCATCGTTTATTCCTCCACGTTCCGGCATTCGTCGGATCATCGCGGCGCGCGGCCGCTGCGGCGTTCACCGGGGCCGCGCGGCGCAGGCGGGACAAGGCGTCTTGCCCGTTCCGCCGCAGGCGGCGCAAGCCACGATGTTGGTTTTTTCGGTGAATCCCTTGCCGTTGCAGAAGGGGCAGCGGGTCTCGCCCTTTCCCATCCGCGCCTTGTACTGGCCGGTGCCGCCGCACTGCTGGCAGGGGATTTTATCTATGCGCTCCACCTTGCCGTCGCCGCCGCAAACGCTGCAGGCGATCGTCCCCGTTCCGCCGCATTGCGCGCAAACGCCCGGCCGCCAGCGGGCGGCCGGCGGCGCGGCGGGCGCGTCGGAACCGCCGCCGGGCCTGGTCGGTGCGCCCCCGGGCGCGGCCGTCGCCGGCGCGCGGGCCGTGGACGAGCCGCGGCTGCTGCTCATCATCGGCGGCGCGCTCGCGCCGCTGCGATACATCAGCCATCCCATGTAGGCCGCCGCGCCGACCGCCGCCAGCAACACGAAAGACCACAGCGCTCTCATAGTCCGACCTCGCGGAAGGTCCGATCCACATCGCGAAAATGCCGACGGAGATCGAACAGTTCATCCAGGTCCTGATCACTCAAGTATCGTCGGATTTCCGCGTCTTGCGAGAGCAGCGAACGGAAATCGGCCCCGGTCTCCCAGACCTGCATCGCGCAGCGCTGCACCCGGCGATAGGCCTCCTCCCGCGAGAGGCCCCGCTCGGTCAGCCGCAGCAGCACCGGCTGGGAATGGATCAGACCGCGGGTCAGCTCGATATTGTCCCGCATACGCTTCCGATCCACGCGCAGCGTCCGAACCAGGGCCTCCAGCTTCGCGAACATGTAGTCCAGCGCAATCGTGGCGTCCGGCAACAACACGCGTTCGGCCGAGGAATGGGAGATGTCCCGCTCGTGCCAGAGCGCGACGTTCTCCATCGCCGCCACCGCGTACCCGCGCAGCAGCCGGGCCATGCCGCAGAGCCGCTCGCCGACGATCGGGTTGCGCTTGTGCGGCATCGCCGAGGAGCCCTTCTGCCCTTTTCCGAAGTACTCCTCGACCTCGCGCACTTCCGTGCGCTGCAGGTGGCGGAACTCCTGCGCCCAGCGTTCGACCGAACACCCCGCCAGCGCCAGCGCCGCGGCATATTCCGCATGGCGGTCGCGCTGCAGAATCTGCGTGGAAATCGCGGCGGGCCGCAGCCCGAGCTTGCGGCACACGTAGCGCTCCACGCGCGGATCGAGGTGCGCATGCGTGCCCACGGCGCCGGACAGCTGTCCGACGCGCGCCGCCTCGCGCGCGGCTTCGAGGCGGCGCGCCACGCGGCCGAACTCGTCGTACATCAGCGCCATCTTCAGCCCGAAGGTGATCGGCTCCGCGTGAATGCCGTGCGTGCGCCCGATCATCGGCGTGCGCTTGTGGCGGCGGGCCTGGACGGCCGCCGCGCGCCGGACGGCCTTCGCGCCGGCGATCAAGCGGTCCGCCGCCTCCACCATCTGAACCGCCAGCGCGGTATCCAGCACATCCGAACTGGTCAGCCCCCGATGAATGTATCGGGCCGACGGCCCTACGTGCTCCGCAACGTTGGTCAGGAAGGCGATGACGTCGTGATTCGTTTCGCGCTCGATCTCCTCGATGCGGGCGACGTCGAATGCGGCCCGGCGCCGGATGTTCTGCAAATCCTTTGTCGGAATCTCGCCCAGATCGCGCATCGCCTCGCACGCGAGTATTTCGATGCGCAACCAGATCCGAAATTTGTTCTCCTCCGACCAGATGGCGCCCATTTCCGGGCGGGTGTATCGAGCAATCATGGCGCCCCGCGGGTATTACGCTTAACGGCGGCCGGGCTGTTCGGTCAGCGCTCGGCCGGCCGGATCGAACGGTTTCATCAGATCGAAGCCGGACAGGCCTCCGGAAGGCCGAAGCGAAGGCAGCGTCATGCCCGCGGCGGGCGCGACGGCAGGCGGCGGCGCAAACCCGCCGCTTTCCGGCCGTCCCCACGACGGCGCCGGCAATGCGCCGGCTTCCATCGAGCTGGAACGAAAATTCGACGAGAAAATATCGCCGCGCCGGCCGTAGTTTTCCGGCGAGCCGGATAACAGCGGACGGTCGTGCGCCGCCGGCGCGCCGATGACCGGCCCTCGATCGCCGCCCGATAGCGAAGGCGGCTGGGCGGCCGCGTCCAGCCGTTGGCGAGCCAGTTCGCTGCTGTTGGGCACAAGGCGCTGGACCATCGCGTCGGGCCGATGGCCGGCCGTCGCTTCTTCTATCCGTCGGCGCGATTCGGAATACTCCGCCGGCGGCGGCTCGGGACGCGTTCCCGCCGGGCTCGGCGCCGCGATGGAGAAAGAGGCGGACCCACGGCCGGAGATTTCCAGGCCGCCCGGCGGCGGCGCATCGCGTTCCGTGAAATCGGGGCTGAAGCGCACGGCGTGGCGGGACGGCGAGTCCGGCGACGGCGCGGGTTGCGGGCCCTGTCCACCGTTCATCTGCGGCTGGATAATGAGCGGCGGGCGATATGGGGCCGCCTCGGGATCCTCCTCTTCGTCCGACGCCTGCGCGTCCGCATCCTCCCGTCGCCGCGCGGCCGCGCGCGCGACCCGATTTGTCGCCACCGCGTTTCGAACGTCCCGCGCCAGCCAGCCCCAATTGCCGACGCCGAAGGCGTTTGTCCGCGCAATCTCCACTCCAAGAATAGCGCTGACCGAGGATGTGATCCAAAGACCGTCCGTGGCGTCTTCCCCTTCATCGGGATTTTGCGGGCGAATTTTGACGGAAACCGCCGGCGCCGCGACGCCTTGCGTCAGCGAGGATGTGGCGGACTCGCCGAGGGTTAGCGGCCCTCGCGGATTCGGAGCGTCGTCTTTTTTCGACGGCAGCGGTTGCGGCGTGGATTCCTGCAAGTCGTAAAACTGTATGCGGCCGTCATACCGTCGCCGCACGCGACGCGCCGGCGCGTCCGGACCGGCCCCCGCGGATTGCGCAAACGCCTCGGCCGCCGACATGGCGACCGCCAGGAACGCCCATAGCGTCGCCACACGATGGATCGAACGGCGCCCGGCCGTGGCGCGTCGCCCGAAAAAAGCGTTCTGCGGCGCCGGTTTCATATGGGCTATTTTCATCCATCCACTCTTCAAATACAATGAAAAAGACCGCGGCGCACAGCGGACCGCTCAAAGAAGCGGCCGGAACCGGGCGCCGAGGCGATTTTATGGACGACGACACGATTGCCGCAATCGCCACGCCGCCGGGGATCGGCGGCATTGCCATCGTTCGAATTTCGGGTTCGCGCGCCGTCGCCGTGGCCGACCGGATATTCGGCGGCCGAACGCCGCTGGCGGACCGACCGCCGGACACCGTGGCCGTGGGGCGCGTGCGGGGCGCCGACGGACGCACGCTGGATGTTGCACTCTGGTTGGTTCGGCGCGCACCTCACAGCTTTACCGGCGAAGACCTGGTGGAGATTCAATGCCACGGGGGGGCACAGGTTCCCCGCCTGGTCCTCTCCGCCGTGTGCGCCGCCGGCGCGCGCATCGCCGAACCCGGCGAATACACGCGGCGCGCGTTTCTGAATGGCCGCATGGATCTGCTGCAGGCGGAGTCGGTACTGGACATCATTCGAGCCCAGACCGAGCGGGCGGCGGTCGTCGCTGCGGAACAAATGCGGGGCGCCCTCAGTAAAGAGATCCATTCGCTTTACGACGATATTCTGGCCGCTCTAGCGTCGGTGGAATACGCGAACGAATTTACAGAATATATTGATGAACAATCGCTTGCACATCCGCCCATAGAAAAGCTTGCCTCCGCGCTGGCGCGTGTGGAGCGCCTGCTTTCCACGGAACTGGCCGGCCGGCGTTTGCGCGAAGGAACGAAGGTCGTCATTTTGGGGCCGCCTAATTCCGGGAAATCAACGCTTTTCAATGCCTTGTTGGGATACGAGCGAGCCATCGTCGCCGAAGAACCCGGCACCACCCGAGACACGATCGAAGAACAAATCATCATCCGCGGCCAATTATTTCGCCTCGTGGACACGGCGGGATTGAGAGATGCCGAAGGCCGGGTTGAAGCCGAGGGTATCCGAAGGACGATCGAGCAGATCGAAACGTCTGATCTGATACTCCATGTGATAGATGCAACCGCGGGTCTGTCAGGAAAATCTCTATCGCTGATAAAAGATTGTCGCAAATCGCTTGTTATAAACGTATTAAATAAATGCGATCTGAATATTTCGGATGGCCTTGATGCGTCCTTGGACGCAGTGCGCGTCTCTGCCGTATCCGGCATGGGGCTCGACAGACTCCGGGAAGCCATCGTCGAAAGGTCTGTTTCTGCCGGCCCGCAAGAAGAGGCGAATATTTTCTTTATTTCCGAACGGCATTCGGGCCTGTTGCGCGAGGTTCAATCGCACTTGATTGAAGCAGAAAGAATTATTTCCGGCGACCGAGAAGACTGGTCCTCGCTGGTCTCAACCCATTTGCGTGCCGCGCTGGATGCCTCTGGAAGAATCAACGGAAGGACCTACTATCCAGAGCTTCTCGACTCGATATTCAGGAACTTCTGTGTTGGAAAATAGATGTCTGACTTCGATGTCATCGTTGTCGGCGGCGGGCACGCCGGGTGCGAGGCGGCGCTTGCGGCCGCGCGTTTAGGCGTTAGAACGGCTTTGGTCACCCTGTCGCTGAAAAAAATCGCGCGAATGTCGTGCAATCCCTCCGTCGGAGGAATCGCGAAGGCCCATCTCGTCAGCGAAGTGGATGCCCTGGGGGGAGAGATAGGCATAAATGCAGACCTGACCGGAATTCAATTCCGAACGCTGAACACCCGTAAAGGGCCGGCCGTCCGGGCTACACGGGTACAGTGTGATAAAGAAATCTACCCTGCAAGAATGCTTTCTCTTCTCAAACGTGTCAAAGGGCTTACACTAATCGAGGGAGAAGTTGGCGGACTGATTTTTGGAAATGGACGCCTTGCTGGTGTTTCGATGTGCCGGGGTTCCGATTTGAACGCCCCGAAGGTGATTGTCTGCGGCGGCACATTCTTGGGCGGGATGATCTATATAGGGAAGCGTGCTATTCCCGGAGGCCGGTTTGGAGATCCTAGCTCGGAAGGCCTTTCTGTATCTCTGAAGGGTCTTGGCTTGAGGTCTGCCAGAATGAAAACGGGCACGCCGCCCAGGATTCTGTCGTCCAGTGTAAATTTCGGAAGAATGGCCCCACAGTACGGAGAGGAGCCGCCGCCTTTCCTGTCCTGGTTCCTTAAAAAGAAACGATTGTTCCACGTGGAACACGAACCCGGTAGAGTCCCGCCAGAGACGGCCTCTTTGATGACCTGTCTGTTCCACGTGGAACGCGGCAAGTTCGAGTACTCGCTCTGGCCGCCCGGGATCGGTCAAATCCCTTGTTTTCTGACGCATACGCGCCGTGAAACGCACGAGATTATAGCCGACAATCTCAAACAAAGTGCGCTATATGGGGGGCTGATAACCGGAACGGGGGTCCGCTATTGCCCATCCATTGAAGACAAGATCGTGAAATTTCCGCAACGAGATTCCCACCATGTGTTCATTGAACCGGAGGGAAGAAACAGCGACCGAATTTATCCCAACGGCACATCCAATTCGCTTCCGGAAGAAGTTCAGCTGAAAATGATAAGATCCATTCCCGGGTTGGAAGGCGCCATCTTCATAAGGCCTGGTTACGCCATCGAATATGACTTTTTCGACCCAACGATGCTCGATCCAACACTAGAGTGCAAAAGCATTCCTGGTCTGTACCTGGCAGGCCAGGTCAATGGGACGACAGGGTACGAAGAGGCCGCGGCACAGGGTTTTGTTGCCGGAGTCAATGCCGCAAGAGCGTTTCAGCGAAAGTCTCCATTTATCCTGAAAAGGGCCGATGGCTATGTCGGCGTATTGATTGACGACTTGGTCACAAAGGGTGTGGACGAGCCCTACCGTATGTTCACGTCCCGGGCAGAAAATCGTCTCTCTCTGCGCCAGGATGATGCGTTCCTGCGCCTTGCCGGTATCGCGGGCCGAATCGGAATCGTCGAGGAAAGCGATTTGAAGCTTCGAGAAGATATCTCAAGAGCAATAAGAGAAAGGGTCCGAGATTTCGACACGAGGCCCGGAGCGATGGGCACGATTTCTGAACGGATTTGCAGAGGTGAAATAGAGGCCGCCGACATACACTCAGGGACGGAATACGAGCGGCTTATAAATGAACATTCGTTCACATTTGTTAAATACCGAGGCTACATCGAGATCGAAACGGCCATGATGCAGAAACGGGAGAATATTGAGAAAATATTGATCCCGCATGACATTGATTATAAAAGTATTACGTCGCTAAGGACCGAATCCGCTCAGAAACTGGACCGGATTCGGCCCGTGTCGCTAGGACAGGCGTCCCGCATTCCGGGAGTAAGCCCGGCGGACATTTCCCTGCTGGCGGTTTGGATCAAGAAGCTTTCATCGAAGGATGAATCGAAAAAAGCTGTAGCTCAATGCGGCGACGTTGACATGGACACCGATGAACACTGAGACGCTTCGGGATCCGCGCGTTCGTCGGGGTTCGTCTTCTTCCGCCGCTTTTGTGGTTCCAGATGCGGCGCGACGGGACCTTTCGCGGACTCAGCGAACCTGGGCCCGGCAGGGGTCGAACCTGCGACCAGAGGATTATGAGTCCCCTGCTCTGACCGACTGAGCTACGGGCCCGCAAACGGCATTGACGAACCGGACCGGACATAGTAGTTTGACCGCCGTTCTTCCGCAAGACGGCATTGCCGGATGGTGTAATGGTAGCACCGCAGATTCTGGATCTGCTTGTCTAGGTTCGAATCCTAGTCCGGCAACCAATTCCTAAGAGATCATCATGGGCATGATGACGTATAGGAACGGCTCGTCGGTTTTCAACACGCCCGGACTCGTCGGACTCGATATTTCCATGAACACCTCGTCAGCCACGAGGTATTTCAACGGCTCCGTCAGAAGTCCCGGATTGAACGCGATGCCGATTTCCTCGCCGTCGTACTTGATCGGCACGACTTCCCGGGCTTCGCCGACGTCCACCGAAGACGCCGTGATTTCGACGCGGTTATGGCCAAACGTCAGCTTCACCGAGTTGCTCTTCTCGCTGGTCAACAGCGCGACCCGGCGCACCGCATTCAGGAACAGCTCGCGCTCCAGCGGGATGCGCACTCCGGCCTGAGAGGGGATCACCTGCAGATAGTTGGGGTACTTGCCGTCCAGCAGCTTGGAGAATACGGAGAGCGTGTCCGTCTCGAAAACCACCTGATTGGCCCCGGCGCGAATCCTCACCTCTCCCTCGTCGCCGAGGGAGCGCACAAGCTCCATGATGGTCTTCGACGGCACCGCCAGTTCCATGGAGACGTCGTCCGCGATCTCCACATCCTGTTCCACCAGCGCCAGACGCCGTCCGTCGGTGGCCACCGCCGTCAGGCGGCCGGAATTGAATCGCAAGAGCACGCCGTTCAAAACCGCGCGGCTTTCGTCCGTGGATGCGGCGTAACCGGTCCGCTGAAGCATGGCTTTCAGCGTCTTTTGTTCGACGCTGACCGCACGAGCGCCTTCACTGGAGGGCAGCGGAGGAAAATCCTCCGCCGTAATTCCCCGCAAGAGAAACGACGCCGATCCCGACGTGATCTGCGCGGCGACGCCCTCCCGCACTTCCACGGAAATTTCCGCGCTGGGCACCTCGCGGAAGATGCCCGCGACGAATCGGGCCGGGAGCGTGATGGCGCCTTCCTCGGCAACGGCGGCGGGAACGGCCGCTCGAACGCTCATTTCGAGATCCGTCGCCGTCAGATACAGATGGTCGCCGCGCGTCGTGAAAAGCACATTGGAAAGCACCGGTATGGGACTGCGCGAAAGGATGACCGTCAGTACCTTCTGAAGACCGTCCAGCAAGACGTCTTTGTTTACGCTGAATTTCATGAGCGTGCTTCCTCCAGCTTTCAACCGCGGTGATTATAAGGCAGGAAAGATATCTAATCAAACACTCTCACTCCTAGAGCTGTGAATATCTGTCGGAATCGTGAAACCCATCGTCGGGAGCGGCGATTCCGGGCGTCGCGCCTGTGCGCAACGTGTTGGCGGCCGGAACGGCATTGTCCGGAAAGCCGGATGCTGACCGCGGGCGAAACGTTGTTCAGAAGATATTGACCGCGGCTTGTTCATACCGGTTTTCGGATCATCTCACGCCGTAATTTTGGCGCGGATGCTTTCTACCGTGTCGCGAAAAACCGGGTCCCGCCGCAGTCGGTCCTCGACGGAACGACAGGCATGGATCACCGTAGCGTGGTTCCGGCCGAACGCGTCGCCGATGGTCGTCAGCGACTGACCCGTCAGCGACCGGCAAAAATACATGGCCAGCTGGCGCGGCACTACGACGGATTGCGGTCGCCGCTTGCTCATCAGGTCGGACAGGCGCAGGTCGAAACACTCCGCGACCGTGCGCTGAATCGTCTCCGTGGTCGGCGCGGGGGCGGCCTTTTCGAAAGAGTCGCGGAGCAGCTTGTCTATCGCCTCGAGAGTCAACGGCTGCCGCGAAAGCGAGGAGAAGAGCGCGATGCGGGTCAGGGCGCCTTCCAGCTTGCGCATGTCCGTGCGGATGTTTTCGGCGACATGCAGGATCACCTCATTCGACAGTTGGATGTTGTGGTGAGCCGCCTTTTTGCGGAGGATGGCAACGCGGGTCTCGAGGTCCGGGGGCAACAACTCGGTGACCAGACCCCAGGCAAACCGCGATACCAGCCGCGGTTCCAGTCCCTGGATTTCCGACACCGGCCGATCGCAGGTCAGTACGATCTGCTTTCGACTGTTGAAGAGCGCATTGAAGGTATGGAAGAATTCCTCCATAATGCCGCGCTTGCCGGCCAGGAAGTGGACGTCGTCCAAAAGCAGCACGTCTATCCCGCGGTACCGTCGGCGGAAATCGGTCGGGCTCTTGTCCTGGATGGACTCGATGTATTCGTTCAGAAAGGCTTCCGCGGAAATATAGCAGACGCGGGCGGTCTTCGAGGCGGTGAAGATTTGGTGGCCGATGGCCTGCATCAGGTGGGTCTTTCCGAGACCGGATCCGCCATAGACGAGCAGCGGGTTGTAGGCCTGGGCGGGCCGTTGCGCCACGGCGGAACACGCGGCGTGCGCCAGGGAGTTGGACGGCCCAACAACGAAGGAGTCGAATGTGAAGGAAGGATTCAGCGCCGGCGCCGGGCGCGAAGGCGGCCGTGACTTCGCGGGCGCCTCCCGCGGCGGCGGGCATTTTTCCGCGTCGCAGGCCGGGACGGCGTCCGGAGACACTTCAAATACGACATCCGCGTCGCCGGGAAGTTCCTCGGCGGCGATGCGGCGAATCAATGGGAGATAGTTCTCCTTCAACCAGAGCAGGTAAAAATCGTTGGGGACGCCGAGCGCCAGCCGGCCCCCGCCGATCGAGATCGGCTTGATTACGGAGATCCATCGCGAATGGATATCGTCAGAAAGAACTTGGCGCAATCGGGCATGGATGCGGCTCCAGACGGCCTCCACAGAATCCTTTTCCACGGCGAAAATCTCCCCCAGATGCAACGTCACGCAAAACGTCGGCCAGAGCCCAACCCGGCTTATTAACAGGTTATCAACACCGTGCGTCCGGCGTCTGGCAAACTCGCGGCGCACACGCTAGCGCGCCACCCGTGAACGCTCAATAGAGAAGCGATGGGAACAAGGTTCAAGACCCCAGGCGTCAATCTATTGGTGCGAATAGCGCATGGTGACGCGATATATGGAAGTCGTGTGAAAATAATGTTAGGGCAACTTCCATGCCAAACAGATTGCCGGTCGGTTAGCCGATACGGTAGAAAATGAGAAAGGACGCCCAGAATAAGGCAAATCGCCATGAAAAAGAGTGAGAAACGCACAAAATACAGGCTTTTTGTTGGCCCGCCGTCGGATGTCACTGATATACAATATCTTACTGGTTTCGCGGCGACGGACCCGGTAGTTTTACTGGTGAGCCATGGAGGTAAGTGCCTGGTGGTGCCCGACCTGGAATATGGCCGCGCCCGAATGATTGGGGGCGGCGTCGAGGCGGTGCTGGCCTCGGCGCTGCCGAAGGTCTCGCCCAATGCGCGTGGCGTCGCCGCGTGGGTTCTGGGCCTGATGCGGCGCGAGGGCGTGAAGGCCGTGACCGTCTCGAGGTGGTTTCCGGCGTCGCTGGCGCGGCGACTTGAGGCGGCGGGGGTTCGTGTGGCGGTCGAGGAAAATACGCTGACGCCCGAGCGCGCGGTCAAGCGTCCGGAGGAAATGGAGCATCTCCGTTCCGCGCAGCGCGTGGCGATCCGCTGTAT
>Ga0129299_1002610_pt1 | contig 11914 bp, 22 predicted proteins | sample ConPoolayeCmetaG_FD_94477 | JGI IMG/M metagenome (GOLD analysis project Ga0129299, IMG submission 94477) | Hot spring microbial mat communities from California, USA to study Microbial Dark Matter (Phase II) - Cone Pool mat layer C metaG ... | reverse complement strand
GGTGCATACCGGCCAGCATTATGATACATCAATGTCCGATGTGTTTTTCGATGAATTGGAGATCTCCAATTCATCGAAAAACACATCGGACATTGATGTATCATAATGCTGGCCGGTATGCACCGTTACTTCCTGCAACGATGCGTGTTCGGCGATGGCGCGGGAAACGGGGGCGGCTTTGATAAACTGGGGGCGGGCGCCGATAACCGTGAGAAGCTTGCGCATAAGTAAATCTCCACATCATCCCAATAGGGGTGCGCAGACACGGTCGATTTCTTCGCCAGTCAAATAGGGATGCATCGGCAGGCTGAACACCTTTCCTGCCAGTTCTTCAGCGACTGGCATGCTACCGGGTCGGTAACCTAAGGCGGCAAATGCGGTTTGAAGGTGTAAAGGCTTGGGATAATAGACCATGGTTGGTATGCCGGCCTTCTTCAGTCGCTCCAAGGCATTGGCACGGTCATTGGAAATGAGCGTATACTGGGCCCATGCCGAGCGGTACTCGCATGGAATAGTAGGGGTTTTTACTACGTTGTAAAGACGCTTTGTGTACTCTTCAGCGACCCATTGCCGTTTAAGAATCTCGTCCTCGAAAATTTCCATCTTGGAGAGAAGCACAGCTGCTTGGAGTGTATCAAGCCGTCCGTTAATCCCGATACGGACATTGTCATACTGATCCTTGCCTTTGCCGTGAATGCGCAGCGAACGCATCACATCCGCCAACTCACCGTCATTGGTAAACACCGCCCCGCCGTCACCGTAACAGCCCAGCGGCTTGGCCGGAAAGAAACTGGTTGCCGCAACTTCGGCCAGATTGCAGGCCATTCGGCCGTGATATTTACCCCCAAAGCTTTGAGCCGCATCCTCAATTACCAGCAGTCCATACTTGCGGGCAATGGCGTTGATGGCGTCGTAGTCTGCGGGCAGGCCGAAGAGATCCACGGCGATAATGGCCCGCAACTTGAGGCCGGGTTTATACTGAGGTGTGGGAAAGCGACCGGCTTTGAAGTCGATAATGGTTCTTTCCGCTTTCAAAGGATCAATATTGAATGTGTCGCGGCAAATATCAACAAAGACGGGAGTTGCACCCAATAGCGATATCACCTCGGCGGTTGCAAAGAACGTGAACGGCGTGGTAAGAACCGCATCACCGGGACCTATACCCTTGGCGATTAACGGCAACAAGAGCGCATCGGTGCCGCTGGAACAAGTGATACAATGCTTGACACCACAATATTTGCTTAAAATATCTTCAAGTTCCTGTACTTCGGGTCCCATGATAAAGGATGTGTTTTCAATGACAGTATTGATCCGCTTCTGAATCGTTTCCTTAATCACCTGATACTGCCGCTGTAAGTCTATAAACCGCATATTAGTCGTTGTTACTCCTTTTATTATGAATGCAGTGCCCATGAATGCACGAATAATCTATATATAATACCACTCTGCTTCTATGAGGCACCACAGAACTATTGCGTGGCCTTGAAATCGTCGTAGTATTGTGTACCAACCCGCAGATTCTCGGGCAGCGCGACATCCTCGCTTACGTCAAGACAGCGTAGTACACCGGGCTGCTGTTCCCGGTAACGCAAACCGCTCTCGGGACACACCAAGATGCCTTGGGCGTCAGGCTTGGTCAGACGGTGGCCGTGACGGCTCATCCAACCGCACTGCCGCGCCGGCACGCCCATCACCATCGCATAGTCGGGAATATCTTTGGTAACCACGGCCCCGGCCGAGACGAATGCATAGCGGCCTATTGTGACACCGCAGACAATAGTAGCATTTGCTCCAATAGTTGCACCCCGGCGGATAAGCGTGGATTCATAGAGTCTATGCCGGTTGACCTGCGACCTGGGGTTGGTAACATTGGTTAACACGCAGGACGGGCCGAGAAAAACGTCGTCCTCAACCGTCGTGCCCGTGTAAATCGAGACGTTATTCTGAATCTTGACGTTGTTTCCAATAATTACACCCTCTCCAATGAACACGTTCTGCCCCACGATACATCTTTCGCCAATCCGCGCATGGGGCATAACATGACAGAAGTGCCATATCTTCGTACCAATTCCGATGGAGCAGGGCTCGTCAATATAAGCTGATTCGTGTTTGAAAAAATCAGCCATTATTCCTCCCACTCAAAAAGGGATGACCCTCCGTGCCCGGCGCCACAGGCTGTGCGACTCTAATGGCATGCGCCAGCTCGATCGATGCGCGCGCATCCTCTGGACCGAAGCCGTTGCCTGCGAGCACCTGTCGGTAGAGTTCGGTATGCAGGTCGGTAAAGCCCTCGGAGAATTCCAGATCCTCTCCGTCGACGCTGATGTTACGGTACGTTGTCTTACCTTTACTTCTTGCATGGGCGGGTAGATCATCCTGATTTATCGAAAGAAACCATCGAACGCACGCTCGTTCGAGTTGGAGGAATCCCGCCACCCTGGTCGGCGTGTTTAGGTGGACACGGCTTGTCTGAACCGTACCAAAGATCCAAATCAACATATCAAAAAAGTGTATGCCGATGTTGGTTGCTAGACCTCCGGATTGCTCCACGTTGCCTTTCCATGAATTTAGATACCACCTTCCGCGTGGAGTAATGTAGGTCAGATCAATTGTGTGCTGGTGCGTCGAGCTTTCCGCGGCCACACGTTTGCGGAGGGCTTGGATGGTGGGATGGTACCGAAGTTGAAGCACCGCATAGATACGCTTCTGATGTTCATCTGCTAACTCCAAGAGAGGTTTCAGGTTCCATGGATTAATGACCAGCGGCTTTTCGCAGATCGCATGGGCGCCGATGCGCAGCGCAAACCTCATGTGTGCATCGTGCAGGTAATTGGGTGAGCAGATGCTGACGTACTCAGCGCCAGCACCGCGGCGGCGGAGTTTTTCCAAATGTCGGTCAAACCGCTCGAACTCGCGGAAATAGGCCGTGTCGTAAGAATAGCTGTCGAGAATTCCTACGGAATCGGAAGGGTCGAGCGCTGCTATGATTTCGTTCCCTGTTTCGCGTATAGCCCTCAGATGCCGCGGTGCAATGTAACCACCGACCCCAACAATAGCAAATCGTCGTGGTTGCATGCCGCTTGCCGCTGTCGCTTCAACGCCTATGGTCATTTTTTTCTCCAATCGTTTGCGTATGGGGCGTATCGCCGGGAGTGTTCGGTACGCAACATGCTGCTTGAAGCCATGTTTGCCTCACTTCTGTTCAGTGTCATCGCGATACGCTTCCGCCAGAGCCTTATCAAGCAAGGGCATGAGCCCCAACTGTCCGGCCCACGAACGCAGGTAGTGCATGTCAAGCGCTCCCTGCTGCACTTTCAGCACTCCGATCACGTCGGCCCACTGACGTTCTGAAACCTGCCCTCCCATCTGAAACCAGTTGAGTTTGTTGAGCACAATGTCTTCAGCCGCGGCAAGGTAGAACAGTGCGGGCGGATCAGCCTTTGTATCAAGGCGCTCGGCAATACGTCGTTCAAATGCCTGCCGGTCGTACGGGTGATCCTTGAGCACGAAAACGTCAACCTTGAGCATGGTTTTAAGATGAACGAGGTTGAACGAAGACCGTCGAGCGATAGCATCCCGGACGGCTGTTTCGGATACATAATAGGCGTCCTTGAGAAGCACAACCAATGAATCAACTGCAGAGGCCGGAACGGGAGCGATAATGTCGATGTCAAGGGTCGAGCGGGCCATGCCGAATGCGGAACTGGCGATTGAACCACCGATAAAGTATGGAATATCCAGCATATCGAAAGCGGCGATAAGCGGCCGGATAGCGGCAACGATCTCAGACTCGCTCATGTGCTTCGGGCCGCCAGATACTGCCTTACCCGATCAGCCAGTTCCGGACCGTAGTGCAACTTTACAAACGCAAGTCCTATCTCCTCTTCGCTCAGGTGCGGCATGCGGCGCCTGAGCGCCTGCCGTGAGAGGGCCACCACCGTACGTGTAATCGAGCAGGTTCGCTGGAACCGGCCGACGGTGCCTGCCGTGCGCAGTAATTCCGTTTGCACCCGATAGGCATCACATGATGTGTCATTCACTGGAGGCATACTTCCCGGGCGATCTCATCCGGAGCTCATTCCACGTGTACGTGGCGGCAATACTTCATTTCTCCGACGCATGCCGGCAATCTCTTTAATCGGTTTCATCTTGTCTACGAAGCGCGCAGCACGGCTTCGGCGAATCGGCGAAAATCATCAATATTGTTTGAAATAATATCCCATACTCTGCGCCAATCGATCTTCTGATACGCATGTACGAGCAGGTTCCTAAAGCCAACAGCCTTCTGCATGCTCGCACAGAGTTTTTCGTCAATGACTCTGCGCGCATAAAGCTCGTCAAATGCTTCAGCCATGGTCGCGGGAACCGGCGCGCCGAGATTCGACAAAATGATCATTGCGGCATCAACGCATTGTTGGACGGCACGCTCAAGATTAACCGAAATGATATCTTGAGCGTCGATATCTTCTTCAAACATGGAAAGGGAAGCGGGCCGTTTCTGTTCGATGCGGGCCACGCACCTGCTCAACGCATCCATTTTTTGCATTATCAAAACATCAGCCATTGATAAATCTCGATGTTTTATTTGCAAGCGCGGCTGTCACGAGGGGCAACATGTCAGCGGCATAATACACGACATCGGTCATCATTCGAGCTAAAAGCCTTTGGTCGCGTGCCATCACAATTATGCCTTTAGTTAATGCCTGATAGAATATCAAGCCGCGCGCTTGTCGTAAATCGATGATATCAACTTCGCGCCGCAGTTTCCGGCTGAGGGCAATGCGTATTTCCTGCTGGCGTTCCAACGAAATGTTCGATTCCCCCGCTATTGCCACGTCCACATCGCTATCGAACCGCAATCTGCCGCAGGCGGCTGAGCCGAACAGCACCGCAAGAGAAATATCCGGCATAGAGACGACGGCGCCGCGAATTGCATCGCATATATTCTGGATCGTACTCGCCGTCGTAGTGTCCTGGTTTTCAATCATGGAGAGCCGCCTTCTTCGGCGTAATGGCGTGAAAAGAAACAAAGGTACCGTACAAATATGCCCTATGCAGCGAGCGTCGAGTTCATATCCGCACCGTTCCTTAAGTCACTCCAATGCTGCTCCAGCCGCCTTCTCAACTTCCAAGGTTTTCAGAAATTCCTCGAACTCCCGTATCAAAAGATCTCGTGCAGCGAGCGCTTTCAGGGCTATTTCCCGTGTTTTATGCGCATCGAGAAAAATGCCGTAACTGTTGCGGAAAAGATGCCTGAATCGCAGGCACGTATCGAGCAGGCTGTATAGTTGTTCCGAAATGACAGGGTTTCTGATACCGGGGATTTCCCCTTTCATTTCAAGCAGCAACAAACGGTGCCAGGAAGCGCCGCGCGGAATGCCGCCGTTGAGTTCTTCGGCCACGATTCTGAACAGGTTTTCCGCTGAGTTGTAAAAATCGTGGATATAAGACGCCTCGGCGCGAAGGTCATGATCAAATGACGCCGCTGGATTTTTCTGAAGCAGGTCCCGCAGCCCTTCAAGGTTTCGGTCGATGATACTTCGTTCCTGCCTGAAAAAGGATCGCAATGCGTTAAGCGCGGATTGCTTCTTACGCTCAGGGTCCAAGAGATTCACTCCTAGCCAAAAGGTAGTCTCGTTTTTCCTTATCCATGGACAGAAGCGGGATAAGGTCTATTTCCCAGGGCAAAAAGCGTTCGAGCTCGGGTCCTATATCCAAAACGTGCGTCATGGTAAAATTGGTGATTGCCAGGTCAATATCAGAATACTCGTGGAAGCGTTCCCGGTGCAGAAGTGATCCCATTATGCGAACATCTTCTGCACGGAATTTTTCCCTCAGCAGTTTTGCAGCGCTAAAAGCGATGTTCCATGCCTCGATAAATCTTAACTCAAGATTATCGTTTACAACCGGGTGTGATGGAATGCTGGTAAGGGGCATAGGTAACTGAAGAGTTTTCACACGCTTTCGTTGTTTATACACAGCATTGTAAGTCCGCAACGCATGGTACCCAATACTCTATTCTTTAAACCGGCGGTGCCGGAAATCCAAAATTCAAAATCCAAAACTCAAAACACGCTCCCTCACCCCCCCAACCCCCCTGCCCCACATATACGCCATGAGCTTATCGAGCCATCAGATGTACGAGAGATATCTACGCGAAAAGCGTATAGAAGTCGGACACATACGATAACGTCTGCGGCGTAAGGATAAGGCTACACCACGTATGTTGCTATGTACATATGGCCACCTTACGCATGATGGACGCGCCGAGTTCACGTAATACCGTTTCCAGCATATAAAGCATATTCGCAAAGTTAAATAATCTCCCCTGTACTACCACCGCCCCAACTCCCTCTTTATCCCCTCCAAATACTGCTTGTCTTCCGGCAACTTTTCGGCGCCGGAAAGAGCATGCCCGAATACCACTGCTATGGTGACGAGGAAAAACATCGCCATGCCGCCTATAAGGGGGAAAAGCTTTTTCTCCTTGAATGTTTTCCCTATATCCTTCGGATCAACCACCCGAAATGCCTCCTTACTTACCACCATCATCCGCTCTACCTCGGAGGCGATGAGTTCCTGCAGTTTGCCGCGCAGCAGCGGATCGGTAACGCCGACAAGCTGGTTTTCGAGATAATCCTTGTTTTCCTTCGCATCGTTTTGCACACTTGTCTTGATGTACGTGTCGAGATACGCAAGACAGGCAGACATTAACGTATCGGTTAGAAGCGAATCGGGTGTTTTAATGGTAATAGTCATGGTGACGTTTTTGTTCGTTTCTTTTTTAAAAAATTTTCCTTTTACATAACTGCCGACGCCGAGCGGCTTTGGTGGATCGATATTCGGCAACCATGTGTTTGCAGTCATATCCCACAGTTTCGGAAACAGGATTGGATAGAGTTTATAGGCATCGGCCATTTCGGCGAAAAACTTTTTACTGTCGAGAATAACATCGATCTTGTCGAGGCCGGGGTTGGTGCTGATATTAAGCTGGCTGGCCACAATGCCGCCAAACATGCCCAGGCCGGAAAGATTGGGCGCTTTCTGCGATGAGGGTGATTCCTTTGCCGCAATCACGGCTTCGGCAACGTATGACGGCCCTTTTATGAACGCGGCAATATACCCAATGATAAGCCCGGCGATCGTACAGCCGATTATCCACCGCTTTGCCTTAACCAGCACATACACGTATTCCAGCAGGTTTATTTCATCCGGGTCAGGTGCGGGGGGGGTATAGGCCACCGGGATATATTGCGGCGGCATTGGTTGCGGTTGCTGTTGTGGTGATTGGTGGGTTGGGTTATTCATAGGTTATGCTTCGACTTCGCTCAGCAACCAATGCTTCAACGCGCTACGCTTGCTCAGCAACCAGAGGCTGAAAGGTCAGGGGGAGCTGTTTATTTCCTATCACCTGCAATAATGTTATTGGTTCTGGTGTCTTTTGGATATAAAATATACTGTTGAAAAATATAATCTTAGCTGCAGGTTTCGTGTAAACAGCAAAAATCTTTAGAGCTTTGATAAGCTTTTCTGCGGCCTGCTGCATGTGGAAAAGAATTGTTGCCTCATCAACACCCGTGTCATTTGCATGCATCGCCATCTTGGCGATCTTAACATCGGAATTCGCTTTTGCAAACAGGATTTCGTATTGGTGCGGGAGCTTATTGGTCATTGATGAGGACACCTTTTTCCGCAATAGTCCGGAAAAGCGAGCCGGCTCCATGTTTATAAAAATTGAATTCCTCTTCGGAGATAACCACAATATCTTTAGGCAATGGTATGTCACTCAAAGACTTCCACGTGAAAAGCAGGCGGCGCGAAGAAGATCGAGCTGAAGAGCCTCGATATCAGGTGATATGTCCTTATTACCCGTGGGGTTTTGTTTTGATGGTGTCGACATGATTCATCAAAGGATTTTTTTTGACGGTCCTCACCGTGGTCAATCCGGCGATCGCTCCAGGGGCAGTTCGTCGCCTGCCATGCCGAGTTTCGTTTGCAGAAGGCGGAGTTTTTCAATAAATTCACACAGCTCTGCTGAAACCGCGTCAACGGTTTCTTCAAAACGGCTTTCCAGATATGCCATCCGTTTCGGGTCGTAGTTGAATTCGAAATAATATCGTTTGAAATGCCTGAACCGCAGAAACTCTTCAAGGGCGAGGTACAGATTGCCGGAGAGCACGCGTGGACGCACGCCGGGTATGTCAAGCGTCATTTTCTCAAGCAGGTCTTTATGCCACCGTTCGCGGCTGACGTTATTTTCAAAAAACTTGGAAATACGGACAAATGCGGTTTCAATGCAGGTGTAGAAATTGGTAAAAATTTCCGATAAAATCATGAATGCATACAGATCTTTTTGCAGAAGCGGCTCTTCCCGGGACTTGAATGAGCGGTATATTGCCCGGATTTCATCCTTTTTTTGAAGCGTTTTTTGTATATCACCGATGAGGATGTTTATATCGTTACTGTCGCTCATAGACCAGTCTCCCGTTTTCAATAATCGATGCGCGATCGATTGGATTGACATGCTCTATCTGAACAATGTCCAGAGGAAAACCGGTCATGTCCATTGCCTTGCCGGTGAGGGAAAACCACGATTCGGCGCTTTCAATGCCTTCGACAGCGATATCTATATCCGAATTTTCGTCAAATTGTTCAGCATGCAAAAGCGAACCCCACTGATAGATGCGCCGGGGATTGTATTGCTCAATTATCATATTCACAATTGCAGCGCAGTCGGTGGTCGCTTTTATAAAAAGCTCGCGGCGATGAGCACTGCGCCGATCAAACCGCTGTTTAAGATTGGCGGCAGCCTTGTCGTAGTTAAATGTGTCGGTCATGAACAGGTTTGATTGTTATGTGACTTATGCCAGGGCGAGCCTTTCCGCCCGCGCGGCGCATGTGCCAACCGTTGAACCGCCGGTCGTGTGCATTGGGCCGCGGTGTCGGGCCAGAGTCGTACGGCCTTTTCCAGCGATGCATAATCCTGAAGGTATTTCAGTGCCAACTCAGGAAGATTTCCGTTCAGACCAATTTCTTCGGCAAGTGCGCCAATGATGACATAGTCACGCCTACGACGCGTCTGCGTTACTCTGATAAGGCTTTCTACATCGATAACGCTGATATCGGATTTCCGTATCGCTTGTTTCCAGAGCAAACTGATATCTGCAACTCTGGGAGGACGGGAGCAGAAGTCCGTTCGTATCCTCATATCGCCTTCCCGGTATTCGAAATGGCTCGTCATTCCTTTACCGAGCCACCGGACGTCCAGCGGAGCGCCAAGACGATATGAGGCATTTTTGCGTGACAGCACATCGAGAACGGCACTGCAGGACGTCGAGACGGGTGGCGTCGGTATCCCAGAAAAGCGGTGTCAGAAACGGCGGAATGATTGCCGTCGCCGGGTTCTCATTCATGGCCGTATCGTTAAGCCCAATTGCTCGCACAAGGTCACAAGGTCCTTCCAACGCGCATCGCCTATGGCATGAAGAACCGACATGTCCATCCGCTGATATTCGTGAACAGCCACATTCCGAAATCCGACCATGGCGGTCAAGGAATGAGCCGTGTTGGGAGAAATAATGTGTGCCTCTGCAAGCAGACGAAATGAATCCGCGCTGTTTTGGGGCAATCCCAGATGATCACGCGCTACGATGCGCATTGCAAGGTCTCTGGCTCCCTGGCATGCCCGTTCAATATTCAATGTCATAGCGTCGATGTGCGTGTAGTCCTGCAATTGGGGATCTTTACCGTATTCCTCCAAAGCTCGTCTTATCGAACGTTCGATAATCGCCGCCTTATTGTAGCACACATCGTCAAGAAGAATAGGCATGCAAAACTACCTGTCGGTCGTCGTGGAATCGTGCATACATTCCCAGAAGTGTCGCCGCGGCCAGATCAAAGGCGAAACGGCTGCGCGTAAAAAGCAGGCGGCCGTGTAAAATCGCCTCACGGGCGTACACAAGATTTTTCGCCGAAATGATTCCGACATCCACTATCCGGCCGGCCTTTGCCGTAAGCGTCGCGCCTAATTCAGCAAGCTCCATGCCGTTCATATGCGCGCCTTGGGCGGGAAGGATGGCGATATCGACGTCACTTTCCGGCCGCATCAATCCGTTTGCCGCGCTTCCGTGCAAAACCGCCCCTTCTATGCGATTGTCCGCGGATAAAACGGAAACCATCCAACCGATTTCTTCATCGGACAGCGCCCCTGGATATCCCACGTTTTTGCCCTTTGTACCACCCATGTCCCTGCCCGGTCGCTTCCCTGTTTCTTTTCACTCCCCTATTTCATACTTCAGCCGGGCAATCTCCCGCTGAATATCTTCAAATTCTTTCAGCCGCTTGTTCAGATAATTCCTGGTTATAACGACTTTTTCCTTCATACCCTTGGGCGTCAGGATATAGCGCCAGCGGATATGGTCAGGATGATTTTTCAGCTTTTTCGCCTTAATCACACCTTTCTCAATGAGCCCGGCAAGCACGTAATTGGCCTTGCCGAGACTGATATTGAGCTTCTGAGCAAGGCTTCGCTGGGTATGAGACGGGTTGAGTTCAAGTTCTTTTATGACGTGGTATTCAATCATCTGATCGGTTGATCGGTGAATCGGTGAATCGGTTGATCGGTGAATCGGCGGATTGGTTGATTGGTCGATTAACGGGGTGGTTAGTTGACTTAATGAGTAGGATTTTTAATGACGTTTTCAGCCGGCTTTATAGAGCCGGTTTGTGAAGCTGAAGCCTTTGGCGAAAACGCGCGGCGCAATAAACACAACGCTGCGCGGCAGATACACCTTTCCCCCGTCGGCGGCACCCTAAAGCCGGCAGCCGTGCAGGAAGAGGACGAATTGTTCAATCGGTGAACAATATAATTGTCTGCGCGTGCGATGTCCAATCTTTTTTATTGGACAAATAAAAAAGGCACGTTGCCGATCGGTTTTTGCAGGGGCTTGCCGAGGACTTCAGACGACGTTCGGTGTTTCGGTTTGTTTCAGCAGGCACATGCAGTATCGTTCGAAGTCTGCGAGGTGGTGACGGATAATGGAGTGCATTATTTCATGCGAGACGGATTGGTATTCATGAACGGAAATATTGCGAAAGCCGACTAATTTTTTCATTACCGAAGACAGCGCCGGGTCTATAACCTGCTCGCGTTCAAGAATGGCGAATGATTCCTTGTATGATGCAGGCAATGAGAATTGCCGCCGGGCGATTATCACGTGCGCGGCGTCAATGGCCGCCTGAACGGCGCGTTGAAGGTTGACTGCGATGATATCGTCAAGAAGGTATTGCTCGATTTTTAGGTCGTCGTTTTCGAGCATCCGTTTGATTGTTCGGACGCAGTTACGGATAATGGACACTTTAGACAGCAGAACGTCGTTCTCAAACATGCCAGGCTACCCCCTGCATGCGTTTTTCGATACAGGCGCGGCTTTGTTTGAAATCGAGATATTCGCTGATTTTTTGCGCGCGAAAGCAATTGACCGCATCGCGATCCGAGCAAAACAAGAGTTCCCCATTGGCCAAAACCTGCATCGTTATAATACTATCCGCAGTATTGAGCGAAATTACATCAACATCACGGCCAAGCATTTCAGCAAGCGCGGCCTGCATCCCGATCAATGCGCGCCAATCCGGTGCTGAGCGAAAAAACGCAGCACAGTCAACATCGCTTTCAGAGCAGAAATGGCCCGATACGATTGATCCAAATACGAAGGCAAAATCGGCATGAGGATGCAGATACTCAGCGAGTGTTTTCTTGATTGCAGGTATATCCATGAACAAAATGCTTGATTATGAGCCGACGAGAATTGCCGATGCCTCGTTGTTTGCAATAAATGTGCAATAAAAATATATACTAATCTCCCTCGTGTATAGTCGCATATCTTAATTTATTTTAGTCTATTCCCAAATCCTC
>Ga0129299_1002607_pt1 | contig 11918 bp, 7 predicted proteins | sample ConPoolayeCmetaG_FD_94477 | JGI IMG/M metagenome (GOLD analysis project Ga0129299, IMG submission 94477) | Hot spring microbial mat communities from California, USA to study Microbial Dark Matter (Phase II) - Cone Pool mat layer C metaG ... | reverse complement strand
GCGCTATCGGCAAGAGCAGAAGCGGCTGAACATCAACCGCCTGGCGGTGTCCCGGCTGGAGACCTTGGTGCGGCAACGTCAGGAAGAACAAAGAACTCGCCCGCTATGGGTCACCGTCGCTGGGCGGTTCACGAACAAAACGTTCTTGAAGGGCGTCCCGGCGGGCGTGGCGATCATTGGCCGCATTCGCGGCGATGCCCGGCTCCACGAGGCCGTGATGCCGACGCGGGGTTCCCCGCTGGGCGGCCGCCCGCGCTGGTATGGACGGCTCTTGCCCACGCCGGAGCAGGTCCGGCAGGACGATTCGATCCCCTGGCAGACGGTGGAAGCCTTCGCGGCGGGGCGACGGCATACCTTCAAGGTCAAGGTCATCGATCGCGTCCGCTGGCGCGTCACGGGCCCGAAGCAGACCCTGAGACTGATCGTCATCGCGCCGCTGGCCTGTTGTCCACGAAAAGGCGGGCGGCGGCTCTACCGCAAGCCCGCCTATCTGATCTGCACAGATCCGTCGCTTTCGTTGGAGCAGGTCGTGCAGGCCTATGTGTGGCGTTGGGGGATCGAAGTGAACTTTCGAGATGAGAAGACGTTGTTGGGCGTCGGTCAGGCGCGGGTTCGCAACCCGCCGTCTTTTATGCCATCGCCGGATGACCAAAGGGCCAAACACGAGGGGCCCGCTCCGCGTGCCCTGCGAAGCCCGAAGGGCGAGGCAGAGGCGGGGCCGCGTTCTTGCGGGCGGGGCGGCGCCCGTTCAGGAACAGCCCATCGAATTGCCGCAGTTGAAACAGCGGTAGCACGCGCCGTTGCGCACGGTGATCGCGCCGCACTGGTCGCACGCCGGCGCGTCTTCCATGAAGTGCTTGAACTGCGCGTCCACGCGCGAGATCGTCGGCGCCGCCGCCGGCGCGGCGGGCGCCGCGGGCGGGAGCCGTTCGGCGGGACGGGCGTCGTCCCCGTCGGCGGCGCGCGCGCCGTGTTCGTCGCGCGGGTCGAGGAAGGTCTGCCCGATCCACCGGAAAATGTAGTCGGTGAGCGATTTCGCGATCGGAATGTCCGGGTTCTTCGTAAAGCCGCTGGGCTCGAACCGGCTGTGCGCGAACTTCTCGACGAGGGTCTTCAGCGGAACGCCGTACTGCAGGCACAACGATATCGCCGTGCCGAAGCAGTCCATCAGCCCGCCGACCGTGCTGCCTTCCTTGGCCATCGTGATGAACAGCTCGCCCGGGGTGTTGTCCTCATAGAGGCCGACCGTCAGGTAGCCCTCGTGGCCGGCGATGTCGAACTTGTGCGTGACGGAGCGCCGCGTGGCGGGCATCCGGCGGCGCAGCGGCCGCGCCTTGGCGCCGTTGCCGCCGGCCGGGGCGGCCGGCGCGGCGGCCGGCGCCGGGGCCGCGGCGGCGTCCTTCTCCTTGCCGGTGTTGACCGGCTGGCTGCGCTTGCTGCCGTCGCGGTAGATCGCGACCGCCTTCAGGCCGAGCCGCCAGCCGTCGAGGTATGTGGCCATGATCTCCTCGACCGTCGAGTGCTCGGGCATGTTGATCGTCTTGCTGATGGCGCCGGACAGGAACGGCTGCACCGCGCTCATCATCTTCAGGTGCGCGATATACGGGATGAAGCGCTGGCCGTTGCGCGGCGCGAAGGCGCAGTCGAAGACCGGCAGGTGCCGCTCGTCGAGGTCCGGCGCGCCCTCGATCGTGTCGCGCTCCTCGATGTGCTTCAGGATGCGGCCGATCGCTTCGGGCCCGTACCCCAGCCGCGCGAGCGCGGCGGGCACGGTGCGGTTGACGAGCTTCAACAGCCCGCCGCCGGCGAGGGTTTTGTACTTCACGAGGGCGATGTCCGGCTCCACGCCGGTGGTGTCGCAGTCCATCATGAACCCGATCGTGCCGGTCGGCGCGAGCACGGTGACCTGCGCGTTCCGGAAGCCGTGGCGCTCGCCGCCGGCCAGCGCCGCCTCGAGGGCCCCGACCGCGGCCCGGCGCAGCGGCTCCGGGCACTCGCCGCCGATCCCGCGCGCCGCCGCCAGGTGCATGCGCACGACGTCGAGCATCGGTTCGCGGTTGGCCGCGAACCGCTCGAACGGACCCTGCACGCGCGCCAGCTCCGCCGAGTGCGCATAGGCGCGGCCGTGCAGGATCGCCGTGATCGCCGCGGCCCGCGCGCGGCCCGCGTCGCTGTCGTAGGGCAGGCCGAGCGACATCAGCAGGGAACCGAGGTTCGCGTAGCCCAGCCCGAGCGGGCGGTACCGGTGGCTGTTCCACGCGATCTTCTCGGTCGGGTAGCTCGCCGCGTCCACGAGGATTTCCTGGGCGGTGATGAAGATCTCGACCGCCGCGCGAAAACGCTCGACGTCGAACTCGCCCGCGTCGGTCATGAACTTCATCAGGTTCAGCGAGGCGAGATTGCAGGCGCTGTCGTCGAGGAACATGTACTCGGAGCACGGATTGCTCGAGTGGATCGCGCCGTCGTTCTTGCACGTGTGCCAGCGCTGGATCGTGTCCTCGTATTGCACGCCGGGGTCGCCGCAGATCCAGGCCCCCTCCGCCATCCAGCGCATCAGGTCGCGCGCCCTGTAGGTCGGGCCGGGCCGGGCCGGGTCGGTCACGAAGCGCGTCGTCCACTCGCCGTCGGCCTCGACGGCGCGGAGAAACTCGTCGGTGACCCGCACGCTGAGGTTCTCGTTCTGGTAGGAGATCGAGCCGTAGGCGTCGCCGTTGAAGCTGCCGTCGTAGCCCTCCTCGATCAGCGCCCAGGCCTTGCGCTCCTCCTTCTGCTTGGCCTCGATGAACTCCTTGATGTCCGGATGGTGGACCTTCAGCGTGTTCATCTTGGCGGCGCGGCGCGTCTTCCCGCCGGACTTCACGACGCTGGCGATCGCGTCGTACACCTTCAGGAACGACAGCGGCCCGCTGGGCTTCCCGCCGCCGCTGAGCAGCTCGCGCGAGCTGCGCAGCGTCGAGAGGTCCGTGCCGCTGCCGCTGCCGAACTTGAACAGCATCGCCTCGCTGCGGGCCAGGGCCATGATGCTCTCCATCGAGTCCTCGACCGACTGGATGAAGCACGCGGAGCACTGCGGCCGTTCGTACTGCGTCGCCGCTTGCCGCACCGTCCGCTCCGCCGTGTCGTAGTAGTAGTTGCCCGCGGCGCTCTGCCGGCCGACGCCGTATTGCTGGTGCAGTCCGCAGTTGAACCACACCGGCGAGTTGAACGAGCCGTACTGATTGACGCACAGCCAGGCCAGCTCGCGGTAAAACGTCTCGGCGTCCTCCGGGGAGGCGAAGTAGCCGTCGCGCAGCCCCCAGTCGGCGATCGTGCGCGCGACGCGGTGCACCAGCTGGCGGACCGAGTGCTCCCGCTCCCGCGAGCCGTGCGCCCCGTAGAAATACTTCGAGGCCACGACGTTTGTGGCCAGTTGCGACCAGAATGCCGGAACCTCCACATCCGATTGCTCGAAGATCGTGCGGCCCTTGTCGTCGGTGATCGCCGCCGTGCGCCGCTCCCATTGGATCTCGTCGAACGGATGCCGGCCTTCGGTCGAGAATACGCGCCGTATCCGAAGGCCGGGCGCCCCGGCCGCGGCCGCCGAGGCGTCGCCGTTCTTGCCCTTGCGCAAACGGGGCGAGGGGCGATTGGCGCGACGCGGATCGGATTCGCGGCCGTTCGCGGCGGAGCGAGCGGGAGGGACGGCGTTTTTGGGCAGAATCATGACCAATGAACCTCTCGTTTCAGCGGTTAGACGGACTTCCGGATCCGGGGGAAAACGTTGGACAGGCCGCGCCCGCGCCAAACGGACGAAACCACCATTAGTTGGGTCGCGGGGGGTGCGGGGATGGCCTGCCTTGTAGTCATCACGCGTGAAAAGATAGTCCGCGTCGCCCCGATAGCAAATCAAAAGAAAATATTTTTTTCGCGAGAGATAATCTCGGCGGAAAACCGATGGCGGCGGCCGGTTCCAAACGGTTTATACGTTTAGGGTTGACCCGCCTTCTGCGGCGGATTCCATTCCATCCGCAACACGGCGTCCATCGGCACGCGAACGCGCCCCAACGCGGCGGATTCGCCGACGATTTCCCCGGCCGCGGCCGGTTGCAGCTTCAGCGTCATCCGGGCGCCGTCGCGCAGATGCACCTCCACGACGCCCTTCGGTTCCGTCGCCGGCGCGGTCGGTCCTGGAAACGCGATGCTCGCCACCCGTTCGACGGGTATGGCCAGATCGCCGAAGGCCGTTTCGATGCGCGCGGTCCCGCCGGAGATCGCCAGCGCGGCGCCGTTGATCGCATCTCCATTGTTGAGCTTCAGGAGAACGGCGGAACCCGACCCGTCCGCGGGCGGAGGCGTCAGGAAGCCCGACCATTCCCGAACCTCCAGGTTGCTCACCGTGACGGCGCCCGACGAGAAGTTCATCAGCGTCACCGCCGTTCCGTCCGCCGCGGGGCGATCGCCATCCTCCCACACCGCCACCGACTGGCCGTTGACGAACGCCTCGAAGCGATACGCGTCGAGATCCGCGCACAACGCGATGCGGGCGGCCATGCCGGACGAGGTCTCGCCCAGAGGCGCGCTCGTGGCGAAGCGGCGCGTCCCGGTCTGCGGCGACAGGTGCGCCAGAGTCACCCGGTGTTGCGACGCGACGATCAGTTGGTAGTGCGGTTTGGTCGTTCCCGAAATGGCGGTGGTGGACCCGTAGAGTTGCACCGTCAGCCGCGCGGCGGCGTCCCCGGCGACGTCGAATTCCACGCGCATCCGCCGCGGCAGCCGCTCGAGCCGGCGCCCGATATGCGCCCGCGGCCCGAGGGTCGCGCCGCCGTCCGCGAATTTCACGGAGCCGCTGTGCGCCGGCCATTCCGTTGCTTCGCCCGGCCCCTGGAAAATCAGCGCGCCGCCGATGTGGTGTGTCGCGGTGCGGAGATCGGCGCGGTTCACCGTCAACCGGCCCGCGGCCGGCGTGTCGAGCGTCAGCGCGCGGTCGTCCAGCGCAACCAGCGCGCCCGACAGCCGGTCGCCGTTGGCCAGCGCGAAGGCCCAGGCCCCCGGTTCTCCGGCGCCGGCCCCGGCGGAGCGATAGCCCTCGATCGCGCCGAGTTGGAACGCGACGGGTCCCCGCGCGTATTCCGGCTGGAACAGCGCCCAGCCGTTTTCGACGTCGAGCCGCTCCAGCGCGCCGGTCAGCCGGTCGCCGTTGCGCAACCGCAGCGCGCCGCGCCGCGGCGCCGCCGGCTCGGCGCGCGCGCCGGCCGCCGCGGCGCCCAGCAGGACCAGGATGAACACGATTCGCTGCACGGCGTCCCCAGCGGCGCGCGCTCCGGCCCGCCGCGGACCGCCAGTATGACCCGATCCCTCGGAACCGCGCAACGTCCGTTTTGGCGCGGCGCGCCGCTTGATACCTCTCCGTTTCACGGTATATTCAGGAACAGAAAGGAGCACCTCGCCATGTCCGTCATCACCTTCAAGGGCCAACCCGTTCACACCTTCGGATCGCTGCCGCCGGTCGGCGCGGCGTGTCCCGATTTCCGGCTGACCGCCGGAGATCTCTCGGACAAGACGCTGAAGGACTTCGCCGGCAGGAAGAAGATCCTCAATATCGTGCCCAGCCTCGACACCGGCGTCTGCCAGGCTTCGGCCCGGCGGTTCAACGCGGAAGCGGGCCGGCATCCGGACGCGGTCGTTCTCAACATCTCGGCCGACCTGCCGTTCGCGCAGCAGCGCTTCTGCGCCGCCGAGGGGCTGACGAACGTCGTCAACCTCTCGACGATGCGCTCCCCGGAATTCGGACAGGATTTCGGCGTGCGGATCGTGGACGGCCCGCTGGCCGGCCTGTTGAGCCGCGCGGTGCTCGTCGTGGACGAGAACGACCGCGTGCGCCACGCGCAGCAGGTCCCCGAAATCGCGCAGGAGCCGGATTACGACGCGGCCCTGGCGGCGCTGGGTTGAGGGCGCCGGGCCGTCCGCGGCCGGCGGCGCGGCGCTCCCGTCCGTCGCTTCGGCCCGGACTCGATGCGCGTCAACGAGAACGCCCCATCACGTCGCGGATGTACCGTCGCGTCGAAGGATAGGTGATCGCGGCCAGAAACGCTTCCGCGTCGGGAGCGCCGGCCGCCCAGCGCGCGGCATTGCTGCGCCCGGCATTGTATTCGGCGAGCGCGAAGACGACCGGATTGTCGCGGTCGCCCCAGTGGCGCAGGGCCCGTCCCAGGTACCAGGCGCCGATCCGCAGGTTCAGCGCCGGGTCGAACAACGCCGCGCGATCGGGCGGTTCGACGCGGTGCGACTCCGCCCAGTCGCGCGCGGCGCCCGCCGTAATCTGCATCAGGCCGACCTCGCCGGCGGCCCCGACCGCGTCGGGCCGGAACCCGCTCTCGCGGCGCACGACGCGCCAGATCAGCGCGGCGTCCACGTCGAGCGCCGCCGCGATTTCCGCGATCAACGGGTCGAACCGGTGCCGGCGGCGGTGCTCGCGGAGCGCCAGGACCGCGGCCAGCGCCATCGCCGCGGCCAGGACCAGTCCCGCCGCCGTCCGCCCCCGGCGCGAACGCGCCGCCGGCGCGGCATTGTCGGTGCGTGCGCCCATCGGCGCGATTCTATCGCCGGCCCCCCGCCGCGTCCAACGGCAATCGCCGCGCCTCGCTTTCGCGTTGTCGCCGGCGCGGCGGATGTGCGACGATGCCCGGCGGGAACACCGCTATGAACGCCGTCGCCCGGGATGAAAACGCGCTGCTTCGTCTGATCCGTCCCGCGCTGGACGGACGCTATCCGCTCATCGGGGTCATCACGCCCGAGGAGCGGCGCGCGCTCGACGCGTTCGGCGCGGCGGCCGCCGAGGCCGGCGTCGCCGTGCGCGCCTGGACCTGCGTGGACGGCTGGAGCGACGCGCCGGCGGACGGCGCCACCCGCGACCCGGTCGCCGCCATCCGCGCGCTGCGCGACGCGCCCCGCGCCGGGTTCCACGTGATGAAGGACATCTCCCCGTTCCTCGCCCGCGCCGAGGTCGTCCGCGCGCTGCGCGACGCCAAGGCCGCGTTGGCGCCGCTGAAATCCGCGCACCTGATCCTGCTCGCGCCGGAACTGGACGTGCCGGCGGCCCTGGCGAAGGACGTCTTTCTGCTGGAGCTGCCGCTGCCGGCCCCGGACGAGCTGGCTGCGACCATCGAGCGGGTGCGACGGGAGTATCCCGGCGCCGCGCTCTCCGACCGCCTGCGCTCGGTCCTGGCGCTGGCCCTGCGGGGCCTGACGCTCGACGAGGCCTCGCACGTCATGCACGCGGTCTTCGCCGCCGGCGCGGCGGACGAGGCCGCCGCGCTCGACCGCGTTTTCGCGGCCAAGCAGTCGCTGCTCCGCCGGGAAGGGTTCCTGCACTTCATCCCGCGCTCGCTCTCGATGGATTCCGTCGGCGGCCTCGAGGTGCTGCGCGAATGGGCGCTGAAGCGCAAGGACCTGTTCACGCAGGCGTCGTTCGATGCCGGACTTCCGGTCCCGCGCGGCGTGCTGATCATGGGCGTCAGCGGCTGCGGCAAGAGCCTCTCGGCGAAGGCGATCGCCAGCCTCTGGCGGGTCCCGCTCTTCCGGCTGGACATGAACCTCGTCTTCTCCGGCCTGTACGGAACGCCCGAGGCCGCGTTCAACCGCGCGCTGGAAACCGTCGAGGCGCTGGCGCCGGTCGTGCTCTGGATTGACGAGGTCGAGAACGCGCTGGGCATGACCACCAAGACCGCGACGGTCGAGCAGTCCCTGACCTTCTCCTCGTTCCTCACCTGGATGCAGGAGCGCCCGCCGCTGGTCTTCATCGCCGCGACCGCCAACCGCATCGAGTCGCTGCCGGCGGAGGTTCTCCGCAAGGGCCGCTTCGACGAGGTCTTCTTCTGCGACCTGCCCGGACCGGACGAGCGGCGCGAGATCTTCAAGATCCACCTGCGGCTCAACGGCGCCGACCCGGAGAAGATGGACGTGGACCGCCTGCTGCACTCGACCGAGGGCTGGACGGGCGCGGAGATCGAGCAGGCCGTCATTTCCGCCCGCATTGACGCGCACACGCAGGGCCGCGCGATGACGCTGGAGGACGTGCGGCGCTACACGGTCCGCATGATTCCGCTTTCGACGACGATGTCCGAGCAGATCGCGGCGATCCGCGACTGGGCCTACAACCGCGCCCAGCGCGCGTCCCGCGCCGCGCCGCGCCCGCTCAAGCCGGAGCGGTGAACGGCCGCCGCCCGCGGGCCCGGCGTGGCGCGCGGCGCGACGCCGGGCGGCTACGGTGCCGCGCGCCGTTCTCCTTCCGCGATCCGGGAGCGGCTCGGTTTCGCCGGTTGCTTCGGCACGGACGGGGCGGAGGAACGCGGAGGGCGGATCATTCCTGCGCGACGCCGAGCCGTTGCGCCAGCCGCAGCAACCCCATCACCGCGCCGAAGTGGCAGGAGTACCAGAAGCCGAACCGCTCTTCGGGCCAGGTGGGATCGAGGCCGATGGTGCCGTCGTCCCGCAGCAGATAGGTCGTGTAGTCGCCGATGGCGGCGGCGCGCGCGCGATACGACGGGTCGCCGGTCGCGTCCGCCAGGTCCAGCAGCAACTGGGCCCAGTGCAGCGAGTGTATGCCCATTCGGATGTTGCAGGCGAGTTGTTCGCGCACCGCTTCCGCGGGCCCGTACCGGTGGTCGGTATCCACGAACCGCTCGCGGACCCAGTCGTGCAGCGCCAGCGCCGCGGACAGGCCGCCGTTCGAGGCCGTCGCGCGGCGCGCGAACCAGCGCGCCGTGTCGATCGCATCGTAGTTGGTGCGGTTGTTCGCCCCCTGTTCCCGCGAGATGTCCTCGTAAAAGCCGTTCCAGCGGCCGTCGCGCACCGGGCCCCGCAGCAATCCGTCGAGCGCGCGGTCGCGCGCGCCGGCAAAGCGCGGTTCTCCGGTCAACCGGTGCGCGGCGTCAAACAGTTCCACGGCGTAGATCGCGCTGCTGGTGTATTCCTCGAACACCTCGCCCGTGAGCGGATGGACCCGGAACGGCCAGCGGCCGTCGGCCCGCTGGGTGCGCGCCAGCGTCTCGGCCACGGCGAGGGCGGCGTCGCGATAGTCGGCGCGCCCGGTGAGACGGTGCAGCCGCAGCCAGGCCGCCGCCATAATGGCCGGCTTGTCGGTCATGATCGTGTCGCCGTCTATGGATCCGCCGGGCCGCCCCTCGTGCGCCGTGCTGTACGGCAGATTGCCGTACAAGGCGTCCGCCGGCGTCCGGTGCCGCAGGTTCCATTCGGCGAGGGCCTCGGCGGCCGCGAGCGCGTCGGCCCGTCCGGCGATCTCGAAGCCGTCCGCCAGCGTCTCGATGAAGAGCGCGTGATGGAAAGCGGGGTAGGACGTGTTGCGATTCGGGCCGTTGCCGGCGTCGTGGTGGCGGCGGCGCACGGCGACCGCATAGAAGAAATACGGCGGCCGCGTCCGGCCCTCCTCGTCCGTGAGCCGGTTGTCCAGCGCCCAGGCGTCCAGATCGTCCAGCACGAACGCCAGTCCGCGCCGCGCGGTGGCCATCCAGCTCCGCCGCGGCCGCAGGCGTCCGTCCGCGTCGCGCGCCGGCTCGGCATACGTATAGTCATAGGCTGTGTCGTCCATGGCGTCTCCTTTGGTCGCAAAGCGGAGATGGCTTTACTCTTCGCGCGCGTACCAGTCTATCCGCCGGGTGACGCCCATGACCAGCACGAGCACCAGGAACAGCCCGGCGGTGCCCAGCAGCAGCGAGTAATCCTGGAGCCGAAGAATCACATAGAGAAATCCGTAGGTGAGCGCAATGCCCCCCGCCAGCAGCGCGCTGCGCCGGCCGCTCTTGAGGACGGCCGCGCCGTACCACGCGATCGCCGCCGTGGAGGCCGCCGCCCCGATGCCGTAGGCGGCCCCGAATGCGACGAACTCGGAGAGCGAAAGCAGCGCCAGGTAGAACAGGCAAAGCGCCGCGCCGACCAGCGTGTACTGGAACGGATGCACCCGCACCCGCGCCAGCGCCTCGAAGAGGAAGAACGCGGTGAACACCAGCGCGATGAACAGCGCGCCGTACTTGATCGAGCGCTCGACGAAACGGTACACGTCCAGCAGCGAGATCAGGTCCACCCCCAGCAGCGCGCCGTGCAGCGAAACCCCGCGCGCGGGCCCGCCGCCTTCGCGGTCCGTCCATTGCTGCGGATAGCCGCGGCCGTAGTACGACACCTCCCACAGGCCCTGGAAGCCTTCCGGCGTCACCGTACGTTCGGTCGGCAGAAACGCGCCCTGGAAACTCGGGTCGGGCCACGGCGAGGCCAGCTTCACCCGGGTGCTCTCGCCGACCGGCGCGAGGCGGATGCCCCGGCTGCCCTTGAGCGTCAACTCGATACGGAATTTGACGGGGCCGGCAGGCGGACCGGCCAGCTTCAGCCGGGCCTCGACGCCCGCCAGCTCGGGCAGCCGCGCCCCCGGCGTCAGCGGCAGGTCGCGCCCGTCCCAGGTCAGCATCAGCGCGCCCTGCGCCCCGCGCAGGTCGGAGACGCCCAGCGCCACGACGGCGTCCTCCCACAGGATGTTCTCCGGCGCGACCTTCCATTCGTCGAAGGCGGGCGGCTGAAACTCGCCGGAGAGCGTCAGGCGTCCGCGGTACACGACGGCGCGGTAGATGCCGCGGTAAAGCACATCCGGATCCAGCGTCCCCTCCGCCTCGAATGCCGCGGGCAGGAAGAAGGCGCGCGCGACAGCCGTTTCGATGACCTCGACGCGCTCGGTGCGCCCGGCGACGATCTGGTCTTTCCAGGTCTTGAAGGTGTAGCGATACGGGACAATCCACACGGGTCCGGCGACGATCTGGTCATCGCCCCACGTGGACACGATCTCCGCGATGGCGGCGTCGCGTCGGTCCAGCCGTTCCGAGAGCACACCGCGGATCATGCGCAGCGGGATCAGCAGGACCAGCACGAGTCCCGCCACGACGGCCATCTTCAGCAGGACGGGCGGCGAACGGCGCGCGGAGGAGGGCAGCGGCGGCGGAGCGATCGGCATGTTCATGGGCGTCGAATCCTCTGGGGCGCGGTCATGGGGCGCGAGTTCATTGGCGCTGAATTGCGCACAACGCGCAGGGTATCGCACACCGACCGGTCGCGCAAACACGGTTTCGCCGCGCCGGCGGCATCACTCGGCGGCGCGGCGCGACTCGGCGGCCGGCGCCGCGCCTTTTGCCGAGCGCCGGATCGCCTCGCGGATGGACTCCAGCCGTCGCGCGTAATCGGGGTCGTGCGGCGCCAGGAGCACCGCGCGCCGCTGCGCGGTCTCCGCCTCGTCGGGGCGCTGCCGGGCCATCAGCGCCTCGGCCAGGGTGTCCCAGCTCGAGGCCGATTCCGGCTCCAGCTCGATCGCTTCGCGGGCGAGGGCGACGGCCTCCTCCGCGCGTCCGCGGCGGATCAGCGCGTTCGCCAGGTCGTTCAACGCGCCGGCGGCGCGTTCGGTCTCCAGACTGCGCCGCAGCGCGCTTTCGGCGGCGACCAGGTCCCCTTCGTGCAGCCGGATCGAACCGAGGACGTGGTTGGCGAACGCATGCTCCGGCGCGATGGCCAGAATGTCCCGGACGCGGCCGAGCGCGTCCTCGCGCCGCGCCTCCGCGACGTCGAGCCGCAACAGGAGGTCGAGCAGCGCGAGATCGCGCGGCGCGGCGCGGCGCGCCAGGTCGAGCGCCTCCCGCGCGCGCGGCAGCGCCCCGCGCGCGATCTCGATCCGCGCGAGCGCCAGCAGCAGCCCCGGCGGCAGCTCCGCGCGGGCGGCGTAGAGGCGGTCCGCGGCGCGGTCGCGCTCCGCGGTATCGCCGGCCTCCGCCGCGGGCGCGGCGCTGCCGCCGGGGCCGCTGCTGGCGCTCGCGCGGGGCGAGGCCGGGCGCGGGGCGCCGCCTGTCGCTTCTGCACATCTGACGCTGGCGACGCTCTGCGCTGTGTGG
>Ga0129299_1002606_pt1 | contig 11919 bp, 10 predicted proteins | sample ConPoolayeCmetaG_FD_94477 | JGI IMG/M metagenome (GOLD analysis project Ga0129299, IMG submission 94477) | Hot spring microbial mat communities from California, USA to study Microbial Dark Matter (Phase II) - Cone Pool mat layer C metaG ... | reverse complement strand
GGCGTCATTCTGAATATCCTATTGGCCTGCTACATGCTGCTGATCTACGGCGCCCAGAAGCTGTTGCGCAAACCGCCGATACCCGTCGGGCATTGCCGGGTGTGTGGTTATGACCTGCGGGCCAGCCCCATCCGGTGCCCGGAGTGCGGGGAGCCGGCGCCGCCGACGGAAGTCGCACTCGCCTCACCCGGGCACTGAGCAACAGCATACAACGTGCCTTCCTTCCAGATAACGTTAACCCCAGCACCGTAACGGGCGTCCCGCCGGTAGCAAGACATTCCTCTTGACACCATCAGACTTAAGACTCCAATATTATCTGAGAGCAAGCGTGGATCGTCGGCCGCAGGCGTTATTCCGATCGGATCAGGCGGGTCGCGGTCCACTTGCTCCAGCCAGTCCGCAGCCCATTAGTTCAGAGGTGTCTCATGCCGCTCAAGACCAACCCTCACATCCGCCGGTCGATTCTAGACATCGTCGATCGCCACCTCAGCAGCGGGGATCCTCCGCAAACCCGCGAAACCCACCAACGGCTGCTGGCCGAGGGGATCAGCGATCAGGAAGCTCGCGAACTGATTGCATGCGTCGTGTCCTGTGAGCTGTTTCGGGCCCGCCGCGACAACCGGGAGTTCGACCTCGAGCGGTTCAGCCAAGGCCTGGCCCACCTTCCGGTGTTGCCGTGGGATGCACCGGATGGTCCTTACGCGGACTAAGGAAGCATCTGGAAGTGCAGCAAGCCTCCGCCGGCGTTCGTGGAAGCGGTAATCCTCGGCTATTATACTTTCAGCAAGTTTAAAAACTTTTGCTTCTTCCGCATTCGGTCGCGTGCCGTGTCCGGCCCGCCCATCCGCGAGAAGCCCCAAGGAGGCAACCCTTGACCCCGCTCGAGGAATCCAAAGCCTTGTTCGTTCGCCGATGGGGTGAGATGGGCGGCTACTGGGGCATCACTCGCACCATGGCCGAGATCCACGCCCTGCTGTTCGTCACCACCGAGCCGCTCTGCACGGATGACGTCATGGAGCGGCTTCAGATTTCGCGGGGCAACGCTTCCATCAACCTGCGTACGCTCGTGGATTGGGGGCTGATCGACCGCGTGCACGCGCGAGGCGACCGCAAGGAATACTTCGCCTGCCGCACCGACGTCTGGCAGATGTTCGAGACCATCGTCCGGCAACGACGACAGCGGGAAGTCGAACCGATCATGGAGACGATCGCCCGATGTCGGGAAATGGTCCGCCGGCCGTCGGCGGAGCATCCGGAAGCAGCCGCCGAGACGAGGGTGTATCAGAAGCGACTCGATGAGATGTACGAGTTCCTTGAAGTGGTTGGCACCGTCGTGGACGTGCTGCTGAAGGTCGGCCCCCGAGGCATCGGTCGCGTCACGAAGATCCTGGCCAAATTTGCAGGAGCCCGAGGTTGAGCGGAATCGATCCGTGGCGTGGGGTGGGCGGTGGCGGTCATTCGCAGGCGGTATCGCGGCCTCCCGAAAGAGCCTATAACCGCTCGACAATCGCTCATCTCTTTAGTGGTCAAGGGGTTACGGTCTCGACCCGCGGCCGCCACGGGCGTCCTCGCCGCCGTCAGGAATAACGCCTAAACTCGGGCGGTTAACAGTTATGTCAGACCGCACGAAAGCAACCTCAGCCACCCGTGCCGCCGCAGACCCCGGCACCGTGGCCGACGCCGATTTCGAACGCGACGTCTTGTGCTATCTGGATGTCGTGTATCGGGTCGCGGTGGGCCTGTCGCGGGATCCGCACGAGGCTGAAGACCTTGTGCAGGAAACATTCCTGCGTGCCCACCGGGCTTTTCAGCGGTTTGAATTGAGGTCGCACGGGGCCAAAGCCTGGTTGCTGAAGATCCTGCACAACGTGTTCTACTCGCGGCAGGAGCAGATCAGACGAGGCCCCGTGCAGCTGGACGAGATCGGCCCAGATGATTTCGCCGCAGACGCGGAGGAAACCCCGGTTGCCCCCAACCTGGTCGGCGACCTGAACTGGGATGGTTTCGACGAGGAGATCAAGGCCGCGGTCAGCTCCCTGTCGCCCGAGTATCGATCAGTGCTGCTGCTGTGGGCCCTGGCCGACATGAGTTACAAGGAAATCGCCGAAGTGCTGGGCTGTGCGATCGGTACGGTCATGAGCCGGCTGTCGCGTGCCCGCGAGCAGTTGAACAGGACACTTGGCGAGTACGCACAAGCACGAGGGATCCGTCCGCGAACCAGAGAAAACGGTTGATGCGAACCCGCGGCGACCAGAGCCAGGTGCCTTGGCGAACCCTTTGCCCGCTGCGAAACGAAGGTTGTTGGCCACGAGCTGACCAATGAACTGCGAAACGTTCTCGAACGATCTTTATCCGTACGCCGACGGCGAGCTGGGGGATTCTCCCGCGGCGGACGCGGTGGCCGCGCACGTCTCGGCGTGTCCTGCTTGTGCCGCCCGGGTCCGCGAACACGGCGAGATTCGCCGAATCCTGCGGCGGACCTTTGAAAGCCGGCCGACTCCGCCCGCCCTGGCCGGCAAGATCCGCCAGGCGATAGCCGCCGAGTCAGACCCCGTGCTGCTGCGACACCCTGCCACGTCACGGTCGTCATCTCGCCGATGGGTCTTCCGACCCATGGCGATCGCCGCTTCCCTGGTCCTGGCAACGGCGGGATTCTGGTACGTAACTCGCGAGCATTCTCCCTCTTCCACTGCCGCTTTTCCGACGGGGTTGGCCCAGCGGGTCGCCGCGAAGCATTACATCTGTTGTGACCGCCATGAAGTGCATCATCTGCCGGGCATTCCCAAGGATTGCCTCCATGCGGCGAAGGCGATTGAGGAGCATTTTCTCAGCCAAGGTTCGTCGATCCTGGCGGCCGCCCCGGACCTCACCCGACATGGCTTTACCTTTGAATCCGTGAACTTCTGCGGTATTCGCGGCCCCGGCTGCGTCAGTGGCGGCCACATTCTTTACGTCAACACTGCGGGCGACCGCCGGCTGTCGGTGTTCAGCATCCCGGCCCCGCTCGTGCCCAATCGCCACGAGCTGGATCAACACGACCATGTCACCGCGCCGGTCCGCGCCTGTCGCCCCGTAATCTGCCAGGTCGTCGATCGCGGACACCCGTTCTGTGTCGCGATGTGGCATCAGGGCGACTCCTACTACTTCTGCTGTGGGGAGATGAGCGACGGCCAGATGCGGCTCCTGGCCGATGACGTCCGCCTCGCCGCCGAACGGCCCGCGACCCGGGAGATGTTCGCCCTGCTTTCGGGAAATCCCGCCCCTTGACTTTGACCGAAAGTCGCCCAGCTCCCCAGGGTGATCACCCCTCGTATTCCCCGAGATTCCGCAAGAAGTACGACAAGCTCTCGGCAAGGCCGCCCGGACGATTCCTTGCCCGCCAGAGGCGACGATGCCGGTCGATGATTCCCCGCATTTCCGCGGCAAGCCGCCGGCGTCCGGCGACGGTTTTTCGCCTGCGGCCCCCACCCAGCAGATAAGCGGCCCGGCGACACGCGTGGCGGAGAACAACGGCGGTGGCTTGCAGCTCGCCCTTCACCAAATCCCCTTCCGTTCCCCCCGGCCGCCACCGGGCCGCTCGTGCCAGCAGGTCCTCAACCGCTTCGCGCATCACCCGCACGGTCTTCCGCGTCAGCCCCTCGACGGCCCGCGGATCATCCGCCGCGAACCGCAGACAATCGAACAGCACCGTGCGGTTCGGCCGCTGAATGCCGGACAACTCATGCACACGCCCCAAGTCGCACCACAAGCGTCCTCCATCCCCGTCGGCGTTATTGAAGGCGTGCCGACTCAAGGCCCTGGCGACGTCCAGGCCTTCGTTAGATCGCCCGCACCAGCTCACCGCGGCCCCATACAGGAAGCCGAGGTAACTGACCGGCAGGTATTGTCGGTGGCCGAAATCGCCCCAGTCCGTGATCAGGTAGCCGACGCCGCCGTGCCGCCGCCCGGCAGCGGCGGCGTTCCGCAGATTGGCGAGACAGTTCGAGGTCCGCCCGCCAAAACTGCACCAACTGGACGTGCCCGGACAAACGTAGAACGGCAAGCCCCGCTCGGCCCAGGTCCGGCACTGTGCATCGAAAGGATGGTCGGCCTCGTATCCCCAGATCAACGGAATCACGTCGTCGGGCAGATCAGGAAGCAGGTCGGGGTGCTGCTGCGCGATGTCCGCCCAGAACATCATTCGCCGTCCGTGTCGCCGCACCAAACGGTGAATCTTCTTCAGGAAGCTCAGGTAAACCTGCCCCAGACCCCGACGGAGGCAAGCCTGGCGGCTTCGCCCCTGGCCCAACTCCCAGGTCTCATCGCAACCCACATTGAACAGGCGGCTGCGAAAGAGCGGCAGGAGTTCCTCGTACAAGGAAGCCACCAGCCGCAATGATCCAGGATGGAGCGGGTTCAAGGTGGTGCGAACGGTGCGAACTTCGCCCCAGGGGGTCGTGTAAGGACCGTCCGACTCGGCCAGATCGGAGTACGGCGAGTGCCGAAGCCAGCGTTCCAGATGCCCAAAGGAGTTCTGGTTCGGCGCCAACTCGATGCCGCGCGCCGCGCAGTAGGCGTCCAGCTCCCGCACCTGCGGAGCGGTCAGCGGGGACGCGCCCCGCCAAACCCGCCGATGGGCCGAGTAGGCGAAAGCGTGCTCCATGTAGAGCTGCAAGTGGTTGATCTTCCACGCTGAGAGACGGTCGATCAGGTTGCGGAGGGTGGCCAGGGTCGGAACCTTACACCGGCTGATGTCCAACATGACGCCACGAACGGGGTAATCCGGCCAATCGTCGATGTCCATCGCCTGGATGGCTTCGCCACCCGCGAGGAGCAGTTGCTGCAACGTCGTCAAACCATACCGCAACCCGGCAGGTCCGGCGGCATGCAGCTCGATGGATTCTGGCAGAATCCGAAGGCGATACCGCTGTTCTGCGGATGCTCCGGCCGCACCCACCGCCGCGGTCCGCAGGTGGATCGTTCTGACGGAAGAGCGGGCCTGTCCAGAGGAAGAGGGCCTGCGGAGCACCTGTGCCGCCCCCTGACAGGACTGCCTGACCATCGCTGCGGCAGTCTCCGCCAGGTCGAACCTCAGGGGACGATCCAGCAACAGCGCGCCCGGCAGAAGCCGCACCTTTCGCGGCTGCGGCAGAAGGCAGTCGGCAGTCGCCAAAGCACCAGGCAGGGCAAAGGCTCCTACACACAGACCGTCCGTCTCAAAGCTCCGGGCAGCGGACGGCACCAGCCTCAAGGTCCAGCCGTCTCAGGGGGAGGGAGGCTCCAACTCTTCCGCTTCACCAGCGAAGGCCTCTCCTGACCAGGCGGGCACATAGCAGCCGACGCGGGCGACCGCGGTGCGGGCATCCGGGAGCCATTCGATCCCCAGCAGCGAGAATTCGCCGTTCGTTTCCTCAAAAAGCTGATGCAGCAGCCGCAGATCGCGCGGCGGGTGCTGGAGCACACCGTTGTGAACCACGAAGGCGGTCTTGACGCCGCGAGACAGCAGATCCACTTCAACGGTCGGCTGCCCATCCGCCGTGGAATGGACCACGGTGACCCGCGGACCAAGTTGAACGGTGAAGTCAGCCGTCGACTGCCCGCGGGACCGTCGGACCTCGATCAGTGCCTTACAAAGGGCCTCGATGGCTGCGGCCTGGGCGGTCGCGGCCCGATCCTCGGTGGCCTGGATCGGTTCGACCGCACGGGAGAATCCGGCCATTTCGAAAGCCAGCAGCCGAGGGGGAACAAGGCCCTGATCCGCCTCGGGCCAGCGGGCTTCACCGGCCGCGCCATTGTCGACCCGGTCGATGCGGATCGTGGCTTGCTCGGATTCCGCCGCAGGCTGGTTATCCAGGGTGGATGATGAAGTCGAACACCCGCTTGCGACCCCCGCCGCGAGGACCCAAGCCAAGCCCAGCCTCCCGGCTCTTCGAGTCTTGGTCTTCACCATAAAGAGAGCCTCCACGAAATGGACAGCCGCTCGATGCCATGCTCGCCGCGGCGACGCGAACGTCGTGTCGAATCTAGACCCGCCTCATGACGGCGTCAAGGTGCGGAGGAAACCAACCTGAGAGGCTGGGGCTCAATGACGATCGGGGAAAACCGTCTCGGCCGCGGTATCAGCAGGCCGCGGCTTGAGTTCGCCGCCGCCGGCCCGCGCCGCCTGATACTGACCGTAGAAGGTCAGGAGCGAAACGTAGGCGAAGCCGATGAAGAACAGTGACATGAAGAACAAGCCGATCCACATCTTCATGTGGATCGTGTAGGCGACGCACACGGCCAGGTAGAGGGCCAAGCCGAACTCGCACCAGGCCTGCACGCGTTTGGGATCCAGCCGCTGTTTGCCGGTCTTTTCCCTCCAGCCGGCGTCCTTCTGGTCGGCTACGCCGAACTTCGGGGTGCGGACGAACTCGGAAGCCTTGCCGGCCAGACCCTCCAGCGCGGCCCGGGCGTTGTTCAGGGAGATTCCGACCCCCAGCGACATCAGGAAGGGCAGGTATTTGAGGCTCTCCGCCCAGGTCCTGAACAGCTCCCGCTGGCAGGCGACATAAAACGTGCTGGCGGAGCAGGTGGCCAGAAGCACCAGCGAGCCGTCGAATGCATACCGCAGCATCGGAATGCCGCCGAAGACGTGCGTCTTAAGATAAAGGATCGGGAACAGCAGCAGCGTGAGAACCACCATCAGGAAGTAACTGACCCAACTGGTCAGATGGAAGAACGCCTCGACCTTGATCCGCCACGGCAGCCGGGACCGGAGGATGCCGGGCAGCAGCTTGCGGCAGGTCTGCGCGCCGCCCTTGGCCCAGCGGTGCTGCTGGCTCTTGAAGGCGATCATCTCCGGCGGGAGCTCAGCGGGGCTGGTGACCTCGGGGAGGTAGACAAACCTCCAGCCTTTCATCTGCGCGCGGTACGACAGGTCCAGATCCTCGGTCAGCGTGTCGTGCTGCCAGCCGCCGGCCTCCTCGATGCAGGCTCGCCGCCAGGCGCCGGCCGTGCCATTGAAACTCATGAACCGGCCGGAACGGTTCCGGGCGGCGTGCTCGATCACAAAGTGGCCGTCCAGCAGAACGGCCTGCGTCTTGGTCAACAACGAGTGTTCGCGGTTAATATGCTCCCAGCGGGCCTGCACCATGCCGACGCGGGGATCGACGAAATGGTCGATCAGCTCGTTGAGGATATCCGGCGGCGGAACGAAGTCCGCGTCGAAGATGACGACGAACTCGCCGGTCGCGGTCTTCAACCCTTCCGCGAGCGCTCCAGCCTTGTAACCCTCCCGGTGGTCGCGGTGCAGGTAGACGATAGGGTGCCCCTCCGCCTGCATACGCTCGACGGCACGGCGGGCAATCTGGACGGTCTCGTCAGTGGAGTCGTCGAGGACTTGTATCTCCAGGCGGTCCCGCGGATATTTGACGCGGCAGGCCGCTTCGATGATCCGCTCCGCCACATACTGCTCGTTGAACATCGGGAGCTGGATGGTCACACGGGGCTTGTGGAGGAAGCAGGCCGACTTCCGCGGCGCATTGCGGCGATACTTGTAGTAAAGATAGACCAGCGCGTAACGGTGGATGCCGTAGACCGCCAACGCCAGACAGACCAGCAGGTGCAACGCGGCCAACCCATAATGCCAGAAGGACGTCTCGATCATGGTGTGAGTCACACGTGTTGCAGGCCCGTCGCGGGCAGGTTATCGGCGGATCATCCGCCTGTCGGGCGCATGCCGCACGGACAACGGGCAAGTCACGGCGGATTGTATGGATGCCGCCGCAGACCTGTCAATTCAAGGAGAGATGCCTGATATTTCGGCCGCCCGGGAAAAGGTCGCCGGTCCCGATCCGCCAGCGGGGAGCCTCTCCGGCACGCTGCCGACATTGAGCAGAGCATGTCCGACACCAACGCGATCAAATGGCTCAAGACACAGGGAGTATACTTTGAGGTGCTGGAATACTCCTTCAGCGAGGTGGGCGCTGATCGGGCCGCGGAGGCGGTTGGGCGGCCGCTGGAGATGGTCTGCAAGACCCTGGTGGTGGAAGCGGACGACCGCTGCCACTTCCTGGCAATCGTGCCGGGCGACCAGCGGTTCGACACCCGTCGCATGGCCGCCGCCATCGGACGAAAGCGGGCCGCCCTAGCGGAACAGGCCGAGGCGGAGCGGATCACTGGCTACCAGGTGGGCGGTATCTCGCCCTTCGCCCAGCGCCGCAAGCTGCCAGTGGTGCTGGAGGAGTCCCTGCTGGCGCTGGATCGGATCATCGTGAACGGCGGCCGGCGGGGACTGCTGGTTGAGCTGGCCACCACGGATCTCGTCCGGCTGCTGCAAGCCAAAACAGCTTCGATCTGCGGATGACCCCCAAGAGCAAACCCGCCCGACGCGTCCTGTGGTCGCGTCGGGCGGGGTCTTCGCATGATTCGACCTGGGGCTGTCCGGCGGGGATCCGCCGAGGGGTCAATAGTCGGGGTAGAACTCATCCGGCATACAGTCCATCCGGCCCCACGACCCGCGAACGTTCTTAAACAACCACTGCTGGGTTCGCGGATAGAACGTGCCGTTGCCCATGTTGCTATACGACACGTGGCCGTCGCAGAAGCCGAGCATGAAGTAGCCCAACTTGCGGTGATAGCCGGTCAATTCGCCATGCGTCAACGACCCCCAGCTATCGTTGGTCCACAGCGTCTGGAAAGCGCGGCATTCCATGAAACCGACCGTGTCTCCGGTGCTGGGAATCCGCGTGACCGGCCGGCCGTAGATGCCGCCGATGGTCCCGTCGGTCCAGCTCAGGTTGTTCATGCGGAAAGAGGTGCCATTGGCGGCGAAATAGGGCTGTTCCGTCTCGACCGCGTGACCGCCGAACCCCGGCCATTCCTGCCAGCCGTATTCTTCACCCGGACACTGGAATATCTGGAAACTGCCGCGGTCGCCGGGCGGCGTGTTCGCCACGACGCCGCCGGGGCCGTACAACATCGCGTTGAAAGGCCGAGTCCGCGGATCGAACTCCTGGTTCCAGTTCATGAAAGGCGCCTTCCCGGGGCCGCCGCCGTACTCCGCGTACCCTTCGCCAGAGAACTGCATGGCTCGCGGGTGAATCGGACCGTAGGTCGACTTCGGGTCCTCCTGGGAGTAAATGCTGGCTTGGTTGCAGATGTCCCGGAGACCCGCCTGGCATTTCGCCTTCTGCCCTTCGGCCCGCGCTGCCGACAGCACGGGCAGCAGGACGCTGATCAGCACGGCGATGATCGCGATGACCACGAGCAACTCGATCAGCGTGAAACCGCGAAACTGCACTCTCTTCGATTGCATCAGTGTCACTCCTTCTCTGGAAACCGCCTTCCCCCATTTCCGCGGTCGGGTTCGCCCCCCCTTCTTTCGGTTGGCGGGGGCGAGGGCTTGCCCCACAGGTGTGTCGGCGGCTTGGGCTTCCACCGGCGAATGCGAATCGTCGCCGAGTAACCAGTATAAGCAACCGCCCTCCCGCAACGCAACAATAGTTCGCCTAACCAAATGCGCGATAGCAGGTTAGATAATCGTTCCCGGTATTCTCCGAGAATCGTTCCTGCTATAATAATTGGCGTAGCCGCCACGGCACATGGCTCAGAATCTCTCCTACCGGCCCCTGCGGGTTAACCGTGGCCGTCGAACCAGGCAATGTGACCCGACTTCTCGAGGCCGTCACCGCCGGCGACCAGGAAGCTTGGAATGCGCTGATCGCAGCGGTCTACAACGAGTTGCGGCGGATCGCCGCGTCGAGGATGGAAACGGAAGGCCGACGGCTCACCCTCCAGCCGACCGCCCTGGTGCATGAGGCATATCTTCGACTTATCGGAAGCCGGGAACCCTGCTGGCGGAGCCGCGGGGATTTCTTCGCGGCCGCCGCCGAGGCCATGCGGCGGATTCTGGTGGACCACGCCCGCTATAAAAAGGCCGCGAAGCGACGTCCGGAGCTGGACAGCGTGCCGTTTGACGGTGCTCACGAGGTCATTGCGGTTCCGGAACCGGACCCCGCCGAAGCCCTGGATCTTGAGATTCTGGATGCCGCCCTCGCCCGACTCGAGTTGGACCCGCAAAATCGGGAAAAAGCGACCGTGGTGAAATTGCGTTATTTCGCGGGGCTGACTCTGGAACAGACCGCCGACGCCTTGGGCAAGTCGGTGGCCACGGTCAAACGCGACTGGGCCTTCGCCCGAGCCTGGCTCTATCGTGAAATCACTCGAGACAGGAATCAATGACGGACAGCCGAAAGGAGCAGGTCGAGCGGCTCTTTGACGAGGCGTTGCAAACGCCCCCGGAAGCTCGCCCGCAGTTCCTCGCCGCAGCCTGTGACACGGACACCACGCTCCGAGCGGAGGTCGAATCGTTGCTGGAGGCCCATCAGCAAGCCGGCGAGTTCCTAGAGCATCCCCTGGGACGGGCCCCCAGCCCCCCGGAAATCGGAGACCAGCCGTCTGCCGCCGTGGACGAGGAGACCGCCCTCAGTGGACGCCGAGTCGGCGTCTGGCGGCTGACCAAACGACTGGCGGCCGGCGGCATGGGCGACGTGTACCTGGCCAGCCGCGCGGACGGGCAATATCAGCAGCAAGTGGCCATCAAGCTGATCCGCCACGGCGTGGACACCAGCCCGACGCTCCGCAAACACATCATCCGCCGCTTTCGCGAGGAACGCCAGCACCTCGCCAACCTGGTCCACCCGAATATCGCCGCCTTGATCGACGGGGGGACGACCGAGGACGGCCTGCCCTATCTGGTGATGGAGTACATCCAGGGTCAGCCGATCACGGACTACTGCGCGGATCGGAAACTGCCGCTCCGCGAGAAGCTGGAGCTCTTCAAGTCCGTGTGCCTCGCCGTCCACCACGCCCACAGCAAGTTCGTGGCCCACCGCGACCTCAAGCCCAGCAACATTCTGGTCGTGCAGAGCGAAGAGGAAGGCAGCCGCCCGATCCCGAAACTGCTGGACTTCGGCATCGCCAAGCTGCTGCGGGAGGAACCCGAACCGGAGGCCATGCCTCGCACCAAGCTCGGTCTGCGGCCCATGACGCCGGAGTATGCCAGCCCGGAGCAGGTCTCCGGCCAGGAGATCACTGCCGCGACCGATGTCTACTCGCTCGGCGTCGTGCTCTACGAGCTGGTCGCCGGCCGAAGACCCTACGAGGTGACCCAGTACGACGCCCAGCGGATCATCTGCGATGAGCCGCACCCTCGCCCCAGCCAGGTGTGCAGGAATCTCAGCAAAGAGATCGACGCCATCGTCATGATGGCCCTGGAGAAGGATCCGACGCGTCGTTACCCCAGCGCCGCAGCCCTGGCGGAGGATATCAGCCGCTTCCTCGATGGCCGGCCGATCATGGCCCGCAACCCGACGCTGGCCTATGTCTTCTCCCGGTTCCTCCGGCGGCAGGCGTATCGCGTCGCCACGGCCGTCCTGCTGGTGCTGGCGATCGCGGTCACGGCGGCCCTGGTTATTTCGCAGAACCGGCAGGCAGCCATGCGGGCCCGGGAGGATGCCCTGCTGAACAAAGCCAGCCGGCTTTATGCTTTCGCCGGCGGCCTGAACAGCGAAGGGCAGAATTATGCCGCGGAACTCGCGCTCCGCGCCGCCGTCGAGATCGAGCGGGAATATCCGGTCGTCAACCAGCCGGCCCATGCCACGAAGCTGTCGCTATTGGGCAAGGTGCTCATCGAACAAAACAAGCTGGACGACGCTGAAGCCGTGCTGACGGCCGCCTTGGACATCTGGGGGGAGCGGCTCGGCCCTGAGAACATCCGCATGGCCGAGACCCAAAGGCTGCTGGGCCGCTGCCTCCTGCGGCAAGGCCGGGCCTCCGAGGCCGAGGAGCTATTGGCGGCGAGTTACCCTATCCTGGACAGACAATACGGTTTGCCGGGAGTGGCGGTAAAGGAAACGCTGGCCGCCTTGATCGCCGTCTGCGAAGCCTTGCACAAGCGGG
>Ga0129299_1002605_pt1 | contig 11920 bp, 8 predicted proteins | sample ConPoolayeCmetaG_FD_94477 | JGI IMG/M metagenome (GOLD analysis project Ga0129299, IMG submission 94477) | Hot spring microbial mat communities from California, USA to study Microbial Dark Matter (Phase II) - Cone Pool mat layer C metaG ... | reverse complement strand
GTCCTACAATCACAAGGTCAACGCGCTTACAGAAAGCTGTTCACGGCGGAACACGCGGGCCGACCGGAGAAATGAAGTCGCGGACTCTATTGAAGAGAAGGTGCCGCCGTCACGTCACGACCCCGCGAGAAACCGGGCAGTGCCGCGACCGCAGTTGAAGAGGGCATCGACGATGGACAGCCCCGCACAGAACGGACCCCACAACTGTGGATAGGTGGGATGCGCGAAATCGGAATATCGCAGAACCAGGCCGGCCCGCGTGTAGTCCTCCTCGGACTGATACTTCGAGCCGCCGGTGCCGGAAAGGTATGTCGTCCCGCCGAGGGCCTTCAGGATCGCCACCAGCAGATCGGTGCTCTGGCCGGTGACGTTCAGGGAGGAGCCGACCACCAATCGGGTGGTGATTCCGCAGTATTCGGCCACGAACCGAATCAGCCGCATATTGAAACCGCTGAGGCCGTCGCCCGCCGCGGCCGCGTAGATGGCACTCAGCCCATCAAACACCTCACGGAAGAAAGGGGCCTTGGCGTAGTTGGCCTCCAGGGTCTTGAGGTGTTTCTTTCGCCAGTCGGTTTCGTCGTTGATCGCGGTTTCCGAGATGAGCTGGCCGGAGGAATGCCGCACGGGCACGGTCAGCCATTGCTCCCCCTGGGGCGTTTTGATGCGGCTGCGGTTGGTGTAGCTGTTCTTGGAGAAGGCCACGCTGTCCAGCAGCACGAACACGTCGCTGTGGGCCATTTTGTAGAAGTAGCCCAGCCAGGGGAGGAAGTTCGGCTGATGCACGGCAACGATCATGACCCGCCTCGTCAACCCGCGACGATCAGATCACCCAGCGAACCACTTCGAACGTCTCGGCCAGCGGCGCCCCGATCTGCACGCCCCGCGTGCGGGCCAGCCCCCAGATGAAGTCGGCAGAGGCATAGTTCCGGCCGGACTGCGATTGGTAGGCCCGCAGGGCCTTCTCCTTGAGGGCCACGTGTCGCTCCTCCAGCTTCACGAAGGCCTGGGTATGGAAGGTGATGTTGTTCCAGGGCAGCTCATAGCCCAGGATGCTGACCTGCTTGAAGGCCCGCAGGCACTCCATCGCGACGGTGTAGTGGTCCTGGTGCAGATCGTTGACCGAGGGCACCAGCACCAGTTCGGGCTTGATCTCCCCCCGCAGGCGGACCAGTTCCTCCAGGATCTCCTGCCGGACGTAGTTGAGCTTTCGAACGGAGAAGCCGTAAGTGAGGAGATTGGTGGGCGGGATGCCCAGAATGCCGGTCGCCTCAGCGACCTCCCGCTTGAGCGTGTCCTTGGGAAGTCCCGGCGGCAGTGACTCCTCGGCCGTGGAAAAGGCCACGTAATACAGCTCCTTGCCCTCCTCCAGCAGCTTCGCGATGGTGCCGCCGCACCCGAATTCCCCATCGTCCGTATGGGGCGCGAGAATAAGCACTCGATTGGCGCCGATGCTCATGGTTCACCTCGTTCCGGACCTCGCGGCGTCCGCGATCCGTCCCTCGATTCCGCCCAGATCACCCGCCCGGCCCTGCGCCGCGATTATGCCTCGCCGGCCCAGGTCCGGCAAATCAATCAACCCTGCCGCCGATGTCGCCCGCCTTGCGCAGGGCAGCCACCAGGCCGCGGGGGTCGCCGACCGCCGCCGTCAATCCCGCCGCCAGCGCTTCATAACTGAACCGGCGACGGTTGATCGACGCCCGCCGGCGGCGAGCTTCCGGCGTCGCCGGGCCGCGGCCGTCGGACCATTGTCGGCTCGTCTCGACCAGCAGTTCCTCCGCCGCCCGCTCGTCGCCCTCGGGAAAGTGCCGCCCGGTGTCGGGGTCGATCACGAGGTGTCGCATCGTGTCGCTGGTGCTCATCAGCATGTACAGGCCGGTTCCCATCGCCTCCTGAATCGTCACGGCGGGCTGGAGGTGCCAGAGCCCGAAATCAGCGGCATTGCACCATTTCGCCAGTGTCTCCCGCGCGGCAAAGGGCGAGAACCAGAATCGGTCCTTCAGGCCGGTGGCTTCAATCCAACGAAGCACCTGGTCGCTCCACGGATCCCCGTCGCGGCGGCCGATCAGCAAGGCCCGCAGACCGGCGACCTGCCGCATGGCCCCGGCGACGATCCGCACCCAGAGATCCAGCCGTTTCTCGGGCATGATCTTGCAGGCGTAAAGGACCAGCGGTTCTCGATCAGACAGGCTCATTTCCCTCCGACCGGCCTCGCGGGCCGCCGGGTCCGGAAAGAACACCCGCGTTTCGAAACCCAGCGGCAACAGCACACAGCGGCCGGCGATCTCCGCTCGCCAGCGGGGCCCGCCGATACGCCGCAGCAGATAATCGAACGTATCGGGAGTTTGCAGCAACACCGCGTCGCTGGCCTCCATCGCGGCGCGATAGAACCGCCGCTTCAGGAGGAAGAAGCCGGTGTCCAGCATCAGGTTCTTGGCGATCTGCCGCCAGCCGGGCCGGGTGTTTCTCCGCTGCGCGGAGTTTTCTCCGAACGCCGTCACCAATGCGCCCGGCAGGCGGGAGCGGTTCTCGAACAGCGACCGGGCGAACAGGGTGCCGGGGTAGACCGCCAGCGTCAGTTCCGGAGAGAAATCCAGAACATGCCGCAGCAGCGTGGGGCAATCGACCACGTCGCGCGGGAGTTGCCGGGATTCCAGCCGCAGCACCTCCCCGCCTTCCTCGCGACTCAAGCCCAACGCGAAGTTTCCGGGATGGTGCCGGCGGACCACGGTGGACAGGTGGGGCGATGCGAAGGCCCGCACCTGGTGGCCCTGGGCAACCAGGGCGCGAAACCAGCCGGTGGTCTGGTAGCCGAACCCGGTGATGAAGTAGGGATCGACGATGGCCACCCGCATCAGCAGGCCACTCCCAAACGCGACGTCCGGCCAGCCCGCGTCAGACGTTGAACCGGAAGGTGATCACATCGCCGTCCTGCACCACGTAATGCTTCGGCTCCAGACGCATCCTGCCCGCGGCCTTGGCGCCCTTGAGGTCTTTGCACGCTCTGAGGTCGTCCCAGGCGACGGTTTCCGCCCGGATGAAACCCCGCTGCATGTCCGTATGGATCTTACCGGCGGCCTCCGCCGCGGTCATGCCCTTCTTGATGGTCCACGCCCGCACTTCGTCCGTGCCGCCGGCCGTCAGGAAAGAGATCAGACCGAGCGATGAGTAGCAGGTGCGGATGAAGCGGATGCGGGCGGGTTCGGTGAGGCCGTAATCGGCCAGAAAAGCGGCTCGATCCTTCTCCTCAAGCTGGGAGATTTCCGCCTCCAATTCGGCCGCCAGGGCGATGGTCAGTTCGGCGTGGGCGGCTTGGAAGGGCGGCGGCGCGGCGGCGGCGGATTCGGCCACGTTCACCACGACCACGACGGGTTTCAGAGTCAGGAAGCCGAAGCTCGTCGCGATGTTCCGCTCTTCCTCGTTGTGAATCGCCGCCAGCACGGGCTTCTCGGACTCCAACGCCTCGCGGACCCGGCGCATCAAAGCCAGCTCGCGCAACTCGGCGTCACGGGTCTTCGTGGGCTTCAGGGTGGATTTTTCCAGCTTCTCGATGCGGGCGACAACCTGCTCCAGGTCGGCGAAGATCAACTCCATATGCAATTCTTCCAGGTCCGCCTGGGGATCGACTCGGTTTCGGTAGGGGACGACCGCGTCCGACTCGAAGGCCCGCACCACGATGACGATCCCGTAGCACCGGCGAACGGAATCCATGGCCTTGCGGAATTCCGACTGGCCCTGGGCGTCGGCGAGCGAGATGCCGGGCAGGTCGAGGAATTCCAGGTGGGCGGGCGTCCGCCGCTTGGGCTTGTAGACCTCGAAAAGGTAGTCCAGCCGCTCGTCGGGCACATCGACCGTGGCCAGCCGCTCGACCCGGCCGTGGGCAGGGTCCAGTGGTTGCCCGGTCAGCGCCGAGAAGAGCGTCGACTTGCCCGACTGCGGCGGACCGATGATCGCAAACCTCATGGCAGGCGGTCCTTTCGTGGGGCGATTCTACCGCGCCTGGGCAACCGGCGTCGACCGGCCCAAGGGTGCGGCCGACGACGGTGGCGGGTCGGGTCCGGCGGGCGACGGGCCGGCCAGACTGACCAGCAACACGCCGGCCACCGCCATGGTCACGGCCAGCAGCTTCCGCCGGTCGAAATGCTCCTTGAGGATCAGCGTGGCGGCGAGGATGGCGAAGATCGTCGAGGTCTGGTTCAACACCCCGGCGATCGAGGCGTCGGTGTACTTGAAGCCCGCCACCCAGAGCACGAGCGAGACGTAGGCCCCGAAGAACGACCCCGGCACGGCCACGCGCCAGATGCCGGACGGGCGGAAGGGGGAGAAGAACAGCCGTCGCTGACGGGAGGCCGCGGCGATCACGACGAGGCTGAAGGTGCCCGCCACCATGCGGAGCGTGACGGCCCACAAGAGCGGGACATGGGCGAGCACGGGCTTGGCCAGGACGATGCCGAAGCCCATGAGGAGCATGGAGAGGGCGCCCAGCAGGATGCCGGCGACCAGTTGGGCATGGGTGCGGTCCTTGGGCGGCCGCAGGCGGGAGGCGGAGAGCACGGCGCTGATGATCAGGGCGGCGCCGAGATACTGCCAGCCGCCCATGGATTCGCCCAGCATGACGGCGGCGAAGAAGATCACCGATGGGCTGTAGAGGCAATCGACGATGGCCACGATGCCGACGCCGATGAGATTCAGGCTGCGGAAGAAGACGGTGTCGGCCAGGGCGATGCCGATGAAGCCGCTGACCAGCAGGATGATGATGTCCTTTCGGGAGCAATCGGCCAATTCGCCCAGACCTCGGTCGTAGCCGGCCAGCCAAAGGGCCAGATGCGTGACGGCGAGCAGCGCGAGGCCGATGCTGTTCTTGAACAGGTTCAAGGCCAGCGGCACGATCCGCTCGCCGCTGAACTTGAAAAAGACCAGCGCGAACGCCCATACGAAGGCGGTGCCGATGGCGTAAAGCTGCCCCAGATGGTCGTGGCTCACGGGAGTCCTGTCGTTCGGGGGTAACGTCCGTGCGCCCGACGGCGGCGCGGCGGGTTCATAACGACCTGAAGGGGGATCGTAACACCCACCCGCCGTCAGCCGCAAACGGTCGGGAACGGGTGGTCGCCCTGTTCAACCCGCCGCGTCTCTCTTACGATGCGGCCCCGTGGTCGGGGTGCGGAACCGCCGGCCTGCGGCGATCGGCGATTGCGGTGCGGCATGGCTCCACGGATGAAAGCGACGGCGCGGCGGCGGCAACTGCTGGAGGCCTCCATCCGCTGCTTCGCCGAGTACGGCTACCAGGGCACGACGACCGCCCGCCTGGCCAAGGCCGCCGGCGTATCCGAGCCGGTGCTGTATCAGCACTTCGCCAGCAAACGGGAGCTGTTCGTGGCCCTGCTGGAGCAGGTCGGGCGCGAGGTGCTGCGGGACTGGCGGAAGGCCATTGCCCCGCTGCGGTCCCCGCTGGATCAGCTCCGCGTGCTGCTGCGGCTCAACCCGGCCATCACCGACCCGCGGACTGGACAGCTCTACCGCGTGATCTTCGCCGCCCAGGCGGAGCTGAACGACCCCGATATTCAGGCCGCGCTCCGCGCACACTACCAACGCTATGCGGAGTTCCTCACCGATCTCATCCGCGAGGCGCAGAAGAACAACCTGGTCCGACGCGATGTTTCCGCGGTGGGTCTGGCCTGGCAGTTGATCCACGCGGCCATCGGCTTCGCCCTGATCAACCCCCTCGACATCCCCAGCCACGTCTCGCCGACCATCGTGGAACAGACCATCGCCCTGCTGATGGAGCTGCTGTCGGGGGAGCGGAGGTAGCCTCGGCGCGGGCCAGACCGGCGGTCCGCCGTGGTCCTGCTCCCCGCCTCCGGACGCCTCGCGGACTGCCGGCGGGAAGCCCGCCGGAGAGACGAGGGCGGCGGCTATTCCTGGTCTTCGGAACCGCCCTTGTCGTCGCCTTCTTCATCCCCTTCTTTGACGGCAGGCTTGGGCCGCGGCTTCTTGTAGTTCTGCACGGCCTTGGTCCGCCACTGGTCCCCGTCGAAGGTCGAGTACTCCGCGGAGGACTGGTAAAAGTCCAGCTTGCCGACCACCGGAGAGAGCTTGCTCAGCAGCGGCGGCAGCGAACTGAACAGACTCCGCGCCTCGGGCGGCATGTCCTGCGCGAACAGGCCGACCATGCCCAAAGCCATCGACAGCCCGCCGATCATCGACTGTAGCTCCGCCGCCTTGTTGGTCTCATCGGTGAAACTGATGGAGGTGACGGCCCCCTTCGGAGCAAGGGCCTCCTGCTGCCACCGCTTGCTCTTGGTGATGTTGGGGTGCTTGCCCTCCCCGGTCTTCAGAACCTTCTCGACGCCGCCGGCGGAGGAACCGACCAGCATCAGACCCTGGGCGAAACCGACCACGGGAGGCTTCAGCCCGCCCATCATCATCATCATCGGGTGGGTAATCTGCTGGAAGCCTTCCTGCCCGCCGATGGTCACTTCGGTGATCATCAGGGCGTTCTGCTCGCCCAGCAGGGTATTGACGCGTTTCATCATCTTGTCGAGCTGCTCGCGGGCCTTCTGCTCGTCGGACACCTGCATCATGAAGACCCAGTCGTCGCCCATGCTGGCGGAGAAGCTCGGCCCGGAGAAGAAACGGAGGATATCCTGGTCGATGTTCAGCTCCCAATCCTCCTTTTGCATCCGCTCGAATTCCTCCACCATGCCCTTGCCGCCCGGGACGTTGTCCGCAACGAAGCCCAGGAGGTAACGGTAGAGGGCGGACAGGCCGATGCCGGAGGAGCAGGAAAAGCCGGTCGCCTCGCGAGGTATGTACTGTTCGAACTTCTCCAGCGGCCGGCCGCTGGTCAGAACCTTGAAGAGCGGTTTGCTCCTGGCTTCAGGCTTGACTGCGGTGAGGGTGTCCGTGAACACGCGGTAGCCGTCGGTCCATTCGACGGAGGCGATGTGGTCCACGATCTGCAAATCATCCAGCAAGGCGGAAACCAGTCGGACCCAGGCCAGAGGGTTGTCTTGCTCCGACCCGCCGGCCGGCTGCGTCGTGGCGCTGAGACCCGAGGCGGCCTTCAGCATCAGGTCGAGCTTGGCCAGCAGGTCGCCGACGTCGAAGAACATCAGCGAATCCTCGGCCGCCGGCAGTTGGGCGAAGGCCTTCTTGAATCGCTCGCTGGAGGCCAGGCCGGGCTTTTTCGAGGTTCCCTTCAGCAGGCCGAGGGAGTCCTGCAAGATGCTCTGATTGAACAGGGCGAGGATGATCAGCTCGTCGTGCTGGCCGACCCAGAACAGGTTGGGCATGACCGACGGCCCGAACTGCGTGAACTCCACGCCCTCGATCTTGACTTCCTGTATGACCACCGAGCCTTCCTCGACCCTGGTCTCGACCAGCTTGCGGATCTCCTCCAGGATGGCGCGGATCTGCTGGCAGTTGGCGGCCGCCTGCTTCTTGTCCTTCATCCGGCCGATCAGCAGCCCCTCATAGGGCGAACCCCCGGTGATGGCCGAGGAAAACCGCCCCGCGTAAATCATCTCCCGGTGGAAGAGCTGTCCCCATTCGACCTTTTCAAGCAGTTCGCTGAAACGCTCCCGCGTTTCCTCGACCTCCTCGATCTCGTCCTCGGGAAGGTTGTCGGTGATCAGGTCCCAGACGTCGGTCAGGATGCCGCTGTCGAGGAAAGCCTGGGTCACGCCCGACCAATACTCGTCGAGGAAGGCCTGCTCGGGGTTGGCCTTGGCGGCGACGGCGATGAAGCTGCCGGGCGGCAGGGCCTTCGTCAGCGGAAACTGGGAAAAGTCGGTCTGGGCCGCGGCGGGCGCGGCCAGCACGCCCGCGGTCCACACGCAAACAAGCCACGTCACAGTCTTTTGGCGTTTCATGTTCGGATCTCCCACTTGACCAAAGGCCCCGTTCCTGTGTCGCCGGCCATCCCGGCCGGACGACAGCGGATGCACCGAGATGAGGCGGTCCCACGGACCCAGGCCTCGCCGGATCGCACCAAACCTGTTGACCAAACGTCTTCCCCTCCGGCGGCTCACGCGGACAACGGGCCGTGGTTTATAGACGACGGCCGACCGCTTGGCAATAAGGCCGTTGCCGAAGCGTTGGGCCAAGCGGAACGTGCGTTTCTTCTTTGACGGCAAGGTCGGGAGCGAGCCACAGAGCCAAACGGGAGTCAAGACTATGCGGACCTATCTTCTTTGGTTCATGGGCGGATGGATGGTGACAGCGGTGGCGGGCGTTGCCCAGGGGGCGATGTTGGCCGAGGAAGGCCCTCCGGGGCCGCGGCCCGCCGACCGCGTCTTTGACCGCTGCGATCGCAACGGCGACGGGGTGATCGACCGGCAGGAATTCGCGGCGGCCCTCCGGTTTCTCGTTCGGCAGCGTGTCGACGGCCTTTGGCGTGGCCGGCAAGGCTGGCGATTCGACGGCCCTCGACAGATGCCGCCGCCGGGACTCGAACGCTTCCAACGCGGAGACCCGCGGGGCTGCCCGCCAGGGCCAGGCCCGAAGGTCATGGACCGGGGACGGGGCGGGCCAGGCCCGTGGACGGGTCCGGCCTTACGCGACCGCGGGGGACGAATGGGCGGGGCTTTTGACAGACCCGGGCCGCGGATGCCGGGAGAATTTCGCGGGGCGGGCCGGCGGATGCCCGGCGGGTTCGGCCGCGAGATGGATCGGCCGTTCGGCTTCGAGCGGCGGGAGCAGATGGACCGTCGTGGACCGATGATGCCGCCACGACGCGACCAGCCCCGCGCTGGTGATCGGCCGGAGCAGCCGCCGTTTGCCGAGCGGGGACCGATTCCCGAAAGCGAGGGCGAGGAGTTCGACTTCGCGCCTCCGGCGCCGCCGGTGCGACCGGGCGAGATCGAGCGACCCCGCGAGCGGATCATCGCCCAGGCCCGAGAGATCATGCAGCGGTTTGATGAAGATGGCGACGGGCGGATCGCCTACGAGGAGTATGGCGGCGACCGGAAGCGGTTCCAGGCCTTCGACCGCGACGGCGACGGCCAGGTCACTCTTCGTGAACTGGTCCGCGGTCTCCAGCGGGAGGCGGCGCCGCGGCAGGGGATGCCGCCCGCCGAAGCGGGGCCGCGCGGCGGGCGCGGTCCGACGCCCGACGACGACGCGGATCGCCACGCGCCGGAGCGTCGCCCTCAACGGCCGGGCCGCGGCCCAGGCGGTCGGGGCGAGATCTGAGCGATTCCCCCAGAGTGGGGGTGATCAACCGACCGGGCGGCGCGAGTGCTCCGGCGTTCGCGCCGCCTTGGCACATCCTGACGGCCGCCAGCGGCTTCGCTCACTCGTTTTGGCTAGGCGGTAGCTCGACTCAAGGACGCGACCGAACATGGCGGCGGGGGAGCGGATTTCTCCCCAGACGGGTCGTCTGGGCGTCCTCCCCGACCGCCCCTACATCGCCTGTCCTTACCGGGTCGATGCCGATGCCTTTGGCGGTGGCATCCGGGCGTTGGCGACCGCTCCCGAAGTTTGCCGCCCGGCGTGTTGTGGGCGACGGGATGCGGCTCGTCCGGGAAAGAACGCTTCCAAGGCATCGCCGTCGTCCGAAAACACGGTCGGAAGATGGTATTTCCGTGCCATTTTCACCGGAGTGCGCACTTTGTGCGGAACCTTAAATCATGTCCTCCGTGGAATCGGCCGAACGATGCCCCGGCCGCGGCGAGTGCCCGACTTGGACGAGTGGGAACCGAATGGCTGCGGCTTCGAAGGCCCCTCGCCCGCCGGGACAAGACAATCACCGGCGTTGTGGTCTCGCGGTGCCGCCGCGGGCGACACGGGCGGGTTTTGTCTGGAGGACTGTAACGTGAAAACGAATTGGACGATCGGTCGCAAGCTGATGGCGGCGTTCATGCTGGTGAGCGGCATCACGGCCATCCTTGGCGGAGTGGGCTATTACGCGGTGGATCATGGCGCCAAGGCCATCGACGAGCTGGGCATCGTGCGTCTGCCCAGCGTGGACTCGCTGTTGATCATCAGCGAGGCCCAGACCGCGGTGGACAGCGCGGAGAACGCCCTGCTGAGCCGGGACATCGACCTCAAGGCCCGCCAGGAGAAGTACGCGGCGTTCGCGGCCGCCTGGAAGCGGGTCGAAGAGGCCTGGAAGATCTACGAACCGTTGCCGCAGACGCCCGAGGAGGCGGCCACCTGGAAGGAGTTCGTGCCGGCGTGGGAGGCGTGGAAGAAGGACCACCAGGCCTATGTCGCCCTGTCCAAGGAGTATGACGCGACGGTGGAGAGCCAGCACCGCGCCGACGAACTCTACGGGAAAATGGCCAAGCAGGCCCTGGAGAAGAACATGGCGGCCTTCCTGAAGGCCGAAGCGATGCTGAACAAGGTCATCGCCCTGTATGACCAGAAGACCCAGACCCAGGACTCCTTCGAGAAGAGTGACATACAGGCCATCTACGCGCTGATGGTGATCAGCGAAGCCCAGACCTGCGTGGACGGGGCGGAGAACGCGCTGCTGGACCGCAGCGGCGACCTGACCAGCCGAAAGTCGTCCTACGATCGGATCGCTGAATGCTGGCAGCGGATCGACAACGCCTGGAAGGTCTATGAGGGGCTGGAACGGACGGCGGAAGAGGAGGCGGCCTGGCGAGAGTTCGTGCCTGCCTGGAACGAGTGGAAGGCCAACCACCAGGACTTTGTCAGCCTCTGCAAAGGCTACGACGCGACCGTGGAGGACTACCACAAGGGTAACGCGCTGTATGCCCGGATGACTGAGCAGGCCCTGGTCACGAATGCCAAGAGCTTCGCCCCGGCGGAGGCCTTGTTGAATCAGCTCGTGCAGATCAACCGCGACGTGGCCACGGCGACGGCGAGCGAAAGCCAGACCCTGGCCGCCATGTTCAAGACCATCACCCTGGTGTCCGCCTTGATCTGCGTGGCTTCCTCGATGGGCCTGGGCATCCTGATCACCCGCGGCATCAACCGCAACCTGACCCGCCTCGCCGCGCATCTGGGCGAAGGCGCGGACCAGGTGAACGACGCGGCGGCGCAGGTGTCGGCGGCCTCGCAGCAGTTGGCCGAAGGGGCCAGCGAACAGGCCTCGTCGCTGGAGGAAACCTCCAGCGCCCTCGAACAGATGGCCGCCATGACCCGCACCAATGCCGAGAACTCCCGCCAGGCTAACGAGCTGGCCAGCCAGGCCCGCGAAGCCGCCAACGAGGGCGACCGCAGCATGGCCCAGCTCAACGAGGCCATGGCCGGCATCAACGAGTCCAGCGAGAAGATCAGCAAGATCATCAAGGTCATCGAGGAGATCGCCTTCCAGACCAACCTCCTGGCCCTGAACGCGGCGGTGGAGGCGGCCCGCGCCGGCGAGCACGGCAAGGGCTTCGCCGTCGTCGCCGACGAGGTCCGCAACCTGGCCCAGCGGTGCGCCCAGGCCGCCCGCGAAACGACCAGCATGATCGAGGATTCCGTGCATCGGGCCCAGCAGGGCACCGGCGTGGCCTCCACCGTCGGCAAGTCCCTGACCGCCATCGTGGGGCAGATCTCCAAGGTGTCCGACCTGATCAACAGCATCTCGCGGGCCAGCCAGGAGCAGGCCCAGGGCGTGGACCAGGTCAACACCGCCGTCTCCCAGATGGACAAGGTCACCCAGCAGAACGCCGCCGGCGCCGAAGAGTCCGCCAGCGCCGCCGAACAACTCTCCGCCCAGGCCCAGACCCTCAAGGGCATGGTCGGCGAACTGGTGGCCATGGTCAGCGGCACGGCCGGCGTGGAGGGCACGCGGTCGTCGCCGCCCCAGACCGTCACCAGGAACCGCCCGCCGGCCAAGAAGCCGAAGCCGTCCAGTCCCGGCGGGAAGCTCAACCACCCGTCGACGCCGAAGCCCGAGCCGGTGGCCGCCGGCAAGGCCGCTTCGTCGGAGGAGTTCATGAAACTCGAAGAGAAGACGGACCTGAGC
>Ga0129299_1002596_pt1 | contig 11945 bp, 12 predicted proteins | sample ConPoolayeCmetaG_FD_94477 | JGI IMG/M metagenome (GOLD analysis project Ga0129299, IMG submission 94477) | Hot spring microbial mat communities from California, USA to study Microbial Dark Matter (Phase II) - Cone Pool mat layer C metaG ... | reverse complement strand
CGATTCTGACTTTCGCCATGACGGGAATGCTCACGGCTGCCTTTATGTTTTCAATCATCTCGGGATCGCTCATGCGGGCTACGCCGCCATGCAGCCGTATATCCGCCGGTACTCTTTCTAGAGCCATGACCGCCACCGCACCCGCGTCTTCCGCAATCTTAGCGTGTTCAACGCTGACGACATCCATAATGACGCCGTTACATAGCATGTTAGCCAAGCCGGTTTTGAGATCCATAGCTTGTTCCCCTCTACGCTGGGCTGTTTCCGGTCTGTGTTTCCTTCAATTTACGTGAAAGAGCTCCTGCACTTAAAAGAGTGACCCCAACGGGATTCGAACCCATGTTTCCGGCGTGAGAGGCCAGCGTCCTAGGCCACTAGACGATGGGGCCCTAACGAAAAATATATGCAACGTAGCAACCTAAGATATCAAAAAGCAAAGACAAAAGCTATTATAGAGGGGGCGATTATCCTAAACGCTTGAGAATCAGATACCCCGCTGGTTGCCCTGCTGCGGTGACCGTGCTCTAGTCCGGTTTCCAGCTGAATACAGCGTTCCTTTTCCATGCTGGGGCGCTGCAAGCCGCGGAGTGAGGGGACGCCGCGGGGCAGTAAGCTTAGCGTACTTGTAACCCGGCCGGTATATTAGTAGAACATTAAGATGATGGCCTCTCTTAATCGCCCGTGGTGTAATGGTAGCACGCCAGGTTCTGACCCTGGAAATCGAGGTTCGAGTCCTTGCGGGCGAGCCAATATCAATAACGTCTCGGCCTGTTTGTTTCAATAAAATTGGGATGGTTAAAAGTTTGTTTAAGCTTATGGCTTGTTCCGTCACCTTAGCCGTGGGGGGGGCGTGCTCGCTTAGTTTTGTTTCAGATGGTCAGCCCAGTCAATTGGATATAGAAGTTAAACACGCTCCGCGGGTTTTCATCGATCCGGAGATCGAGAGGCAATCCAGCGCCCTGCACAGTTTTTTGCTGGGTCAGTTGGCATATCTAAAGGAAGATTATTCTGAGGCGATTAAAGGGCTCGGCGAGGCCAGCAGACTTGCCGGCAAACCGGAGCCGGTGCTGGACAGCCGTTTAGCTGAGTTGTATGTGCGCTCTGGTAATTTGAATGAAGCTTTGGCTGCCTGTGATCGAGTCTTGCAGCAGGAATTTAACAATAGGAATGTCTTGCTGCTTAAGGCCGGAATTTTGGAGGCTCTAGGGCGGACGGCCGAAGCCGAACCGCTTTATCAGCAGGTGATTAGTGACTCCCCCGCTCAATTCGAAGCCTGGGTGTTGTTGGCAAGCTTATATGAAAAACAAGGCGAACTTGAAAAGAGCGTTCGCCTTCTGGAGGAGTTTGTCAAAGAGAAGCCTGATGAAACTTTGGGTCATTATTACTTGGGTCGCGCTTATGAATTGCAGAATAACTTGGACCAGGCGGAGAAGCAGTTCCGCGTGGCTTTGCGGAAAGAGCGTGGTTCTTCCGATATCGCGGCGTCGTTAATCAGGGTTTTGGCCAAGCGGAACGATTTCCAGGCCGTTAAAGACTTATGTGAGGAGCTGCTCGAACACGACCAGAACAACTTACTGGCGCGGCGCATCCTTGGCCAGGTTTTAATAGGTGAAAAGCGGCTGGATGAAGCCCTGGAGCACCTGCGGGTGCTTGAGACTTCGGAAAGCGATCCCACTAGTACGCGTTTTAAGATCGCGTTGATTGAGATTGAGAAACAAAACACCTTCGAGGCCATACGGGAGCTGAATTTGGTTTTGGCGCGGGAGCCCGCTCATCAGGAAGCACGCTACAATTTGGCGGCTCTTTTAGCTGGCACGGGGCGGGCGCGTGAGGCGGTGGATGAATTAATGAAGATTACACCGGAGCAAAGTTTGTATGTGAAATCAAGGACTTTTGCTGCTTTTTTGTTGCGTCAGATGGATGATTTAAAAAGTGCTGAAAAAGCGGCGCGCGAGGCAGTAGCTGGGGCCGGTTCGGACAAGCAGAGCCTGTCGTATTTAATCTTGATCCTGCGGGATGCCAAGAAATACAGGGAGGCTGAAGGTTTGCTCAAGGAAGCCTTGGAAGAAGATCCACAAAACGTGCGTTTGCTCTTTAGTTATGGCGTAGTGCTTCAGGATCTGAAGCGCATTTCGGAATCTTTGCAGGTGATGGAAAAGGTAGTGGAACTCGACCCGCAGCATAGCGATGCCATGAACTATATTGCTTATACTTTAGCGGAAGAAGGCCGTGATCTAGAACGCGCCTTAGACTTGGTCAAACGGGCCTTGGGTATCAGGCCCAATGACGGTTTCTACTTGGATACCGAGGGATGGATTTATTTTAAGCTGGGGCGCTATAAGGAGGCCGAAGAAACTTTGGCGCGGGCTGTAGGTATTACAGGTGAGGATCCAGAGATTCTTGAGCACTATGGCGATGCCTTGGTGGCAACAAATAATCCGCAAAAGGCTTATGAAGTATATAGAGCGGCGCTGGAAAAATTTAGGGATGCTAAACGATTAGACGATAAATCAGCCTCGCAGAGGATTGAAAGAAAACTGCAAAGCTTGTCTTCCAAGGCTGATTAATTTTGGGCCCAGCCGTTCACGGTAGGATTTAGAGTACATGGTGTATAGCCGGTTTCTCAGCTTTTTGTCGCTGTGCTTGACGGTGCTCTTTAGCTTGAGCGCTTGTGCAGCGCGGTCCTTTGTGCCCCGGCCGGTCGTCAGCGGTATAGAATTGCCCAGCGGCGAGGCAGCGGCTTTATTCCGCCAGCTCAGGCTCAAAGATTGGGAAATTTTCAACCTGAGGAGTTTATGGCGGGTGATCTTAACCCATGCAGGTGAAAGGACCGCTCTGCGCTATGCCATGGTGTATCAAAGACCGGATTGTTTGCGCTTGGAAGTGCTGCCGCCGGGGATCGCCCAGTCCTTGAAGCTGGTGGTCGCCAAAGGCGGGAAAGCGATCTTGCTCGATATCCCGGAAAAAACGGCTTATCGGGGTTACAGCGTCGAAGAGCTCTTAAAGAAGGTGTTTAAAGTGCCGTTGGCGGAAGCCGGTTTGGCGTCTCTTTTGCTGGCGCGTATTCCCCAGCATCCGCTTGGGCCTTCGGATAATAATAATTGGCGGGCGTTTTATGATGAAACTGCGGAAAGCTACACGGTCTTTAATCAGGGCCGTGGGGAATATTATTGGCTGGATAAGACCGATCTGCTCTTAAGGCGCGTTGAAATGCGTAATATGTTTAACGATGAGCTGGTCCTGCGGGTGGGGTATGATGATTTTTTCCTTTCTGCTGATGTGGCCTTGCCGGAAAAGGTGTTTGTCCAGCTTCCGCAGGAAAAACTGGCGGTTGAACTGGGGTTGGTTTCGATTAATCTCAATCAGAAGATTGCCGATGAAATGTTCGAGATTGAAATCCCACCGCATTACCGGATTAAGAGCAAATAAACCGCTTAAGCCGGTCGAGCTGTTATGGCCGGCCGTTGGCGTTTTCTTCGGCTTGGGAGGTGATTTCCAAAAATATTTCCTCTAATTTGCCGTTTTGGTCTCCGGTTTGCTGGCGAATCTCAGCTAATGTGCCGATTGCCACTAGTGATCCTTTATGAATAACTCCCAAGCGATCTGACACCTCTTCGGCGACGTTCAGCGAATGTGTTGAAAGCAGGATCGCCATTCCGTCGTGGGCGTATTTTTTCAAGGAAGCTTTGAGCAGCCTGGCGCCGCAAGGATCGAGCCCCACCATCGGTTCATCCACAATAAGCACCTGCGGCTTGTGTAAGAGAGCAGCGCAAGTAGCCAACCGCTGCTTCATGCCGTAGGAGTAGCTCTCAATTAATTCATCCTGCCATTTAAGCAAGCCGTATTCGCTTAGAAGACGATCTATGCGTTCATCGGCTTGCAGGGGATCGATTTCATACAGGTCGGCAATGAAGTAAAGGAATTCCCGCCCCGTCAGTTTGCCGTAAATGTAGGGGCGATCAGGGATATAGCCGGTAACCGCTTTGACGGCCAGAGGGTTTTCCCGCATGTCAAAGCCACAGATGCTGATACGGCCGGAGGTCGGCAGCAGTATGCCAGCCAGCATTTTGAGGGTAGTGGTCTTGCCAGCGCCGTTTATGCCCAAAAAGCCGAAAATTTCCCCCGGTTCTATTTTTAGAGAGAGCTGATTAACGGCGCAGAAATCGCCATAACGCTTAGTGAGATTCTCGATCTCAATCATAGTCTGATCCCGTCCTGTCGGCTATGTGGGGGTTAAAGCAAACTTATGAGCTGACTGATTTGGCGGCTGTGCTTGGGGACGGCCAAGCAGCCGCTCAATCAAGGTCGGAAACTCAATTAATGTGAGGAACCTTAGCACGATTCTTACGCAGGATGCTTTCTATGGTGAGGGAAGCCAAGCGATAGCCCTCCTGCTCAGTCTTGCCGGCCTCCAACGCAATTTGAGTTATGGCTTCAACCAGATCACCAATAGTTGTTTTGATGGTTTCGTAACCATGCGAATAGGAGTCTTTTTCCATATAAACGTCCTTGACTATAACCTAGTTTTAACCCCTGATCCCATCTGCCTGATTTCAGGCACCGCGACCATGAAATACGATGAAACCACGCCCTTGTTTAGTTTCACCCTTTCTTTGGAAATTATATCAATTTTCCCGCCGGTTGTCGTTAAGGTTTTCGCTTAAGTAACCGCTCACTTGATGTAACCATTTGGCAGCAAGCGCAATATTGTAGAATCTAAGTTGGTCACCATGCTTTGCCTTTTCAGTAAGTTATACCCTGTGAGGGCTTGTCGGCTTTACAAGCTCTAATAAGCAAATGGGGATATGCTTGGAAATAAAGAGTTTTTCGAACTCTGAGCTTACGTTTCCGGCTTGAAAGAGGCTTTCTTTTAAGTCGTAGGTTAATTTTTTGACCTGCCATAGATTCGAGGCTTGGGCCGACTCCAGTATCTGCTGGAAATAATCACGATGGTCAGTTTTGTATGAGACAAACCCGCCTGGCTTCAGTAGGCCGTGAATCTCGGCCAGGAAAGTCGGCGTAAGCAGACGGTGTTTAAGCCACCGCCGTTTGCTCCAGGGGTCGGGGAAATTGATATAAACCCCGCTTATAGTCTGTGGGCTGAAGAATCTGCCAATCAGCTGGGCTTTCCCATGTATTACGATGAAGTTGTTCAAGTGTTGCGCCTTGGCTTTCTTGCCGCTTAGGAATGTGCGTTTAAATCTCAGTTCAAAGCCTACAAAAAGGGCTTGCGGGGACCTTCGGGCCTGTTCAACTAGGTGGCCTCCGGAGCCGGAGCCGAGTTCGACAAAGATCTCTTGGAATTGCTCTTTTTTTATTTGCAAGAACTCGAGTCCCTCGGCACTTGGTTCCTCGCCGTGTACCGCCAGAATATAGTCCGGGAGCGTGGTTATTAACTCAATGTACTGATTTTTCCAGCGTTTGGCTTTCATCTAGGCTCGGTAAATCTTATGCTGCGTTTAAGCCTTACCCTTTCATAACCAACTTTAGAAAAGCTATTTATAGGGGGGGAACAAAGTCAATGAAAGGGCCCAAAAGAGGGAAGGCAATAGTCTTATCAGTTGTCATTTTTATTAATAGTTGCGCCTACCTGACTGAAGATCCAGTTGCCAGCCGGGCGGTGGCCGGCGGTCTTATCGGTGGCGGGGTTGGGGCAGGGACCGGCGCTTTAATTGGGAATGCCATGGCCGATGGAGATGTAGGAATGAGTGCGCTTGTTGGGGGTGCCATTGGCGCGCCTGTGGGAGCGGCTCTTTTGGTCGGTTACTATAACTACCAGCGTTCTCATATTCTTCGCCGGAATGAAGAACAGATTAAATCGAATCAAGAGATAATCCGCGAAACTCAAGTGCAGCTTGATGAGGTGCGAAATTCCGTGCTGAGCGATTCAGCTGCCATTAAGCCCGATGCCAGCCGGGCCGACTGGATTTATGATGGTCCCACGTTAGGACAGTATTATCGCTGAGCCGTAAGGGGATTGAGAAATTATAGCAAAGCTTTTTGCAAGGCCGGCACCTTATCTAGTCTTTCCCATGAAAATCCACCTTGTGGCGTCGGCTCTTTGCCGAAGTGGCCGTTGCTTGCGGTAGAACGGTAGATCGGCCGTAAAAGGTTAAGCGATTTGATTATTCCGCATGGGGTTAGATCGAACAACTCCTGGACAGCAGCGCTGATTTTTTCATTGCTCACCTTCCCTGTGCCGAAGGTGTCGATGTAGACCGACACCGGCTGTGCGATTCCGATGGCGTACGCCACCTGTACTTCACATTTTGCCGCTATTCCCGCGGCCACCACGTTTTTGGCTATATGACGGGCGGCATAGGAAGCGGAGCGATCCACCTTTGAGGGGTCCTTTCCTGAAAAGGCGCCGCCGCCATGGCGGCTATAGCCGCCGTAAGTGTCGACAATAATTTTTCTGCCGGTTAAACCGCAATCGCCGACCGGCCCGCCAATAACAAACCGTCCGGTGGGATTAATGAAATAGCGCGTGTTGGGGGTAATGAAGCGATCTGGGATGACCCGCTGAATTACGCGTTGCTTGATAAATTCCTTAAGCTCATCCAAGTTCTTGTCTTCCGCGTGTTGTGTGGAGAGGACTACGGTCGGTACGGAATATGGTTTTCCATCCCGATATTCAACTGAAACCTGACACTTGGCGTCCGGTTTTAAGAAATCGACCCTCTCCACTTTACGAACATAGGCCAACTCGCGCATCAAGGCATGGGCCAGCGAAATCGGCAGGGGCATGAGCTCCGGAGTTTCATTGCAGGCAAAACCAAACATAAAACCCTGATCTCCTGCCCCCTGCTCTTTTTGACGGTCTTTATCCTCATCCACCCCCATGCTGATGTCGCTGGATTGTTCGCTTAAAAAAATCATAAGCTTGCAGGAACGGGGGTCAAACCCTATGGAGGCGTCGTTGTATCCGATTTCATCGATGACTTGTCTTACGATCTGATCATAATTAATGCCGGCACGTGAGGTAATTTCTCCGGCTAGAACAACAACGTCATTTTTAACCAGGGTCTCGCAAGCCACCCGGCTCTTAGAATCTTTAGCCAGACAGGCGTCAAGCACTGCATCGCTTATTTGATCGGCAATCTTGTCAGGATGGCCTTCTGAAACAGACTCCGAAGTGAATATGAAATTACCGTTGTGCACTCAACTAATCTGCTAAGAGCTTTGCTTAAATTCTGACCTTTATAGCTAAGCATTGCCATGCCCGTCAAGAGGGATAATCTCTTTACAATCAAGAAAATCAAGTGCGAACGGCAAGCTTAGGCGGCTTTCTCATGTTGCGCGGCTGCTAGCCTTTTTTGATATCGCGGTGCTTTACTGACACTGTATAATCTTTGGCTTTGCTGAAACGGGTCATTTCAGAGGCCAGCTTTTCTGAGATAACCACTGATCTATGGCGCCCGCCGGTACAACCTACGCCGACATTGAGATACAGCTTTCCACTATATACATAGTGCGGCAGCAAGAATTTAAGCAAGTCTACATAGCGCCGCACAAATTCGTCGGCTTGAGTCCCGCTTAAAACATAGTCAACAACCTCTTGCTCCAAGCCGCTCTTATCGCGCAGGTTGTCATCGAAATACGGATTGGGCAGGAAACGGACATCAATCAGTAGATCACAGTCAATCGGTACGCCATGTTTAAAGCCAAAGGAAAGAAAATTCACCCGCACTGCTTGGTTAGCTTGCGCCACACTGCTCTCGATAAAGGCTCTGATTTCACGGCCTAGGTCATGAATCGTCAACTCCGAGGTGTCAATAACCAGGTTGGCCGTTTCACGGATAGCCAGCAGCTGTTTTTTTTCGCGTAGAATTGCGTCCTCCAGGGTCTTGTCAATGGCAGCGTTGAAACCGGGGTGCGGCCGCCTGGTTTGACCGTAGCGCTTGACAATTACTTCAGCCTTACAGTCCAGAAAGATCACCTGCAGGGTTTTTAGTCCCTGCAGTTCGTTCTTCAGCATGGCGATGAGTTGTTCCTGTTTGTTCTTTGAATCAATGTCTAAATTAAGGGCTGTGCGTGTAAAACGGGTCGGGTTTTGGCGCGAGAACTTCAAGAATTCTGGAAAGAGCGGCACCGGCAAATTCTCAATGGTGAAAAAGCCCAGGTCCGAAAGGGTGTCAATGGCAGTAGATTTGCCGGCGCCCGATATGCCAGCCACCAGGACCAGCGCCTGCAGGTGGTCAAATGGTAAAGCTTCCGGCGGTTTCAATGGCGCTGCGTTAGTTTCTCTTTGTGTTTTCTTAGCTGTTGCGCCAATGAGTCGGTCAGCAGGTCAAGGGCGGTATACAAGTCATCGCTTTCTTCTCGGCCGACAATGTTTGTGCCGTTGGCCAGAAAGGAAACCTCGGCGATCTGCCTGTTTTTTTCAACACGCAGCACCACATGGGCTTCGGTGTCGTGCTGCACAAATTTATGCAAGCATTTTTTGATTTTTTGGCAGGCATAGTCTCGCAGGGCTTCAGTGGCCTCCGTGTTTCTAAACGTTATCTTAATCTTGATTAGTTTAGATTTTCTAGGCATGTGCTCCCGGCGCTCTAAGGAAACAAGCGTACAATCACTGAAATTTTAGCTTAGAAGCGCTCATTTTAGAAGAGCTTTTTACGGCGGGAAGATGACTCAATTCCTAGGCTTTCGCGGTACTTGGCCACTGTACGGCGGGCGATGTTGATGTTCTCTTTTTTGAGCAAATCGACAATTCCTTGGTCGCTGATTGGGTTCTCAGGGGATTCAGCGGCAATAATATTTTTTATTTTTTCTTTGATAGAGCAAGCGGAAACATCGCCTTCTGCGGTCTTGATGCCAGTGGAGAAAAAGAACTTAAGTTCAAACACGCCTTGAGGAGTGTGCACATACTTGTTGGTGGTAACCCGGCTGACTGTGGATTCGTGCATCTGAATGTCATCAGCCACATCTTTGAGAACCAACGGCTTGAGTTTGGAAATCCCATGGTCCAGGAAATCACGTTGGAATTTCACGATGCTCTCGGTGACCCGGTAAATTGTCTGTTGACGCTGCATAATGCTGCGGATCAACCAGGAAGCGGCCTTTAGACGTTCATTAAGATAGGCCCGGTTGGGAAGATTGTTAGCTTCGTCACTGTGCAACAATGTTAAGTAATAAGGGCTGACTCTAAGCTTCGGCAGACCGTCTTCATTCAAGGAAATTACATATTCGCCGCCGACCTTATACACGTAAATGTCTGGAACTATATAACGTGTCGCTTCATCGGCGAATGAACGTCCCGGCCGCGGCTCGAGCTTTTTAATGGCGCTCACCGCCTTATACACTTCTTCAATGGCGACCTGTTCGGCTTTGGCGATCAAATCGTAACGGCGGCGTTCAAGCTTATCAAGATGTTTTTGCACAATGCGCGCTTCCAGGCTGGCGCCGCGGCCCTGATTGTCGAGTTGGATAATTAAACACTCGCGCAAATCTCTGGCGCCCACTCCCGGCGGGTCGAGTGATTGGATAAACTCGATGACACGGGCGACATCCGATTCTCGACAACAGCAGACTTGGGCGATTTCTTCAAGAGTGGCGCATAAATAGCCGTTTTTGTCCAGATTGCCGACGATGTGCAAGGCTATCTCTTCATCTTTCTCCGATAGATCGGTCAGCCGTATTTGGGCCAGTAAGTGCTCGCAAAGGCTTTGACCCTTGGATAGAGTGGCTTCCGCCGAGGGGCGATCCTCGTAGTCCACTAAACCTTTGGGAGTAGCCGAACCGCGAAAGTCGCTGAAGTTTTCCAGATAATCTTCCCATTCAGTCGACTGCCGGGTGTCATCGGCCGGTTTGGCCTCCAGAGTGGTTTCTGTAGAGTTCTTATTTACCTCCTCTCCAGCGCTTGAATCGTACAGCTCGCTCGGCCTGTTCTCCGCTTGGGGCACCGGGTGTTCGATACCGGAGATCGTTGGCCCGGTTTCCTTGGCTTCCTCAAGAAGCGGATTTTCCATGAGCTCTTTCTCAATGGCCTCCAGATACTCTTGCCGTCCAAGCTGCAAAAGCTTAATAGCCTGCTGCAGCTGCGGGGTCATCAACAATGATTGGCTAAGTTTCTGTACGAGTTTGGTTTCTAATCCCATGTTGGGTTTGCTAAACCGCAAAAATCCTTATAACATCTCAGCGTTTAACCGCCTTCAAACCTTTTTTGGCAATCATTTAAGCCGCCTTTTAGAAATGGGCCCGTAATTTACAACTGATTGCCGCCTGACAAGGGCAACTTTGTCTCAATTTTATCACTAATTAAGATGTTACTCGAACAAGTTGTATGCAAGAAATGTGCGGCACGGGGAATTATGCGTATTTTTCGCTGGTTGGAGAATACTCTGCGCAGGCGGCCTTATAAGGCGAAATCATGGCCGAGATAGTAAGTCTGGGCCTGCTCGCTGGAGGCAATTTTGTCAGGCGTTCCTTCTTCCAACACCCGGCCGTCAATTAGAATGTAAGCCCGGTCGCAGATCCCGAGGGTTTCCCGTACATTATGGTCGGTTATCAAAACTCCAATGCCTTTGCTCTTAAGTTTGCCGATGATTTCCTGGATGTCGCGGATTGCCAAGGGATCAATCCCAGCAAAGGGTTCATCCAGCAGGATGAAATGGGGGGAGCGGGCTAAGGCGCGCGTTATTTCACAGCGCCTTCTTTCGCCTCCTGAAAGTGAAGCGGCAATATTGTTGCGAAGCGGCGTTAAACCCAACTCTCCTAACAGTTCTTCCAGCCGCTTATGCCGTTCGACATTTGACAGCTCCGGGATGGTCTCCAGGATTGACATAATATTCTCCGCTACGCTGAGTTTGCGGAAGATAGAAGGTTCCTGTGGTAAATACCCGAGCCCAAGACGGGCCCGCATATACATAGGCAGGCCGGTTATCACCCGGCCGTTAAGAGTTATGCTCCCTTTGTCGGCTGCAATCAGGCCGACGCATATGTAAAAGGTAGTGGTCTTGCCTGCACCGTTAGGTCCCAACAATCCCACAATTTCGCCGCTGTTTACGCTGATCGAGACCGAATCTACGACCTTACGCCCTGAATAGGATTTTGTTATGTTGATGGTCGAAAGGTTGTTCATAACAGTTGATGGCTGGTTACTAAAGCGTAACAGTTATGGAAGGGCGTTTCAAGATTGTCCAGGGCGATATTACGACCGTTGGGGTCGATGCCATTGTAAACGCGGCCAATACTACCTTGTTAGGCGGCGGAGGAGTTGATGGCGCAATTCATCGTGCGGCTGGGCCGGAACTGTTGGAAGAATGTAAGACTCTGGGAGGTTGTGCCACGGGGCAGGCCAAGTTAACGCGCGGTTACCGGCTGCCAGCCGGGTTTGTGATACACACCGTCGGCCCGGTATGGAAGGGGGGCGGGTATGAAGAGGATCAATTATTGGCCGGCTGTTATCGCGAGAGTTTGTCTCTGGCGGTTCAGAATGGGATTAAGAGCATTGCTTTTCCTTCCATCAGTACCGGTGCTTATCGTTTTCCGTTGGCACGCGCCGCGCGCATAGCGGTGAACGAAATAATAAAGTTTCTCGGCCGTGCCTCGTCGATTGAGGAGGTGCAAATGGTGTGCTTTGACAGCGCCTCGTACCAGGCTTATTGCCGGGCCTACGGTGAAATGGTGCGTGATAAACAAGGGGACAAATAAAGGGTGGTGTGATTTTCATTGCTTACCTTATGGAGTATCAGCATAGCGCTTAGTGCCGGCCTGCTTTTTTTGGTGCAGCCGTTAATTACTAAAGCCCTGCTCCCGCTTTTAGGCGGAAGCCCGGCCGTGTGGAACACCGCCTTGGTATTCTTCCAGAGCCTTTTGTTGGCAGGCTATCTATGGGCGCATCTTATGACTCGCCTAAGAAGAGTGCTCTGGCAGTGGACGGCTCAGGCGCTGGTTTTGTGCTGCGCCTTGTTGACGCTTCCAATTGGGCTGCCGAAGGGATG
>Ga0129299_1002594_pt1 | contig 11948 bp, 7 predicted proteins | sample ConPoolayeCmetaG_FD_94477 | JGI IMG/M metagenome (GOLD analysis project Ga0129299, IMG submission 94477) | Hot spring microbial mat communities from California, USA to study Microbial Dark Matter (Phase II) - Cone Pool mat layer C metaG ... | reverse complement strand
TCCAGCTCTTATAACAAAACCATACCATGGCCATGGATGAGGTCTGATTAAAAGATATGAAATAATTAACAAGAGAATCCAATAACCAAATATGTTAAGGAAAGGTTCAGTTTTGTTAATTCTTGTGAATCCAATCAATGCAAAAGGGAGTGTTATTATTGAAATTGGATCTCTCAAAAAAAACATGTTTATGAGTTCATATATTGAGCCTCCCGTCAATTCGCTTTTTGCAAGAACAGATTGTGGAAGAATATTACCATAGGTATGGTAAATAAAAAATAGGGGTATTGATACGGTAACAATACTTATGATTGCTAAAACAATAGCTCTTTTATACTGTTTAGAAATAATTTCATTAAGAAATAAGATAAAGAGTAATGAAATTGCTTCAGGACGGACAAAGTATGTTAAAGAGCAAAGAATAAAAGCAAATATTTTTTTATCTTTTGTGTAAAGAATAATCGCAAAAACTGAAAGTAGAAGAAACAGATTTACTTCCATTCCTCCAGATGTAATCCTTGATATTAGAACGCTACCTGAGAAAACAAATAAGAAAATACCAAGTTCAATTATCCTTCTGTTCTGGATAAATAATTTAGAAACGATAAAAACAGTTAAGGAATCAAAAATAATATTCAAAATGACAGACGATTCTGGTATTGGGAGACCGATTTTGTATAGCAATGCTATAATAATAGCAAATAGGGGAGATGTTGTGCCAAGAATATATTCACCGGGATTATATACTAATCCGTTTCCAGAAGCCAAATTTTGAGCATATCTGAAAGTTATAAAAGCATCATCATAAACATCATAGATAAAAAACGATATTAAGCGGATTGCAAAGACTAATAAAACTGAAAAGAAAATTATGTTTGATGGTTTAGACTTATCAGACATTAATTATTTAGTAGTATTCTTTGGAAAAAGTGCCCGGAACAGGACTTGAACCTGCATGAGGTTACCCTCACTACACCCTGAATGTAGCGCGTCTGCCAATTTCGCCATCCGGGCTAAAAAACAATTACAAAAATAATAAAATAATCAAAACTCAACTATAGTTACTCCAGCTCCGCCTTCTTCAAGCTTTCCTAACCTGAAGGAGGAAACTGAAGGATGAGTCTTAAGGAATTCATGGATAGCCTCTCTCAAAGCTCCTGTACCTTTGCCATGAATAATGGTAATATAAGGTAAATTACTGATTAAGGCATCAGAAATAAGCTGGTCAACTTCTCTTATTGACTCTTCGGCTCTTTTGCCACGTAAATCAATTGTTGAAAAAGTCCCGAATTTAATTTCGGAAACTTGTTGGGATTTTGTTGGTTGAAAGAGAGCTTTGAATAATTTATATATAGGCAACCTGAATTTCATACCAGAGAAATCAACCAGAGCAGTTTTATTATCTTCGGAGATCTCGAGAACAGTGCCAATGCTTGATGGATCTTCGTAATAAACGCTATCACCAATATGAATCTTATCTTCATTTGTGGACGGAAATTCATATTTATCGTTAAATTGTTTTAATTCAGAATCAAGTTGGGCTTTATTGTAATTAAATTCCTTCTTAATATCAGATATAGATTTTTTTTCTTCCCGTATTTCACGAATTGTATTTTCAATTAAGGAGTTAGCTTTTTGAAGCAGCTCATTAGCTTCCAATCTTCCTTCATTAATTAATTTTTGTTTTTTTTGTTTAATATCTTTAAGCTGGGTTTCAAGTTCTTTTCTTAAAGCTTCTACTTTTAAATTTTCCTGAGCTAATGAATTTCGAAGAGTCTCGGTTTCAGATTTATACTTTTGAAGAATACTTATACTTTCTTCGATTTCACTGTGTTTATCACCAATGAAATTTTTGGCTCTTTCAAGAATCAGGTTAGACAAGCCAATATTTTTTGCCATAATAAAGGCATAACTGTTACCGGGAACACCCTGAAGAAATTTATAAGTTGGCTTCATATTTTCTAAATCGAATTCCATAGAAGCATTATCAATTTCATTTTTTCTGAGGGCATAACTTTTCAGAGATGATTGATGAGTTGTAACAACAAAATAAGTATTCATCTCGAGAAAAGACTCAAGAATTCCAGCAGCTAAAGAAGAGCCTTCTTGTGGATCGGTCCCAGAGCCAATTTCATCAATTAAAACAAGAGAGTCAGATGAGCTGTTATCAAGAATTTTTTTTATTTGTAACATTTGTGAACTGAATGTGCTCAAATCATTCTCGATAGATTGATTATCTCCAATTGAAGAAAAAATTCTTCTATATCCAGTGCTACAATACCCAATCGGGAAAATTCCGCTTAAGGTCATTAATAAATTAAGTCCGATACTTTTAAGAGCGACAGTTTTTCCGCCTGCATTTGGTCCTGAAATGAGATGACCTCTTTTATGTTTTGAGAAGGAAATATTAAGGGGAACCACATTTTTTAATCCTTTGCTATGAACAAGTAGAGGGTGTCTTATATTAGTCAGTTCAATCTCGTCTGAATTGTGCAATGTTGGTTTAATACCACCAAATTCAATAGAATATTTAGCTTTGGCGTGAATTGAATCAAAATGGGCTATGATTGATTTTGAAACCTGCAATTCCCGATAGTTTTGTCCAATTTCCGAAGTTAAGTTAGAAAGAATTCTATACACTTCCCTTTTTTCCTCATTTTGAAGAAGGGAAATATCATTATTCATATCAATAATCTCGGTCGGTTCAAGAAAAACAGTGGCACCGGTTTGAGAAACACCATGGATAATACCGGGAATCTGCCTTTTGTTTTCTGCTTTAATTGGTAGAACAAACCTGCCTTCTCTGATTGTAAAAAAATCTTCCTGAATCAGATTGTCTTCACTAACTTTTTTTAGTATTCTTTGCAATCTGTTTCTTAATCTATTGGATTTTTCCCTAATTTCAGACCTGATTCTGAAGAGTTCTCTTGATGCTGTATCTTTTATTTCGCCAGTAATGTCAATGGCATCAGAAATATGCTTTTCTAATATTTTATTAACAAACAATATTTCACTTTCACGAAATAATTCAGGATATTTTTCTTTTCTCTGCTCGAAATAGCTTTTTATTAACCTTGAAAGCTTAAGCATGTCATAAATCTTGAGAATTTCTTCGGAGGAAAGACAGGCATTATTGACTCTTGCTTTGTTAAGTTTCGAGCTAATCTCATTCATCCCTTCATTTGGCATTGGATCGTCTTCTGTCAAAACAATAACCATTTCCTCGATCAACTGGAATTCTTTTGTGAGCCAGTTAAGGTTATCTGTTGGATAAAATGATAAGATAATAGCACGCCCAAGATCAGAAAAACAATACTTGCTTATTTTCTCAAGGACAGAATGGAATTCTAATTGTTTTAGTGTCTGATTTGTTAAATTGTCTTCAGAATCATTTCCTTTGCTCAAATCACTGTCAAAATCATAATATGCAGTGTTATTATCAAATCCAAAAGGATCATTAAGATTATAATCAGTAATGGAAAGGCTTGCTGATTCATCATTAGATTTCGATTCAATATTCATTTATGATTAAACCTTTCGACTAAATTCATCCAAGTAAACTGCGGACAATGTTTTGAACAATCTGACCATCAGCTCTGCCTTTCATTTCTTTCATAGCGATGCTCATCACTCTTCCTAAATCTTTCAAATCTTTGGCACCTGATTCAACAATGATTTTTTTTATGATATGTCTTATATCATCTTCAGATAGTTCCTGAGGTAAATAAGATTTAATGATTTCCAGTTCACTTTTTTCCCTATCGGCAAGGTCGAATCTATTACCTTTTTCAAACATTTCAATGGAGTCTTTTCGCTTTTTGGCAAGATTCTGAAGTAGCTTAATTTCATCGTCTTCATTCATTTCCCTGTTTAGCCCACTTTTATTAAATTCTATAATACTTGCTCTTATAGAACGTAGAGTTTCCATCCTTAATTTGTCACCTTTTTTAGTAGCTTCTTTAAGGTCTTCAATTATTTTTTTTTCAAGACTCATATATATATCCAATGGAATTGAATTACAAAATTTCATTGAAAATAACGCTTAAACTTGTATATTATTATCTCTACTGCTATATTGCATATTTGGCAATAATTAAAACAAATTTAAAAATTAATTAATTATTTTTAATGCAAGAAATTGTATATCATACTCAATTTGTTCAGGAAGATAAATATTGGTGGTTTGTTGCTCGAAATCAAATTGTTAAAAAATTAATAAATTTCTATGCACCTGAACTTAAAGGCAAAACAGTTCTTGATGTTGGATGTGGAACTGGTGGTTTCTCTAAGATAATTTCGGAAGAATATGATGTAATTTGTCTGGATACTTCTGAAATAGCTCTGGAATATTGCAAGAAAAGAAATCTAAAGAATTTATTCCTTGGGACACTTGATGAATTTGAACCGGGCAATTCTAAAATTTCAGCTACACTTTTTATGGATGTCATAGAACATATTGACAATGATAAAGCTGTTGTTACGAGAGCGAATCAAATTTTGGAAAAAGAAGGTTACTTGATTGCAACTGTCCCTGCATATCAATGGCTATGGAGCAAGCACGATATTATTCATATGCACAAAAGAAGATATACAAAAAATAATTTTAATAGTCTATTGATAGAATCAGGTTTTAAGGTGATATTCTCTTCTTATTTTAATTCTTTTTTATTTTTTCCAGCAGTTCTCAAGCGTTTCTATGATAAAATTATGAAAAATGATACTGCCTCAAACAATCCGGAATCGGAAGTTGTTGAACCAGTCTCTCCATTCATTAATAAATTATTTTTAAATATATTTTCTTTTGAGAAACATATCTTAACAAAAACCTCTATTCCTTTTGGTTTATCAATTTTTACTATTGCAAAAAGAAAATGATTAAGGAAAGAAATTATGACTAAGCAAAAATATGATTCAAGGAAAAACAAAAAACAACCAAGGTCAAACAAGGAAATAAAAATATTAGCTCCAAAAGAGTTTCCATTGTGGGTTGTAATTCCTTTATTCATTTTATTAACAGTTATATTCTTTTGGGATCAACTAATTGGCAATTCCTTTTTCTGGGAAGATTTTGTAGAATATGTTTTACCGGTTCAAACATATGCTGCAAGAGAATTAGCAAAAGGTAACCTACCATTCTGGAATCCTTATTCATTTGCAGGAATGCCTTTTCTTGCAGATATGCAGGTAGGATTTTTCTATCCGTTGAATCGTCTGATATCAATTTTTAATCCCGGACCAGATGCATTACCAGTTGCTATAACCCAAATTGTAGTTATCTTTCATTTCTTTATATCTTTACTGAACTTTTATATCTTGTCAAGGTATTTAAAAATATCTTCAATAGGATCAATCATTGCAGCAATATCATATACATTTTCGTTGGAAATGGTTTTTCATGTTATTCACCCAATGATTGTATATCATTTGTCTTGGTTGCCGTTAATAATATTGTTTTTTATAAAAGGGGTAATTGAAAAGAAATTTTATCACTCCATAATTTCAGGAATTATATTAGGTTTTGTTGCTCTTTCAGGGCATCCACAAACAACTTTATATATTAGCCTTTTACTATTAATAATATTTTTATGGTTTTTTATCAGTTCTTTTTTTAGTAAAGATATCAAAGAATTAATAAATGAAGAGAATTTTAAATCAAAGCCCTTATTAATTGTAAAGACATTAATATTAGCCTTAATTCCAATAATTGTGGCTTTTGGAATTTTTGCTATTCAGTTTTTACCATCAAGTGAACTGGCATCACTATCTCAAAGGAACGAAATAACTTACGAAATGGCAAACGAAGGTTCATTGCAATTAAAACATGTCTATGCTTCAGTTGTTCCAAAGGTTTTTGGTTTTGTGGACGGACAAAACACAAAGAACCCTTCATATTACTTAACATGGGATGGAAAATATCAAAGCTATTTTTATTGGGAAACCAGTTTCTATTTCGGTTTAGCGGCATTGATACTGGGTCTGATAGCAATCTTTTCGACATTTAAAAATAATCTTACAAAGCTATTTACATTTATTGCTTTATTTGGATTTCTATTTGCTCTGGGTAGAAGTGGAGTAATATTTGACATTTTTTACAATTTTCCTATGTTTAGTAGCTTTAGAAATCCTGCCAGAATAATGTTCTTTACAATTTTATCATTTTCAATTCTTGCTGGTTTTGGATTTGATGCAATATGGAACAAAGCTAAAGAAAAAAGCACTTTGATAGTAATACTTATAGCTCTTGCTATTCCTTTGATAATATCAATATTAGTTAGTTCTGGCTCAGCCGCTAAATTTCTCAATACACCAGAAAGTTATCATACTCAGTTAGTAGAATATGGAAACATTGCTTTGATTTTAATTTCTATTATTGCTTTATTCATGTTTTTAATAAATAGATCAATAATTTCCGCAACATCTGGTGGAATAATGATAACTATCATCGTTATTATTGACCTCTTTTTAGCGGGGATTTCGTTTAATAAAAGCCCTCAGAACCCTGCGGAAGTCTATAATCTTAGCCCACAATTGAAATCTTTATTAGAACCGAAATTGCCTAAGGACATATTCAGGGTTAATGCCAGAATCTATCAACCCGTTAGTTTTATGCCTTTCCAGAGAAATCAGGGAATGGTAGATAATATAATGCTAATCGAGGGTTATAACCCATTAGTTTTGCAAAGAGCTAAGCCTCCAATCAACGATACCAAAACTATTTTCGATCTTTATAATATCAAATATCAGTTAAATGTTGATCTGGAAAAAGGTTCATGGTCTTTTGCTGAAAGAGATAGCTATTTTACCCGAGCTTATTTAGTAAATCAATTTAAGGTTATTCCTGATTCTTTGTTGAAGGAAAAAATGGCAAATGAGCAGATTGATTACAGAAATATTGTTGTTTTGGAGGAACAACCCAGTATTAAAATGCCTGAAAATAAAGATACAATAACTGATATAATTGTATGTGAAGATTTTCAAAGCAATTATTCAAGGTATTCAGTTAAAAATTCACAATCTTCGATTTTAGTATTTAGCGAAATTTGGTATCCCGGATGGAAGGTATATGTTAACTCGAAACCTGAAAAATTATACAGAGCAAACTATTGCTTTATGGCTGTTTCTTTAAACAATGGAAATAACAAAGTGGAACTTAAATTCGAGCCAGATACATTTTACATAGGATTATATATTTCCTTGATCACAATATTTGTATCAATAATTGGAGTTCTAATTTCTTTTAGATTTGAAAACAACTTAGATTTATTAAATTTCAAGCATAAAAAAAGAGAAGAAAATTAAGATATTTTTTTTGCAGCTTCTTCAATACTTGAATATAATGTAAATATAAACGTAAGCTTAGTTATTGAAAAAATATTTCTTAGATAATCATTTACATTACAAATGAGAAGTTTACCATTATTTCTTTCGAAAAGTGCATTAGCAGATAAAAGAACTCCTAAAGCTGTTGAATTCAGGTAGGATACTTCTTTTAAATTTAAAATGACATTATTTTTTTCAGATTTAGCTAATTCTTTTAACTTTTCTCTGAATAAATCAATATCTTCTAAGGCAACATAGTCACCAACCAAATTCATAATCTGATAATTTTCTCTTTCTTCAATGTTAAAACTTGGCATATCAAATCCTAAATTTAGAAAAAACAAAATACAATATAAGAAAATTTAATAAAAAATCAATCATTATCAGGAATTGATATATCAAACATAGCTGATACAGGACAGTGGTCAGATATTTTTTTTGCCTCTTCGTCGGTCAATATGCTACGAAAATCCAAACTTCTAAGGCTGTTATTAATATACCTTTTATAAGCTGATGATGAAACCAAAATATGATCTATAGAGTAAAAGGTAGGATATTTACAACTCTTAAGATTTTCGGTTAAAAAAATAAAATTTGTATCATATTTGAAAACAGCCAAAAGATTGTCTTTTTTTCTAACAGGAGTGTCGTTGAAGTCTCCTAAAATTATGATGTCTTGTTCCTTAGTGTTCCGAAGAATTGAATCAGCCCAAATATAAGTTTTTTCAATTTGGTTGGCTCTTAATTCTCTTGATTTTTGAACCTTTTCTTTGGTATCATCATATCTGGAACTTGACTTATAGTGAACCACCATTCCAATGAAATCAAAATTTTCCGCTTTGCATTCAAAAACGAGTCCAGGTCTTGTTCTACCTTCTTCAACAATCAGAGGGGTATATTCACCATTAATTTTTAATTTTAAATCTTTTTTATAAAGAAGACCGAGATTTTGTTTGCCACCTTTTTTACCAATGTAATATTTAAATCCGGTCAAATGTTTGGTAAGCAATTTTAAAGCATTCTCATTTTCGATTTCCTGTAGTGCAATTATATCAGCATCTGATTTTATTATTATGTCAGCAATTAATTTGTAGTCCTCAGGCATTCTATCAACCCTGTCGTTGACCATATCACCCAGCCATTCAACATTGAAAGTAGCAACAGTAAGATTCTTCGATGGAGACTTTGAAACTTCAGGAAAATCTCCGTTACTACAGCCAATTAAAAAGGCTAAAAGATAACAAATGTATTTTGTATTGATTAGCTTTATCAATTTTTAAAAAATATAGCTTTGAAAATATAACCAGCAATATCAGGGTTTTCTTTCAATCTTCTTGTTGAATAACCATACCAGTCTTTTCCAAAAGGGACATAAATACGAACGTTATGACCTTTGCGGAGCAATTCATTTCTTTTTTCTTCCCTAACACCCAGAAGCATTTGAAATTCATAATCGTTCTTAGAAATTGATCTTTGTTGAATTAAATTTTCTGCATCCACAATAAGAGGTTCATCGTGAGTAGCAATTCCAACATACATACCGTTATCAATTATCAACCTTAAAAGTTTTTTATAATTATCCCTGATTTCCTCTCGACCCTGATAGGCAATTTCGGGTGATTCCTTGTAAATTCCTTTGCAAAGCCTGATAGAAGGTTTATATGACAATAATGATTTTATATCGTTTTCACTTCTTCTCATATATGCCTGAATGACTATTCCCACATTGCTTAAACCTTCGGCACGTAACTTTCTGTATAATTCAAGAGTTAAAGTTGTATATGGTGAATTTTCCATATCGAGACGGACAAAAATATTAAGCTCACTGGCTTTTTTAACGATGAAGCTTATATTGTCATAGCCGAAATTTTCATCAATACCTAAACCTAATGAGGTTGGCTTTATTGATAAATAGCTATCAAGAGAATATTCATTTATAGCGTCCAAAACCTTTGATACCATTTCTTTCTCGTGCAAGGCACGTTCTCTGGTTGTTACAAATTCACCCAGAACATCAATGGTAGTTTTTCCTCCAAGTTTCTGGAATTCTTGAGTCACTCTAACGGCATCGCTAAGTTCATCTCCTGCTATATATTTTTTTGCCACCTGATGAATAATACTTTTAGGGATTAGTGGCATTGTTTTAGTAATTAACTGATTCAACATCTTCATAACATTTTAATTAATTATTTTTATCATAAATACTTTATATTCTTTGTCTGAACGGATAACAACAAAGTAATTACCCTGAGATACTTCAGGCAATTCAATTTCAGTTTCAAAATTTCCTAAATATTGATTTTCAATTTTGAATAAATTTGCAATCTTTTTGCCCAGCAAATCAAATAAATCTGCCGAAAGCGATTGCACTTCAGTTTTAAAATTAATTTTCAAATTGATTTTATTTAATGCAGAATTATGAAAAAGTTCAACCGAATTAAAAGAAATTATAGATTCTATGTTTTCAACAACGCCTGTCAGACATGTATCAATGTTAAAAACATAGTCACTTGTATCGAGGTAGATTATAGAATCAGGTTTAGTATAAAGTCTTAATAAAGCTTCTTTTGTTGGCTTCATAGGAACTGCCCAAGTATAAGTGTTTGTGTTAGGTTTAAATGAGCCGAGAGTAACTCTTTGCCAACTTTCACCATTATTAACTGAGTATTCAAGGAAAATTGTGCTGACAAAATCAGATGTCCACTCAATTTCATAAGTTGAGGAAGCACATAAAATTTCACCACCATTAGGTTTGATTATTTTAGCTCTTTGGGCACCTATAGCAAATATGGGACTTTCAGTTACTACTGATTCGTCAGGTAAAGATATTAATCTTAGTTTACAATCATTGCTATTAATTGTTGGAATTTTCCATTTATAAGTAAAACCATTGACACTGTTGTTAACTATTACCCAATTTTTTCCTGCATCAGATGAAAATTCAATTCTGACACTATCTACAAAGTAGGTAGTCCAGCTCAGATTGAGTGTTTCTCTGTGACCAAATTTTTGACCTTCTAAAGGATTTTCAAGAACTATAGAAGGGGCTACTATTGCAAATGTTTTTAATGACCTATCGTTTATGGAGGGATTATCAGCATTTTCAATCAAAACCAGAACATTCCATTTGGTAATATTTGGAAGTTTCCAATTGATTTCGTTATCATTTGCATTGACTCTGTTTTTTAGTTCAATCCAGGTGAGGCCACTATCGAGAGAATATTTGATATTCACGTAGTTAACGTTGGTAACCCTCCATCTGATTTTAAGGTCAGTATTAGCTTTGTATATTTTTTCGCCAAGCGGATCAACTAAAAATACTTTTGGATTCTGAGAAGTATAAGCACATTTAGCATTTTCAGCAGCTTTACGCATAATGGTAATGCAGCGAGGATGAAAATTGAGGTCAACGCTTCTGGTTGAATGAGTCAAATGGCAGTAACTCATTAAAGTACCTAATATTGGTTTAGCTTTTCCGCTTTTAATACAAGCATCATAAATTCCTCCAGGATCAGTTCCAGTAACACAGGTGTCAATTGGGGGAACAAAATAGTCGCAATTATGAGTGTGAGGGGAACTGAAATTATGACCAATCTCGTGAGCGGCACAATTAACATCCCATGTGTAATTCATAGTTGGGTATTTCCCGTTTCCTCTTATACCAAAAACAGAATATCCTAATGATTTGTTACAAAGAGTTCCATAATTTGGGGACCCACTGAAAGCTATTCCCGCAACGGTAGTATTTGCAGGTTGGTTAGATAAATCTGCAAAAAGGCAGGTTATGGCTCTGTCCACTGATTTATTATACCAGAGATTGGGCATCAAAGATAGTTTATCATAAAGATTTTCAGTGGATTTGTATGGATCTTTTGATTCTTCTTGCCAGATTAAAACATAAGAAATAATTAGATTAACATTCAAATTGTCCTGATAAATTTTTGAAACCTGTGTCATAACAGCAGCAATATAAGCCGAAGCTTTTTGCAGATCGCTACCCATTAAGGCAAAAAAATCATAAGTTCCCTCACAGGCAATTTTAAGTTCTAACATATTATTGGAGAGTGATTCATCTTTCTTATTATTTAGAATATCATCAGCTTCATTTGAAGTAATCTGGCTGTTATCAGTTAAACAAACAAAGTTATTTTGATTTTCATTAGAATAGTGAGATAATAAAATATGAGAATTATTATTAAGTTTTTCGTTTAAAGGAGAGATAGAATAAACATAACCTTCTTCATTTTTAATATAGCTAAATAACGACCCTTCAGTATAATTTATGAAAACATAAGAATTTGGTTGATTTTTAATAATTCCTTTGTAAGAAACAAGAGATGGGGCAGGAATTTTTACAATTCCTTCATTGGTTCCAGCGTACCAAAGAGTATTTAAGTCGAAAGCTAACTGAACAGGTGTTAACTCTATATCAGCAAATAAAGTATTTGACACAGGAAATGATTTGATTTCAATATTAGAAAACTTTGAATCAAAAACCTCATCAGCTTTTGTTTTTATTAATGAAAATTTCAATACATCAGATGTAGCTAAATTCAGATCTGATTTATGATTGAACTTTATAAAATCAGATGCTTTGACTTTGTATTCCTCTGAAGTAACATTTAAAT
>Ga0129299_1002592_pt1 | contig 11952 bp, 11 predicted proteins | sample ConPoolayeCmetaG_FD_94477 | JGI IMG/M metagenome (GOLD analysis project Ga0129299, IMG submission 94477) | Hot spring microbial mat communities from California, USA to study Microbial Dark Matter (Phase II) - Cone Pool mat layer C metaG ... | reverse complement strand
TGACACAGACTCGGACGGAGACACCATTCTTGACAAGGAAGAGTGTCCGGAGCAGCCGTGTAGGAACAGTGATCAGGACCCAACACCAGACTTTCTCGACAAAGACAGCGACAACGACGGGCTATTTGACAAGGAAGAGAAAGATGTGGGTACCGATCCCACCAAGAAAGACACCGATGGTGACGGCTCCGATGACCTTGCAGAGATAGTCTATAACCAAAACAACCCCGGTGGTGCTGATCCGCTCGACCCGAACAAGAAAATTCCCGATGGCATATTCTATGTTGTGCTTCCCTACAATTCACAGGAGGATGTCCAGCGGACGCTGGAGTTCTCAACGGTCATCGAGGCGGTGGATGTCGCGCTTCTCGTTGACCGCTCCGGCTCGATGCAAGACGAGATAAACAATATCAAATCGGAACTCAAAACCAAGGTCATCGACAAGATCCACACCGAACTTACCATCAGCACCGCCTTCGCCCTCGCCACCTTCCTCTGGACCCCCAATCCACCCTACCAACTCGTGGAGTATGTGACACTCGACGCCAACAAAGTGGGGCAGTCGGTTCTCAATATCGGCAACGCCAACGGCGATGACGAGTACCTCCCGCCGGCGATCTTCATGCTGGCGACCGGCGCTGAATTCCATGGTCGTGTCGGTGCCTGTGTCCCCGGGTTTGGCGGTTGTAACCAGACCATAGTTCCCGATTCGGTGTGGGAGTACCAGAAGGTCGATTGTACCGGTCAGTTGGGAAGCATCGGCGGCGCCTGTTTCCGTCCCAAGTCAATGCCCATCTTCATCATCGTCACAGACGAAGTGGTCAAGGAGTGCCCCAAGGTGGCAACCGGCTGGGATTCCTGTCAGTGGGAACTCGGTGACCCAATCAACATCCCCGAAGCGATTGCTGCGATGAACGGCATCGGTGCGAAACTCATCGGGATTGATACCGGATTCGACGACAATGGTAATATGACCCATGAACCGGAAGATGGATTTAAGATCATTGCGGAGCAGACCGGCTCGCTCGACAAGAACGGTAAACCTTTCTACTACCACACCACCAACCCAAATGGTTCCGGCCTAAGCGACCAAATCGCCAATGCCGTCAAGGACCTTACCACCTACATTGATATGGATGTGACGACCGGCAGCATGTCCGATGAGCAGTGCAACGGTCATTCGGCTAAAGAGTTTGTGAAATCGTCTAAGACAGTAAAAGCAGAACCGCCTGACGGTGTTTCGGGACAGAATGAAACGACCTTCTTCTCTGTGAAACAAGGGACGACGGTGTGGTTCGATGTCCGCTTCTACAACGATTTCTGCCCGAACCAGAACCCGCACCCGATGACCTATCAGGCGCTCGTGACGGTGCTCGGCAACGGATCCTACCTTTCATCGCGTCTCGTGACTGTTGTTGTCCCGGCATCCGATATGCAGTAAAAAATCTTATATTCCAGTAAGTTATATGATTTCTATATCTCTTTCGATGTTTTCGGTATACCATTGGCACTAAACAGGAGTGTAACAGTTGTTCGATAAAGGAGGAAACGATGGACACCTTGAAGATGATGGTTTTCTTTTTTGTCATCATTGTGGCGTTTGGGTTACGGGCTGATCCGCCCGAAGAATCCTGGATTTCGTGTGATGCCGAGACAAAATGCCCCGAAGAGATGCAGTGCGTTAAATTCGAAGAGATTCCCACGCCGGTCTGCTGGCCTGCCAACAGCGATCCGTGCGACTATTGCCAAGGGGCCGAGTGTTCGGTTCTCGAATCCTATCCCCCACAGGTGATGTGTGGAAACGGTGAAGAAATCCAGCCAATTTCCTGTAAGGAGGACGCCGATTGTCCCGAAATGATGTTCTGTTTCGACGGTTACTGCGTCTCCGGCGGAGGAGGGGATGAAACTTCTTGCAAGAACGATGCCGGCTACTGTGTCATCGGCGAGACGAGCGGATTTTGTCAGTGTATCACGGGGTACGGGGTTGCCTGGAGCGAGGACAAGCCGGACAATCCTGTTCGCGATGGCGGCGGAGAAACACCTTTCCAGCTGTTCTTTGCGCCGACGCAGGATGAGTGCGTTGCGAAACTCGTCGAGATTTGCGGTACGGAAGTTCCCAATGTAAAAGAAGAATGCGGTAAAGAGTTGTTCGAAGCCTGCCGGCAATCAATCGAGTGGGTGCAAGGTACCTGCTTCGAGACCTTCCCCTCGGAAGAAGAACGGATGGCGCTCGACGAGGGTAAATGGGCAGGTGATTGGTCACGAAGCATCTACCACTGCTGTCGCGGCGCCTCCCTCGAAGAGGTGGCCGACACATTGGCAGATTTCAAGCAGTGTGTCGCCGAACATGGGTGCGATGAGTGTCTCCGCGGAGAAGACATCGCTCCCGGTACGCCTTGTACAGAGGATGCCGACTGCGGGGAAAGTGGCACCTGTGTTGACGGCACCTGCCAGTGGGAAGAGACGCCGGTAAAGGGCGGCGACGAGGAGACCACCGACAGCGATATGATCTACACAGCCGGCAACGACAAGAACGACGGCACTGAAGCCACTACAATGGGCGCTCCCAAGGAGAGTGGCGGCTCCGGCTGCTCCCTCGTTCTTCTCTAATTCTTCAATTTTTTTCTTCCCTCTTTTCCTTTTCTTCCACCAGAAATCATCAAACATCTTGCCTTCCCGACACCTCCCGCTATAATCGCTCTACCACAGCGGCGGGAGATACTCCATGGAAAAAGGAAAAGTCTTTGTAGCCCTCGATGTAGAAAACCGTACCGAGGCACTCGCCGTTGTGAGAGAACTCAAAGGGCTGGGCGCCGGATGGAAGATAGGAAAGCAACTCTTTACGCGGGAGGGGCCTTCTCTTGTCAGGGAAATCGTTTCTATGGGAGAAGAGGTGTTTCTCGATCTCAAGTACCACGATATTCCTCACACTGTTGCTCAGGCCGCTCTTGCTGCTGCAGACCTTGGTGTCACTATGTTCAATGTCCATGCGAGTGGCGGTCGTTCCATGATGGTGGAAACACGCAAGGCACTGGATGCTCTTCCCCGTCGGCCGATCGTCCTTGCGGTCACCATTCTCACGAGCCTTTCGGCGGAAGACCTCTCCGAAATCGGCTTTCACGATGGCCCCTCCCAGCAGGTAGCACGGCTCGCACGACTTGCCGAAGAATGTGGGATGGATGGCGTTGTTGCTTCGCCGCTCGAGATAGAAATAGTCCGACGGGTAACGTCTCCCTCTTTCACGGTCGTAACGCCGGGCATCCGACCGGCAGAAGCCCTTATGGGGGACCAAAAGCGTACGGCAACCCCCGCCGCGGCAATCGCCGCCGGCGCCGACTACCTCGTTGTGGGCCGTCCCATCCTGCAGGCGTCCGACCGTAAGAAGGCGTTCTTGAAGATTTTGGAAGAGATACAGAATGGGTAAGCCACGCTGGGAATATGTGTATGGCATCAACCCCTGCTTCGAAGTGATCCGCGGAGAAAAGCGACGTGTGTACGAGGCGTTCATCGCCGATACTGCGGCAGAGAATCAACGCATCAAGAAACTGAAGCGACTCCTCGATGGTAAAGGTATTCCAACAACCTCGGTGGGACGTGACCGCCTATTCCAGTTATCGCGGACGACCGAGCATCAGGGAGCAGTCGTGCGGTGTTCTCCCTACCCGTATGCTGACATTGACACGGTTTTTTCCTCGAGCCGTCTTCTGCTCTTGGACAATGTGGAGGATCCTCATAACGTCGGCGCCATCTTACGGAGTGCTGAAATCTTTGGGTTCCACGACGTACTTTTTCCTCTCAAAGGAGTGCCGGATGTCTATCCCTCGGTGGTCAAAGTGAGCGCTGGTGCCACAGAACACCTGCGGATAACCCGCTCGGCAAATGCGCACACCTACCTCCGGCGGGCGAAGGAGGAAGGATTTACCGTCGTCGCACTCGATGGCGCTGGCACTACCGACATTGGCGAAGCGCTCTCTCGGTCATTCTCACGACTCCTCCTTGTCATTGGCGGCGAGGACAAAGGGGTGGGGCAGTTCATTCTCCTCAATGCCGACATTGTTGTCCGGATTCCCCAAAAAGGACGCATCGGATCGCTCAACGCAGCAGTTGCAGCAGGTGTTGCCCTCTTTCTTTTGGGAGAACGAAAAGATGCGTAAGTGGCATGACGACGATATCGCTGCATTGGAAGAGGCGTTCGGTTGCACCTTTCCCAACGGACTTCTCCTGGAGCAAGCCTTTGTGCACCCTTCCGACGATACCCCTGGACGAGCAAACTACCAGCGACTCGAGTTCCTGGGGGATGAGGTAGTGGGACTTGCAGTATCTACCATCCTGTACCGCCGCTTCCCCGGAGCAGGAGAAGGGGCACTGAGCCGTGCCCGGGCGCATCTCATTGACGAGAAAGGGCTCGCTGATATTGCTCGCACCCTCGATTTGGGGCGCTTCCTCCTGTTGGGGAAAGGAGAGGAAAAGACGAATGGGCGTGCAAAAGATTCTATTCTAGCAGATGTTTTCGAGGCTCTCATGGCTGTTGTTTACCTGTCACATGACTGGGAGACAGTACTATCTGTCGCCGAAAAACTTTTCGTCCCGCGACTGGGCGATGCCACCGACATAGAAACCTTTTTGCGTCACATTGACCGCGACTACAAAACACGTTTGCAGGAAATCGTCCAGGGGCTCGGCGATCCGGCGCCTCGCTATACTCTCGTTGAAAAAAGCGGGCCAGATCACCGGGCGCGCTTCGTCGTGGAGTGTTCTGCGCGAGGACTGACCACGTATGGTGAAGGAAACAACCGGAAAAAAGCAGAGCAAGAGGCTGCCCGAAAACTTCTCTCGCTTTTACAATGCCCTTCGACATCAGCACAAAAGGGAGGAGACTGACATGAGTTACCAAGTCATTGCACGGAAGTGGCGTCCCCAACGTTTTTCAGATGTTGTGGGGCAAGAGCCGATTGTGTCGTCCCTCACGTATGCCCTCACCCACGGGCGGGTGGCGCCGGTTATCCTTTTCACCGGTATTCGCGGAACCGGTAAGACGACCCTGGCGCGACTCCTCGTTAAGGCAATCAACTGCTACCACCTTTCCGCCGATGGCGAGCCGTGTAACTCCTGCGACAGTTGTATCGAGATAATGGCGGGACGGAGTCCTGACGTCTTCGAAATAGACGGTGCATCGAATAACTCCGTAGACGACGTCCGCGACATACGTGACAATGTCCTCTATGCTCCCGTAAAATCGAAGAAGAAAACGTACATTATAGATGAAGTACACATGCTCTCGAAATCGGCATTCAACGCGCTGCTCAAGACGCTCGAAGAGCCACCGGAGCATACCCTTTTCATCCTTGCGACGACTGACCCGCAGAAGATACCGGCGACAGTCCTCTCACGGTGCCAGCGGTACGATCTACGACGCCTTTCCGTTCAGAGTATCGTATCTCAGTTGAAGAAAATTCTCGACACCGAAGGGATTGCCTACGACGAGAACGCCCTCTTCGACATTGCCCGCGAAGGGGAGGGAAGCATGCGCGATGCCCAGACGCTCGTAGAACAGATGCTTGCTTTCGGAGAGCGAAGGGTTACCTCGGACGTTGTCTCACTGCTCCTTGGGATGAGTGACCGCTCACTCACCCTGCGCCTTATAGAATCATTGGTCGCGCGCGATGCCGACACAGCAGTGAAAACAGTACGCGAAATCTACCGAAGCGGCAAGGCTCTCGAACGGGTCTCCCAAAGTATGCTGACAACAATTCATCAGGTGGCACTTGTCTCTGCTCTCGGGAATGCCACTATGATCGAAGATGCCCCGGAAGAAGAAAAACGGTGGCTCGAAACGACGGCGCAAAAACAGAACACTGCGGAGTGGCTCCGTCTCTTCGACTTCTGGAACAAACAACACGAACTCATTGTACGGAGTGACTATGTTCTCATGCTTTTCGAGGCATCCATCCTCATGGCATCCGCGTTCCCCGCGATGGAAGATGTGCGCTCGTTTCTCGAAACAATACTGAAACGGAACGTGGGAGCAACCGCTGGCGAGGCGCCGACCGCCGTTTCCCTTTCTGCGCCGCCATCGCCCTCCTCCCTTCAACAAACCGGTACTGCACCACAATCCTCCGAGACCCGCGTCACCACATGGCGCGAGTTTCTCAACTTCTATTCCCGCGAGGATCCATGGCTCGTTGCGGGGCTATCCAACGCCCCCTACGATGAACATGCCGAGGAAGTTGTGGTGAAAACGAACAAAGCGCTCGATGCGCTGCTCAAGGAAAAGAGACAAACCCTCATCGAGCGCTTTGCAGCGTTGACCGGCGGGAAGAGGCTTTCGTTCGAATCAGAGAAGAAAGGTATCGGACGTTCGGTGGCGGAAGAAGATCAGATCGAGGAAGAAAAACAAACCGCCCAAATACAAAGTGAACTCCGGCAGGATCCGGCGGTTAGGCAGATGGAGCAACTTGGGTTCGTTCTCAAAAAGATCGGCAAGAATACATGACCCGGCGTTTGCCCCACCTTCTTACTGCGATCTGTTTCCTTTTCTTATTTTTTGGATGGGGAACGAGAGGAACGCCCTCTCTTTTCTTCACTGCATTCTGGCCGCAGATGCACCTCCTGTACGGCTTTGCTTTTCTTACGTGCCTTCTTCTTTTTCTTCGTTTCTATCCCGCAGTTACCCGTATCTTTGAACACACCGTCGCATGGCGCTACCGCCTTTTTCCTCCGCTTGCCGGCATCACTGCGGCACTCATTGCCTTCTTCGTCTTCGACGGTATTCCTCATGTGATAGATGCCGCCCACTTCGAGTGGACTGCGCGCCTCATTCTTCGCGGGAAACTCTCGATACCGGCAAACGACCTCTACGAGTTTCAAGATACCACCTTCATGGTGCGCGACGGCGGTCGCTTCTACTCCCTGTTCCTCCCAGGGCTTTCTCTTTTCCTTGCTCCTTTTACGGCGGCGGGAATCGGATGGATCTTTACCCCTCTTTGCACTGCACTTTCTGTCTTTTTCGCTGGGAAGATAGCCGACTACTTCTTCGATGAGAGAACCTCCTTCCTCGCCATGGCGCTTGCCACCTTTTCCTCGTTTTTTCTTTTCATGGGTGCTAGTTTCATGACTCACGCCTTTAATCTCATGGCAGTCATGCTCGCTGTGTGGTTTGCCACGTGTACCGATCGACGACCGCTCTACCTCTTTCTTTCTTCGACCGCACTTGCCACCACACTCTTCATCAGACCTCAGAATGCGCTTTTTGCCTTTATTCCTCTTGCTCTGTTTCTCCTCGTGAAGAGAACACCCCTACGATTTCTTGCTCTTTTTGCTGTTCCGATGGCGGTTACAGGGGGGGGAGTGCTTCTGTACAATATGGTAATGACGGGATCACCTCTTGTATTCCCCCAAGACATCTACTTCTCAGTGATAGAGCCGCGCCCTTTTTGCCACCGTCTCGGGCTCGGCACCGGTTGCCCCAACACCGAAGGAGAATACCTTCCTTCTGAAGGGTTGACGTTCGAGTACGCCTTTTGGGTTGCCTACACCCGCCTCACCCTCACTCTCTTCAATGTTACCGGGCACCCCTATCCATTCCTGTTCCTTTCCCTCGCTTGCCTCTTCGCTCTCCGCCGCACCCTCTTTCTTTCTTCTTTTTTCCTCGTTTTCTTCGCCGGCTACTACTTCTTTTATCTACCAGGGAACCTCTTCGGGCCACGCTACTTCACCGAGATCATGATGCTCCTCCTCATTCCGGCGGCTTATGGCATCGTCGAGACGTGCCGCCGGCTTCCTCCTGTGCTCCGTTCCTTCATCGCCGCGTTTCCCTGCAGCGGTGTCCTCTTTGTTTCTTTCTTCATTATGCCGGAACTCGTTGAACGTTACAGCGACCGTTTCTGGGCGACCGACCGATCATTCGAAGAAGCAATTTCGAAAAAGGGTATTCGCAACAGCGTCGTTTTTGTTCCCGAGACATACCACTCGATGTTTCTCAACACTCAGAAGAATCCTCCGTACGACAACTATGGGAACCTCATTTTGCGCAGCCTCGGACGCGAAAACTACTATAGCGCCGCCTACTATATGGAGACTCAAGGTCTCCGAAACGCCTATGTCATTGACTACTATCCCAGACTACGGAACCTTACCGTTGTCGAGGAACTTCCCGACTTCCGCCTGAACGATATCTGGATCGAACTTGAACACAAGGGGCGCCCACTCACCGGCAAGCCATCGTATGTGACGCCGGTTGTCGTAGGGAAAAAGGTACGTTACCTTCCCTTCGACTCTCTGGATGAAGACCTCGATTTCAGTAACGACAAAGGACTTGCGATTCTCTTCGGGATGCTCGACGAAATGAGTTACTACGACTTTACCGTGCCGATCCTCGATCCCGGCGACTACGAGGTGACACTGGAGTACCTTGCACTGCCGTGCGGCGGTTCCTTCTCGCTGGCGGTGAACAACCACGCGGTGCTTTCTTTCTCTGCCTATGGCAAGACAGAGGCGTTCGTCACGCAAAAAGTCATCGTACCACTGAATGCTGGCGCCAACCGCTTCGTCATCACGCCGGCCGCCGGGCAGTCGTGTCTCATACTCGATTACCTGCGGCTCAAGAAGCGCGATGTACTGTCGCTCTTCGACGACTACCCAGAGTACGCGCCACCCGAGGAGAAGGATCTGAACCGGTAGAACCGAACTACGTGCGTTTCATTCGGAAAGTATGAATTCCTGCCCGTCGGGATGGAAGTGTTCACGGCGCTGGAGCGCCGCAGTAAGGTGGGCAGCCGCGTCAGCGACGGCATCGGGGAGTGATTTCCCCTGCGCGAGGGAGCAGGCGAGAGCGGTCGAGAAGCGGCAACCAGTGCCGTGGACCGGCCGGTCGAGCGGCACGAGTGTGATCGGGATATCGGTCGTTCCTTCCCGGTCCGCGACAAGAATGCGCGGCTCGCTTCCCTCATAGGTAACTACGGTCGTCCCATCGAGATACTCTGCAAGCGCCAGCGCAGTCGCCGCGACATCGAACCTTTCGACACCTGCTGCCTTGGCAAGGAGCGCGAGCTCGTGATGATTCGGAGTGACGACAGTGCCGGCAAGGAAGGAGAGATAGGCGGACCCGAAAGCAATGCTCTGTACACCAGCGGTCGGGCGTAGTACCGGATCTATGACGATCCGGCGGCAGTGTCTGCGAAGAAGATCGCCGATCCGCTCGAGCCATGCCGCGTCGTCAACCGGCACGAGACCTGCCTTCGCCGTATCGAAGGAAAACTCAGCGGCAAGCATCGCCACCGCTCGTTCAATGTATGTCGTCGCAACCGGGTCAGCGCTCTCGAAGTGGAGCGAATTCTGAATCGTAAGCGTTGTGGGAACGCCGAGTGGATAGCACCCGCAGGCACGCGCAGTCGCAGCGTCGGCAAGTATCCCTGCTCCGCCGGATGGATCGAAACCAGCGAGCAAGAGCAGGGGAATTGTCATGAAAGATTTATAAAGTCAGTTGCCTTCACGCGGGTGAGAAAATCGCGGATGGAAGGAGGGCACGACTCGAAGACAACCCGCCGATTATGGCGACGCAGTTCCTTTGCCATGAAGATAATCTTCCCGATCGCCGTGGAATCTATGAGAGTTGCTTCGGAGCAGTCGAAATAAAGGTCGTGCGGAGCATCTTTCAGGTGTTCCTCGATGTGAGAAAAGTATTCTCGCGACGATATGCCGCGTAAGAGCGGCGGAACGCGGATCTCAATCCCACGTTCCGTGCGTACTACCTTTGCTGTCATCTGTGTCATTGTCGTTCGCCCCGTTGCCGTTTCTGAGACGTGTTTTACAGAGAAACAGGAAAATCGCAATTTTTCTCCTTTTACTTCCGCAAGGATTTTTTTCCTTGTTCGATGACCTCCAGACGTGCCTCGACCGAAGAAACACCGGCAGTGTCGCCAGCCGCTTCATAGAGACGCTTGAGGTGCAAGAGGTAGGCTATCAAGGGTTGTTGCCATCCATTCATCGACGCAGTCGCCGCACCCCTTTCGAGTATTGCACCGTCGGCAAAGCCGTGTCTTGCTGCAACACCCACCGCAATGAGGCGCGAAACCGGGTCGTCAATATCCGAGAGTGCAGCAGCAACCTCTGCCATCTGGCGTTTTTCGAGAGCAACAGCAAAGCGGCGGTAGCGCTTCGGCAGGTTGGCTGCAATTAGTTGTCTTCCTGTCAGCAACGCATGGTACGCGGCATTCTCAGGGTCTGAGAGGTACAGGGAATCAACAGCACACTCGGTGGCAGAGAGCATTGCAGTCTCGATAGCGCATCGGGTAAGGAAAATGCGTCCCATGAGTGTCGGATCCCCCGTCTTTGCGGTTTCGGCGATCGCTCGATCGAAGTGGTTAGCCGCGAAGCGATCCTCGCCTGCAAGAGCACTTTGGATGTAGTTTTTGAGATGTTCATAGGCAACCTCCTGCCACGCAGGGGCAGGCGTAGAAGAACAGGAAGCCGAGAAAATTAGTGAGAAAAAAAGGATGTACTCGGTCGTTTTCACGGAAGCGGTATCTCCTTTTTCTGATCGAACGGCAGATTGTTACGCACCTCTTGGATGAGAGCGCGTACGCTCGATAGAGTGGTATCCACCTCTTTACGCAAGAGGAATATGTCTTGGGTTCCTCCTTGCAGGTCGGCACTAATCGTAATAGCGTTCTCGATGAGGGCATCGAGCCGTTTTACCTTTGTCTCGAGATCGAGGAGAATCCGATTGATTGTTGCCAGTGACCCCCTCTCGCCGAGGAGCGACTCGTCGGCATTTTCAATGACTTTTCGTACCTGAGCAATGGTAGTATTTACTCCTTCGGCTGCTGCCGCCGCCTGCTCCACTGCCCGCATGACAGCCTCCTGTCCCTTCCTGTCGCCGGTCATCATTTCGAGAAGCGTTTTCTTTTCTGCAAGCGTTTTCGTTATCCGCCGGGTATCCGAGACAATGCCTTGCAGTTCTCCTTCCTCGGCGGTCAGGCGGTCCAGATTGTCAGCAACCGACTGGATCTTCTCGACGAGCGGTTGTGCTTTTTTGATAATCTCGTTGATGTCGTCCACCATCTTTATTGGCACTACCTTTTCTCTGGAGAGCGGGGGAGATGAAGGATCGCTCGTCTTCACGATGATACGGGGAGACCCAACGAGCGGCCTCTCGAGTGTGAAGGTGCTCCCCTCACGAACCCACCGGATATGCTTGTGGGGCACCGTAATGGTAATAAGCACCCGCCCTTCGTCCGACAATTCGAGGGAATCCACTTTGCCGATTTCGAAACCGGAAAAAAGGACAGGCATACCGGTGGTAAGTCCTTCTCCCGAATCAGATTCGAGACGGAACTGGATAAGATCGGCAAAGATATCCTTTTTGTAGGCAACCACGAGGAGGGCGCCCACGATACATAAGACCGTCAGGATAACAAAGAGGCCGACTTTGTATTGAACCGTCTTATATGTCATCGGCCTCGTACCGTGTACGTTCCCATTCGTATCCGAGTATTATACGTTCGATGCCGGGAAAGTCAAGGAGATCCAAAGCCTTTCGTATTGGCTTCGCATCGGGCAACTGTCCTACCTGCACAAAAGGTCGGTCAATGACAATCACTGCGTTTTTTACCTGAGATGCCCGAAGAAGTTTCACAAGGAAAAGATCCCACTCACCCAGTTCATAAGGCCGCCGCGTTGCAAGGTGGCACAGGTCGAACCGTTCCAAAAGAGCAGTAGTACGGGAAGATGCCTCTTCTCTTCCAAGACGCTCATGGTATTGCTGGATAAGCGCGATATTCTGGAAGACCGAAAGGTTAGAGAGAAGAGGAATATCGGGGGATACGGGCGCAAAGCGCACCCCCACACTGTTCCGCACGCGGACAAAAGCAGCGCGCACTTCCTCATCAGAGGAAAAAAGTTTCACAGAAATCGAGCAACTAATGACAACACCTCAATGATGATGATCGCTAT
>Ga0129299_1002591_pt1 | contig 11954 bp, 9 predicted proteins | sample ConPoolayeCmetaG_FD_94477 | JGI IMG/M metagenome (GOLD analysis project Ga0129299, IMG submission 94477) | Hot spring microbial mat communities from California, USA to study Microbial Dark Matter (Phase II) - Cone Pool mat layer C metaG ... | reverse complement strand
GAGGAAGAGAGGAAGCGGCGCGAGGAGGAGGAGCGGCGCCTTGCGGAGATGAAGCGTGCCGAAGAAGAGAGGAAGCGGCGCGAGGAGGAGGAGCGGCGCCTTGCGGAGATGAAGCGTGCCGAGGAAGAGAGGAAGCGGCGCGAGGAGGAGGAGCGGCGCCTTGGAGAACTCAAGCGTGCTGAGGAAGAGAAGAAACGACTCCAAGAGGAGCAGTCTTCAGGTGGTGTGGCGAGCGAAGAAGAACGTATCCGTTCTCTTAAAGTAGTCAAAGTAGAGCCAGTGCGGCAGATCAGTGAAGATGCTCCTCTTCTCAAAGTGGTAACGCTCGCAGCAAAAGGGAGACTCAAGAACCTCTACTTCCGTAAGTTTCCTGAATTCTCTCGTGTGACAATGGAGGTCACCGGGGATTTGGACTATGTGTTTCGGGAAATTAAGGGAGGCTATGTCATTGATGTCCACAATTTTGAGAAGATACCTCGTCACCTCCTTCATATCATTGATACCCGCGCTTTTAACGCCGAGGTGCGGTATATTTATCCTAAGAAGGTTGGCGATATATTCAAAATCTACATCAAGGCGGATCAAAACATCGCGGTGCGTAAATCAGAAGAAGAAGAAGGTACCCTCATTCACTTCGATTTCTATGTCCCGATGATGGAGTGACAGCACGCACCTACTGCACGTTGCGCCACTCTATCATCTCATCCTTCTTTAACCATGTCATTTGTCGTTTTGCGAGGTGGCGTGTATGGGTGATAATGGAGTTTTCGAGATCTTCCTTCGAAGCGATGCGGCCTTCGAGGTAGTCGAAGACTTCCCGATAGCCGATGGAGGCAAGCGCCCGACAGTTCACCGGTGTAAAACCACGGGCACGGATAGAAGCAACTTCGTCGAGAAGACCCTCTGCAAGCATACGTCTCGTACGTGCCGCAATACGCTCGGTGAGTACAGGACGTGGGATGGCAAGGCCGATTTTGTGGTACGGCCCATCCCATCCGCTCGTGCGCGGCTGTCTCTGCCACACTGAAAGGGGGATCCCCGTGAAGTGGTAGACCTCTAGACCCCGTAGAATCCGTTGTCGGTCGTTTGGTGAAGAGATTGACGCTGCCCATGTTGGGTCTACTGCGTTGAGTTCGGTGAAGAGGTCAGATGTCGTTCGACCAGCACACTGCGCCATAAAGATCTCTTTCTTTTGTTTGTCAATGTGTGGGATGGGTGAGAGCCCGCGAATGAGTGTGTCTACATAGAAGTTTGTTCCTCCGACAACGATAGGCACCTTTCCCCGTGAAACGATGTCTCGAAGCACTTGTATTGCCATGCGGAGATATATTCCTGCGTTTATCTCCTCCGAAAGATCAAGAACACCGATGAGGTGGTGCGGGATACCGGCGCGCTCATGAGTAGGGATCGTTGCGGCGCCAATCACAAGGTCACGGTAGACCTGTACAGCATCGGCACCAACGATCTCGCCTCCTACTTCCTGTGCGAGGCGGATGGCGAAAGCACTTTTCCCTGAAGCGGTGGGGCCAACAACGACAATCATCGCCCGACCTTACGATCGAAATCCCCCTTTCGAAGTGCTATGAAGAAAGGTCTTCCGTGCGGGCAGGTGAGTACCTCTGATGCGTCTATCTCGCTGATGAGGCGCACTATCTCTTCGTGCGTAAGAGGTTGGTGAGCGCGGACAGCCGACTTGCATGCGCGCATGGCGACAAGACTTAGGAATTTTTCATCCCATGCCGTGGAGAATCCTTGCTCGCTGATGTCGGCAAGAATTGTTTTGATGAGCAAAGGCCAGTCTGCTTCGATGGAGAGAGCCGGAACCCCGCGGAGAATGAGAGTTTCTTCATCGAGTTGTTCGAGAATGAATCCGAGTGTTGAAAAGAGGTCTTTTCGCTCCTTGAAGAGAGCCATTTCTGTGGCAGAGAGACGAATTGCGGAGGGCAGGATGGTTAATTGGGTAAGTCCACTGCGATGTTCCATCGCACGGCGGAGATTTGTATAGATGATTCTCTCATGACTTGCGTGTTGGTCAATGAAGTAGACAGTGTCTCCCCGTTCGACGATGATGTAGGTGTCAAAGAGGGTTCCGACCACACGGAATCCTTTCAGCGAAATGGTTGCAGGAAATCCCTCGGGAGGAGTGGAATCTCTGGGCGGAAGGGGAGAAGCAGCCTTGTAAGGCGCTGCGCGCTCGCTAATGCGAGGAGGTCTTTCCTGGGGGAGAGGATATATCAACGGAGAGGAGAGTTCCGTTGCGGTGGCTCCTTTTGGCTCTTCTTTTTCCTCGGTCTGCCGACGTATCGTGGTGATGGCCCTCAGGAAGAGTTCCTCCACGCAAGCGAACACCACCGCTTCATTGCGGAATCGTACCTCGCTTTTGGCAGGATGGACATTGACATCGATCATTTCATGGGGAAGCGTAAGAGAGAGAAGGTACGGTGTACGGCGTTCTCCACCAAGGGTCTCGCGGAACAGACGAAGTATAACAGCACTGATGCGACGGTCGCTTATCAGGCGGCTGTTCACCACTACCGCCGAAGGACCAGTGTAGGTACGGTACGGCGAAGCAAGGATGAGGTGTCCTCTAACGATGTCCCTCGCACATTCAACTACAGCGATGTCATCGGGGAACGCCTTCCAAACAGTACATACCCGCTCTTTTCTATCGTGAGAGGGAGGAAACGAAAATGTCTGGTGAGCGTCTATACTGAGGAAAAAGGCAATAGAAGGGTGGATCATGGCGAAGCGCTGAATGAGTTCTCTGATCGCTGCTCCTTCTCGTTCATCTGATTTGAGAAATTTGCGCCGCGCCGGCAGATTGAAGAAGAGATCCTCTACAATGGCTTCGGTCCCTTGGGGACGGGAAACCGGTTTACTTTCCTGAATAGTACCGCCTGTGATTTGTATTGAAAAACCCTCTCCGTGATGGGGTGCCGAGGAGCAGATGAGGCGACTGACCGCCGCGATAGAAGGAAGCGCTTCTCCCCGAAATCCAAGGGTTCGGATGCGGGCGAGATCGTCGGAAGTTCGGATCTTGCTCGTTGCATGCCGTTCGAATGCCATGAAGAGATCCTCTTTTTCCATACCACACCCGTCGTCAACTACGCGGATGCGATCGCGCCCCCCCTTTACAATCTCGACGGTGATACGGGAGGATCCTGCGTCGAGTGCATTCTCGACGAGTTCTTTCACCACCGAGGCGGGACGCTCGATGACCTCACCTGCTGCAATCTGATTGACGAGTTGTTCAGGAAGCCGGTGAATTCGTGCCATGTTACGCGAGGTTTCTCAATACGCTCAGTAGAAAAACGAAAAAGAGGGACATGCCTATGACGAGGATGCCGATAAGCATCTTTTGTTGTCGTGGTGGAAGGGAGATAAAACTCGCTTTCCCCTCTTCAGTTGTTTCTCCTTCTACCGTTTTGAGACGCCGCATGAGAGCGAGCGTAAAGAGTACGATACCACTAAACGCTGTGATGGCGAGAAGCCACCACACCACGGCGCACTTTTTTCGTTTCTTTTCCTCGAACCGTTGTTCTAACTCTGTCCCTGAGTAGAAGGTTGTAAGCCGGTGAAAGCGGCAGGAAGGGTAGCGTTGGAACAGAAGGGGTACCATGTCGGGACGGTGATGCTGGATGTCGGCGAGGAGAGCACGGTAGTAGGGATCGGCAATGTCACTTTCGGTGGCCTGTTCGCGCGACCAGACGAGAAAATTTCCCTTTGGATCCACCGAGTCGAAGGAGACCTGAATGCGAGTGCAGGCAGAGTATGCTGCCGGCAGGAGATATCCTTCCGGATGACCAGTAATGATGTCAGTGAAGAGCCAGCGCCCGTTACGCCAGCAATCAACGTGAACGTTGTGTGCTTCGACGAGAGTACGGAGCACAAGGTGGTCGTTTTCGACGGCAAGTGAAAACATCTTTCCGACATAGGGGTAGGAGATCTCCATCGAGGTTCCGTCAGGAAATCGTGCAGTTGAACGGAGCATGAGGGGAAGTGGAAGGACAGCATCACCCACTCCGTTCAGGAGGATGACGGGAACACCGTCAATGGTTACCGATTCATCGGCACAGGGGCCTGTGTCGGTCATGCAGAAGAGGGTGACATGATTGTCCACCTCTCCAAACATTCGTATGGTGGTGGGGAGGAGATAGAGACGCCGAGGTAGTTGTTTCATTGCAGTAACTGCTTTTTGCGCCACCTCGAGTTCCTGTGAGGTGAACCAATCATCGGGAGGCGGTGCATGCCACCGGTCGAGAATCTCGGTAAATGGTATTTCGTAACGGTATGTTTTCTCCCCGATGGTTACCGTGATTTCGTTGAACGGGTGGTCGGTGCTAAGGAGGATGCCTTCGATTGGGCGTCCATTGGCAGCGATGCGGGCAGATGAGACGAGGTACCCATCTTTTGAGAGGATTCGGACTAACAGGCGAGGGGTGATACGAATATCATCGCCGTAGAGGGAAAGGTGGTAATCGAGTTTTTCGTCGTGGATGGCAAGGTAGATGCTCGTGAGGATGAATACTATGGTAAGAAAGGCGACAATGCCGATGACGATGGTACGCTGGTTGTCCACAGCATCGTTCCTTGGAAAAGATTGGTTACAGTATACCTGTCGGCGGCGGCACATGCAACATTTTGAGATCTATCTGCGTTTGAGCGATTCGAAGAAGTGATAACCGACCGGCACGATGAGAAGCGTAATGAGGAGCGAGAGAATCTGCCCGCCGACGATCGCCTTGGCGAGCGAGGCGCGCGCCGCAGCGCCGGGGCCGGTGCCGAGCGCGATGGGAATCATCCCCGCGACGAGGGTGAAGGTGGTCATGAGGATGGGGCGGAGCCGCGCCTTGTTCGCCTCGACGATTGCCTCTTCGAGGGGTTGGCCGCGCGCCTGCAGGGTGTTGGCGTAGTCTATCTGGAGAATGCCGTTCTTCTTGACGATACCGAAGAGCATGAAGACACCAAGGAGGCTGTAGAGGTTGATGGTTTCCCCCGTCATGAGGAGCGAGAGGAGGGCGAAGGGGATAGTAAGGGGAAGAGAGAGGAGAATGGTAATCGGATGGAGGAAACTCTCGAACTGCGCTGCGAGCACGATGTAGATGAAGATGAAGGCGAGCGCAAAGGCGGTGAGCATGTTACTCATCGCTTCGGCCATGACCTTCGAACGGCCAATCTTCACCGGCTTGTATTCGGGGGGAAGGTTGAGTTCCTTGACGAGGCGGTCGAGCGTTTTCGTGGCACCTCCGACATCGAGTCCGTCGAGGTTTGCAAATATCGAGACACGCCGCTGGCGGTTGAAGCGGTCTATCACCGCGGGGCTCTTGCCATGCTCGATGCGGATGACCTGTGCCAGCGGTATGAGGCCAACGCGCGGCGATGAAACCATGAGGGTCTCGAGCGCCGCCGGATCGTCGCGGAAAGACCGGTCGAGCCGGAGCCAGACATCGTACTGCTCGCTTCCCTCCCGGTAGGTGGTGACAATCTCGCCGCCGACATAGGTGCGGAGCGTGCTTGCGATATCGACAACGCTCAGACCAAGGTCGGCCGCTTTGCGACGGTCAATGATGACGCGCACCTCCGGCTTGCGGGCGACCAGTGAGGTCGAGAGATCGGCAAAGCCTGGTTTGTCGCGAAGTGCGGCGATGATTTTGTCGGAGTATTCGGTCAGGCGGTCGAGATCGGGGCCGACGATGTCGTACTGGAAGGTGGCAGCCCGGCTGCCACCGAATCCGCCGCCGAGGGCATTGACCGATGAAATAATCTCGGGGTACTTTTTGAGGAGACGCCGGATGTCGCGCTGCACATCGAACTGCGAAAAGTCGCGCTCCTTAAGCGGGACGATCCCCACATAGATCTTGGCGTTTGTCACATCGTCAGAGAGCGTACTGCCGATTTGTAGGAGCGTTTTGTTTACGCCGCGGACGGTCCGCACATCGCGCTCCACCTGCTCGACGAGAGCGCGGGCGCTTTCGAGGGTAACGCCGGCGGGGAGCTGTAGATCAATTTGAATCTCACTGCGGTCGTCGAGTGGCATGAAGTCGGTGCCTAGTCGTTTCGCTACCGGTACTGTTACCGCAATAGTGAGTATCGCAAGGAGAACGATAACCCATCGGTGGTTGATGGAGAAACGAACAATAGCCGCGTAGCCTTCGTCGAACCAGCCCCAGAAGCGTTCGAGAAGCGATGTGTTGCCCGTCGTTTCATGGCGCAGGAAACGCGAGGCGAGCATGGGGGTGAGGGTGAAGGAGATGAAGAGCGAAACGGCGATGGCAAAAGCGGTGGTGAGCCCAAACTCGTAAAAGAAGCGCCCCGACATCCCCTGCATGAAGGCGATGGGCAGGAAGATGACAAGGAGCGAGGTGGTAGTCGCCGTGACGGCAAGTCCTATCTCTTTGAGTCCGTCAACCGCTGCATCATAGGCGCTTTTCCTATACTGCTCCATGTGACGGTAGATGTTCTCCAGCACGACGATGGCATCATCTATGACAACTCCGACCGCGAGCGTAAGTCCCAGCAGCGACATACTGTTGAGGGTGAATCCCATTGCCCACATGAAGGTAAAGGTAGCGATAAGCGAAGTAGGGATGGCAAGGGCGGCGATGAGGGTCGAGCGGATGTTGCCGAGGAAGAGGAACACCACGAAGGCAGCAAAGAGGGCGCCGAGGGTAAGGTGAAGTTCGAGTTCATGAAGCGAATTGTTGATGAAGATGGATTGATCGGAGACCACCTCAACCGAGATGTCGCGCGGAAGGGTCAGCTGTATCTCGGCGAGCCGCTCTTTAACCGCGGAGATAACCTCGATGGTGTTGCTTCCCGACTGCTTGATGACATCGAGCGCGATAGTCGCTGCAAAGGGGCGCTCATCCCCTTTTTTCCACAGTTTCGAAAGAGTACGCGGCTCTTCGACCGAATCTTCGATGGTGGCTATTTCGCCGAGGGTCACCTGTCGTCCATTTTTGGTGGCAACGATAATGCGGCGCATCTCATCTGCCGAGGTAACCCTGCCGAGTATGCGAAGCATCTCCTCCCGATCTCCCTTGTCGATGCGCCCAGCCGGCAGCTCGATGTTCTGGGAGGCGAGCGCCGCCTTGACGGCCACCGTCGAGATACCAAGCGCCGCCATCCGGTCGGCATTGAGGTAGACATTGATTGCGCGCTTCCAGTAGCCCGAAAGGGTAATAGCACCAACGCCGTTTACATTCTCGAGCGACTCTTTGATGTTGAGACGGGTAATCTCCGAGAGTTCCTTGGGATCGCGGTTGCCCGAAACAGCGAGGGTGAGGACGGGGAATGCGTCGAAGTCGAGGCGGGTGACCACTGGCATCTCGGTGCCGGTCGGGAGGCGTGCGACGATGGCGGCCACCTTGTCGCGGACATCCTGCACTGCTTCGGCGACCGGCTTTTCGAGGACGAAACGGATGCGGACTTGCGAGACGCCCTCCCTGCTTGTCGAGGAGAGTTCGTCGATACCGGAAACTGTGTTGACCGCCTCCTCGATTGGCTTGGTGACCAGCGTTTCTATCTCTTCGGGCGAGGCGCCGCGGAGCACCGTCGTGACGGTGACGACCGGAAACTCCACTTTGGGGGTAAGGTCAACCCCAATGGCGCGGAAAGAGAAGATGCCGAGCACCATGAGGAGGGTGGTGAGCATCGTCGCGAAGACGGGACGCCGGATAAAAATAGTGAGTGCATTCATGGCTTTCACTCCGCGCGGGGCACGGCCGGCATGCCGTGGTAGAGGGTTTCGGCGGCGCTTACCACCACCCGGTCGCCGGGGGCGATGCCTGTCGAGACCGCGATAGTGCCCGCACCCCGCGATGCGACGGTAACGATGCGCTCTTCGAGGTGGTCACCGACAAAGACGAAGACCTTGTCCGTTCCTGCGAAGGAGACGAGTGCAGCCTCGGGAACAGTGACGATCTGCTGTTTTAGGGGGATGGTGAGCGTTGCGGTGGCAAAAGAGCCGGCCGTGAGCAGGCGTCCACGGTTGGGAACCTCCGCCTCGATGGTAAAGGAACGGCTCTGCTGGTCCACGAACGGCCCGATGCGTCGAATGGTGCCGGTCACCGTGCCGCCGCTGACACTCGTGAGGGAGATGGTCATGCCACTGCGCACCGCGGTGGCGTAGCGTTCCGGAACGGCTGCAGTGAACTTGAGCGGCATCGTTTGGACGATGTAGAAAAGCGGGGTGCCGGTGCGGACATACTCGCCGGCGTTGACGAGCCGCTTGGCGATGATGCCGTCGAATGGCGCGCGCACCTCAGTGTCGCCCAGTTTCTTCTTGGCGGTGTCGAGTGCTACACGCGCAAGTTCGAGCCGCCGCGTTGCCTCATCCACCTGCTGTCGGGTCGCCATTTCCTTCTCGGCGAGATTGGTGGTGCGGGTGAGATCCGCCTCCGCCGTCTTCACCTCTGCTTCGGCTTGGCGTACCTTGAGGTGGTACTCTTCCGGGGCGATGCGCGCAATAACGCTGCCGGCGCTCACGACACTGCCAAGGTCCACGGTGAGCATCTCGATGCGGCCATCTACTTCAACCGAGACGGTTGCTTCGCGCCATGGGAGAAGCGATCCCGTGAGGGTGATAGTCTCGTCGAGGGTCGCAGCAGCGGCGGTTGCGAGGAGAACCGTCGCCGGGTGTCCGTTTCTGGAATTCGCGCCGGCCGACTCCTGCTTTTTGACACCGCAAGAGGCGAGGATCATAGCCAGTAGAGTAGTTGCTGTCAGGATGAAGAAGATAGTGTTTCGCATGTTAGTTTCCTCCGGAGGTAAGCGAACGAGAGCCGAGACCGAGCGCCTTACGCACACGCGCTTTGGCAGTCTCGAGATCGCTTTTTGCCTGGATGAGCGTTGCTGTCGCCTGATTGAAGGATGCCTGTGCATCGCTTACTTCGGTGATGGTGCCTGCTCCCTGCGCAAAGCGTTCTTCGGCAAGCACGAGTGCCGCTTTTGCTGCCTCGTACATCGCCCGCGCCGGTTCCCCGCGTTCGCGTGCCTCGCGGAGCGCGAGGTAGGCATTCTCGACCTCGTAGCGAATGTTTTGCTCAATCGCCCGCAGGTTAAGTTCGAGGATAGCAACGGTCGTGTCGGCATCACTTGCCTGGGTATCGGTGGTGAAACCAGCGAAGAGGTTCCAGCTCATGGAAGCACCAACATGCCAGTTGTATTTCATGGCATCGAATTCGTACCCAGTGTAGGTGACTCCAGCAGTGGCTTTGAACTGGGGGTAGAAGTCGCCGCGGGCGGCGCGTGCCGAGAGGCGGGCCGCGGCTATCTTTTCGCGGAGCGATCGGCACTCGGGACTTTCTTGGAGCGCTGTTGCAACTGCCGCTGCGACATCCTTGACGGGAATCTCCTCGATTGTCGCGTGGGGATCAACAGCTATCTCGGTCGCAGGGTTGAGCCCGAGGAGGGTTGCGAGCACCTTGCGTGTGGTGCGGCGGCTATTCTCTGCCTTGACAAGACTGAGGCGTGCCGATGCGAGGTCTGCCTCGGCGCGGAGCGCCTCGACAGGGGTTCGGATGCCGTTTTGCACCTGCATTCGCGCCGTTTCGAGCCGCCGTTCCATCTGCCGGACGGTGCTTTCGGCCGCAGCGGTGGTTGCGTCGGCTGCGACCACGGCAAAGTAACTCTGAACAACCGAGAGGTAGAGGCTGTTGGCATTCGCGGCAGCATCGTATGCGGCAGCTTCGCGCGCGTGGGCGTTCCCCTCGAAGTTGTAGTATGTCTTGAAATCCCAAATGGTCTGGTTCACGCTGAGCGAAAGAGTGTAGTTGTTGAAAGACTCCCAATCCTCTTTGCCGCCGCTCATCAGGGATGATGTTTGGCTCGAGACCCATGGGCCGGTCGGCGAGTTGGCGGTTGCCCGCTTGTAACTCACCTCGGTCGAGACATTCGGCATAAAGCCGGCGCGGGTGAGGCGCTGTTTGTTTTCGTACGATTCTCTATTCTTGAGTGCTGCAAGGTATGAGGGATTTGTAGCGGCGGCAATCCTGAACGCCTCTTCGAGTGTAAGTACATCTCCTGCCCTGAGCGTTGGTATCCCAAGGAGGAAAAGGGAAATTACAAGATACCGTTTCATGGTTTCTTATCTCCACTCCCAAGGTTGTTGGCCATGCGTAAGAGAAACGCGTGGAACGAGTTTTTTTCCTCATCCGAAAAGTCCTTAAAAAGGAGAGTAGCGAGATGTCTGCGTTCTTTTCGAAGTATGGGGACGAGACGTCTCCCTGCTGGTGAAAGAAACAGACGCCACACCCGTGCATCGTGCGGATCACGCCGCCGCGTAATGTAGCCTCCCTTTACAAGTTTCTGTATTGCACGAGTGGTTGTTGTCTTGTCCATGAGGAGAAACGATGCAATTTCTTCCTGTGAGGATCCTTCGTGGTTCATGATAGCCATGAAAAACATGGCGGTTCCTGCGCCGATTCCGAGCGGTTCCAAACGACGTGCAAGGTATGCACGCCAACCACGGTGGATACAACCGAGCGTGCGACTTATTTGTTCGTCTACATTCATAAGTGGCTCCCTTTTCGGTAGTTTCATACCATCATTTAGTTGCATATGCAACTATTTCCTTGGTTGCGTTTTGAACGAAGCGAGCATATACTCACCTATCTGTTCGACGGAGGAGACGGAATGAAAGTGGTGGATGAGAAGACAGTGTTCGAGACGAAAATATTCGTGGTAAAAGAGGTCTCTCTTGAAAAATCGGATGGTACGACGGTAGTCCACCATGTGATTCGTTTTTCCCGGACGGTCTCGGTGTTACCGATAACTCCTGACGGAAGAATTGTCCTCGAGCGCCAGTTTCGTTCTGCGGTCGGAGGGTGGGTTACCGAGGTACCGGCTGGTAAAGTAGATGCCGGTGAGTCGCTGGAAGAGACTGTGCGACGTGAGATAGAAGAAGAGATAGGGTATCATGTTATTACGTGCCGCGAACTCTTTTCCGGATGGGTTTCTTGCGGCTATACCGACGAATACATGCACTATTTTCTTGCGATCGTCGAACCGCTGACGGAGGGGAAAAGAAAACGGTTTCCCGACCATGATGAAGAGATAGAAACGCTTACCGTAACTCTCGAGGATGCCTGTGCGATGATAGAACGGCGTGAAATAGTTGATGCCAAAACCATAGCATTGGTGTATGCCTATGCCCGCGAGAGAAACTCCTGAGGGGCGTATTGCTCGTCTGTATCCGGTGCTTCTCAATCATTTTGGGTTCCAGCACTGGTGGCCTGGTGAGACGCGGTTCGAGATTGTCGTGGGGGCTCTTCTCACCCAGAACTGTGCCTGGAGCAATGTCGAGAAAGCAATCACAAACCTCAAGCAGGCAAACGCGCTATCGCTTACGGCACTGCGGAACCTGCCGCGTGAACGACTCGAGGCGCTCATTCTCCCAACCGGCTACTTCCGTCAGAAGGCGGAACGGCTCATGCGGCTGCTCGATTTTCTTGCCGATGTTCTCGGCTGGGATGGTGTATCTCCTCTTGATTGCGATACACGCACATTTCGGAGCAATCTTCTTTCTCTCTCTGGTATCGGACCGGAGACGGCTGACTCAATTCTCTGTTACGGCTTTGATCGCACGGTGTTCGTCGTTGACGCCTACACCAAACGGATGCTCACGCGCCTGCCGATTGCCGTTGCCGACAACTACGAGGATATCCGCGCATTGTTCGAACGCGCGATAAAGGGACACATCGACGGTTCGCTTAATACCTTCAAAGACTTCCACGCACAGATTGTCATGCTTGGAAAAAACTACTGCCGGAAGGGGAAGCCGTGTTGTACGGAATGTCCGCTCCACGAAGCGGCGGTATGCCGTTTCGCTCACCACGAATAGACGAAACTCTTGGGGGAGCCGTTGAGAAGCCCGTGCTCGGTGCCAACAGTGTTGAGACCGAAGGCATAGACGGTGAGCGTCTGCGGGCTCGTGTAGCCCTTCGCAGTAAGGT
>Ga0129299_1002589_pt1 | contig 11955 bp, 4 predicted proteins | sample ConPoolayeCmetaG_FD_94477 | JGI IMG/M metagenome (GOLD analysis project Ga0129299, IMG submission 94477) | Hot spring microbial mat communities from California, USA to study Microbial Dark Matter (Phase II) - Cone Pool mat layer C metaG ... | reverse complement strand
TCTCAACTGCCAGAGCTTCTTTCTTTCTCCGAGCGTCACTATTATACTGCTCTCTCAACTGGAGCAGGTCGTCTTTTGTCTGTCCGCAAGCTTCAACAGGAGTTTGCCATGACGGATTCGACACGGGGCCGCCGCGGTGGGTTCTGGATCATTGTTTGGGTGTGCTGGTGGGCGACCACGTGGGGCGTCCGGACCGAGGCGGCCGATCGAGCTTCGCGGCTTGTGGCCGTTCCGCGCAGTGGCGAGGTGAAGCTTGATGGTCGTCTCGACGATTGGGACCTCTCGGCCGCGCTGGATTCGGTCTATGAACCGGCGTTGGCGCCGCGATTCTCGGTGCGGTTTGCTGCGATGTACGACGCCGAGGCGCTCTACCTGGCGGCTCATTTCGTCGACGATTCGCCGCTGGTGAATCGCAACGACCCGAACGTCAACGCCGCCCAAGCCTGGCGCGGCGACTGCCTTCAGGTGCGGCTGGCGCCCGACCCGACGATGCCTCTGCCGCTGAAGGCCAACGAGTTCGACGCCCGGCGGGGCGTCAAAGAGTCCACCGACCCGCGCATCGTGCATCTGACGATCTGGTATTTCACCGACCGGAAGCTGCCCTGCATGACGATCGACCGGGGTTTCGACTTCCACGACAAGAAGCTGCTTGTCGGAGCTGAAGCGCCGGTCGTGTTCCGCGCGGACGACGACGGTCAGGGCTACACGCTCGAGGCACGGCTGCCGTGGCGTTTGTTGGCCGCATCGCCCGGGCAACCCGTGCCCAAGGCCGGGCAGCGCTTCGCGCTGACGCTACAGCCGCTCTGGGGCAGTGCGTCGGGCGACCGGCTGCTGTTGAGTTACTACGAAGTGGAGTCGGCCAAGGGGTTCCATTTCCAGGGCGCGGCCGGCTGGGGCGTGCTCGAGCTGGCCCGCCAGGGGCGAATCGCACCGCATCGGCGCGCCGTTCAGCCCGCGGAACTCGCCGAACCACTCCAACTGACCATCCCCGTCGGCGATCCCCAGGCCGCCTCGCTCAGTGCGGCCGTTTGGTCGGCCCAGGGCGAACTGGTGCGCACACTGCCGAGCATGGCGCCGCTAGTGCTCGAGTCTGGCCGGGCGATCGTTCGTTGGGACGGCTTGGACGACGACGGTCGGCCCCTTCCGCCGGGACAGTACACGATCAAATTCCTCACGCATCGCGGCGTTTCCGAGCGGTGGTTGACCAGCCTGCACAACGCCGGTGTTCCTCCCTGGAAGACCGACGACGGCACGGGCGCGTGGGGCGGGGACCACGGCGTACCTGTGGCCGCGGCGGCCGGGGGCGGCCGCGTGTTTCTGTCGTGGGGCTTTAGCGAGGCTGGCTTCACGACGATCGCCGTCGACGAGCAGCTTTCGCCCGATGGCAAGCCCCGCAAACGCTGGGGCGCTGGGAGCGTGCTCGAAATCGGCCTGGGTACTCAAGCCATTGCCACCGACGGCCAGCGCGTGTTTGTCGGCCAGGACGGACGCCGCTGGGGCGACCATCATTCCAGCGACAGGCCAAATCGCGCAGGCGTGATTATTTGGAACGCTGAGACCGGTCGGGCCGAGAACTTCCCCTTCGGCAAGCGGATTCTTGAAGTCTCCCTCTGGCAGGGCCAAGCGGCCGAGGGCCACCACGACGCGATGAACCTTGCCGGGCTGGCCGTTTCCGGCGATCGGCTCTATGTATCGCTCCGCCGCGACGGCAAGGTGATGGCCTACGATTGGACGACAGGCCAGCCGCTGCGCCAGTTCGACATCGAGCAGCCCAAGGGGTTGGCCGTCGAGCCAAACGGAACGCTAGCCGTCGTCTCAGGCCGACGGCTGGTGAGACTCGATCCCGAAACCGGCGCGGTCGCGCCCTTGGCGGCCGGGCTGGCCGACCCTTGGGGTGCAGCGGTCGATCCCCAAGGCGCCATCTACGTCTCCGACCGCGGCGAGGCGATGTGCGTGCGCGTCTTCACGCCCGACGGCAAACCGCTGCGCACTATCGGCAAGCCGGGTGGGCGGCCGGCCCTGGGCCGATTCGATCCCAACGGCATGCTCAACCCGCGCGGCATTGCCCTCGATGCTCAGGGCAAGCTCTGGGTGACCGAAAGCGACAACACGCCGCGGCGCATCAGCGTGTGGGATACGCGCTCCGGCAAATTGGTGGCCGATCTGCTCGGCCCGGGACACTACGCGATCAACGGCGCGGTCGATCTTGCCCGGCCGAGTTGGGCCAACACCCATCACACGCTCTTCGAGGTCGATTACGCCACCGGCGCAGTAAAGACGCTCGCGACGCTGCTGCGGCCGCGAGGGCTGCAATTCGGAACCGACGGCGACGCCCGTCCCGTCTTCTTCCGCCATTGCAAGGGCCGAACGTACCTGGTCCATTGCGGACGCGAGGTGACGGTCATCTTCCTGTTCGACGAGAAACGGCTCTGCGGCGAACCGGTGGCCGCGATCACGGCTCGCGGTGCGGCGCGCCTGGCAGGCATCACACCGGAACGATTCCCCGAGGACCAGCGCGAACTGGCCCGGCAAAAACTCGGCAACGATCGCCAGTTGCACGTTTGGACCGACCGCAACGGCGACCGCATGCTCCAACTCGACGAGATCGTGGCCGAACCGACCGGCGCGCCCGGCGGCGCGTTGTGGGGCTTGTATTGGGGCGTCCACGTCGACGACGATTTGACGATCTGGGCCGCCACGGCCTACGAAGCTGGATACGTCTGGCGTATTCCGGTGCGCGAGTTCCTCGCCGACGGCACGCCGGTCTACCCGCCGCCGAGCGAACAGAAACCGCTCTTTATGGCACAGTACCCTCGCGCCATCAGCAGCACGCTGCCGTCCGAGGACGGCCGGAGTGTTTACCTGATCGAACAGGCCGGCGGCGACGCCCGCGGCGGCGGCTCGAAAATGGCCGTCTCTCGCTACACGCTGGACGGTCGGCGCCTGTGGGCTTACCGGAAGACATGGACCGGCTTCGCCCTGGACGCGCCGCTGTACCGCCCCGGCTACGTCATCGGCGCGATGAAGTTCTGCGGCACGGCCCGGCTCGACGACACGCCCACCGGCGTGAGCGAACTGGTCATGGTCAACGGCTACCACGGCCAGTTCAACCTTCTGACCGACGGGGGGTTGTGGGTCGCTGCGCTGGCCTCGGACAACCGTTTCAGCCCCACGATGAGCGAGCACACGTACTACGTCGAGAACTTCAGCGGCTTCTTCTTCCGCAACCGCGACAACCGGCGCTACTACTACATCGCCGGCGAGACCGACACGCGGATCATGGAAATCACGGGTCTGGAAACGATCCGTACGGGCAGCATGGCGCTGGTGCTCAGCCCCGACGATGTGCGCCGTGCCGCCGAGGCTGCTGCCCGGCGCGGCGCGGCGCCGGGCGCGAAACCCCCCGTGGTCGTGCGCCGCGCTACGCCCGAGATCGACGGCGCGCTGGACGAATGGCCGAGCGAAGCGATGATCGAAATCGACGCCGGCGGCGGGCGATCCGCCCGCATGGCCCTCAGCCGCGACGAGCGGAACCTCTACCTCGCTTACGACGTTGCCGACGACTCGCCTATGAAGAACGCCGGCAGCGATTTTGCGATGCTGTTCAAGTCGGGCGACACCTGTGAGTTGATGCTCGCGGCCGACCCGGCGGCCGATCCGCGACGCAAGACGGCCGTGGCCGGCGACCTGCGCGTGCTGATGAGCGAAATGGATGGCCAGCCCGTCGCGGTGCTCTACGAGCCGGTGTTGCGGCCCGGTCGCGAAAAGGCCGAGCGCGTCTTCAGCTCGCCGACCGGCAGCGAAACCTTTGCGCGCGTCGTCGTGCTCCAGGGGGCTAAGATCGCGCTGGCACGCCGCAAGGGCGGCTACCGGCTCGAGGCGGCGCTGCCGCTGGACGCACTAGGCGTCGAGCTGAAATCAGGCACCGTGTTCCGCGGCGACCTCGGAGTGCTCTTCAGCACGCCGGGCGGCAACGCCGTTGGACGGCGCGCGTACTACTTCAACCAGGACACGCAAATCACCCAGGATATCCCGACCGAAGTGCGACTCCAGCCGGCCAACTGGGGGGAACTGCGCATCGAGTAGCCTCGTTGCGAACTGACGCGCCGCCGGGCGGCCCCGGCGAGCCGCGGTTTCGCTCGGAGTACCTTTCTTGCATCGCCGACGCCCATCATCATGGAACGCATCATGACACGCATCGGTCCAGTGGTTCGCGGTTGGGCGATCGTGTGGCTTGCCGGGTTGACGGCCGCCGCTTGGAGCGGGGGGCACGCGGCGGGCCAAAGCATTCGTTGCGCTGGCGTGCTGGGCAACAGCGGCCAGTTCGGCCCGGAGCTGGTGCGCATGTCGCCCACGACCCAGGAACTCGCACGCCCCACAGGACTGTGGCTCGACGAGGAAGGCGCCATTTGGCTCGGCGCGGGCGAGGCGGTCGTGCGCCTGAGTCTCGACGGAAGGCTACTCGAACGCCGCGCACTGGAAGGCGCGGGGAACCGCGTCGATGGATTCCATTTTGCCGCCTTGGGCACGAAGCTCTACATGCCGGGACGCACTGTGCGAGGTCCGGCGCTGCTGGAGCTGGATCGGACGCGCCCCGGAGCGCCTGTCCACGTTCTCGATGTGCAGCCGGCCGACGGCGGGCCGTTCGTGCTGGCCGCTGAGCCGGTCGATGGCCGATGGCTGCTGGCGGCCGGTGCGAAAGACGATCGAATTACCGTGCGGACGATCGACCCGGCCGAAGGTGCTGTTGTCGAGCGGTTCAGCGTGCCGGGCCGACACGCGGCGGGCCTGGCCTGGGAGCCCCAGCGCAGGATCGTTTATCTCGGTGGGCAGCTGCGCGGCGCGACGTTGGAAAGCGGTATTCTGGCGTGCGATTTGCACGCCCGGCCTGCTGGCGGCCGGTTTCCGGCGGCCGTCACCCCCACGCCCGCCCAGCCAACTGCCTTCCGCGGCCGACTGAGTTTGGCCGCCGACGCCCTGTGGGACTCGGGTCACTACGGCTACCTGGCGCGACTGGACCGGGAGGCGCAAGGAGCGCCGGGGATCGTGTGCCGCTGGGCTCACGAACTCGACGAGATCACGCAGGTCGCTGCGCTACCCATCCCGCGACAAAGTCCCACGCCGCTGGTCGTGGCTACCAGCGCGGGCGACGCCTGTTGGCTGGCTCAGTGGGATCCTGTGGAGAACCAGTTCTTATTGCGCCGCCGGCTTGGCGCGCTGCCGGTCATTTCCAGCCTGGGGATTTCGCCCGATGGCTGGGTGACGGTCGGCACGGCCCAGTCGCAATACTGGTGGCGATGGGAGGATGCGGCCAATGCGCCCCCGCGCATGGCCGACCTGAGCGTAGCCTGCACGCCGGGCGTCTTCATCGGCGAGAAATTCTACGCCTTCGGTTTCGTTTACGGCATGCACGAACAGGAGCGTCGATCGCCGGTTCCGCTGGTTTTCTCGCCGCGCCGCTACGATCGCAACTCGGCGGTTCGGCCGGGCGGCGCAAACCCTATTCAGCTCAAGCGCCCGATGGGCCTGGCGTTGGCGCCGGGCCGTCCCCCCAGGTTGCTGGTGACCGATGCCCACACCCGCGCCCTGTGGACTTGCCCCGTCTCGCCCGGCGAATTCCTGCCGAAGCATGACGGTTGGACGCGCGTAGCCATCGACTCTGCGGAGTTGACCGCTCCGACCGACGTGGCTTTGTGCGAAGACGGCTCGATCGTCGTCGCCGACGCTGGAAGAATCTGGCAGCTCCAGCCGACGGATGCGTCGTGGAAGGTCCTCCGGCAGTATGAAGGGCCGCCCGGAGACCCGCTGGGCGAGCATGTGCGCATGGCGATCGACGGGCAATGGATGGTGCTGTCCGACTCCCGACGCCACCGCCTGCTCTGGATCGACCTGACCGATTGGAAACTGCTCGGCCAGTGGGGGACGACCGATCGCGCTGGCAACACTACGGAGCAACTCGACCAACCCACGCTGGTTGCCATAGTGGGGCGGCGCGTTGTAGTGGCCGATACAAGCAACCAACGCATCGTGCAACTCGAGTTGGCCCCGGCCGTCCCGCGCTGACGCACCGCCCGACGCTTGCCACCGCCGCCGGTGCGCGACTCCCAAGGGAGCACTGGGAGCTGCCGAGCGGACAACCTATCCGCTTTGTACGGGCCGCCGGTCATGCGCCGCACGATCCAGTCGCCCAGCCAGGGCCAAAGCTGAGCCACGGCAAACTGTAGCCGCGCTTTGCCGGGAATCACCAGCTCCAGCACACGCCGCTGGCATGCCCGCAAGATCGCCCGCCGAACACGATTGGGCTTGTCCAACAGTGCTAGCTGGCGATCTGAGCTTCGAAACGTACACGAGGCCGTCGGGACATCACCAAGACACAAAGACACCAATAGGTACTGAAAGATACAAGAAATGACATCTATGTCTGGCGGCGTGCCATGTGCTTGCGGTGGATGCATATTGCAAGGTAAGCTGTACGGCTACGACGGCGCGTGTCCCTCCAGTTTGTGCTGCCACATGCGCGCACCGCGCGTGCATTGCACCACGTAAGATGCTGAGTCGCGGTAACAAAACCAGTATCAAGAAGCAAGAAACCACAAAGGAGCAACGGTGATGAACCCTGCCGGATCGATCGTCATTAGTGCTCTGGTGATGTGGTTTGGTGCGATGGGCTTGATCGGCGAGGGGCGCGGTACTTTGCCTGCCGCTGAGCAGACGGTCTTTCCAAACGACCCGTCGGTATTGGACCTGCGGCGCGATTTCGGCGCAGTGGGCGACGGCAAGGCCGACGACACGGCTGCCCTTCAGGCAGCTCTGGATGCCAGTTGCAGTCGCAAGCCCGGCAGCAGCACCAAGGTCTTGTTCATTCCCAATGGCACATATCGCGTTACCAAAACGCTGGTGGTGCAGTCGGGAGTCGGGCCGTGGGTTTACGGTCAGTCGCGCGACGGGGTGATCCTTCGGCTGGCCGACGGAGTGCCGGCAGAGGTCACTGCCCTGCTGCGCACGCATCCCAGCGACACCAAAGCCACCTCGGCCGACTTCTTCATGCGCAACTTCCGCAATCTGACGTTCGACGTGGGCAACAACCCGCACGCCGACGGAATACGCTGGTACGGGAACAACAGCAGCATTCTCCAGAACGTGCGCGTAATTGGCACGGGCAAGGTGGGCATCAATTCCGGATTCCTCGGCCAGAACGGCCCCAACCTCATCCAGGACGTCCTGGTCGATGGCGCGTTCGAGACCGGCATCCGCTGCGCATGGAGTTGGGGGCAAACGCTATCGCGCATCACGGTGCGCGGAGCTCGCAAGGAAGCAGTATATGTCAACGCCACCGCCGTGGGCATCGAAGAACTGACGGTGGAAAACTCTCCCGTGGCTCTGCGAAACGAATATCCGAACGACTGGACCTGGTGGGGCGGCGTGGTGGCGCTAGTGCGAGGGCGGTTCAGCGGAGGCGATCCGCAGCAACCGGCCATCGCCAACACCAGCGTACTGTATGCCCGCGATGTTACAGCCACCGGTTTCAAACAGGTGCTGGTTGGTAAAGGCAGTGAGAGCGTGCCGGGCCAGCGGCTGGAAGAATATGCCGCTCCACCGGCCAAGAAGCTGTTCGACGATTCGCCTTCAGAAGCACTGAAACTGCCCATCAAACCCGAACCGCATCTGCCCTGGGAAACCAATGTGGCCAATTGGGTTTGTGCCAACGACTACGGGGCGGCGTATGGCGATAACCGCGACGACACAGCGGCCATCCAGGCGGCCGTCGATGCTGCGGCCAAAGCGGGCAAAACTGTGGTATATCTGCGCGGTATCGGCGGCGGCGATCCCAATTGGTACAACCTCGATGGCGAGGTACGCATCCACGGGAGCGTCCGGTTGATTATCGGGTTGGGTTTCGGTCGGGTAATCGGCGGCCCCAATGGACGTTTCGTGATCGACGACCGCTCGGCCCCGGTGGTGAAGTTCATGCATCTGCAAGCGTTCGGCGGACGCCCCCCGGTGGTCGAAAACCGCTCGGCCAAAAACGCGCTGGTGGTGGAAAGCTGCGATCTGCGGGTAGTTGGCGCCGGCAGCGGCGACATCTTCGTCACCGACTGCCCGTGCTCCATCGAACTGCGCTCGCCTGGCCAGCGGCTATGGGCCAGGCAACTCAACCCCGAAGGCACCAGCGACGACGGTTTGGTGAAAAACCACGGCGGCCAGTTGTGGGCGTTGGGAGTCAAGCACGAAGGCCGTGGAGTGCGCTTCCGCACCGCCAATGGCGGACGAACTGAGATTCTCGGCTTGTTCAATTACGCGCCGGACATCGCCAAAGACGACAAGCGACCTGCGTTCGAGGTCGTCGATGCCTCACTCAGTCTTGCCGGCATCCGTGAAATTTCTTTCGGAAACACGTATCCCGTGAAACTGCGCGAGGTCCGCGGCACCGAGGTGCGCACGGAAACCGGAGGCGGGTGGATCGGCTGGTCGCTATTTAGCGCTTACAAACCGCAATCGGCCGCGGAGGATCAGCAGCACTATTGACATTGGCAACACTTGGTGACGCGGCCTTTCCAGGAAGACGTTATACCTCCTGCGTGCGAGAACAAATCGATGTCGCTGGAAAAAACATCTCGTGTCAACCCGTGCGCGATATATAAAAAATATAAACCAGTCACCTCGGACTTCAGCCGCTACTGCTCGCGCAGCCACCGTGTCAACCCGTGCGCAATATTTTTATCAACCAGTCATTGCCTTTGGCGAGGCTCGGTCCAGCGGCTACCATCGGGTAAACTTCGGCGGCTCGGTCAGCGGCCAGTAGGTTTCTGGCATCCTGTCGCGGGGACCAACAGCGCCCCAGTGGCCGACCCAAAACAGCGGCTCCCGGTGGTTCAAGTCCACTTCTGCCCAAAACACTCCTTCTTTACCCTTGTTCGAGGCCAGAATGCGGCCCAGCGGATCGATGACCATGCTGCTGCCGTCGTAGACAGAAGCAATCAGATAGAAACCGTTATCGCGTGCCCGGACGCGAAATACCGTTTCTCCCTCGGCGCGTCCTTCCTGATCCGGGAAAGTAGTGCCCCAAGTGGGTGCAAAGACCACCTCAGCCCCCTTTAGCCCCAGAATGGTATGTATCTCGGGGAAGAACCAGTCGTAGCAGATTTGGATTGCCACCGTGCCAAAGTCGGTCTTGAATACCGGATACTCGCTGCCGGGCGTTATTCCCTTCTGCCATTCTTCGCGGGGAAGATGCACTTTGCGGTACTTGCCGGCCAATTTGCCCTGCCGGTCCAGCAATACAGCCGTGTTGTAGACCCGGGGGCCATCGCGCTCCATCAGTCCGGCCACTACCCATAGCCGGTTGCGTGCGGCAGCCTGGCCGAGCTTTTCGGTGCTAGGGCCGGGGATCGGTTCCGCCACATCGATGAGCGTTTTCTGGGTACCGACCATTGTGATCGCTTCGCCCAGGCACACAGCATCCAAGCCCAGTTGGCCGGCCTGGTCGATGTACTGGCAGAAAAGCTCGATGTTCTTTTCAGGGGTGCTGTTTCGCGGCCGGAAGTGGACCGTGCCCAGCTTGACCTTCCGGGGGGGCGGCGGATCGGTGGGCTGTAGTGTGACCTCGTGCCACAGTACGTTGCCGCGGCCTGGCCATTTTACTTCTACCGAGAGGCGGACCCCGTCTGCCTGCTGGGGCGCCACCAGCACGTCATCGAACTGTATCAGATTGCCCTGGGCGACCGGCCCGCGCACCAACGCCCCGCCCGGATGAACCGGCGCGCCGCCGCGCGTCCACAACAGGCGAATCATCAGCGATCGGTAAGCGCTGGACAGTTCTGGAGCGGAACAGCGGGCGCGGATGGCATAGGCCGTGCCGCCAGTGATTCCGGAGACATCTTGATAAACACCGCCGACGGACAGGGGAAAGTCGGCCGGCGCTTCGATGCGCAGTCCTTCAGTGGTGGCCGCTACGGGGCAAGCTGCTCGTGGGTGAAGCGGTGCCCACAACGTCCAGCCTTCCGGGAGCGTTTGTCCTTCGGTCGGTCGGAAATTGGGGTTTTTCAGTAGTTGTGGCTGCTGGCACCCCGTTGCAGCTCCCTGCCGGCCCGCGAAGTTCAACCCTTTGGCTTTCGTGCGAATCCGGCACAGATACTGGTTGGCGGTGATGTACAGTGTCGAGCCGTCGTCGCCGAAGCAGCAATTGGCCGTCGGCTGGTCGGGATTGATCCTTCCCAGCAAAGTGCCATCCGGGGAAAACACATTCACTCCGCCCGGCCCAGTAGCCCAAAGGTTGCCGGCCGCATCGACTTTCAGTCCGTCGGGCAGTCCTTTTAGTTTGTTGACCCACGGCGTGGCGTCGAAAAACACTCGGCCCGGCCCCAGCGTGCCGTCATCTTTGACGGGGAAAGCCATCCAGATCGCCCGCTTCGGGTCCGAGTTGGCCACGTAGAGCGTTTTTTCGTCGGGCGAGAAGGCGATGCCGTTCGGCCGGGTCAGTTCTCGGGTAAGCAGGGTCAGCTTGCCGTCGGCCGACAGGCGGTAAACCCCGCAGAAGTCCAGTTCTCGGGCCGGATCCTGAGGCCCCTTGGCCAGACCGTACGGTGGATCGGTAAAGTACAGGTCCCCGTTAGACTTGAAGACCAGGTCGTTGGGGCTGTTGAAGCGCTTGCCTTGGAAACGGTCGACCAGCGTGGTGAAGGTGCCGTCTTTTTCAAGCCGTGCGATCCTGCGGTCGCCGTGCTGGCAAAGGATCAGCCGTCCGGCGGCATCCAGCGCCAGCCCGTTGGAACCCGATTCGCCCCCGCGCGGTTCCCGGCCCGTGTACCCGGCAGGCTTCAGAAACACGCTGATGCCCCTGGCAGGTTCCCATTTCATGACGGCGTTGTTGGGGATGTCGGAGAACAGCAGGTAGCGGCCGTCGGGAATCCACACCGGACCTTCGCTCCAGCGAAAACCTTCGGCAAGTTTTTCCAAGACGGCGCCCGGCGGCACCAGTTGATCGAAGCGTGGGTCTAGCCGCTCGATCGTGCCGATCGCGGGGTACTCTGCCGCCGCGGCCCAGTCGTGGCTAAAGCCAAACCAAGACAACAAGCCCGCCAACGCACTCGCACGTGCGATCAGCCACACGAGCGACGGACGATTTGCATGGCGCATTGGTCAGCCTCCTTTTCTTGATTGTCCCAAATGGGGAGTGGCCCCAAAAACTTGTCTTTTCCGCTGGCTGAAGCGAGACGTTATTGCCCCGAAAACGCTCCACAGCCGGCCGCTCGGAGCATAGCGCAGTCAGTGGATGGCATTACCATCGAAAGCCACGTGCGACGGTAGCCATTTTAGGTACTGCCAATGCAGTTGGCCAATAGTTTGTGTTGCAATGCTAAAGATCCACATAATTGCGAAAGTGGTGCTAGTGTGCGAAATACCTTCGTTTTCGGGGTTGCCAGTAGACCGACCACTTCCGGTATTTTGTGGAGTTTTTTAGCTGTCGTCCCTGCTGGAGCACAACTCGGCTCAGCCGCGCGAACAAGTAACATATCCTGCGCGTGAAACAACGGCTGCTTGCAAGCCGAGCATACCGCAAGCCGCTGCCGCCGGCGCCGAGCGTCTTCCGGCGAAATTGAAGTCATGGTGCCGCCGGGCAACTTGTATCGACAAGCACCAGCCGAATGTGGCGTACTGTACCCAAAGAAAGACGGGCTTGAAATTCCCTTACGGCTGACAGGATTTGCACATCCCATGGCGCCGCGCAACGCGGCGAAATTCGTTATTTTCTCCCCCCTTATGTGTGTTCTATTTTGCGTTTTAGAATCGGCCGGCAGGCAAACTGGCTCGATGATAAAGTCGCGCAAACTGTTGCGTGGAAACGTTTTACAAACCGTTCCCAAGCCAGCGCTGCCGGCCTGGCCGGCGGCTGTGTACCGTATATTTGGAGGGTATGGCTCCATACTAATGTCATTATTGCCGATGGTAGCCAGT
>Ga0129299_1002588_pt1 | contig 11956 bp, 7 predicted proteins | sample ConPoolayeCmetaG_FD_94477 | JGI IMG/M metagenome (GOLD analysis project Ga0129299, IMG submission 94477) | Hot spring microbial mat communities from California, USA to study Microbial Dark Matter (Phase II) - Cone Pool mat layer C metaG ... | reverse complement strand
GGGCCGATCAGGACGACGGTGGTCACGTTATCGAGAAACAGTGACAGGAAGGCAGTTGTGCCGCCCAACAACAACAGCAGATACCAGGGGTTGCCGCCCGATTTCTTGGCAGTCAGGGTAGCCAGGTATTCAAAGAAGCCTGTCTGGCTCAACATAACGACCAGAACCATCATGCCCAGCAGCAGGCCGAGGGTGTTGAAATCAATGGCGTGAAACGCCTGCTCTTGGGAATAGAAGCCCAGTGCCATGCCCGCCAGGACCATGACGGCGGCGCCGGCGAAGGCGACTATCGTCCGGTGTATCTTGTCGGACAGGATGACGGCAAAGGTTGCCGTGAATATGAAGGCAGAAACGATGTATGCAGCCATGAGAGGTCTCCTTGTCCACGTCGCCTGGGGTGCACCCTGTGCGTCCCTACAGGTTTGCGGCAGACAACCACTGTTCCAGAAAAGCCCGACCAATATCGGCGCGCGAGGCGATGCCGACCAGCCGTCCGTCGCGCACCACCGGCAGGTCGCGCAGATTGTACTTTTCCATCACCGACAACGCCCGAATGAGCGGGCTGTTTTCTTCGACGGCTATGGGGCTGTCCATGATGTCGGCCACGGCCAGGCTGGCCACGCGTTCCCATTCTTCGCGCGAGGGGCTCTTCAACGCGCCGTAGTCCTTAATGAAGTCAATGTTCTGGAGCAGGGCGACGAAGTCGGGGAGCAAGAGCTGAATGATGCGGGATATGGAGGTGACACCTACCAACATGCCGTCCTCGTCCACCACGGGCAGAGTGCCCACCCGCTTCTGCACCAGTAGCGCCGCCGCGTCTCTCACGCTGGCGGTCGGTTTCACAGCGACGACCTCCCGCTTCATACAATCGTGCATCGTCAAACTGTCGGGCATGGTGCAAACCTCCTCCCATCTCACCGTGGATGAAACAGCCGGTCAACACCGACGGATGCCCCAAGCATACCATAGAAACAGGTCTCGAGCAAGAATAGCTTCGGGGCAAAAGTCCTTGACACCTTCCTCCATCGTGCTATAATCCCTGTCACCGATTTGAATCGCGCCGGGAGGGATAAATCACATGCGATTGTCACGCCTGTTTGGACGCACGTTGCGAGAAGTGCCGTCGGACGCTGAGCTGATCAGCCATCAGTTGTCTATACGCGCCGGGCTCATCCGGCAGATAGGGGCGGGCATCTACAGCTACATGCCGCTTGGCTGGCGGGTGATGAAGAAGATCGAGCAGATCATGCGCGAGGAGATGGATGCGGTCGGCTTCCAGGATATGATGATGCCCGTCGTGCATCCCGCGGAACTGTGGCAGTCCACCCATCGCTGGTATGAAATCGGCGATGCCCTGCTGCGCTTCAAGGACCGTACCGGGCACGATATGGTGCTGGCTATGACCCATGAGGAGGTGGTCGTCGAACTGCTCCGGCGAGAGGTCAACTCCTACCGTCAGTTGCCCGTGTTGGTCTACCACATCCAGACTAAGTTCCGCGATGAGCCGCGTTCGCGGGGCGGGCTGATCCGTGTGCGTGAGTTTACGATGAAAGACGCCTATAGCGCGCACGCAAGCTGGGCAGACATTGACGCCTTCTATCCGCGGGTATATCGGGCCTATACCAACATCTTCCGCCGTTGTGGCTTGCAGACCCTGGCCGTGCAGGCCGATTCCGGCATCATGGGTGGCAGTGCGTCCCATGAGTTTATGGCTGTTTCGCCGCAGGGCGAGGACACGTTGATCACCTGTGAGCGTTGTGGCTACGCGGCCAATGCCGAACGGGCGGTTTTTGTCAAGCCCGATGTGCCCAAGACGCCGGAGAAACCGGCCGAAATGGTCGCTACCCCTGGCTGCAAGACCATCGAAGAAGTAGCCAATTTCCTGAACACCACGCCTCAACACACGATGAAAGCCGTTTTCTATGCAACTGGCGGACAGGTATTGTTCGTGGTCATCCGCGGTGATTTGGAGGTGAACGAGACGAAACTGTCCAATGCGCTCGGCGCGCCGCCTGACTTGCACGTTGCCGATGCGGAAGAGCTCAAACTGGCCGGCATCGTCGCCGGTTACGCCTCGCCGGTTGGGTTGAATGGCTTCCGGGTGATCGCGGATGAGTCTATCCAGATGGGCAACAATTTCGTCGCCGGCGCCAACAAAGAGGGCTATCATCTGATCAACGTCAACTATCCGCGCGATTTCAGCGTGGATGTGATGACCGACATCGCCCTGGCGCGCGAAGGCGATACCTGTGCCCAATGCGGTGGTACGTTGAAAGTGAGCCGTGGGATTGAGGTGGGCCATCTGTTCAAGCTGGGCACCAAGTACAGCGACGCGGTCGGCGCGACTTTCCTCGATCAGGATGGACAGGCCAAGCCGCTCATCATGGGATCGTATGGTATTGGCGTAGGGCGGCTGATGGCTGCGGTCATCGAGCAACATCATGATGACAAGGGCATCATCTGGCCGGTGTCTATCGCCCCATACCACATCCATATCGTCTCGCTGGGCACAGACAAACCAGAAGTGGTCGAGCAGGCTGAATCGTTGTACGCTGACCTGCAGGCCAAAGGCTACGAGGTGCTCTACGACGACCGCAATGAAAGCGCGGGGGTCAAGTTCAACGACGCCGACCTGATCGGCATTCCTCTGCGCCTGACCGTCAGTGCGCGCAACGTCCAGGATGGCCTGGTCGAGGCCAAATGTCGCTGGTCGGACCGCCGCGAGACGGCCTCACTGGAGCAGTTGTATCAGAAAATTGATGGCTGGCTGGCTTCCGACCCGGCCGTATAGTTGGTCGGCGGCTGTTGAAACCCGCGTGCTCAGCATGACGCAGTTGAGGCTTCTGCTGACTCGCCTGAAATTCTGGATGCACTCTAGAATTCAGCTTGAATTGACAGAGGCGGACTTCGACGCTAGAATAAGGATGGAATTTGGGTTCGAGGAACAGAAATGAGAGGAGGTGAAGGCTCATGACCGTCGAAACCAACCATGCCGAGAAGGAATTCGTCTTCGAGGATTGGCTCGCTGAGGGCATTCGGGCCATGCGCGCCAAAGCTCGTGAGAGGAAGCACAGGGTCGTTCCGGAGGAGTTCTGTGCTCACATGAGGGCGGCCCGCAAGGAGTTCTTGCTCGCCTTTCGCAGCCTGATTGACGAAGCTGTGAAGGAGACCGAACCGGAGCCGCCCAAGAAGGCGACCAAGATCAAGGTTGAATGAAAGCGAATCAGGGGCCGGCGCCCGGCGGTTGAGGGGTGACGTAGAGGGTCTTCTCCGCGCGATAGGTCACCATGCCGGGGCCTGCACCTTTGATCCGCCGCACCTGCCGCTGCCGGGTGTAGTCTACCGCGACCTGTCCATCCGCACGTGCGGCGGAGAAGTAGGCTGCCAGTTGCGCGGCCTGCCGGAGCGTCCGTTCTGGCACCGGGCGGTTGCCGCAGCGGATGATGACGTGTGCCCCTGGCGCGCCGCGCACGTGCAACCAGATGTCATCGGCGTTGGCCTGCTTGAAGGTAACCTCTTCGTTCTGACGGCTGTTTTTCCCTACCAGTATGGTAAACCCATCGGCAGATTGTACCACCATCGGCTGGCTGCGCGGGCTTGGTGCGCGACGGCCAGAAGGTTTGCCATAGCCGGCCTCTTCCAACGCACGGCGCACATCCTCGATCTCCGGCTGGGTGCTGGCTAGGTCAAGGTCGGTCAGAAGCTGCTGTAGATATTCCTCTGCCAGCGCCACTTCGGCCAGCAGGGGCGGCACTTCCTGCGCCGCTTTCCTGGCCCGCCCGTACCGGTCAAAGCAGGACTGTGCATTTTCGACCGGGCTTTTGGTCGGGTCCAGAGCAATTTCCAGCGGGGGACTGTCCTCCGCGTCAACGACTTTCAGGCTGCTCTGGCCGGGCGCGAGCTGATGGGCGTAAGCCAATATCCACTCGCCCGCGCGGCGCAGCCGCTCTATGTCGTCGGCTGGTTGCAGTGAACGCTCCAGCGACTGACGCTTGCGTTCCAACTGTTTCCACGCCGCTTCAATGAGCGTCCGCACACGCCGCCTGGCCGCAGCGTAGGGGTCGCGGCTCGTCTGCGCGGCGATGTACCTCTCGACAGCCTGGCTGATGCTTGCGACCTGCTCATACCCGGCCAGGTGAGTCAACAGGTACGGTGCGAAGGCGACGAGCTCATCGGCCTGATGGGCCACGCACGGCTGCCAGGGCGACCGGGTGGCAGCGCGGTAGAGGTCATCACAGGCGCACAACAGCGGCCCTATGTCCGCCGCTTCCCCCACGGTGCAATCGGCTCGCCCATAGGCGCGGAAGCTCAGCTCACGGCCCAGCAGAGGGCTGACTCCACGCAGGCCATCCACCAGCGCACGCCACAGTGGCCGGTCTTCGCCGGCGGATTCCAGCAGCGAGCGCAGCTCGCGTTCGTTGAGCTGGTCCGGATCGAGTTTGGCCTGGGCGGGCGGCGGGAGATAGGCCTGACGTGGCTGTATGGTGCGATAGCGGTTGATTTCGGGCCCAATGCGCTTCAGGCACTCCAGGATGATGTCATCCGGGCCGAGCAAGATGACATTGCTGTGCTTGCCCATCACTTCGGCAATCAGAGTCGTCTCGCCATGTTCGGGATGGACGAAGCTCAGCCTGATGATGCGCTCATACGGCGGCTGTGACACACGTACCAGGCGGGCGTCGCGGACATGCTTGCGCAGCAGCAACAGCAGCGGCGAGTGCACCTCGACGCCGCGACGGGCCTTCTCCGCGGTGAGGTGGACGCGCGCCCACTGGGGGTGGGCCGACAGGACGAGATAATGGCGCTGGGGCGGGACATAGATTTCCAGCCCCAGCGTCAGGTCGTCAACCAGCACGGCTTGTTGCACCCTGCCGCCGACCAGCCGCGCGTTCAGTTCGTCGGCGACAGCGGATGTCGTCAAAGCATCAAAATACACTGGACATATTTCCGCTCGATAGACCAGTTTCCGTGTTACAAACTTCTTTATTGAAGTCTGATTGTCAATTTTGTCTTATCAAAAAATCTATCTGGCTGATAAATGAATTCGGCGGCAGAGGCCGTCACCGGAATCTCAAAAGGCAATGCGCCCTTGACCCTTCCCCCAGGAGCGAGCATTAGGAGCTCAAGCTTGTTCTCCATCCCAGAACCGATCGCATAGTCCCTGATAACCCCGTCACTATCCTTGAGGAGAAAATGAAGAGGATTTATTGTATGATCTTCCATCCCCACGTTTTCTAGGTCAAAATAGACTATTATCCACTTTTTGTTGGGAGATGCTTTGTAAAAGCCAGACTTGCCGCCTCCCTCAGACTCAATGAAATAATTAACCGTAACAAGAATATTGCCTAAACGGAGTGGTTGCCTCAGCACTCCTATGGGTTCTGGTATCGGCGTGTCAGTAGGCCGCGGAGCGGATGGTTTTGTGGCCAGTTTGACTTTGGTTGGAGTAAACGTATCTGTTGGTCTCGGTGTCTCAGTGGAGGTAGGAGTTGATGTCGCTGTCGGCGTCGAGGTTGGGGTAGGGGTAGATGAGGGAGTAAGGGTTGGTGTAAACGTTGGCACCAATGTAGGAGTGGGCAGATTAGACGAAGCTGGTGCAGCTGGCGTCTTAGCAGAGGAGTTTCCCCGCGGTTTAAATTCTATGCTCAAGAATGGATTCGAGATTCCCGACAGTGCTAACACTATGACTGTGACCATAGCAAGAAGACACATAACAACAAATCCTATCGTTACCCCACTACTAAGGAGTAGACAAGAGCGTTTATCCATCGTGATACTTCTCCATCCTTTGGGCGAGAGATAAGTTGGTTTACCTGGTTTCTTCCCTTTTGACATGAATAAAACACTTTTTCTCTCGGATATTCCGAGAGCACCGCGCCAAAAGATTTGGGGCGAAACGAAAAGAACCATCGAGCTAAGAACAGGTCCCATTCGCTACGTTTAGTAGTGAGATGTAGATTCCTTTTCGTCAGTATGCCTGGCACGCGGGGGCAGACGATTTAGTGGCAATTCGGTAGTCCTACTTCACATCACGCTGAGCCGAAGCCTTGAAGAGATCATGTACTTCGGCTCAGCATAACAGTCAGTGCTTTGAGACTGATCACCCCTTCATCACGGCGATAGGCTCGAAGCGGGCTACCTTGCGCGCCAGGCCGGCCTGGTGGATGGTCTCGACCACGCGGTCAATGGACTTGTAGGCTTCGGGTGCTTCTTCGGCCAGGCCGGCGATGCTGCCGGCTCGCACGGCGATACCCCGCGCTGCCAGCTCCTGCTTCAACTGCTCGCCCCGCACCTGACCTTTGGCCGCCTTGCGGCTGAGCACGCGCCCCGCGCCGTGACACGATGAGCCGAAGCTGTCGCGCATGGCCTGTTCTGTCCCGACCAGCACATAAGAGGCGGTGCCCATGTCGCCCGGCACGAGCACTGGCTGCCCCACCGCGCGGTAGACCTCCGGCAGCTCCGGGTGGCCCGGCCCGAAGGCACGGGTTGCCCCCTTGCGATGGACGCACAGCTTTAACTGCCTGCCGTCCACCGTGTGCTCCTCGATTTTGGCGATGTTGTGGGCCACATCGTAGACGGTGTGCAGGTCGCGCCGCTTCGATACGCCGGCCAACACCTGGTTGAACGCCTGGCGGGTCAGCGCGGCCATGATCTGCCGGTTGGCGAAGGCAAAGTTCGCCGCCGCGGCCATGGCCCCCAGGTAGTTCCGCCCCTCGGGCGAATCAACCGGAGCGCAGCCCAACTGCCGGTCCGGCAGGTCAATTTTGTATTTCAGCACCGCATCGCGCATCACACGGATGTAGTCGTCGCACACCTGATGGCCAAGGCCGCGCGAGCCAGAATGAATCTGGATGACGAGCTGGCCCTCGAACAGGCCGAACGCCTCGGCTGCCTGCGGGTCGTAGATTTCGACCACGCGGTCGAGCTCCAGGAAGTGATTGCCGGAGCCGAGCGTGCCAAGCTGGTCCTTGCCGCGGTCGCGGGCGCGCTTGCTGACCGCCGCCGGGTCGGCCTGTGGCACGCGCCCCTCCGATTCGATGCGCTCCAGGTCCTCGCGGCTGCCGTAGCCCTGCTTGACCGCCCAGGCTGCGCCTTCGGCCAGCACCTGGTCCATCTGCTGCGCCGACGCCGAGGCGATGGCCCCATGACTGCCCACGCCGCTGGGCACGGTGTGGAAGATCGCGCTGATCAGGTCGTCTTTGCGCGGCTCGACCTCATCGGCGTAGAGTTCAGAGGCCAGCAGGCGGACACCGCAGTTGATGTCATAGCCCACGCCGCCGGGCGAGATGACCCCGTCCGGATAGCGGGTCGCTGCCACCCCGCCGATGGGGAAGCCGTAGCCCTCGTGGATGTCTGGCATCGCCAGCGCCGGGCCGACCACGCCGGGCAGAGTCGCCGTGTTGATCAACTGCTCGACCGATTTGTCGTTCAGCGCGTCTTCGAGCAGGTCCTCGTCGGCGTATACCCGCGCATCAACTCGCATGTCGGCGCGGTAGCTCTTGGGGATCTCCCACAGCCAGCGGCTGAGCCGTTTCATGTCCTTTTTCGCAACCATACGTCACCTCCTTGCGAAAAACGGCTGACCCTCGGTTATTCAGCTTTCAGCCGTCAGCTTTCAGTTGTCAGCTTTTTGGTCATGGCTTATGGTCAATATTAGAACAAATCGCGGCCAAAGTCAAGCGAGGAGCATTTCCAGAGCCTTCTGGGTGTGCGCCTTGATGTCTTTGTCGAGGTCGGTGACGGGGCCGACGCAGGATGGACAGCCCATTTCGCAGGGGCAGTCGCGCACCTGTTCCCACGCTGCCTGCAGCACCTGGTCTTGCAGCTCATAGAGGCGAACGCTCAATCCCACGCCGGCCGGGATGCGGTCGTACACGAACAGGGTGGGCAGGCCGGTTGCAGGGGGACGCGCGTCTGACACCACGCCCAGGTCATTGATGTCGCACATCAGGAACAGCGGCGCGACATTGCGAACCAGTTGCGCCAGGGCGGCCAATACGCTGCGCATGGCCTGGCCTGCTTCGGCCAGATGGTGGCAGGCGGGGCACAGGGTGATGAGGTTGTCCAATTCATTGGCCAGCAGGTAGTGATCGTTTTCGCCCGCCCTATAGTCGAACTCGCGGAAAGGCCGCAGATGGTGCACGTGGTGCTCGCGGCCCGGCGGTTCGGGCGCATGGCACCGCCGACAGCGATAGCCGTCCCTTTGGCGCGCCAGATTGCGTTGTTGCTCCCAATTCGGCCCGCGCGAGAAAACCAGCTCGGTCCGCCAGACGCCCATTTCTTGCAGCGTTTGGATGAGCGCGCGGTCCAGGCTGAGCCAGCAGGCCGAGGTGTGCATCTCCTGCTGGGGCAGGCGGATTTCCCCCCAGCCCAGCGTCTCATGGGTGTACAGCTTAATTTTCTTGTAGCCGGTTGCCAGCGTTGAGACCAGAACCTCGCCGCGCGCTTTGATCGCGCCGCGCGTTTCTGCCTGCTCGAAACAGTCCAGGATGCGGATGTCGGTTGATTGGGTCGCATCGGTGTAGTAGTCAACCTGCGTGGGGCGGACGTGGGCGACCCGTCCGTCCCAGTCTAACTGGTAGACCTCATATTGCTGGCCCTCGTGCAGGTAGATGGCGCCTTCGTGTAACAACACCGGCGCGCTGAAAGTGTCCAGGTGGCCGATCACCTGAAGACCGTCCTCTTCATGCGACTGGATGACAAAATAGTTCGGGTCGCTGGTGCGCAGGCTGACTCCCTCGGCGGGGTAAGCCTCGCTCATCCAGTGCCAGCTTCCTTTGACATAATGAACCACCCGTTCATCGGCCAGAAACTGGAGCACATCGCCAGTTTGGGTGAAATCGCCGAAAGCCTCGCCATCGGCAAAGGGCAGCTCGAAGGCAGCGCATTGAATGTGATGGGTGAGGATGTTCAGATTGTCAGGGTCAATGAGGGCATGTTCCGGCGACCTGCCCCATAAGTATTGGGGATGAGTGACCAGGTACTGGTCTAAGGGTGACGCGCTGGCGACCAATACCGCCACAGACTCGCCGGCGGAGCGTCCGGCGCGGCCAGCCTGCTGCCAGACGCCGGCGATGCTGCCCGGATAGCCGGTCATGATACAGGCTTCGAGCTGGCCGATGTCAATGCCGAGTTCCAGCGCGTTGGTTGCCACCACGCCGCGCACCTGGCCGCTGCGCAGGCCCTGCTCGATCTCACGTCGGCGGTGGGGCAGGTAGCCGCCGCGGTAGCCCTGCACGGCCTCTTCAGGCAGGCCGGCGCGCCTGGCTTTCTCCCGCAGGTAGGTCAGCAACACCTCGGCGGTGAGCCGTGAGCGGGCAAAGACGATGGTCTGCACGTCATGGCCGAGAAACCGGGCGGCCAGGTCCTGCGCCTCCAGCAGCGCGCTGCGCCTGATGCCCAGCGCGCGGTCAACAATGGGCGGGTTGTAGAGGATGAAATGCTTTGCTCCCTGCGGCGCGCCGTTGTCGTCCACCAGCTCCAGCGGCTCTTCGATCAGGGACTCGGCCAGCTCAAGAGGGTTGGCGATGGTAGCCGAGCAGCAGATGAACTGCGGCGAGCTGCCATAGAAGCGGCATATCCGTTTGAGCCGCCGCAATACGTTGGCCAGGTGGCTGCCAAACACGCCGCGGTAGGTGTGCAGCTCGTCAATGACCACAAAGCGCAGATGGCTGAGAAATCTGCTCCAGCGGGTGTGGTGGGGGAGGATGCCGGTGTGCAGCATGTCCGGGTTGGTGATCAGAAGGCGCGCCGACAGGCGGATGCCCTTGCGCGCCGATTGTGGCGTGTCTCCGTCGTAGATTTCTGCCTTGGCGGCGGCCTCTCCTCCCAGCAGGCGGCGCAATTCGGCGAGCTGGTCTTGGGCCAGGGCCTTGGTGGGAAACAAATAGAGCGCGGTGGCCTGCGGCGAGGTGTGCACAGCCTGAAGTACCGGGATGTTGTAGCACAGCGTCTTGCCTGAAGCGGTCGGCGTGACCACCACGACATTTGTGCCGGACAGGGCCAGCTCCACGGCGGCCCGCTGATGGGTGTAGAGCTGCGAAATACCCCGTTGTTGCAGCCGACTGACCAGCCACGGCTCAAGCTCGCGCGGGAAAGGCGCGGTGCGAGCGGGGCGGGCCGGCAGCTTCTCCCAGGCCGTGACGTTGGGCATGAAGCGCGATGACCTCTGCAATTCGGCGATGGCGGCGCGCAGTGACAGAGGGAGACTCCTCTTCTAAGTCACCACAATACTGGTTCCTGAGTTGCGAAAGGCGCGATTTGCACCGTCGGCACGACAAACAGGCCAGGTTTGGCCGGCAAGAAAGGCTTGAAGGGCAGTGGCGGTGTCTCGCCTCCCTCTTCTCCTTCCTCCTCTTCCTCTGTACCCCTCTGCCGACAGGTCCCCACCACGTTGACCGTGACGGTGAAATCTTCGGATGAGCCGTTCTGATAAATGACGGTCAGGGTATGGCTTTCTGTCTCGCAGGGACAGATCTTCTTGCTGCTGTGTCCGACGGTGGGGTCGCCGTCCAGATACACCTCACGCACGCCTTCCACGTCCCAGTGGAGCGTCGTGCACGCGCCGGCTTTGATGGTGGCGTCATCCGCCCAGAACCTGACGCTGGCCTGCGCGGGTGGGGGGAGGGTCCACGTAGGCGTCGCGCAGCTCCCATAGACTTCCACCAGCAACGGCTGATCTATCGTTTGACCATCCTGCTTCATGACCTGCAAGGTATATATCGTTCTCTCGCACAGACAGACCTGTTGTTGTCCCTGGCTGGCGACCGGTTGACGGTTCAAGTACACGGCTTTCGCGTTCTGCACGTCCCAACGCAGGAGCACGCAGCCGCCGGCATTGACGTAAGGCGGCTCTGCCCAGAACAGGGCCCGTGTTTTTGGTGCTCCGGGGACGGTGATGGACACAGATAGCCTGTCGCCGAAGAACTGGCCTTGCCCGTTCACGAGCTGCCATATCCCCTGATATTTACCCGGCATGGTGGGCGCAACCATCGGCACGGTGATGTCAGCCGTCGCTCCTGGCAGGGCAGACGGGATGGCTGCTCCCTCCGGTGCGCCCAGTCGGTCGCCGGAGACGAAGCGCAGCGCGTAGCCCGCTCCCCAGGCACAATTGCCGACATTCATCACCCGCCACACCTTGTCGAACGGAGAACCTGGCTGCATGGCTGTACCATCGGGGACGGTCACGTCGGCCACGAACTTGGCCGCGTCAATGCACCCTGCGGTCGGCGTGTCGGTCGGCTGGACGAGAGGCACGAATGGCGTGAGTATCCACCACTCCCTCGTGGGCGTTTCGCACGGCGTGCAGACCGGGCAGGGTGGGCACGGCGTGCAAATCGGGCACAGTGGGCAGGGGGTCGGTACCGGGCACGGCGTGCAAACCGGGCACAATGGACAGGGGGTCGGTACCGGACACGGCGGGCACGGCGTGCGTAACAGAGGTGGCAAGGCGGTCAGAGTCGCCGCGATGGACATGTCAATCATCCTTTGCTGGGCCAGTTCTGTTGCCCTGAAGTCGGGCCGTCGCGTGGGCGTATCGGTCGGCATGGCGGCGCGGGTCAGCTCGAGGGCCTTCGCCAGTTCGGTGGCCCAGGCGACCTTGGTCGCCTCGATGTCGGACGTGGGCGTGTCGGTAGCGGTCGGCATGGCGGCGCGGGTCAGCTCGAGGGCCTTGGCCAGCTCGGTGGCCCAGGCGACCTTGGTGGCCTCGATGTCGGGCGTGGCCGTATCGGTCGGTGCGGCGGCGCGGGTCAGCTCGAGGGCCTTGGCCAGCTCGGTGGCCCAGGCGGCCTTGGTGGCCTCGATGTCGGGCGTGGGCGTCGGCGTATCGGTCGGTGCGGCGGCGCGGGTCAGCTCGAGGGCCTTGGCCAGCTCGGTGGCCCAGGCGACCTTGGTCGCCTCGATGTCGGACGTGGGCGTGTCGGTAGCGGTCGGCATGGCGGCGCGGGTCAGCTCG
>Ga0129299_1002587_pt1 | contig 11956 bp, 10 predicted proteins | sample ConPoolayeCmetaG_FD_94477 | JGI IMG/M metagenome (GOLD analysis project Ga0129299, IMG submission 94477) | Hot spring microbial mat communities from California, USA to study Microbial Dark Matter (Phase II) - Cone Pool mat layer C metaG ... | reverse complement strand
GTCTACACCCACTTAGGATATTGCTATTATAACCATTTTTTTAAATTCTGCATGCTAGACAGAGAATAATATAAAACATATTGCTTCGCCTCTAATTTCCAAACCTTTCCTTGCGGATCAACTGCACCTCCTGAAGAATCAATTTTTGGGTTACCAAAAACAGTAAAACCAAAGGCAGAGTAGCAAAGAGAGCCGCTGCCATGAGTAAATTCCATTGATTGCCTCCCTCCTGAGTGCCTTTGAGATACGCCAACCCGATCGGCAGCGTTCGCATTGCAAGCTTATCAGTAACAACTAAAGCCCAAAAGTAATCATTCCAACGGTTGACAAAAGAATATAGGGTTAACACTAAAACCACTGCTCGGCTCGCCGGCACCACCACTTGCCATAAAGTTTGCCAATGGCTAGCACCATCCACCTTTGCCGCCTCAATCAGATCGCGCGGCAAGCTGCGAAACCATTGAAATAAAACAAAAACGGGAAATGCATGCGCTACAGTTGGAATGATCAACGCCGTGTAGGTATTCATCCAACCTAAGCGCAGAATTGTCGTGTAGTTAGGAATCAGTTTTGCTTCTTCAGGAATAAGCATAGTTGCAATAACCGCCATAAAAAGAAACCGCTTAGCCGGGAACTTAAGAAAAGCAAAAGCGTAACCCATTAGCAGCGCAAAGAAGATTTGCAAGATGCAGCTAATACCAGCACTGATTACACTATTGAGAGTAAATCGTCCAAATGGAGCCGCTTGCCAAGCCAATGCAAAGTTATGTAGAGTTGGCTGTCGCGGCAGCCAATGCGGAGGATAGGCAGCTACTTCTTCCAATGGTTTGAAAGCTGTTGAAATCATCCAAAAATAAGGCAAGGCTAAAAAGAAGCAAAAAAATACCAGTATGGCAAAAGTTGCCCATTTATTAACCATGATGCACCCAGCGTTGTGAGCTTTTTAGTTGTACTAATGTTAACCCAAAAATGAGAACAAAAAAGATAATAGCTAAAGCTGAAGCAGAACCAGCCTGAAAGTCGCGAAAGGCTAACTTATACAAATGATAAACAAAAGTTGCCGAAGCCGGATAAACCGGTCCCCCTTCGCTCATTATGGCAACCAAATCAAACACTTTTACGGCTTGGATCAAGCCGCTGACCATTAAAAAGAAAATCATCGGTGTCATTAATGGCAAAATTATTCGATAAAGCAGCACCCAGCTTGATGCGCCATCCACCCGCGCGGCGTCTAACACCTCAGAAGATAAATTTTGCAATCCAGCCCAAAAGAAAATTGCCGAAAAACTGCATTCTCGCCAAATACCCACCAAAATAATCGCCCACAAGGCGGTATTTGAATTTGCCAGCCAGCGCAAGCCGGGAATTTCTAACCAATGATATAAGATACTCAAAGGTCCCTGCTGAGGATCTAAGAGCAGGATCCAAATCAGCGCGGCCGCAGCACCAATGGTTACCTGAGGTGTAAAAACAAGCAGCCGAAAAAAAGTCATTCCCCTATAAGGGCGATTCAATAGCAACGCCAAAACAAAAGCCAAAGTCTGAGCGATAAATACGGTGCAAAATGCGTACACAAGGGTGTTAAGCAGTACGCGCCAAAAATCGCTATCTTGAAACAGGCGTAAATAATTTTCCACTCCGACGAAGATAGGGGCTGGGTTAAGAAAATTCCATTTGGTTAAACTAATATAGATATTGAAAAAAAAGGGGTAATATGTAAAAACCAGAAAGAGAAGCAAATTAGGTGCACACCATAATAGAAAAGTAAGCCATTCGGGGAACTTTTTGCTAGGCAAAGCGGATATAGGATGTGAAAGGTGTACAGCAGCTGATTGTTCGATCACGTTTTACTGTTGATTTTTTTGTTGAAGTGCTTTCTGATTAGCCGCTTCTAATGTAGAAGGTATATCCGCTAAATCGAAGAAGATTTTCTGCCACGCCTCTTCAAAGCCGTCCCTTGCCGGAGGAAAGCGGTAGAGCGAAAAATCCCACCGTACATAAGGTACAGCTGAATACATAGTGGCATAATGCGGGTGCTGCAGTATCTCTCCCATCTCTTTTTGGGCTTTCGGATAATAAGCAATGTAGCCGGTTTTTTTGCAATATTCCGCTAAACTTTTAGGGGAAAGCATAAACTTAATAAACTGCCAAGCAGCAGCCCGTTTTTCGGGCGGCGTTGTGGAAAGCATTACTAAACCGCCGGCACCCGGTGCATAGATTTTTCCTTTCTTACCAGCTGGTAATGGGGCTACATTTGGCGTAAAGCCAACCGATTGTGAGATAATTTCGGCATAAGGCGAAGGTGAATCAAAGATCATCGCAGCTTTACCATTTTTAAACACTGCGCGGTGTCCCCCCGAAGCCTTATCAGGGATGATTGCTGCTCCCTCTTTTATCAAATCTTGAAAGGGCTTTAATGTCTCAGCGATGATTGGGTCATTGAGAGTTGGCAGTTGGGAGTTCTTATCCATCAATTCACCACCCTGCGACCAAACTGCCGATAGCATGGGCCAAGAAATATCCCAATAAGCTACTCCATAACGAGTTGTGTTCCCATTCTCAGCGCGTTTAGTAAGTTTACGCGCGGTTTCAAAAAACTCATCCCAAGTTTGGGGCGGGGAAGTAATGCCAGCTTCGTCAAAAGCTTCTTGATTAAAATACAATAGAGGAACAGCAATATTAAACGGCAGCCAATAAATGCCTCCATCCACTTCACCTGCCGCAAGAATGGAAGCCGGAAAATCCTCAATATCAAGCCCATCTTGTGAGCGAATAAAAGGCGTCAGATCAACCAAAGCGCCGGCTTTTACAAATGGTGCAACTTCATACGTCCCTAGCTGACTTACCTCAGGAGCATTGCCGCTGCCATAGGCAGCCAATAGCTTAGTGCCAATCTCTGAGTAAAAACTGCCCTGAAACTCAGAGTCAACTTGGATGCGGCTTTGTGAGGCGTTAAAAGCTTCCGCCAACTCGTCCTGAGCAGAACTTGCCGTACCCGTGAGCGTATGCCAATAAACAAGCTGAATAGGTTGTTCAGTTTCAGCAGCTTGTTGTGGTGTAGTTTTTTCTAAAGTGGTCTCTGCCTTAGGTGCGGGCGCATTGTTTTGGCAAGCAGCTGTCCAAAACAGGGCAGCTAGTGTGAATACAATCTTGCAATAACGATAAAATTTTTTATTCATACCTTTCATTCTTTTCCTCAACCTTTTTATAAGATGGAACAACCTACAACACGTTAGACGAGATTTATTATTCTTTCCATCATCAAGTGGCACAACCGTTAGCGAGCTAGGGTTTAATACCCCACAGATGCACACTTCCATCCTTAGCGGAAGAAAGCAACAGCTTTCCATCGGAAGAAAATGCCACATCCGTTACGCTGCTTTTGTGATCCAGAACTGCAAGCAGATCACCGCTTGGTACAGACCAAAGCCTTACAGTTCCATCTGTGGAAGCAGAAGCAAGCAGCGGCTGCTGCAAAGAGAAAGCCACTTGAAGTACTGCTCCTTTATGTCCGCTAAACTTTTGGGCAACCTTTGCTGAAGAAGTATTGATGAGAAATATTGCCCATTCTTGGGCGGGAGTGATATCATCTCCGCTGCCGACCGCCAGCCAATCTCCTTGAGGTGAAAATGCCAGCCCATTCAACCGCTCCTGAAAGCCGCTTACTTTATGAATGAGTTTGACATTAATCACTTGCCATAACTGGATTGTAAAGAGGCTTGCCTTCCACTCATTAGCCGAAACTGCTAACAATTTTCCATCCGGGGAAAAAGCTAAACCTTGAGCAAAGGTATTTTTGGTAGAAAAATCACGTGCTGCACCTTCCTCTTGAGTCTTCCAGAGGTGCACCTTAAAGTCATACGAAGATACTGCCAGCCATTTTTCGTCTGCAGAAAACGCTAAAGCTGCAATTCCATCCTCATAAACTTTGAAGATTTTTTTCACCTGTTGATCATCGAGATTCCAAAGTTTTGCCGTGTAATCTTCGCTTGCGGTAGCTAGAAAGCTGCCGGCTGGTGAAATCTTTAAGCTATTGATGCGCTGTGTATGAGCCACCCATTGAACGCGCGGCTGCTCGGCTCCAGCCGGCGACAATCTATCAGCTAAGCGAACAAGCACAACCTGCCCTTCTTGATTGCCCCAGACGATGAAATTTGCTTGTGGAGGAAAAGCAACACTGTTCACTGCTGAACGATCCTGCCAGCGCGCAATTTCTTGAAGCCGGGCTGCATGGTCAGCATGGATGACAAGTAAATCTTTGCGCGAGACACTTTGTTCAACTGTTGGCGTTGGTGAGGGGAACGGAGTGGAAGTCGCAGGCGTTTCCAGCACCGATTCCGTTGGCTGCGCTGTTGCTTCGGTTTCACAAAAGTAGGGGTGTTTGTTGGTGATGCAACCGCATGCTTTTCAGCTGAACATCCCAGCAACAATAAAGAAAAAATTACCAGCCAAATTACAAAACTGCACAAAAACAACCACTTTCGGAATTGCATTTACTTCCCCTTTTAATAAATACCTCACGCAAGAGGCAATTCTACAATTCGTTTATTGTATCACAAGTTTTTGGGCATAATCAGGTTAAGAAACTATCACAGTCTTCAGCTGCAAACTCTTTCGTTTTTCCTTCACGCGGATTGTATGCTGGATTCATTCATCCAACACTTCGATGAAGATCCTTTTATTAATTTTTCCTTTGCTTTTATAATCCACCACTTTTACTTTGCCAACCTCGCGGGTATTAGCGACATGTGTACCGCCATCTGCCTGCAGATCAAGCCCTTCAATTTCCACGATCCTAACTTCCGTGATGCCTTGCGGCAGCAAATTGATTTTAGTGCGGATCAAATCAGGGATGCGAAATGCCTCTTCACGCGATAAAAACCGGCTGCGAACAGAATGAGCAGCTGCGATTTCTTGATTGACGCGCGCTTCAATGACTTCCACTAAGTCCCTATGCATTGTTTCAAACTCAAAGTCCATGCGTCCTTGCAACGGCTCCATATTGCCGCCGGTAACTGAGGCGCCGTAATCACGCCAAACCACCCCGCACAGCGCATGCATAGCCGTATGAGTGCGCATCAGCTGATAACGCCGTTCCCAATCAATTTCACCTTGCACCTCTTCCCCAACAAGCGGCAGCTGTTCTTCCAACCAATGCCAAATCAAATCATCCTGTTTGGCAACCTTAATCACAGCATGCGGTTTATCCGCCCAAGTCAACTTGCCTAGATCACAAGGCTGACCTCCGCCACCAGGGTAAAAAGCCGTTTGGTCAAGAGCCACAGCGCGTTCTGACTCGTTCACAGCCACTACATGGGCTTTAAAATTTTTTTGATACGCATCTACATAACCAATAAACTGCGTTGTCATGAAATCACTCCCAATTCTTTGCCAACTTTTTCAAAAGCTTTTAAGCCAAAATCCAAATCTTCCTGAGAGTGGGCGGCGGAATTCATCACTCGAATGCGGGCTTTTCCGTGTGGTACGGTAGGAAACCCTAAAGCCATTGCGAACACTTTTTCCTCAAATAAGCGTTGAGAAAATTGCTTTGCCAAACCTACCTCACCCAGCATAATTGGTATAATCGGCGTTTGAGATTCGCCGGTATCAAATCCAAGCGCGCGCAAGTTGCCTTTGAGGTAATCGGTGTTTTCCCACAATTTTTTTACCAGATCGCCGCTGTGAGAAAGCAATTCAACTGCTGCCAAACAAGCAGCGGTATCCGCTGGAGTAGGCGCGCTGGAAAAGAGGTTAGGACGAGCTTTTTGGCGTAGATAGTCTATGATCAATTTACGCCCTGCAATAACCCCCCCTACAACCCCAAAAGCCTTAGAAAGTGTGCCTATCTCCACATCGAATTTACCCTGTAACCCAAAATGGTGGACAATACCACGTCCCTGTCCAAGTACCCCTTCGCCATGAGCATCATCAACCATTGTCAAGACGCCATATCGCTCGGCGACTTCGTAGATTTGATCCAGCGGCGCGATATCACCATCCATGCTGAACACCCCATCGGTAACGATTAAACCGCGCCGATGGTGAGGCAGGTGAGCTTGGATTTTGGCTTCCAAATCCTTCACGTCGCAATGCTCATAGACAATAATCTTCGCCCGCGACAGGCGAGCCCCGTCAATGATGCTGGCGTGATTCAAACGATCAGAAAAGATGACATCTTCTTCTCCTACCAATGGAGGTATAGCAGCTTGATTGGCACAGAAACCTGACTGCACAAAAAATGCAGCTTCTACCTCTTTAAACTCCGCCAATCTTTCTTCCAGTTGATGGTGCAAACGCTGCGTTCCGGCAATTGTACGCACTGCTGCTGGTCCTACACCCCATTCATCAATCGCCTTTTTAGCTGCTTCTTTTAATGCTGGGTGATTAGCCAACCCAAGATAATTGTTGGTGCAAAAATTGAGCACTCGCTGCCCATCCACAACCATCCATGCCCCGACAGCAGAATCCATTGTCCGAATATTAATTAACCGATTCTCCGCCTGCAGGGTCTCTAATTCTTGTTGAATAAACTCTATCTTTTTATTCATATCAATTTACCTCTTCTTTTGAGAACAAATCCACAATCCCATTTGTCCGCAGCCATTCGATTAACTTCAAACGTTTTAAAGACAATGCTACCGCAGATGAGGTTTTAGGAACAGGGCTTTGATTTGCCAACTCCCAAGCCCGCTTAGCCACATCAAAAGCTGCCTGCGGTTTACCTAAAGCATAAGCTTGTTCGGCAAAAGTTTTCATTAACACGCCCCCATTATCCAGCCAATGGAAGATCGTTTCAAGCGTATCCATCGGGGTTTTAGCCAACACGCCGGCGTGATTAGAAACAACAAAATCTGCATTGCCCACCTCCTGTCCCGGATTTACATCCACTAGAACTAAAGGCAAACCACAAGCGAGAGCTTCTGTAACGATCAAACCGCCGGCTTTAGTGAGGATGCAGTCTGCTGCAAGCATCATTTCCGCCATATTCTCCACAAAATTATAGAGATAAGTCGGAATATGCCATTCAGTTTCTTGAAGGTGCTGATACAATTCCTGATCTCCACCGCTGATTACAGCTAATTGAAAATTCAAACCGCAATGATTGAGCACCCGTAAATTTTCTCTTAATGAACGAACCCGTCTGCTGCCAACAACCAATAACAGCGGTTTATCTGTCAGCCACTGCAGATTAGTACGGATTGTCTTTTTATCGCGCTGTTCTTGGGCAATGACAGGGTTGACAGGAATGCCGGTGATGTGCACTTTATCAGCCGCAAGTCCATTTTTTATCGCTAGATCCCGAACGATCGTAGTAGGCGTTAAACATTCATCCACATTATCATTGAACCATAAGCGATGCACTGTAGCCAAGTCAGTGATTACTGTAATAATGGGCACTTTTTTGCGCAGTATAGTTCTTACAGCATCCAAAGGAGCTTGGTAAAGGGGATAGGTTGTAACAACGACATCTGGTTCATACTTGCGCAACAAATCGTTCATCACTTCAAACATCATGAGAATAAGCACGCTTTCGACCATTACGCTGGGGAAAGCTGCGTCGCTGACTTCATAGCCGATTTGATATAAATTGGACATCTCGCGCACCATCTTATCGTGATCAGATTGAGTGTCGCGTAAAAAAGCTGGGGTACGCTTATCATCGAGGGGGTTGACAATATCCACCGTGACAGAATCAGCATACATGATGTTCAACGCCGCAGCAAGCGCGTTCGCAGCACTGCGATGCCCAAACCCTGCATCAGCAGTGAGAATAAGAATGCGCCGCGTTTCGCTTGTGCTCATAGACGCAGCATTATTGGATAAAATCATGTGGATTGACGTTTGCGCCGTTATACTTCATTTCAAAGTGCAAGTGAGGACCTGAGGAGTTCCCTGTGTTGCCCAACGTTGCCACAGTACCCCCTTGATATACGCTTTGCCCACAAGTAGCACCGACTGCATTGAGGTGTGCATAAGCTGTCTGCCAGCCATTGCCGTGATCAATGACCAATAAATTGCCGTAGCCAAACTGACTCCAGCCGGAAAAGACTACCACACCACTATCTGCAGCAACTACTGGGGCGCCAATTTGTCCACCAATATCAATGGCTTTATGTATCTCTGTGTAATCATAACCTGAAACAGAGTGATTGGAAGGGACAGGCCATACAAAAGTACCAGTGCCCACTGCTCCAGAATACACCTTACCGCATGCGCCTTCTCCATAATATGCTGCAACGGCTGGGTTGTCGCGGGTAATTGCCGGAGGACCCCAATCCTTTATTGGACGTTTTCCGCCTGGAACGATCAACCAAGTGCCTACTTCAATTTTCGGATCATCAATGGTAGATTTTGTCAGATCAAAACGATTGCCCGGGTATTCAAGGATCACTTGCGGGTCAACTTTATAAGTCTCGGCAACTTTTCGCAATGTGTCTCCCTCTTTCCATTGATGATAAGTACCATCAATGGGTAATATATTCAATTCCTGACCAATACTCAGCATGCGCGGGTTATCATTCAGCACTTCATAATTGCCCCACAACACTGTCTCCGGTTTTATGCCAAATTTCTCACCAATGGTGAACAAGTTATCGCCCTTGACAACCTTATAGGTGATCACATTGGTACGCGGCCGGGTAGGAATAGTGGTATGCAGCAACGCTAAGCGGCTGATTCCTTTACCATGCCCGCCTGAAAACTCTGAAGTAATGAGGTCTATGGGCATCATTTTTATTGAGGCAAGTACAGCACTATCCATCGTTGGCTGAGCTTCTACAGTAACAGGCTCCTCTTTCATTGCTGTCTCAAGTTCCGCAGTGTTAGTACCATTAGTAGTTGTAACTTGTTCCTGAGGAGCTGAGAAAAAACGATCACGCACCAGCCAAACAATGATGCCTAGCAATACTAAAATCAGAACGCCGCTGGCAGTATAAAGAACAATCTTCGCAAGTTGGGTAACGAAAAGCGGTTGTTGTTGATTTATTCTAGGAGGCAACGGCTTGGCAGTGTTCTTGCCAGAGCTTATGGTTGGAGTGTACAATTCATCTCCAAAATCATTATGTGCAAGCGGAGCTTGCAATCTCAGCTCGCGATCATATTGGGCGCGCCATTTCGGATCACTCAACACTTGGTAGGCTTCATTGATGAGCTGCATGCGTTGCTGATCAACCGCTTGAGCATCGCGCATATCTGGATGATATTTCTTAGCTAGGCGTTTATAAGCCCCTTCAATAACTTCTGGTTCAGCGCTGCTATCAACTTGTAAAATTTGGTAGTAATTCGGTTTTTGGTTCATAGGTTTTCTCGTATCATTTTACTCCACTTTTGCTTCTTTTGGAAGATAATCCCACGGAGTGACCCGTCCCAACGTTTCATGAAGCAGTTCAAAGTGCAAATTTGCATGGTCTGTGCTGCCACTGCTGCCGATTACTCCAATTGGGTCACCTTGATAGACAATATCTCCACAAACCACTTGCAGCCCACTCAGATGAGCATAAAGACTCTGCCAACCCTTACCATGATCCACAACTACAAGATTGCCGTAGCCCCACTCATTCCAGCCGGCATATACTACCATGCCGTGATCTACAGCAACAACTTGATCTCCTTCTGCACCCTTCAAATCTATTCCATAGTGATTTGCTTCGGGGACGTAGTCATATCCATCCAGCAGGTGGCTTTGGGTAGGAAAAATTAATGTACCGCTTCCTACAGGACCCGCACCCAGTGCTTCACAGAATCCATTGCCCACAATTTGGGCAGCTTTGGGATTTTCACGGCCAATGTACGGCACAGTTCGAGTTACAAAGTCGCGCTTGCCACCCGGAATAAATAGAAGCGTAGAGGAAGAAATATTTGCTGTTCCATCCTCTTTGTTGTATGAGGTGATATGATTCCCACTCCATTGAAGAATAGCTTGTACAGGAACATGATAAAAAGTTGCTACACTTTCCAGACTGTCATTGCTATGCCATTCATAAGCTGCGCCATCTGCTGGTAAAATAACCAGCGATTGCCCGGGGCGTATTCGATGCGGATCATCCCGCAGCACATCATAATTCGCCCAAAGGATTGTGCTTGGCTTGAGGGAATATTTTCGAGCGATAGTTACAATATTATCGGCAGTTTTTACTGTATAGTGTAGAATCTCCTGACGACCGCGCTGGGCTGCATCTGTATGCAATAGAGATTTGCGCCGAATGCCCATGGCATAGCGGTTTTCAAATGCCAAATAAGAAGTAAGGGAAACCGCAGGAATACCTTCAGGTTTAGCTGCCATTTCACCTTCAGCCCCTTCTTTTTCCCAGCTTCCTTCAGCAAGCAGTATAGGTGCACGTACTGAAAGAAGCTGTCGCACTCCAACTGCAGCAAGAAACAAAGCCGTAAGGATAAGCAAATGCTGTCCATATTCATACAACCAGCCTAGAGGTTTCTTCAGCAGCATGGCACACCTCTTCAGGAAAACCATCATTCTTAGCCAGAACCTTGTTTATTGCGGAGAGGGAGTAGCCTTGAGCTTGTCAACAACTTGCTGAACAGCCGTTTGGGCTGTTACCTGATTTTTTAGAATAGATACTGTCCCTTCTCTTAGAGCGGCACCAATGACTTTCACAATATCATTATTGGGGATAAGCATTGCAGCATGGATGATTCGCTCAGCGATCAGGCGCAGATCAGGATCGGTCCAGCTTTGCAACGCACTGTTTGTAGGAGGTAAATAACCGACTGCTTCGCTCCAAGGTCCCAAAAACTCAGGATCTACGAGATACTCAACAAATTCTATCGCCAAGGCACGCCGACTCTCCTCAGCATTTGTTAAGCTCCAACACCAGCCGTTGATCAAGCTAAAATCTTCACCGTTTGCTGTAGGGATAAGGTCTACTGCACTATCCTTGGGTTTATCAGTTGCATAGCGCGAAAACCAAGTAACTAATAAGGAAGAACGACCATCCAGATAAGCCTGCCACGCTTGCTGACTGGTTTCATATTGGGTTAGCCAATAGGGCATTTGCTCCAAACGGCGAGCTTGCTCGTAGAAGCTGAAAACATCCGCCAGCACTGCCGAATCTAGGCTTGGTTTGCCTTCCTCATCTAGCAATTGCCCTTGATTAGAAAGATACTGGGCAAGTGTAAAATAAGCTTCAGGCTGTCCGGCTGGAAACAGCAACGGTACTTTCGCGTTTAAAAAGGCATCCCACGTGCGCGGCGGTTTGACAAACACCTTTTGCTTATAGACCATCACCATGCCATTTCCGGCAAAAGGTATTCCATAGGTTCCACCTTGAATAGTAGCCAATTGGCGAGCGTAGAGATACCAATCCGGCTTATTAAGCAATGAAGTAAAGCCATCCACCGGATAAAGCAGCCCTTTCAATGCTGCTGTTTCAAAGGTTGAGCGCGGCATAGCGACGACATCCGGCAGAGCCAAAGGAGCCACCAAGCTCGTTGTACTGAGGCTGTTCACCATCCCACCTTCACCTTCCAAGCCTTTTACTCGCAACTCAACCTGTACTGCCCGACGTTGTTCAAAAGTCTGCACTCGTTCTCTAAAAAGCTTTGCGGCTTGAGTATCTGCTCTGGGGCAAATTCCGGGGGCAGCCAAACTCGCAATGTCTTTGGCTGGGGTGAAGCCAGTGGAGTTGATTCTACAGGAACTGCAGCGGCGTATTGCGTCCGCAGCGGGATGATAGTCGTAGGCGTTGCTGGCGGTGATGAAGTATTTACAGTGTCGGGCGGCAAGAAGCGCTCTAAATTAAAGCTGCTGCAACTAGCAATATTCAACACAACCGCAATGATAATGATAAATAAAGATAAGAGGTATTTTTTCTTCATAACTCTACTATGAAAAGTTTCCGCTCTTCATTCACTCCGGCAAAGGAACATCTTGGCTGAGCAACGCCAGCAACAGGTTCACCGCTGCTTGAACATCATCCATATCCACCATTTCAGAAGG
>Ga0129299_1002585_pt1 | contig 11967 bp, 8 predicted proteins | sample ConPoolayeCmetaG_FD_94477 | JGI IMG/M metagenome (GOLD analysis project Ga0129299, IMG submission 94477) | Hot spring microbial mat communities from California, USA to study Microbial Dark Matter (Phase II) - Cone Pool mat layer C metaG ... | reverse complement strand
GGTTTGGATATTCACCATCGGATCCGGATGGCTATGTGCGACAGCAGCTGTTGTATGAAATCACGGTCTTTGATGATCGAGGGCAAAGCGTGTCTGGATGGCTGCCTGAAAAAGTAACGCACTGCATTAGACCTAACCCTGTTGATCTTGAGCGTGCGGTAATCGGTCATGCCTTTGGTGTTCCGCAGGTTTGGGAGCTTCGGCCGACACTGCGCTTCGGTGACCTAGTGTGTGCTGAAATCGGGCGAGGAGGCTTCCTGTCGTACTTTGTTCCGCGAACGTAGCAGTCTCTGGCTCAGCGAAAGGAACGTCGCACTTCGATGCGAACGGAGATTAATGAACGGCTGGTCAGGCGCAACCGGCGTATTGCGCAATGGCTATTTTTCGCTAGTTTTGGCATTCTGATTGGCGCGTTCTTTCTAACAAATCAGCAGGCCCTTAACCCAGCTGCGAGCACAGATACGCTCATGCTGCTTCTGTCGTCTTTAGTTCTGCCGTTGGGGTTAGTTGCCACCTTAGTCTCAGTGCGTATGACCAACCTGTGGATTCGCAAACCAAGGCCCGAAACTGCGCTGCGTGAAGGCCTTAAGGGGTTGAGCAATCGCAGCGTCCTTTATAGTTACTACCATTCGCCTGCTCAGCATGTTCTAGTTTGCCCTCAGGGTGTGTTTGCGATCGTCACACGCTTTCAAGATGGAACTTTTACGGTACAGGGTGACCGTTGGATCACTCATGGGGGGTTATTCAACTCTTTGCTGCGCCTTTTGCGGCAAGATGGCATTGGAGACCCTAGCCACGATGCGCTGCGGGCTGCGCAGCATGTTCAGAAACTGCTGACGCCCCTTGCCCCGACAGTTGAGGTGAAGCCTTTGATTGTGTTCGTTGATCCGCGAGCACGTCTCATACTGCAAAGCCCGTTAGTTCCAACGCTGTATGCGCATCCGAAGCAGCAGCCAAATCTCAAAGACTATCTGCGCGATTTGCCGCGTGAGGGTTCAACGCTCACGCCGGAGCAGGTGCGGGCTTTCGAGGCAGCCACTGTGCGGGGCTGATACGTGTCGAAAAACTGTACCTTGGCGGCTTTGGTAGCGTTTACCATACTCGGGTTTGCGCTGCGTGTGCATGCGCTTGACCGTGTCCCGTTTCGCGGCGATGAAGCTTTCACGGCCCTGAATTGGGTGCGGCAGCCTCTTTTAACGACCCTTGCCAGCGATATTCCGCTGCGTGACCCTCAACCGCCGCTGGCATACGCGCTGTTTTGGTTCTGGGGACAATTGCTCGGCAGCGCTGAGTTCACACTTCGGCTTCTTCCTGCTTTGGTTGGTGCTCTTGGTGTTCCCGCCCTTTATGCGCTAGGTGCGCGCCTGGGTGGGTGGCAGTTAGGTCTGGTAGCTGCCTTGTTGTGGTCGTTACATCCTTATGCGGTTTGGCACGCGCAGGATGCCCGTAATTATGCGCTGTGGTCCACTTTCAGTTTGTTGGCATTGTGGTTGGCGCTGAGTGCTCTTAGTCGAGGACGCCTTGTAGACTGGGTGTTGTATGTGGTTGCTGCTGTCACAGCGGCTTATGTGTACTATCTAGAGCTTTTTGTGATGGCTGTTGTTAATTTGTTTGTGTTCATTGTCTTTTGGCGTCGCTCCGTATTGCTGGGGCGTTGGTTCACAGCTCAGTTAATTGTTGCTCTAGCGCTCGCGCCGTGGTTTTTTCAGGAGCGTTTGCTTGTGGGAAGCGGTTATGGGGGCACGGCTCAGGGCGCGAATTTTGTAAGGTTGTTTGACTGGTTTTTGCCGGCTCTCGCTCTTGGTGAGGCTCTGCCATCGGTTGTTGTGCTTGCGGCGTGGCCTGTTGCTGCTGTTTTTGTCTTTCTTGGTTTTTACTCTCTGTGGCGTGCTTGTAGGCTTTGTGCAGTTTTTGTTGTTCTGTTAGGTGTTGTGCCTCCTTTGTTGTTGGCGTTTGTTTCACTGCGGTTGGATGTATTTACGCCGCGGTACGTGTTGGCCTCCGCGCCTGCTTATGTGCTTGCTCTGTCTGGGTTGTTTGTGTTTGGTACTGATTCTTTGCGCATTGGCTCTCGTTCTCGGGGTGTTGTGCGTGGTGCTTTGTTTGTTTGGCTTTTCTTGGTTGTTGTTGTGTTGGTTTTTTATTATCGTGACTACGCGAAATCACCTGATTGGCGTGCGTTAGCTAATTACCTGCACGAACGCCTAGAGGACAAGTCTTTGGTCATACAGACGGCCGCCGACGAAGCGTTTACCTACTATTTTGACAACCGGAGTGACCAACAGCGTTTACCAGCAAACCCACACCAATCTTTCGAAGAGATTACACAGGTGTTGGAAACAGATCAGCAGCAGTACACCAGTATCTGGCTCGTTGCGAATCCCCCAGTCGGATGGCGAAATGCCAACGTTAGCGCTGACTGGCTTGCGGCTAACATGCAGCTGATTAGGTCGAGTCTGCTTGCCGGACTTCCAGCTCGACAGTTTATGCCATGGACTGTATCCGCCACCGAACTGGGGAAAGTCGAGACCACTGAGAAGGTGCGGTTTGGAGATGTGGCTTGCTTATGGGGCGTTCGCGTAATGTTCCCTGTCGAACCGGACGGTTCGCTCGTTGTTTTGACTTACTGGCAGCCAATAAGGAACGCCGAGTCTGACCTCAAAGTGTTTGTTCACCTAGTACCAGCAGACGCTCAAACTAATGCGCCCGTTGCGCAGGATGATCAATATCCCCAGGACGGGCGCATCAGCTCATTGCGATGGGCAGAACACGATCTGTTCCGCGATGTTTACGCGCTGCCTGTTGCCTCACTACCCCCTGGCACCTACAGACTGCTTATCGGACTTTATGATGCTGGGTCTGGCAGACGGGTCACGCTGCCAGACGGTCATGACAGCTACTATGCCGCCACCATTGACCTGCCCCAACCTCAAAGCTGACTCAAGCGTTCCTGCCACTTGGCCACCAGTCGGTTGTAAGTTTCCTCAGTGATCTCTCCATTTGCCAGCTTCATATCCAGGCTGTCAATCATGGCCAGAATCTGTTCTTTCGTCTGCGGCGTCTGTGGAGCACCGCCCGCGCCTGATGACTGCTGCCCGCCAGCTTGCTGATTCTGCATCATTTGCTGCATCATCATCTGCTGCATCATCATCTGCTGCTGCTGGAGCTGCTGCTGCAGCGCTGCTGCCTCAGGGTTGAGCGCAGCACCTATCTGCTGTCCTACGCCCAGGCCAATGCCTGCGCTTGCCAGCGTGCCCCCTGCCCCAGTATTCCCCGCTGCTGTCTGAGCTATTGAAAGCCGTTTCACCCTCTCCCACTGCTCCAGGCTCACATAATCTCGCAGCTCATCCTCTGTGACCTGCTTAGCCGTGAATGGCTTGGCTTCAAACGCCTTTATACGAAGGCCCATCGCCTGAAACTGCTCATTGAGGACAGCGAGGGCCGCGCCTTCCAGCTCGCTGAGGATACGATTAGCGTCCGGTATGCTCTGGGCGCCAGACTTGAGCAGCAGAGTCGAAATCTCACCCAGCAGCATGGACTGGATGCGGTCTCTGATGCTTTCCAGTCTAGTAATTGGCTTGCCTACAGCGTACTGCTTTACGAACCGAACAGGGTCGTCAACTCCAATGTCAATGACCCCATGAGTCACCAGTAGAGCTACACCCAACCCTCGGCCTGGGGTTTCCAGCACGATCGGTGGGTTCGTGCCCCATCCCACTTGGGGCATGTCTTTCATATTCACAAAATACAGATCAGCCGTGAACGGCGTGCGCCCGCTGGTGGCCAAACCTATCAGGCCGGACAGAAGCGGCAGATTCATCGTTGAGAGCATGTGTTTGCCAGTGCGGAGCACGTCAAGCGCTTCGCCACCGCGAACGAAAACTGCCGCCTGGCTCTCGCCCACAATTACCTGCGACCCCATTCGCCAGTCGCCACTGCCCTGCTGCGGCTCGCGGTATGCTAGTTCGTCATCCATCACATTTACATGGTCAATAACATCAATAATGCGGGGCATTGCCCATCTCCTTTGCTTCAGTCGTCCAGCCAAGCGTAAGGTTGTTCATGTATGACTGCTCACAACAATGTGACATTCTTCAGCTGTCAGAGCCGGAAACTCCCAGTGTCTTGTCCAGATTTGTGAGCACAGACTCGCGCAGCGAAAATGCCTCATTTGCCTCTGCAGCCAACGCATCAAGTGAAGCGATTGTTTCGTCAATTCCGACTTTGCGCGTGATCGCTTCATTGAGCTGCGCGAGGGCATCGTCTAGCCGTTCAACATAACGCACCTGCGCTTCGTCAAAGCTGTAGAGCTTCTCCAATTCCGCGTCACCAACTTTAATGGCATCAAAGAAGCCAGAGTAACCCGGCACAGCGGCGCTGATTCGGTCGTGATACGTCTGCAGCTTGGTCTTAACGCTGCGCGTCTTGGACATGTACATCAAACCGCCATCCATCTCCAGCAGCGCTTTTTCCATGGATGCGAAACGGTTGATGCGTTTGGCTACCTCCCCGGCAATATAATCGCGCAGCATTCTGTCTGCTGTTCTCCGCTGTGCCTTGTCCTGATACCCGCGGAAACCAGGAATACGGCTCAGCAGACGCTGTCCAGCGCCCCGGACTTACAATCTGCTCGTACAGGTCCGACATTGACATACAGTATCTCTCCTATGCTGATCATACTTTCAAAATACCACGCATTCTGCTGCCTGAGGCCGTAGACCCGATCTAGCTGTGCAGAGTCATGTCAGAAAATACTCTGTGCCGCAGAACCTGCACGTCAGAACGCCTTTGCCAGCCAGCACAATCTCGCCGTTGCAGTTCTTGCATCTTTCCAACTCACGCAGTTGGCTCGCATCAGAGGAATACAGAACGCCGTCTCGCCAGTTTACATACCCGCTGAAAACCTGCAGCCCAACCAACTGATGTACCAGGTCCTTGACTGTGTCAACGCTTACACCGAGTTCCAATGCCATCTCATGAACACCCACCTGCCCCTTGCTCTTCAGAATATCTAACAGGCGGCGCTGCATCTGCATTGTGGAGGTCTGTTCCGCCTCTCGGCTGCCGCGCACATACAGATAGATGCCAAATCCAATAACCAGCGCTATGGGGATAAACGCCAAGCCAGCGCCTAACACTAAGCCGCCAGGCTCTAGCGCTGATGACTGCACAGCCAGCCACAGTCCAGCCAGCACAGCGATTACAAACCCTGCCACAATCAGCATAACGCCGATCAAACGCCCTGAGTTCACGAAACAGACTCCTGTTAACCGAAACCGGCACTGCCGCCGCCGCTGCTGCCACCGCTGAACCCCCCGCCGCTCCAGCTGCTTCCGCCTCTGCTCCATGACCCACTCGAACCAGAGGAAGCTGGCCGGCTCACAATGATTTGTGATGCGGAACTGAGCATAGCAGTCAACCCATCCGAGATCGAATTAAGGCCGCTGGCAAGCCCGCTGGAGACAGTGTCGAGCGACACCTCTCCGCTCGCGCGCGCTAAGTCACCGTACCCTGATTCAGGTAGCGGGGCACCCGCTGTGAAGCCCCGGCTGAAGCGGCCTCCAACATATGCTGGGTAATACCAGTGCGGGACAGGAACGTTTTCGACAGTGCGAAACTTCTGCATCCACGAACGATCCAGATCGAACGCTACTGCATACGGGAGAAAACGGGCAAACTGATCGGCTGCCGTTTCAACATCGCGGTACTTTTCAAGGTTAGCAAGGTATCGGCGAAAGGCCTGCCATTTGGCAGACTCCTCCGCGCCGGCTCGGGTCTTGGCCGGCATGGAGCGGCTGACCACAACAAGCGCCGCTGCGACAGCAATCAGCGCAGCCGGAAGACATACAAATGCTGGAGAGGCCTGAAACAGCGGTGAAGACTGCCAAAACAGGACTGTAACAATCAGCACAAGACCTCCGAGTGCCGTGCCTGCTGCTGCCCAGCCCGATCGAACCCAGTTCGGGGACAACCTGAAAAAACCAGCGCTGACAAGCTCATCGTAAAGGCTTCGCTGGACATCTGGTATGATCTTATAAAAGTGATTCTTCAATGCCTCAAGCGAACACTCTCTCTTGAATCCGGGAAAGAGCGTTTGCATAACCAAGCGCTCAAAGCTGCGCAGGCTCTCGCTGCTCTTATCTGTTCGCTTAAATACGAATTTACGGCTCTTCCAAATACCGAAAATATCGCTTGACCGGTTTTCTTCGATGACAAGATAGCCCCGGTCAGCCAGATCGAGAATGATCGAAAGCACATCGCGCGTATCAGCGCGTTCGTCAATGAGCGTGCCGGCTGCGGCTGGCCTTAGATGAGAGGGCGGCTCTGAAATATACTCAGGAACAGGCCCAACATCTGGATCACGGCCGCGTGCGTGCCAAAGCGTGAAGACGCCCAGTAAGCCTCCTACACCAACGAGAAGTGAAAGCGCCAATACGCCCACATCCAGCAGCGGCTTCACGTTAGTCTCAAAAGCGGCGCGTTCATCATAGGATGCCTGCCATGCGGCAGGCCGCGCTGCGGGGTCATGGGGATACTGCACCCGAATCTCCAAGCGTTCGTCCCCCCTCACGGTCCGCTTTGTCACGGCCCTAACAGTTGCGCCTTCCACAGTGATAGTCGCGGGCGCGCCATAGGTTGCGACCGGGTCTATTCCTTCCCGTGGGCCGAAGTTATCTGGCATTTGCACCACCACTGTGCTGCTGCCAATCGAAAAGCCATAATGCTCTGAAGGAATAACTGTCCACCAGAGCTGGTCACCGCTTTCATATACCCGCAGCGCACCGATGACAGTGTAAGAGATTCGAAACACTCGTGAACTGTCGGTAATCGGCTGGAAAAAATGATAGCGGATAGATAATTCATCACCTGACTCTGTGACGCAGAACGTCCCCGGAGCTTGCGCACAGCCGGGTTGTAAAGCTCGCTCTTCTTCATAAACGCGAATGTCAATGATATCGCTGGTGTTAACTCGGCTGATGACGCGGGAACCGAAGGAAAACGTACCGGAGAAATGTACGTCGTGGGTCTCGGTCACGTCAAACCGATTGGAGGCGGTGTCCACGTTTTCAATCCTGACATCCCATCGCTGCCAGAAAACTGACCGCGCCTGTGCATTCAGCGCTGGCAGCAGCAAACACAAAGCAAACAGTGTGCCTACAGCTGCCGCGCGTTTCAACATAGCTTACTCCATCAAAGTGAATGACCACTGCTCGATTATACACCGCCCAGGCAGTGAAAAGTCACCCAATAGCGGGGTGTTGGATAGCGCTGTACCATAGGTCTTCACCGAAGGGCAACACCCTACAGGAGACAATTGAATGCGGAGAGTGCTAACCACTATTGGTTTTCTGCTTACCACGCTGGCAGGCGCCGCTGCTGCGATGACTCAACAAGTTACGTCTGCTCCATTCGACTATGGTGTGATTGTCAGTTTGCCTGGGCAGGACTACGAAGCCATGTCAGACAGCCTGCGGCAGCTTGGAGTCGGCTGGGTGAAGCACGAGATCCCCTGGCGTGACTTCGAGCTTTCTCCAGGGCAGATAAACCTTGCTCTGCTTGACGAAATCGTTAGTACCCTTGAAGCCGGTAACTATCAGATCATGTTCACTATAACTACTGCGCCGGACTGGTCACGCACGATTCGAGAAGAGAACGGCCCACCCGATGATCTGAGTCAGTTTGGCGCATTTGTTGGACAGTTAGCCGAGCGCTACAAGGGACGCGTTCACGCTTATGAGGTCTGGAGCGAGCCTAATCTGCGCAGCCGGTGGAAAAGTGCCGTGCACCCGATTGGAGCAGAGAGCTACATGGCACTCTTGCAGGCAGCACACAGCGCGATTAAGAACGCAGATCCAACCGCAGTAGTGGTGAGCGCAGGGCTTGCCCCAACCGGGTACAACGACGCTTTTGACGCCGAAGCAGGGGTTTTCGAGGTTAACGCTGTGGACGACCGCGTATTTCTCGAAAGCCTGTACGCGGCAGGACTGGCTAGTTACACGGATGCCGTCGGCGTAAATGCAATGGGATGGGCAAATCCGCCTGATGCGCGCTGCTGCGAGCCGTTATCCGGCGTGCAGTCGCATTACGAGGATCCACGCTTTTATTTCATAGAAACGCTTGAAGCCTACCGAGGCGTCATGGAACGTGCTGAGGACACAGGCAAAGCGCTTTGGGTTACAGCGTTTGGGTGGGGAACCAGTGAGGACCTGGGGGAACCAGACCCGCTCAACACCTTTATGAGTTATACCGACCTGGATGAGCAGGCGCGCTACATCCGCCGCGCTTTTGAGATCGGGTACTGGCTGGATTACGTTGGGCCGATGTTTCTCGCCAACCTTAACGGCTGCCTTGCGCCTGCCAATTTTGACTTTGACGCTTGTTACTACAGCCTTATTGGTCCAAATGGCGCGCCACGTCCAGCTTATAACGCTGTCGCAGCGCTCGACAAGCGGCTGCGGTCTACAACGCCGACACCGCATGACGAGCAGGCTGGCAGTTCTTCTGAACAGCCGAACGACACACGCGGCAAAGCCGGCTCTTGAGCGAATTACTAGGGCTGACTCGTTGCAGTGGGGCGCGGCGTGTTGGTGTACACTGCTCCAGGCGCAGCCTGCGTTTTGGCCGGCGAAGTCACTGTAGCGCGGGGCGTCGCCATAATCACCGTTGCTGCTGCTGACGGAAATGAAGTCGTGGTCTTTGTGACAAAGGCAGTCTGGGTCGGTGTTGGCGTGTAGGCAACCGGTATCACCTCCAACGTAGGCTGAGCTGTGGGCGAAGATGTCGCGGTGACCGCCGTAGGTGTAGCTGCGAAATTGCCATTCCTCGGTGGCGTAACAAAAGGTGTATCGGTTGGCAGAGTAGTTGCCGCTTGCGCGGGAGTATCGCTCTGTCGCAGCGCTCTAAGAGCGATCTGCGTATTAAACGGAAGCAGCTCCACTGCAAGAACACCATCGCTCTCGACACGCAGCAGTTCTTCTCCAAGAACAGCCCCGCTCAATGGGTCCCAGGTTTCCACCACATAACGGCCGGGAGGCAGGCGATCAAGGCGGTAAAGCATCTCGAGCGGTTCGCGCGCTGCCCCAGACGCCACCTGCTCCCATGTGTAAGCGGCGTGCTGCAGCCAGGCCAGCACAACACCGGCTTGACTGTCCTTCAGCGTAAGCACACGCGCAGGCGGAATGAAATGGCCAATCTCAACGTGTGCCAGGTCAAGCCAATCATTCCCCGTATTGTCCAATGTGATCATGTGGTTGCCAGCTGCCAGGGGAAGCCTAGCAGTAATATCGCGGCTTCCCGGTCGCAGGTCGAGTTCTAGGGCAGTGACATCGTCGATTCGCACAACGAGGCGCGCGCCTGCCTGCTCAGACACGGCCCGCACGCGCAGTTCAAGATATGTATCAACCGGAACGACCATCTCGTACCGGTGCGCCTGGCTGAACCGGCTGTTGTACACCTGCCCATAGAGATAGCTCGGTTGATCGGCCAGGCTGGGAAACACACCGTCGGGCGTGATTTGTCGCACAACCGCCTGACTCGGCAGAACGGCAAATCGCCGGAAGAAGGCTTCCAAGCGCAGCGGCTGGTACTGATCCTTGTTGTCAGCCACCAGGCTGGCCTGGGCAGGCTGCAGCTCAAGCGCGTTCCATTGTATCCCGGCTGTGAAAGCCGCTAACGGCGAAAAGAACCGCTGCATTAAGCCAGGGAGAAGGTACGTATCCCACCAATCGCTGGCTGCCGCGCCAGCCGCGCCGGCCAGAACGGAGGTCCACAGCGTTGTCTGCACATGCACGCCCGCTGGGTCGTCAGCAGCAGGCTCATACCATGGGTTGAGCGAGAACGCCGACACCATCACAGGCGAACCGCTGGTCTGGCGATACTGATAGGTGAGTTGAATTACGCCCTGCTCCTGATCTACCGGCGGCTCCAGTGGACGCCGTTGATAGAACTCGAATGGGGCAAAATCTAGGAGCGGATTATCGTAGATCAGTGGGATAGGCTGCTGGCTGCCAGCAGTGATAAGGTGTCCATGTTGGTCAATCTCGCGCAGATAAGAGGTCACACTGCGCAGCCACTCCCCCGTCACCTGTTCAGAATAGTTGGGCAGCCTGTCAACTCGGTCAACAATTTCCCAAGCAAAAACCTGTGGGCTGTACCCCCAGCGGGCAACAATGTAACGCAGGCGGCGCCGGAACAGCTCCTGAACCGCAGCGTTTGTGAAGAACGCCCCCGGTCCGCTTAGGGGCCCTCCATTGAGTACATTGTAGGGATGGTCATCCCAGTCCGCATCGGTACTTGGCCGAGGTGGTTCTGCCGGAACCACTACAGGCGATCCGGTGTAAATGCGCAGCGACTGATGCCACAGCAGCACTACTTGCAGATAAATGCCGACCTCAGATGCTGTTTCCAGAATCGCATCTAGTTCAGCCGCGCTCCGCTGGGCGGCGCGGTAGTCACCGGCCGGGCCAAACCATTCCAAGTTGATGAACCACGGCGTATCAATGAAAAGCCTAGCGTAGTTAACCCCGTTGGCAGAGAGTTCACGCAGCCACTGCTGATACCTGCGGACGCCACCAATTCCATCCCACGACCACTTCAGATTGAGGCCAATAGGGAAATAAGGCCGCCCGCTGTCAAACTGGAAATAGCGCCTGTTAAGCCCTACCCCAATGAAGCCATTGCGATCAGAAGGCACAACTTCGAAGACGCCATCGGTGCTTTCAACAAGAGCGCCTCCCTTCCGTGCCTGAAGGGTGTAGGTCCACAAACCGATCTCATCCGGCGTAACCCGAACCTGCCACTGTGGATCGCCAGATGGACGATAGTCCGCGACGGAACAGTCAGCCAAGCATTGATCGCTGTGCGGGATCATCCAGAAGCCGGGTATTACCGCCTGGCTTCCGGAAGGTTTGCGAAAAATCCCAAGCACCTCGATCTCGGCCGTATCAAACGGATTGTCATAGACCACATCGGAAAACGGGAACGTGAGAAAAAGAGGGGAAAACAACGCAATCTGCTGCGCAGGAGATTGGGCCGGTAGCGGAAGCGCAGCCAGCAAGCCAACCCAAAGGAACAGAACCAGACGAATGGGCTTGGCACAGCGCATGCCGACCTCACCCGCCAAATCGTACCTGGAAAACGACAATGTACAGCGGAATCAGACAAAATACGGCCATGAACGCGAGCAGCGCCAGCGCAATCGTCACAACATCCAGGTTGCTGTTGGCTCTTGGGGGATACTGCTGGCTGTACTGGCTGTAATAGCGAGTGCTATCTCCTGGCTGCGCCTTGATCATTTTATATGGACTGCTGTCGGGAAAATGCGGCGCGCTAGACACGCTATGGCCAGGCGTAGGTCCGCTGGCCATATGTGACTGCGACGATGCACTTCTGCTTGAGGGCGCAGACATGGGCGGCTTTGGCGGAGCTTCAGGCACAGCGGATGGCGCGGGCGCGGGCGGCGGGGAGGTTACAGAAGGAACACCAGGCGGCCGTAGAGGCGGCGGATACTGTGCCGCTGGCTCGCTCACCGCGGCAGAAGCGCTGACTGGCTGCCGGTTATTATCCTGGTAACTCCGCAGTACATGTCCAAGCTGATCAGCCATGCGATAGCGCGCTGACGGCTCCTTGCTCATGACCTTGTAGATGATTTTCGCCAGATTATCAGGCACGCTTGGGTTAAACTCGGTTGCTAGCGGCACCCGATCGCGCAGGTGTGCCATTGCCAGTTCCTGCTGACTTGCTCCCGTGTACGGCAGGCGGCCCGTAAGCATTTCAAACATTACAATGCCGATTGCATACACGTCTGAGGCTGGAGTCGGTTTCTCACCGCGCGCCTGCTCTGGCGAAAAATAGTGCGGGCTGCCCCATACCACATCCTGGCGGGGCATGGGTTGAGTGTCGGTAAGCGCCTGCGCAATGCCGAAATCAGTTACTTTAACTATGTCGTCTTTAGTAACCAGAATATTC
>Ga0129299_1002584_pt1 | contig 11968 bp, 9 predicted proteins | sample ConPoolayeCmetaG_FD_94477 | JGI IMG/M metagenome (GOLD analysis project Ga0129299, IMG submission 94477) | Hot spring microbial mat communities from California, USA to study Microbial Dark Matter (Phase II) - Cone Pool mat layer C metaG ... | reverse complement strand
TGTGCGCGCGGGTAAAAGGGCAGCGAGGCCGCTGCCCCTCCATTTTTTGTGGAGGGCGGCCGGCCCCGGCGGCCTTGTGCGCGCGTCGCATGAGGGTAACGAGGCCGCTGCCCCTCCATTTTTTGTGGAGGGCGGCCGGCCCCGGCGGCCTTGTGCGCGCGGGTAAAAGGGCAGCGAGCCCGCTGCCCCTCCATTTTTTGTGGAGGGCTGCCGGCCCCGGCGGCCTTGTGCACGCGGGTAAAAGGGCAGCGAGGCCGCTGCCCCTCCATTTTTTGTGGAGGGCGGCCGGCCCCGGCGGCCTTGTGCGCGCGTCGCATGAGGGTAACGAGGCCGCTGCCCCTCCAGTCCTATGTCACTAGTTGCTGGATCCAAAAAGTGGCTGAACGGTTTGGTGCGCAGCACATGACCTTTGCCGAGGGCCGTGGCATGATCAAGCACGCACAAAAAAAAGACCTGGCCGCGCACGGCATGAGTTACATCACGGCCCTGACCATGCAGCGTGTCGAGCAATTATTGCAGATGCAACAATTGCAGATGCAACTATGTGACGAGACGCTGCACGAGGTGTGTGACGCGGCGTGGTGAAGTACAATGTGCCATTTACACAGGAAACTGTACCTGCGCGTGCTGATGGCGGTAACGTAGAGGCGGCATCCTGCCGCCTGAGGAGCCAGGATGGCTCCTCTACAGTAGAGGCGGCATCCTGCCGCTTTCAAGTAGAAGCGGCATCCTGCCGCACGAGGAGCCAGGATGGCTCCTCTACAGTAGAGGCGGCATCCTGCCGCCTGAGGAGCCAAGATGGCTCCTCTACACTGGCGCACTTCGTGTAGGAGCCGCGCACGGGCGTGAAGCGGCTGCTGGAGAAAGCGGGTGTGCGGCGGCCGCAGCGGCTGGCGCCGGAGGGGCGGCGTGTGCACACAAAGCCCCGGCTGCAGCGGAAGAGTTTAAGTCGCACAAAAAAGCGCAACGTACGCGCTGACAGCGGTTGCCTTTTTTCCGGAAGATCCGTTGTAAATTGTGAATTGTGCGCGGCCGCGAGGCCACCCTCTTCCGATCAGCATTTTTTGTCGTTTGCAATCGACACACATGGTAAATTGTAAAACGTCAATTTCGGGCGTCAAGGGTCACTTCACCACAGGACTCCATGCAGCTAAGCCGTTCAGCTGACAGTGTGTGACGATTGCGAGGAGCGAGGCCTCGACAGCGCCCCTGCAGGTTGGCTGTGACTACTGGCCCACGCCGCGTAGCCATGCGGCACGATGTCAGTCAGAATTGAATTTGCGCGATGGCGTTGTTGAAGGTTACGCCGCGCAGGAGCTGGCGGCGCAGGTAATCACGCATCTCCTTGCTCGTCCACACCGACGTGGATGTGGCGTTGGCCACGATGTTTTGATGCGAGATACGTTGGTTGGCGGCAAGGTCGTATGCCACCACGTCCATGTTGACGAATGCCTCGTAAGTAAGCCATTCTACAAAATTCCAGTTGGCGCCGCGGCCGACGGCATAGCATTCGTTGATATGAAAGACGAGCATGTGGGTGGCGCGGATTTGGTCGGCTTCGGCGCGGTCCTTGACGATGACGACGCGGTTGAACAGATTATACCCGCGGAAGCGGTTGAACATCGCCAGGGCCATCTCTTCATAGGGATCATCAAGGACGCTGACCTCGCCTTTGCCGTACATGACGCGCGGGAACCAGGAGGCGCGGTGGCGCTCGGCGAGGGCGTCTTTGGCGCCTGGGTTGGAGCTGCCCAAGGGCAGAATTGCGAGGATGGCGTTCTGCTTGCCCGTGATGGCCATGGGAATGGGTTGGGTGGTTTGGCGTGTCGCGCAGCCGGGGAGGAAGAGAAGTATGATGGCTGCGGCGGCCGCGGTAAAGCGATGCGATGCAAATAACGTGCGCATAGTCAACTCCCGCCACAGGTTAATAGCCAGACGATGGCATGGCGCTGGGCCGGCTGGGCATCAAGGTGATGACGACACGCCGGTTCATGCGCTGGCCTTCTGCGGTTGCATTATCGGCCACCGGGCGGTAGGGTCCGTAGCTGGCAATGGCCATTTTGCTGGGATCAACCAGGCGCTGGTCGCCGAAATAGTGCAGGACGGCCAAGGCGCGTGCCGCCGACAGCTCCCACTGCGAACGATAGCCGGACGTGGCGACTTCACTTGGGTCTGTGTGGCCTTCGATGGCCAGATAGTGATTGGGATACTCGCGCGTGATGGTCGTACCTATTTCGTCCAGAACGGGATAGATCGCTTCCTTGATCTTGGCGCTGCCGGGCTCGAAGAGCACTTCCGAGACCATGCTCACCTGCATTACGCCTTCTGGCGTTGTATCAACGCGTACGAAGCGGCCGTCCGCGCCGATCTGGCCTGCCAAGGTATAGCTGGCCACCAGCAGGCGCTCATTCTGTGCGATCAAATCGCGGTTGCGCGCTTCGATCAGCGCGAGACGCTTTTCATATCTGGCCAGCGTTTTGTTGCTGATCCTCGCCTCACCGCTGTTGGGATCGTAGGTTTCATGTTCGGCCTTCAAGCGGGCGCGGTGGACTTCATAGACTTCGCCGGCGATGCCGCCGAACAGGGCACCGGCGCCCGCGCCGGCACCCGCGCCGATCGCCACGCCCACACCGCCGCCGGCCGCTCCAATACCCGCTCCCGCGCCCGCGCCGATCAAGGCGCCGATCAACCCGCCACGCTGCACCGACGTGCAACCCGTCAGCAGAACAACCATCATCACCCATCCGAGTGTGTGCTGTTTCATAGTCGTACCTTGGTTCGTCCAATCATTGCGTCGTGCCTGCTTCGCGAGTAAGCCAGCGTGCCATGCCCCCTACAGCCAGCCCCAGCAACAAAGCGCCCGCCACGGCTGCACCGATCCAGCCCAGCACCGCCAACACAGTCATGATCACACCGGCGATCAGCACGCCCAGTAAAATTGACCACATCGCATGATGAAAGGACAGGCCGAGCAAGAAGGCGGCTATCGCACCGGTCCACGCGCCTGTGGCGGGCAGTGGTATGGCAACAAAAATCGTCAGGCCCAACGTTTCGTACTTTTCAATACTGGCGGTTTTTCGGCGCGTGCGCGCAAACAGCCATTCGAAGAAGCGCCGTCCGGGTGCCGTTTTCATGCACAGCCGCGAGAGCGGTCCCAGCAGCAGCAGGATAAATGGAATCGGCAGCATGTTGCCCAGCACTGCCAGCACAAACACCCCGCGCCAATCCTCGTTGAGCAAGTTGATGCCAACAGGAATGGCGCCGCGCAATTCAACAATCGGCAGCGTGGCCACGGCTAGGACAGCCAGTTTGGGCGGGCAGCCGTGAGCGCGCAGAAACAGCGCGATGCGGTCGCCCACATGGGCAGCAGCGGGCGCCGTGTTGGTTACAGTGTCATCCGCGCGAACCAGCGTGGCGGCCAGTGCCACGCTGACAATGACTGCAGCTGCGGCCTTCCGTGCCATCATGCGCCCTGCTCCACAATCTTAAGCGGCTCTACCCGGAACCGGAAAATCGTTTCCTTGTCGCCCACATTCAACGTCAACATGGTGTTCAAGCGCGTCAACAACAGGCGATAGGGGACTTTGACTTCTTCGCCCTTGAAGGCAATGCCAACGTTGGCCGAGCCCAGCATGTCGCGCGCATTGTACACGGCGCGCAGCAACTGCTCAAAGCGCCTGATCTTGTCACGTAACTCGGCGTTGAAGACATATTGCTTGCCGCAGTGTTCGCATTGCAGCCGGCCTTCCGGTTCGAGTTGCAACAGCGAGAAGGTTATGATATTGCCGCACGCCACGCATTGCAGCTCGATGTGGTTGGCTTCGGAGTATTGTTCGGATGCCATGATGATAGTCCACGCATGATTAGATGATGCAGTCAGGCCGTGCCAACTCCATCTGTTTCAACTCGGCGCGCGCGGCTTCATAGCCCTCGCGCCCCATCAGCGCATAGGTGAACACTTTGCCCTGCTCGACGCCCGGCTGGTCGAAGGCATTGATGTCATACAACTCGCCCGCATAGGCGGTCTGCAGTTCAAAGAACAACAGCAACTGGCCAATATAGTATGGGTTGATGGCCGGCAGTGAAATGGTTGCATTCGGGCGGCCGGCCTTGGTTAGCGCGGCGCGCGTGGCGAACTCTTCGGCGTGCAGTAGTTTGTTCAGCGTTTGCCCGCTCAGATAGGCAAAGGCCGGGTCTGTGCTGAACCCTTTCGGAATGGCCGTCTGCACGGCAAACTGATCGGTGTGAATGAATGTAAACAACTTGTCAACGGGGCCTTCCACATACAGTTGCACCTGCGAATGCTGGTCGGTGGCGCCCAGCGCGTTGATCGGCGTGAGGCCGCAGTGAACAACCTCACCGCGGCGGTTCACGCGCTTGCCCAAGCTTTCCGCCCACAACTGCCGGAACCAGTCGGCAATGTCACGCAAACTCTGCGCATACGGCATGAGCACGTTCATGCGGATGTTCTTGCGCACGTCAAACAGATAGTGCAACGCGGCGTTGAAAAACGCCGGATCGCGCCGCCAGTCCGTGCCGGCACAGCGTTCGAGCATGTCACGCGCGCCGCGCAACAGCGCTTTAATTTCAATGCCTTCGACCGCTGCGGGCAACAGGCCCACTGGCGTCAATACCGAGAACCGCCCGCCCACATCCGGCGGAATGTCCAGGCAGCGCAAATTGTGCGACGTGGCCAGCGCGCGCAGCGCGCCTTTTGCGGGGTCGGTGGTCAGAACAACATGGCTCTTCCAGTCGCTGCCCAACGCCTGTTCCAGCCAGGCGCGCACCACGAGGAAATTCGCCATGGTCTCCGCCGTGCTGCCGGACTTGGCGATCACGTTGACGATGGTGCGCGCGGGATTGAGCGTGGCAAGCAGGTTGCCAATCAACAGCGGGTCAATATTGTCGGGCACGAACATGCGCGGGCGGTTGCCGCGCGCCTGGCGTGAGCTGTAATTGTAGAAGGGCGGGTTGCACGATGAGTGCAGCGCGATTGCCCCTAGCGCCGACCCGCCAATGCCGATGACGACGAAATCGTCGCACTGCGCGGCTAGTTCGTTGCCTAGTGCCGTCAACATGTCGGCTTCCGCTTCGCGATAGGGGAGCTTGGTGAAGCCCCAGCCGCTCCGCGCGGCCTGCGCTTGTGTGTAGACGCGTGCCAGGTGCGCCTCGGCCTCCGCCATGTCGTGCGTAGTCAGCCCGGCGGCGCCCACGGCCTCCGCCCGGGCATTGGTGTAGTCATACCGAAGAATCTTTTCAGCCATGCCTTGGTTCCTCGCTGCAAACGACGGCGCTGCCCGCCGCCACATTGGTTATTTCTTCGGCAGATTATAGCAAATGCCGCCCCGAAAAGCAACCAAAAAGCAACCTCTAGATTCAGCGACGAGCGACAAGGCGTGGAGGGGCAGCGGCCTCGCTGCCCTTGTGCCCCGCGCGCACAAGGCCGCCGTGGCCGGCGGCCCTCCATGACGATTGCGATACCGATACCGAAACATGGAGGGGCAGCGGCCTCGCTGCCCTTGTGCCCCGCGCGCACAAGGCCGCCGTGGCCGGCGGCTCTCCGAAATGATTTCCCTACCAATGATGTAAGGGGCAGCGGCCTCGCTGCCTAATTGCACCACAGAAAAGCAGGCCGCAGGGGCCTTCGGCCCTCGATCGTCTCCGGGTCTAACCTGACTTCCGCACATTTTTTCTCAAGTTATTGATTACCAGATAGTTAGATAAATTTTGTAGTATAAGCAAAGCTCTTGACTTATCATGAAAAATCCGATAAGTTACAGTCGTTTTGTACAAAAAAAGCCTTGTAGTTAGTAAAAAAATACGCACACTCCAGAGCCGCAGATACTTACGTTACAATTATGCGGAAGTCAGGCTAGTTTGCAGCGCTGCTGGCCGTGGCATGGCTGTGGGCAGGCCTCGCGCTGGTGTACCGGCACACCACGACGCATGGAATGTTTTTGGCAGCACGCTACTATCTGTTTTTGCTGCCGCCCGCGTATCTGTTGGCGGCGTGCGGCGTAGTGGAACTGGCAAAGATCATGTCGTTGCTGGTTGCTCCACGCATACGGTGAGCGGCGGGCGTTGCGGTGGCGCTCGTGGCATGGCTGGCAGTGTGGTGGGCTTCGCTCGTGGCATGGGAGCATATCAGGTGTACCATCGCAACACTGATATGCGCCAAGTGGCGGAGTTGTCGCGCCATTGTGCCGCGCGCGCCCGGCCGTTGAAGCGGTGCTTGTATGCGTATCGCGTGCGGGCGCAGCACACACACGGCAACATGTGCCGTGTGCAACCGGCAGTTATTGTCGTATGAACGTTGGTGCAGCTTTTGTACGAAAAATGGCGGCGCCTGGCGCACGGCATGCGCCAGCGTTATTGTTCTTCGAGATGGAAAATACTGACGGTCAGCATGTCATCGGCAATAGCAGTTTCGGCGAGGAGACGGAAGCGCGCGTCAGCGTTGAGCGAGGCACGTTGTGCGGCGCAATATGCGGGCAGTTCAGGATTGCCGAAGTAGCGCTGTGCCAAGGGATGCGCGCCGGGCGTGACGAGCACGGCATAGTGTGGCGCGGCCGTGTCAAGCGTGGCCGGCCATGGCTGGACGTCCCATGCAAAGCCATACAAGCGGGAGTAGGCGTCCAAGGTAAGGTGCGACAAGGCGGACGTTGCGGGAGTATAGACGACAGAAGCGCCGGGCGGCACGGTGGCGAAGATGAGCGCAAGCGCCTGCCAGCCCGTGCGGTGGCGGTCGAACACTGGTATGCGGGCCAGATGCGCAGGCGCAACGTCGTTTGAGAGCGCGCGTGGCAGGCCGGGCAGCATGATGATGAGCAGTGCAGCACCAGCACCAGCAGCGCGAAGCAGGCGGGGCCACGCGGAGATGCGGCGGTGCGCGAATGTCATCACGAGGCGTACGGCGCCGGCCGCCGCGAAGCAGGCAACCACCGCATACACTGCCACGGCTTGAATGGGAGGCGCAAGTGGCACGCGCACGGCCAAATAAGCCAGCACAGCCAGCAGCGCCAGCAGGCCGGGCCAGCGCGGGAGCAGGGCCGGGATGCCGGTGAGTGCAAGAGCGCCGATGACAACGCACGCCACGGGCGTTGCGCACCACTGATGCCGCAAATACAGGCCGGCCAGTGCTACTCCATTGTGTACGCGCAGCTGACGGCAGATGACTGACAGCAGCATGGAAGCATTGTCAAACAGGATGAGCCAGAGCAGCACGGCCCACACGGCGGGCAGGGCAAAGGCCAGCGCGCGCCGGGCGCGCATGCCGCCAAGCTGCAACCATACCAGCCACGCGCCGGCCAAGCCCGCGCTGCCCAAGGCAACAGCCAGACTGGCCGTGTCTGCCTGCCAGCGATGCACGGCCAGCAGGACACACGGCAGGCCGCCGGCGAAGGTGGCCAGTGCGGCGAGGCCGCCGCGCCAGCCGCCATACACGCATTCATCAGTGCAATATACTAGCAGCATGGCTGGAATGAACAGCAGTCCCCACTCCGGCTTTGCATACCACGAGAGCAGCAGTACCAGCGATGCGCCGCACCATGCGGCGGGCGTGTTGCGGCGGCGCGCCCATTGATATGCCAGCAGTGCTGCTATCATGCACATAAGTGCTGGCGCGGTCCCCGTGAAGCTGACGGCAGAGATGAGTGTCAGTGGCGAGAGCAGCAGGAGCAATCCGGCGGCCAAGCCGGCCAGTGCGGCTTCCTCGTGCTGCGCATCACGGTAGAGACGGCGCACCAGCACATGCAGCAGCACCACGGCGGTGATGCACGCCGTGATCGTGGCAAGCCATAGCATGCTGTTGCGGCCGGGCAAAGCCCACAGAAAGGGCAGTGCGACAAGGTTGCCAATCAACGACGTGTTGCCGAGGGAAAAATGCCAGTGCAGCAGCGCGAGCACAAGCTGGCGTGCGCCGGTGATGTTATCCCTGGCATGTAGTGCGGCGGTAATGTACTGGCATTCGACGCCGGAGGGCGGCGTGCGCCAGCGCAGCACGCACACAACGAGCAGCACGCCAGCTGCGACGCCGCATGCGGCCAGCAGCACCGCCAGTGAGCTGTCAACTTTGACCCGGATTGGTGCGAGGGGAGCGCTCATGGTGTTCGTGCCGGCTGATTGTTGTGCACAAGCGTGCGGAGCATGCGCTGCACGTCGCGCTCGCTGAGGGCGCGGCCGTAGATGGCGGCCTCGCGCAGGCTGCCGCTCAGCGGAAACGCGCCGTTGGAGAGGGCGCCAACACCGAGCGGCAGCGGCAGCGTGATGCGCGGGGCGCCGGCAGGCGCTTCAAGACTGGCGAGGCAGGTGCCATTGACATACAAGTGCAGGCGCTGCCGCGGCGCATCGTAAACGCCGGCGAGGCACAGCCACGTGTTGCTCCACGCCGGCTGCCAGGGATAGCCGGCGCGCGTTTCGCCCTGGCCGGCAAACTGGACGGCAAAGCCGGCATGATTTTGCGCCGGCGCCAGGACAAGAAACCACGGGCTGTTGGAAGGTGAGTTGCCATAGCCTTGGCCGAGAGGAATGTGGATCGCGTGCTCCTTAGCCGGCTGTAGGATGGCGATGACAGTGAAACTGGCCGCATGGTTAAGCACGGGCAAGTTGGTGGTGAAAGGAGCGAAGGGAGTGGTGCCATCGTGGTAGAAGTGGAAGAGCAGCCCGCGTGCGCCACGCAGCACAGGAGCCGAGGGGGCGTGCAAGCGGACGGCGGTGGCGCCGTGCTGCATGCGCAGGTGGCGGAGCGCAGGCGCGGCAGTGGGCGAGCCGCGCCGCACGGCCGCGCGCAGACACGCGCAGGCCTGCTCTTCGTAGATCGTTCGCGCGTCTTCAGGAACACGCTGCGCCAGCTCGAGCAGCCGGCCGGCAATCCATTCATATATGGACGTGTGGCGCGAGCGGAAATAGAGCGGGCTGCGCGCGGCTTTGACGGCCGTTGCGTGCATGCCGTAGCTGCTCAACAATTGAGCAAAAGCGTAGGCATCGTCTTTGTCTTCGATGCGCCGCACCAGCAGCAGGCGCAGGTGACGCTGCACATCCGCATCGCTGCAGCGCGCGAGCAAGTTGGTCATCTCATCCGCCGTGATGTCGTGCGGCGGCACATCCAGCATGAGCTGCGAGACGACGGCGCGGATATGGGCGGTACGTTGGCTGACGTCCCAACCAGCCATGTCAGGTTCATACCACCACAATTCATATTCAAACGGCAGACACAGGCCGCTGCGTTCGAGTTCCACGCGGGTGGCGTAGGGCAGACGGCCGCCGCCGGCCACGAGCCAGATTTGAGAATGCACGCTTGCAAGCTGTGTAAGCTCCGCCGCATCGGGAAGGCAGCTGAATTGCACATAGCGCACATCATGTTCAAGAGCAGGGCGCGGGTGCGGCCGCAGCGCATAGGCGGTGATGCCCCAGCTTATGCCATTGCCATCTTCGATAGCAATCACACGCGCGCCCGGGCGGGCGTGCCGGCGGATCACCGCACTCCAGGCGCGGTGCGACGGGCCGTGGTTGAGCGCTTGAATGCCACGAGTAAGAATCATTCTGTCCCAGCCGTAGTACAGCATGAGGGCGAACATGATACACGTTCCGGCTGCATGGGCCGCCGGGTAAGCGCCGCGGTGCCGCCGCAGCCGTTCCCACCCCGGCCAGGCTGCCACGCGCCCCGCCAGCGCCGACCAGCCCGCACACCATAGCACGACCGTATTCACCTGTGTAAACACAATCCGCCGCGGAATCGGCACCACTTGCGCCTGATTGCAGATATGCACCGCCGCGCCCCATACAGCATACGTCAACAGGGCAAAAGCGCCCATGGGCAGCGGCTGCAACCACAAGACAAGCGCCAGGCTTGCCATCAGCAATGCCAGGAGATAATCGCTACTGACATCAGCAATTGGCTGTATAATGGCGCGCACAAATTCCACGACATACGCGGGGCTAAACACCTGCGGCTCACGCCAGAAACCGTCATTGGCCGTTTTTGAGACACTTTGTACTTCCCCGCCGATGGCCAGATAGTGTACCGCAAACAGGAAGACCGGCAGGCCTGCGATCATCAGATTGTTGGCAACACGCCACCAGTTATGCTCCGCCGGCGCGCGCTGCAGTTCGGCACGCACCAGCAGGTACGCCAGCAGTGCTGTTACACCGGCCACCCACGGCGCGCCCCACGGCCAGGCATGCGCGGTGAGAAAGGCCACGGCGCTGTAGGCCAGCACAAGTCCGCGCCGCCCCTCCCGCGCGGCCTTGACCGCCAGCACCCAACTGCACAGCATCAGCCCGGCCCCCAAACTGTAAAAGCGGTTCTGCAGCGCTACTGATGTAACATAGGGGTGCCAGAGCATCACCCATGCGGCGGCGATACCAGCATACCGGCTGCCGCATTGTGCCACTGTCCAGTACGTGCCGAGGACAATCAGCAGCGAGCCGAGCACCACCGGCAGTCGCGACGAAAAATCGCTCCAATAAATGGCATCGCAGACCTTGGTAAGAATATAACTGAGACTGACGGGATAGCGTAGCAGCTCGCTGAGCGGCTTGCCGGCAAAACCACAGCGGTGGCTGAGTTCATCCAGCCACATGCCCGCGACGCCGGCCCGCGCGGCAATCGCCCACATGAACGCTGCCACGATGCCGCTTAGCAGCACCGCGGCCGCCAGGCGTTCAGGTGAAAAAGTCCGCGCGTGCTGCATGCCTGCGACAACGCGGCGGATTATTCGGCTGAGCCGCGCTGATCGTCCTGCGGCTGCTCAACGGGCTGCTCATCCGGCTGTTCATGCAACGGGGCTTCAACAGGTTCTGCTGCGGTGGGTTGAGGTTCAACCTGTGCAGCACCGCCGCTGCGCCCGGCAGAAGCCGCGGCCAGCGCCGCGATTTCATCGGCGCTCAAGACGCGCGGCCACACAACGACATCGGCCAGCACGCCTTGAAAGCGCCGGCCGCCGAGCAGGAGCGGGCCGGCGGCAGTGGTGAGGGCCAGGCGCGCCGTGCGCTCCAGCACGCCATTGACATACAACATGGCATTCGTACCGTCATAGGTGGCCGCCAGATGCACCCAGACGCCTGTCGCGACTGGCGTCACGCTGTGGGCGTCCTGCCCATAGCCCCAGAGAAAATAGGTCTGCTGGGGCGACAGTGCCAGAGCAAATAAATTGGATGGCTTCCATGCGCCCAACGCAGCGACGGTGGCATCGGGGACCGGGACGGCAACCTTGACGCGCGCGGCGAGTGTACGGGGCTGGCTGTCCTGTGGCAGGCCGGTGACGTCGATGTGCAGGGCGCTGCTCTCCGGCCCAAACACATACCACACGCCGCCTTCAGCCACATGGCGTTGAACCTGTGCGGCCGCGCAGCCGCCATCATCCGGCCCGGCGGCGGCCAGAACAAAGACTGGTTCGCCCGGCCCCGCAGCTGACTGCTCTTGTAGTGCTGCTGCCGGTGCCGGTTCGGCCTCCGCCGCGGGCGGCGCGGCGGCTTCGACGCGCGCGGGTGTCATCGTTATCACGGCTTCGGACGTGCTTCCCTTGTCATCCGGTACGCGTTCGCAGCCCAGTGCTGCTACTAACATACTAACTGCCAACAAACATGCCAAGCTTCTCATAGGTTATCATCCTTGCCAGTGGTTATGGTTACGGGTTACGTATGAACAGCAATATTGTAGTGCTTTCCCCTGCATCTGTCAAACGACCAGACACCTTGGATACAGCAACCAGTGACATAGGACTGGAGGGGCAGCGGCCGCGCTGCCCTTTTTACTCAGCGCGCATCAGGCCGCCGAGGCCGGCGGCCCTCCATGGCGATTTCGATTGCGATACCGATACCGAAACATGGAGGGGCAGCGGCCGCGCTGCCCTTTGCCCCGCGTGCATCAGGCCGCCGAGGCCGGCGGCCCTCCATGACGATTTCGATTGCGATACCGATACCGATACCGAAACATGGAGGGGCAGCGGCCGCGCTGCCCTTTTTACTC
>Ga0129299_1002583_pt1 | contig 11972 bp, 10 predicted proteins | sample ConPoolayeCmetaG_FD_94477 | JGI IMG/M metagenome (GOLD analysis project Ga0129299, IMG submission 94477) | Hot spring microbial mat communities from California, USA to study Microbial Dark Matter (Phase II) - Cone Pool mat layer C metaG ... | reverse complement strand
GCATCCGCCTGGCCCGTCCGTGCGCGATGACGGGCGTGTGGGCCAGCATCTCGTGGTAGATGAATTCATCGGCCGTGGTGCACTGGATGACGCCGTCGAGCATCATAACGCGGCCGAAGGTGGCGTTGTCGAAGATCACGAGATGCTGGTGTTCGGTGCGCGTTTCGTGAAGCACCCGATCCGCCTTCATGCTGAAACGGAAATCCTCGTGCAGCGTTTCGTCGATCCAGCGCTGCATGGCCCCTATCCGGTCATCAGCCGCTGGACATAGACGGGCAACTGAAACGCGGCCTTGTGGACCCTCGGGCTGTAATAGTTCGTCTCGATGCCCGATTGCGCGAAACGCTCCTTCAGCGCGGCAAGCCTCACCTTGCGCAAGGAAGGCTCGTTTGCGGCCCAGGCGAGCGCGAATGGACCGCCGAAATAGGTGGGCTGGTCGCACAGATAGGTGGCCGTGTCCTCGAACAGCTCGCAGAAGAGCCGCATGGTGCCCCTGAGATGATCGGGGTGGAGGAATGGCAGGCCGTTTTGCGTCACCAGCACGCCCGGGCGGTTGAGGCAGCGCCGGCAGCCCTCGAAGAAGGCGCGCGTGAAGAGAACCGCGGCCGGCCCGACCGGTTCGGTCGAGTCAACGATGATGCAGTCGAAGCGCTCCTCCGTTTCCGCCACGAATTTGACGCCGTCGGCGATGACGAGTTCGACGCGCGGATCGTCGAAGGCGCCGCGAGAAATAGTGGGCAGATGCTCCAGCGACAGATCGACGACCGCGCGGTCGATCTCGCACAGCACCGCCCGCTCCACGCCGCGGTGCTGCAGCACCTCGCGCAGCACGCCACCGTCGCCCCCACCGATGATGAGCACGCGCCTTGCCGCGCCATGGGCAAGGATCGGCGCATGCGCCATCATCTCGTGGTAGATGAACTCATCCCTATCGGTGAGCTGCACCACCCCATCGAGCATCATCACGCGCCCGAAGGTTGCATTCTCGAAGATGACCAGATGCTGATGCTCGGTCTTGTTTTCGTAGAGCACCCTGTCCGCCTTGAGCGAACAGCGGAAGTGCGGGTGCAGCGTCTCGTCGATCCAGCGCGTCATGGCCGTTTTCTCTTCCAGGCTTGCCACGCAAGCTATGGCTCAAAGCTTTGACAGGCAACTGCAAAGGTTTGAGGGGGCGCCTGGAATTCAGGCGCGCCCCCGCTGATTTTGTGAAGAGTGGAGGGCCCCGCGTGGCTGGGCCTCATGATGTCAAGCGGCAGCTTTCAAGACCTGAGCCGCCACTTCCTTGCCGCGGAGGATCTCCTTGACGATGATCTCGGACGGGCGGAAAGCCTCGCGGATCACGTCGATGGCAAGGTGCGGCTTGGCGTGACCGCACATGAAGATGTCGAGCGCCGCATAGCCGAATTCCGGCCAGCTATGAATGCTGATATGCGACTCCGACAGCACCGCCACACCGGATACGCCCCCGTTCGGCGTGAAATGGTGCATATGAATGTGCAGGAGTGTCGCCCCTGCCACATCAATGCAACGCCTGAAGGTTTGCTCGATATGGGCTATGTCGTCTAGACGGCTGCCGTTCAGCACGTCAACGATCAGATGTGTTCCGGCGAAGCGAACTCCGTCGCGTTCGCAGAAATAATCCTTACGGTCGTCCGTGCTCGCGATGGAGCCAACGAGGGTATGTTTTTCTTCCGTTTGGGCGGTGCTTGAACCTCGATCCAAGTCCATCCCCAATTGGAAGAGGGCGTCATCGAATGCCGTCATGGCGTCCTCCCCAACCAGTAGATGTCCAGAGCTAACAGGGTGGGGTATGTGCATCTTATTGCCTTGCATTTCAAGTAAAATTTCGCACGTCGCCGAAGTTTTTTTCGTTTTTCCCGCATAGCGGCCTCATTGCGCCTGTATGACGCAGTCCGCATGGTGTTCGCAGGGTCGGGAAAGCGCGGCCGAAGCGCGTCCCGTCTATGGCGGCATGCATGAGGAAGACGGCTGCAAGCCGCGCGAGGGCTTCACGCGAACCCCTTACGGCTGCTATGAAACCGCGCGGGGTGCGGTAACGGAGACGATGGCGTATGGCGGCAAGACCCGGACTTGAAAGAGTAGGACTGATCGCGCTTGCGCGGCCCTGGCTGTCGGCGGCTTTGCTGGTTTCGCTCACCATCATGGCGGCAGTGGGTGCGGCGCGCCTCACCGTCGAGGACTCGCTCAGCGAACTGTTCCGGTCGGAGAGCGTCGATTTCCAGAAATATTCCCGCCTGGACAGCCAGTTCCCCTCCAGCGAGTACGACGTGCTGATTGTGGTGGAAGGCGAAGAGCTTCTCACCCCGCAGGGGATCACTGCGTTCCGCAACCTCATACTCGAGTTCCAGTTCATACCCGCAAGCCGGCAGCTCATTTCCATGTTCTCGGCGCGCCGGCCGCCCGATGCGAGCGGCTACGCTGCGCCCCTCTTCCCTGAGACGATCCCCGAGGGCGAAGCATTCGAAGCGCTCCTCGCCGAAGTGAAGGAAAACCGCATCATCAGGGACCGCTTCCTCTCCCCAGACGGAACGCTGTCGCTGGCCGTCATGGCGCTCGACCGCCAGGCCGTCGACACTGCGGGGCTCAAGGAGGTGATCGGGGAGATCGCGCGCACAGCGAACGACACACTTGCCGGGACTGGGCTCAGGGCGAGCCTGTCCGGCGTGCCGGTCTATCAGCTCGAAATCCGCAATGCCGTGCAGCGCGACCGCCTGCTTTACAACGGTCTCGGTTTCGCGCTCGGCGCGGTGATCTGCCTGATCTTCTTCCGCAGTCTGGCCTTCACGGTGATCGCGGTTGCGGCGCCGGTGATTGGGGTGATCTGGGCGCTCGGGATGCTCGGCTTCATGGATTTGAAGGTCAATCTCTTCCTGAACGTGCTCACCCCCCTCATCATGGTCATCGCGTTCGGCGACTCGATGTATATGGTGTTCGGCATCAGGCGGCGCATGCTCGCCGGCGACGATGCCATGAGCGCGGTGCGCCACGCCATCCACACCGTCGGCCCGGCCTGCGTGCTGACCAGCCTGACGACGATGATCGCCTTCTTCTCGCTGCTCTTTTCCGACTCGCCCGTGTTCCGGTCGTTCGGGCTGGCGGGCTTGCTCTCCACTGCGCTCGTGTTCTTCACCGTCATGTTCGCCGTGCCGACGATGACGATCCTGTTGCTGCGCAACGCCTCCTTCGCATCGCGCGCCTATCGCGAAGGCGACACCGGCATGACGCTGCTCGGCAGGGCTTCCGCTTGGATCGGCCGACATGTGCGTGCGCATTCGGGCGCCTATGTCGCCGCCACGATCGCGCTGACCGCTGCGCTTGGGTGGTCATTCGCGCAACTCGAACCGCGCTACAAGCTTGCCGATCAGGTGCCCGACAAGGAACAGGCCATCGCCGCATCCAACCGCCTCGATGCGCAGCTGAAAGGCGCCAACCCGGTTCACGTGCTGATAGAGCTTGCGCCAGGTGTCAGCCTTTACAGCGAGCGAACGCTCGCCGCCATCGGCCGGGTGCACGACATCCTCGAGGATGCCTCGGGGCTCGGCAACGTGTGGTCGCTGGAGAGCCTGAGGCGTTGGCTCAGCGAGGCAGGCGAGTTCAACCCGCAAATCCTCAGCTTTTACGTCAGCCTGCTGCCGGAGCCGCTCACCCGCCGCTTCATCACCGCGGAAAACGACGCAGTGGTGGTAACCGGCCGCGTGCCGGACGAGGACGCCGCCGACCTTCTGAAAGTCGTCGATGCGCTCGATCAGGCCCTTGAACCCGTCCGCGCCGATAATCCGGAACTCACCATCTCCGTCACCGGGCTGCCGGTGATCGCCGCCCGCAAGACCTCGGACATGATCCATCAGCTCACCTACGGGCTGTTCGGCGTGATCCTGTTCGCCATGCTGCTGATCATGGCGGCGCTGCGCTCGGTGCAGGCTGGGCTTTACAGCGTTGTGCCGAACCTCATCCCCGTACTGGCGGCGGGAGCCTTGCTGCACTGGTCGGGAGTGGGTCTTCAGTTTGCCGGTATCGTCGCGCTCACCGTCGCCTTTGGCCTGGCGGTGGACAATATCGTGCATTTCCTGCACAGGCTTCACCTTGAGGACGAACGCTCCGCCGCGGATCCGCTCGGTGCCGCCGAGCGGACGATGACGAATGTCGGGCCGGTCGTCATCCTGGCCACCGCCGTGCTCGTGGTTGGCCTCTCGATGCCGGTCTTCTCGGCGCTGCCCTCCTTGCGCCTGTTCGGGGGCTTGAGCGCGGCTGTGCTGCTTGCGTCCCTCCTCGGCACGCTCATCGTGCTGCCGGCGATCGTTTTTCACGCCCGCAAGCGTCTGATGCGGCAGGATGTGCAGTCAACGGCAACGGCCAAACATCCAGCGGAACGACCTGCTGAATAAAGAAGCCGCACTGCCAATTCGCCGAAGTAAGGCGTCAGCGGAAGACGATCGTCTTATTGCCGTTCATGAGCACCCGGTGCTCGACGTGCCATTTCACCGCGCGCGCCAGCACCAGGCTCTCCACGTCGCGCCCCACTGCAATGATGTCGTTCGGGTCCATGGCGTGATCGACGCGGGCCACCTCCTGCTCGATAATCGGCCCTTCGTCGAGCTGATCCGTCACGTAATGCGCCGTCGCTCCGATCAGCTTCACGCCGCGTTCGTGCGCCTGATGATAGGGACGCGCGCCCTTGAAACTGGGCAGGAACGAGTGATGGATGTTGATGATGCGCCCCTTGAACCGTTCGCACATCTCCGGCGAGAGCACCTGCATGTAGCGGGCCAGCACGATCAGATCGATGCTGTTCTCCTCCGCCAGTTCGGTGAGGCGCGCCTCCTGCTTGGACTTGGTGTCCGGCGTGACCGGCAGATGGTAATAGGGAATGTTGTGGCTGGCGGCCAGCTGATAGAAATCCTTGTGATTGGAGACGATGAGCGGGATTTCGACAGGCAGCGCGCCGATGCGATGGCGGTAGAGCAGGTCGTTCAGGCAGTGGCCGAATTTCGAGACCATGATCAGCAGGCGCGGCTTGACCTTCACGTCATGGATGTCGGCCTTCATGTCGAAGCGCTTGAACACCGGCTGCATCAGCTTGCGCAGGGCGGCGATGGTCTTCTCTGGCGGCGCGGAGAACGAGACGCGCATGAAGAAGGTTCCGCTTGCCGGATCGCCGAACTGCGCGCTGTCGGTGATGTTGCAGCCCGCCTCGGCCAAGCTTCCCGAAACGGCGGCGACAATACCCGGCTGATCCGGGCAGGACAGGGTGAGGATAAAGCGGGTGATGCGGTGGCTCATTGGAACGGCTCCTCCTCTCCGGCGATGCCGCCGAATTCCTCGCCGGCCAGCACCAGCCACTCCCAAAACGACTCCGCGAAACTGCGTGCGATCAGCGCGCAATAACGCGGCCCGTCCCCCGGTCGCCACAACACGGCGCTGAAATGGCCGATGCGGGTGAGGGCGGCGCCGCCCGCGCCGAAATGGCGTTCGTGAAGGTCAATGCTTGTGCCCTTGGCGAGGAGGGCGGCGGCCTTTGGGCCTTCGATTGAGAACAGTGCGCGCGAGCCGCTCAGGGTGAAGACGATGGCGCTTTCGCCAAGCGCGTCCTCGCTTAGCTGGTGGGCGGTCAGGATCAGCCAGCGCTCGGGCCCGGCGCCGATCAGCGTAATGCCGGATGCGGCAGCGCAGCGGTTTGCGCCCGGCAGGGCCAACGCGAAGCGCCCTGTTACCGCTTCGGCAATCGCCCCGGACCGCCCGCGCAGGGCATGCGCCTGCGCCACGTGAAACCCTGTCACCGACTTGAGGCACAGATTGGCAACGGACTGGCCGGAATGGCTTGCGCCGAACGCCCCGCGCCTTGCGCCTTGGCCCAACGCGGGGGCCCTCTGTAACGGCATCGTCTCATGCATGGAGGCGGGTTCCTTCCGTATCGTAGAACACGGGGTTGACGATGCGCGCCGCAACCGTCAGGCCGCGCACCGGGTCCTGCACATAAACGGTTTCGCCCATGCGCTCGGCCGCGCGCTCGATGAGGGCGAGCGTGATCGGGCTTTCCAGCGCCGGGCTGAAACAGGCCGAGGTCGTGTAGCCGATCATGCGCGCCGGGCGGGGGGGATCGCGCTCGAGCGTGATCTGCGCGCCGCCGCGCAGGCGGCTCCGTCCATCCACAGGCACAAGGCCCGCAAGCGAAGGCCGGGCAGGATCGGCCAGCGCCGGGCGCTCGAGCATGCGTTTGCCGATATAATCGCCCTCGCGCTTCAGCAGCTTGGTGAGGCCCAGATCGTGCGGCGTGGTGCGCCCGTCGATCTCCGCACCCGCCACATGGCCCTTCTCGATGCGCAGGATCGCCATCGCCTCCGTGCCGTATGGCGTCGCGCCGAGCGCGATGAGCCTCTCCCAGAGCGAGAGCGCGTAATCGGCCGGGATATGCAATTCATAGGCGCGCTCGCCGGAATAGCTCATGCGGAACACATAAACCGGCACGCCGCCGATTTCGAGCGTCGTGAACCCGGCATGGGGCAGGACATCATCGCCGACATGCGCCGGATCGGTCAGTTTTGCAAGGAGCGCGCGCGATTGCGGCCCGGCAACCGCGATGGCGCCGAAGCGGTCGCTCACCGAAATGCAATGCACCTCCATCTCCGGCCAGGTCACCGCGGCGTGCTGCTCCATATGGGCGAGCACGCGGGCAGCCTGCGCCGTTGTCGTGGTGATGTAATAGCGGTCCCTGGCGAGCCGGGTGAGCGTGCCGTCGTCGAGCACGATGCCGTCCTCGCGCAGCATGATGGCGTAGCGCGCCCGCCCCACCTTCAGCGTCTTCACCGGCGAGGCATAGATGCGATCGAGAAAGGCGGTTGCGTCCGGCCCGGCCACCTCGATCTTGCCGAGTGTCGAGACATCGACGATGCCGACGCCGGCGCGCACGGCCCGCGCCTCGCGAATCTGCGCCGCCAGCACATCTTCGCCGGGCCGCAGATAGGCCTTGGGCCGCATCCACACGCCGGTTTCGGCCATGAGCGCGCCGTTCGCCTCGTGCCAGTCGTGCATCGGCGTGCGCCGCACCGGGCGCAGATGCCGCCCGCGTTCGAGCCCGGCCAGGGCGCCGATCGAAACGGGCGTATAGGGCGGGCGGAAGGTCGTGGTGCCGGTCTCGGCGGGGCTGCGCTGCGTGAGCGCGGCCATCATCGTGAGGCCGGCGATATTGGCCGTCTTGCCCTGGTCGTTGCCCATGCCGAGGGTGGTGTAGCGCTTCAGATGCTCGACCGAACGGTAGCCTTCGCGGTGCGCCAGTTCCACATCGGCCGCCGTCACGTCGTTCTGGAAATCGATGAAGCTTTTCTTCGGCGATCCCGAAACGTTTGACATCGCCCGGAAGGCGCGCGCAACGGGCAAGGCTTTTTCGGCAGGCTGGCCGGCAGCGGCGGCATGCCCGCAGCGCTCGCCGTCGGCAATGCAATCCTCAGTGTCGATGAGGCCGCACATCGCTCCGGCGCAGAGGATTTCGGGCAAGGCAGGCGCGGGCAGGAACAGGCCGCTGACGGCATCATAAGCCGGCTTGCCGCCGAGATGGGTGGAGAGGTGAACGGCCGGAGCCCAACCGCCCGACATGGCGATGAGATCGCAGTCTATGCGGCGCATGCCGTTCCCCGTGCCGATCTCGACGGCGCGCACCTGCCCTGCGCTTGCGATCACCCGGCGGATCGACGATGCGGTCAGCACCGGCGCGCTCGCATCGCGTGCAGCCTTGCCCGGCGCATCGCGCAAATCAAGGATCGCAGCAACCTCCGCGCCGTTCGCGGCCAGATCGGCGGCGGTGCGATAGGCGCTGTCGTCGGTGGCGAGAATGACGGCGCGCCGCCCGGGGAGGGCGGCATATTGATTGGCATATCCGCGCGCCGCGCCCGCCAGCATGACGCCGGGCCTGTCGTTGCCCTCGAAGAGCAGCGGCTGCTCGATGGCGCCGCAGGCAAGCACGATGCGTTTCGCCCGGATGAGCCAGAGCCGCGCGCGCGGAGCGAACGGATTGGCCCGCAGGACCTCCTCCGCCGTCTCTTCCGCCGCCGCCACCTGCAGGCCGTCATAAAGTCCGAAGGCTGTTGTGCGCGACAGCATGGTGACGCCCGCATGAGCGCGCAGCGCCGCGAGCGTTGCGGCGTGCCAGTCCTCGACGGCCTGCGGGTTGCGCTCGCGCAGCAGCCAGCCGCCCGGCTCCGCCGCCTCGTCGATGAGGATGACGCGCGCGCCCCCATTCGCCGCCGCCAGCGCGGCCGCCATGCCAGCCGGGCCCGCGCCGATCACCACCACCTCGGCGTGGGCATGGGTTTTCTCGTAGCGGCTCGGGTCGGGATCGCGGCTCGCCCGGCCGAGACCGGCCGCCCGGCGGATCAGCGCTTCGTAAAACATCCACGCGCCGCGCACCGGACCCATGAAGGTCTTGTAGTAGAAGCCGGCCGGGATGAACGGCGCAAGCAGCCCGTTCACCGCGCCGATGTCGAAGGCGAGGGTGGGCCAGGCGTGCTGGCTTGTTGCCTCAAGCCTGTCATGGAGGGGCACCATGGTGGCGCGCGCATTGGGGAAGGGCTGCCCGCCGGCACGGATGGTGACGAGCGCGTTGGGTTCCTCCGCGCCGATGCCGAGAATGCCGCGCGGACGATGATATTTGAAGCTGCGGCCGACGAGGCGGACGCCGTTGGCGATGAGCGCGGAGGCGAGCGTGTCCCCGGCATAGCCCGTCATCCGGCGCCCGTCGAAGGAGAAGACGAGCGGCTTGGTCCGGTCGATGCGGCCGCCGGAGGTCAGGCGGAAACGCGATTCGTTCATGATTCGGGCCCCGATGTTCCGGCCAGCGATGAGGATGACGTGAGATGGTTCGCCGTGTTGCGTTCGACGATCACAAAAGCGCGGCAGCCGTAGAGATGCTGCCAGAGCTCGCGGTGCGGGCCGCGCGGATTGGCGCGCAGATGCACGTAATCGTGCCAGGCGCCGAACGGGGCGTCGGCGGCTGGCCGGCGCAAGGTCGCATCGCCGGCATAGGCGAATTCGGCCAGGTCGCGATCTCCGCAATATGGGCAGCGTATGAGCATGGCCGCAGCGTCTCTAATGGAGCCAGGGGTAAGGGCCGCTGCCCTTTTCGTCGAGCAGATGGCCGGTTTCGAAACGGTCGAGGCTGAAGGCGGCGTTGAGCGGGTGCGGCTCGCCATGGGCGAGGGTGTGGGCGAAGACCCAGCCGGAGCCGGGCGTGGCCTTGAAGCCGCCATAGCACCAGCCGCCGTTGAGGTAGAGCCCCTCGACAGGCGTTTTGCCGATGATGGGCGAGCCGTCCATGGTCATGTCCATCACGCCGCCCCAGGAGCGCAGCAGGCGCAGCCGTGCAAGAGACGGCATGACCGAAACCCCGGCGCTCGCCACGTCCTCAACGAGCGGCATGTTCCCGCGGCTGGCATAGGAGTTGTAGAAATCCAGATCGCCGCCGAACACCATGCCGCCCTTGTCGGATTGGCTGATGTAGAAATGCCCGGCCCCGAACGTCACCACCGTATCGAGGAACGGCTTGATCGCCTCGCTGACGAAGGCCTGTAACACATGGCTTTCGATCGGCAGTTTCAGCCCGGCGAGCGCCGCCACCTGCGAAGTGTGCCCGGCGACGGCAAGGCCAATGCGATCCGCCGCGATCTCGCCACGCGTGGTCTTCACGCCGGTCACGCGGCCGTCGCCGCCCGTAAAACCGATGACTTCGCAATTCTGGATGATATCCACGCCGAGATTGCTCGCCGCGCGTGCGTAGCCCCAGGCGACGGCGTCGTGGCGCGCGGTTCCGCCGCGCCTTTGCAGGAGGCCGCCATAAATCGGGAAGCGCGCCTCGTCGGAGAAATCGAGGTGCGGCACCATGCGGCGCACCTCCTCCCGGCTCATGAGCTCGCTGTCGATGCCGTTGAGGCGCATGGCGTTGCCGCGGCGGGCATAGGCGTCCATCTGCGCATCGGAATGGGCGAGGTTCAGCACGCCGCGCTGGCTGAACATCACGTTGAAGTTCAGATCGAAGCTCATCTCCTCCCAAAGCTTGAGCGAATGCTCGTAAAACAACGCGTTTTCGGGGAGGAGATAATTCGAGCGGATGATGGTGGTGTTGCGCCCGGTGTTGCCGCCGCCGATCCAGCCCTTTTCCAGCACGGCCACATTGGCGATGCCGTGGCGCTTGGCGAGGTAATAGGCGGTTGCCAGCCCGTGACCGCCGCCGCCGACGATGATGACGTCGTAGCTTTTCTTCGGTTCGGCGTCGCGCCAGGCGGGCTGCCAGCCGCGCTGACCGCGCAAGGCTTCGCCAAGCAATCGGAATGCGGAATATCTTGTCATGTGATCTGTATAACGGGGGCGACTTGCGGATTGCGCAAAATTAGCAATACTTATGATATGGGTAATGTGTTGTCCGCACCGCGGCCAGGCCCGTTGTCGAGCTCCGCCCGCATACGTTTCGTGTTGAGTCTTTCTGCAATGCTGTTAATCCTAAGCAGCCATCCGCCTATTGCATGCCAGCCATGCCATGGTGGCCAGTGTCGGGGCCCGATTATTGCTTCCGATCAACTGTGAGGTTTGTTTCGTCATCGCGGCGCGGAAGCGCTGAAAATGGGAGAAGAAGAATGAAGCATGTGTTGAAGCTGTTCGGGATCGCCTGCGTTCTGGCCGCATCCCTCTTCTCGGCAAGCGCCTTTGCTGATGCCATCGAGGAAATAAAGAAAAAGGGCACGCTCATCGTCGGCACCAAGGCCGACTATCCGCCCTACGGCTTTCTTGACGCCTCCGGCAAGATCATCGGCATGGAGCCGGACATGGCGGCTGATGTGGCCAAGCGCTTAGGGGTGAAGCTCGAGCTTGTGCCGACCGTCGCCTCCAACCGCATGCAGTTCCTGCAGCAGGGCAAGATCGACCTCATGATCTCCACCATGAGCGTGAACGAGGAGCGCAAGAAGGTCGTCGGCATCATCGAGCCCTATTATTACGCCTCGGGCGTCGGCATCCTTGTCAACAAGAAGGCGAACGTCAAATCGGCCGCCGACCTGAAGGGCAAGCCGGTGTGCGCGATCCAGGGCGCCTTCTACAACAACCGCATCCAGTCCGAATTCACCGGCCAGGACCTTGTGGCCTTCAAGGGCGTGCCCGAGAACGAGGCCGCGCTGCTCAATGGCCAATGCGTCGGCTTCGTCTATGACGACGTTTTGCTGATCTACAAGAAGGAAAACGAAGGCGACAAGTGGAAGGACTTCGAGGTCGTTATTCTCAAGGAGTTTGCGCCGGTTCCTTGGGGGCTCGCCGTGAAGCTCGAGGAGAAGGACACAGCCTGGGGCAAGTTCATGGCCGAGACGACGGCGGACTGGCTGAAATCCGGCACGCTGCTCGCCCTTGAGAAGAAATGGCTCGGCCAGAATACGGAATGGCTCATCGAGGCCAGCAAGAAAGCCGGCATGTAAACCAGCAAGGAGGGGGCGCAACCGCAAAGCTGCGCCCCCTCCCGTTCCGTCCAAGCGTCGATTTCATGGCAACCACGCTTTCAGTCGAAAAGAAATCTGGCCAGAGACTACAGGTCTGGCTGGCTGCCGCAGGGGCGCTGCTCCTGCTCTATTTCGGCTGGAGCGCGCTGTTCGGCCTTGAGCCTGTAAATTTCTGCACTGGCCTCATCATCCCCGCGCTCGGGCCCGCCGCGAAGGCTCTCTACGACACCTCGAACGTCAACATCATCTACCTTTACGAACCGTTCGAATGCCAGCGCCTGCTGCGCGGCATGGGCATGACCATCTACCTTTCATTCGTCTGTGTTGTCGCGAGCGTCGTTATCGGTGTTCTGGGCGCCTGGGCACAGATGTCGAAGTCGAAGCTGCTGCGTGGCTTCACCCAGAGCTACATCCAGTTCTTCCGCAACACGCCGCCGCTCGTGCAGATGTATTTCTTCTTCTTCGCGCTGAGCCCGCTCTTGC
>Ga0129299_1002579_pt1 | contig 11981 bp, 7 predicted proteins | sample ConPoolayeCmetaG_FD_94477 | JGI IMG/M metagenome (GOLD analysis project Ga0129299, IMG submission 94477) | Hot spring microbial mat communities from California, USA to study Microbial Dark Matter (Phase II) - Cone Pool mat layer C metaG ... | reverse complement strand
TGGCCCGCGTGACAAAGGAAGACGCCGCGAAACTCGACGCCTCGTCGATCGAGGCGTTCGTGGCATCCGTTCGCAAGGATATCCCGACGGTGGCTCTGGATGTGCCGACCTGGAACTACACCTGGGACCTGATTCTCGCCAATCCGAAGCAACTGATCGAGGATTTCCGGGCAGCGGGGCGGAGCGGCATCGAAGGGACGGTGGAACAACCCAACGCCATCCGCGGCAGCGCCAAGGACGTGTACGTGGCCCACGGCGCGGTGGTGCACCCGATGGTCGTGCTCGACGCGGCGAACGGGCCGATCTATCTGGACGAGGGCGTCGAGGTCCATCCGTTCACGCGGATCGAGGGCCCGGCCTACGTCGGCAGGAACTCGATCCTCTTGGGGGCCAAATGCCGGGAGGGGAATTCGATTGGGCCAATGTGCCGGGTGGGTGGCGAAGTCGAGGAATCGATTATTCAGGGCTACTCGAACAAGTATCACGACGGGTTCCTCGGCCACGCCTACGTCGGCGAATGGGTCAACCTCGGCGCCTTGACTACCAACAGCGACCTCAAGAACGATTATTCCAGCGTATCGGTGATCCTTGACGGCCACACGCCGATCGACACCGGCTCGACGAAGGTCGGCGCGCTGATCGGTGATCACGCCAAGACGTCGATCGGCACCCTGGTGAACACGGGCGCCTACATCGGCGCCATGGCCTTGATCGCCGCGACCGGCCGCCTCCTGCCGAAATTCCTGCCCTCCTTCGCCTGGTATCTCGAAGGCGTGGTGACCAAGGGCTTCGGAAAGAACAAGCTCTACGAAACCGCCAAGGTGGCGATGAGCCGGCGCAAGTGCGAGTGGACGGCCGCCGAGCAGGCCATGTGGGACGAGGTCTTCAAGCTCACCGCCGAGGAACGGAATGAAGCCATCAAAAAGGGTCGGCGGACGCTGGCCGGAACATGACCTAGCCAACCGAGGGCTGCCGCAATCCAAAGCACGAAAGCCAAGCCTGGCTCCGTCCGGTCCCCGCGGCCCCATGCCGTGCACGCATTAAACGACGCGGCTCGCCGACGTCGTGGGGAAAGTCCGCACGGAAGCAGCGGGATCGCGCCGAGGGGGGCTTGGTTTCCAAGCTTTGGATTTCCTGCCGCGGCGGAGCCGCAACCCGACTTACCTAAATCCATAAGTTGCGTGCGGGAAAACACCCAATCTCGCGATGACTGATTTCAGGCGAGTCCCACGGGGGACTCGTGAACCTGCTTGATACTTGGAGGCTTTTCATGGCGACGATCGAAGAACGAGTCAAGGCGGTCACTGCCCGCGTCCTGCGGCTGGATCCCAACGAAATCAAACTGGAACATCATTTTGCCCGAGACCTCGGAGCTGAAAGCATCCAGTCGGTAGAACTGGTGGCCAACTTCGAGGAGGAATTCGGCATCGAGATGGACGAAGACGCCGCGCTGTCGGTTTCCACCGTGGGCGAGGCGGTGAAGTTCATTGCCGAGGTGTGCAAGCAGCAGGGAGTCGCGGTGTGACGGCCCAAGGACAGACCAGGGGGCGTCGCAAGTCCAGTGGGGACAAGCCCAGGGCCTGACGGCCGTGCCCCTGCATGGATCCAACGAAAGGCAGAATCATGACTGAAATCGCGAAGGCCAACAATACCAGGACCTCTTTTCCGCTGGTCGACCGAACGGAAGCTAACCTCTTGGAGGACACGTTCAATTACGCCCTGCCGCCTTTGATCCGTTTCGACGGCCCGATTGTCGAGTACATCGACGGAAAACCGGTGACCTTCGACCCGCAAACCCTTAAGACCCGCGAACTCGTCATCACGGACACGACTTTTCGCGATGGGCAGCAATCGCGTCCGCCGTACACCATCGAGCAAATGGTGCATATTTACGATCTGCTTTCGAAGCTCGGCGGACCGAACGGGATCATTCGCCAGACCGAGTTCTTCCTTTATACCAAGAATGACCGCGAGACGCTCGACCGATGCCGGGCGTTGGGCCATCGTTACCCGGAGTGCACGGGCTGGATCCGCGCCAACACCATGGACGATTTCCGTCTGGTGCAAGAGGCCGGCTTGACGGAAACGGGCATGTTGACGAGCTGCTCCGATTACCACATTTTCAACAAGCTCAAGTTCAAGAGCCGCAAGGAATGCATGGACCGCTACTGCCAGGTGGTCGACTCGGCGTTCGAGGCCGGCATCCGGCCCCGCTGCCACCTGGAAGACGTCACCCGGGCCGACATCGAGGGGTTCGTTCTTCCCTTCGTCGAGCGGCTGATGCGGATGAGCGAGCAGGCGCCGGATCACCTCTCGGTGAAGATTCGGCTCTGCGACACGATGGGTTTCGGCCTGAGCTATCCCGGCGTGGAGCTGCCGCGGAGCATCCCCAAGCTGGTTTACAAGCTCAACCGCGAGGTGGGCGTGCCCAGCGAGCGACTCGAGTGGCACGGTCACAACGATTTCCACAAGGTGCACATCAACGGGGCCACCGCTTGGCTCTACGGCTGCGACGCGTTGAACACCACGCTGTTCGGCTTCGGCGAGCGAACCGGCAACCCGCCCTTGGAGGCCGCCGTGTTCGAATACATCGCTCTCCGCGGCGAGCTGTGCGACATCCGCACCGAAATCATCACCGAGCTGGCGGACTACATGCGGTCGATCGGGATGCCCATTCCCGACAACTATCCGTTTGTCGGCCGCTGCTTCAACACCACCTCGGCCGGGATCCATGCCGGCGGATTGCGCCAGGACGAGCGGATCTACAACATCTTCGACACCACGACCCTGTTGGGCCGGCCGCCGCGCGTCGCCATCACCGATAAAACGGGCGCCGACGGCGTGACCCTCTGGGTAAACGAGTTTTTCGGCCTCAAGGGCGCGGATCGGATCAGCAAGATCAAGGTCCACAAACTCGCCCGCTGGGTCATGGAACAATACGAGGTCCATGGCCGGTTGACTGCGATCAGCGACCAGGAACTCGAGGCCAAGACCCGCGAACTCTTGCCCGAGTTCTGGGCCAAATATCGCGGCTAGAAAACCGACTTCGATCGTCTGGGGCAAGGGAGCCAACAACATGAGCCGCCGCGTTGCCGATGGACGTCGGAGGGGATCGACTCCACACTGCTTCAGGGCCAGCCGCAACGGCATGCCGCGATGGCTCGCCATGGCGATTGTTCTCGTCGGGTTAGGGACGGTCAAGGCCGCCGACGACCTGGAGGCGGCATTCCGGTCCCCGCCCCAGGCCGCGAAACCTTGGGCCTACTGGTGGTGGCTCAATGCCAACGTGACCCAGCCGTCGATCACCCGCGACCTCGAGCAAATGAAAGCCAAAGGTCTGGGCGGATTCCTCTTGTTCGATGTGACGGCTTACGGGCAACATCTCGTTCCGTCTCCGCCAAGGCGGATCGAGTTCATGAGCCTCCCTTGGCGGGCACTGGTCAAGCACGCCATGAAGGAGGCCCATCGGCTGGGCCTCGAAATGAGCGTCAATCTGAGCACCTGCGGCGGCGCTCTCCGCGCCCCGTGGAGGACCGGCCAGCAAGCCCCGAAGATTCTCGTCTGGTCGTCGGTCGATGTCGCCGGGCCGAAGCGAATTGCCTGTCATGTGCCGCGGCTGCAAGGGCCGCAAGCCTGGGACGTGGCCTTGCTGGCGGCGCGGATCTCGGCCGACGCCGCGGGAACCCCGGCTCCCCCGGCGGTGAACGGACGGGAAATCCAGTTTTCCAACGATCCGTCATCGTGGCGGGAAGCGGCCGCCGGGGCGTTGGGATTTGCGCCGGACGCGTCCGGCAAAACCAAGGCGATCGCGGCCCATGAAGTCGTCGATTTGACGGACAAGCTCGATGCCGGCGGTCGGCTCGCGTGGGACGTGCCCGAGGGCCGGTGGCGGCTCCTCCGCTTCTTGGGCACGCTTGCCAAGGACACGGAATTCGACGTGGACATGCTCGACGCCGCGGCGGTGGAGTCGTTTTTCGAGCGGATGGGCCGGGCGATCCTCGAAGACGCCGGTCCGCTGGTCGGCAAGACGCTGACCCATTTCTACAGCGTGAGCTGGGAAGGCGCGATCCCGACCTGGACCGTCGGACTGGATCGCCAGTTTGAGCGATATCGCGGCTACTCGCTTCGGCCGTATCTTCCCGTGCTTGCGGGCATGACCGTGACCAGTCCCGAGGTCTCGCGGCGGTTCGTCCGCGACTTTGGTCGCACCCTCGGCGACTGCTTCATGGACAACTGCTACTCGAAGCTTGGCGAGCTTTGTCATGGCGCGGGCTTGAAATGGCATTCGGAGTCCGGCGGGCCATGGCGGCGCGACACGCTGCTGTTCGCGTATGCCGACGCGCTGGAGTTCTGGGGCCGCAACGACATGCCCCAGGGCGAATTCTGGTGGCCGGGCAAGGCGGAGATCGGCCGCAGCAACGGCCTCCAGGCGGCCATGGCCGCCCATATCTATGGTCGGCCCTTGGCCTCGATCGAGGCTTTTACCCACATGATGCCGCATTGGTCCGACTATCCCGCGTCCCTCAAGCCGGGCGCCGACGCGGCGTTTTGCGACGGCATCAACCGCTTCATTTGGCACACCTTTTCGGCCTCGCCCGTCGAGTTCGGCAAGCCGGGCATCGTTTACTTCGCCGGATCGCATCTCAATCCGAACGTCACCTGGTGGGAGCAGGCCGGCGCGTTCCTGGCCTATCTTGGCCGATGCCAGGCGATGCTCCAGCGAGGCCGCTTCGTGGCCGATGTTTGCTGTTACCGCAGCGACAGAAACTACGCGATGTGGGACCGCGGCCCGAAAACGCCCCGGCCCGCCCTCGGCTCGCCTCCTGGCTACGCGATGGACCTGATCAATAGCGAGGTCCTCGTCGACCGGCTGTCCGTGCGAGACGGTCAACTCGTCCTGCCCGACGGGATGAGCTATCGCGTGCTCTGGTTCGACCCGGCCGAGGAACCGTTTCTCCCAGAAGCGTTGAAAAAAATCATTCAACTGGCCCACGAGGGGGCCACCGTGGTCCTGGGCAAGCGCCGTCCACACGAAGCGCCCGGCTTGAAGGGCTATCCGGCCTGCGATGAGGAGGTGCGCCGTCTGGTGGACCAGCTCTGGGGAAGCCCCATCGGTCAGCCGTCGCGACGCGCGGTCGGCAAAGGCAAGGTCATCGCCGGCATTTCGATCGAACAAGCGCTCAAGGAAGAGCAAATCTTGCCCGACTGCGCCGGCCCTTGGGAATACCATCATCGCCGCGACGGCGGCGTGGATTTCTACTTTGTCGCTGGCTCGGGCGATGCCGAATGCGTGTTTCGCGTCCAGGGCAAGGAGCCTGAGATTTGGGATCCCAAAACGGGGGCGATCCGCGACGCCGTGGTTTACCAGACGACCGACGACGGCCGCATCATGGTTCCATTGAGTCTGCCGGAGCATGGCTCGGCTTTCGTGGTGTTCCGTCGCCCTGCCTCCGCGCCGAGTTTGACGGGGATTTCCGGTCCCGAGGCCGGTTGGGAGCTTGAAGGCCGCCAGGGTTCCAGCGCGATCGTGCGTCTGTGGCGGCCGGGCCGTTACACGCTGCGCGGCTCGGCGGGCAAGGAAACGGCGATCGATGTCGAGATGAGCGACGCGGCCATGTCGCTGGCGGGGCCTTGGACCGTGCGGTTCGCCCCGGGCTGGGGCGCCCCCGAATCGGTCGTCTTCGATCGACTCGTGGCGTGGGACAAGCATCCGGACGAAGGAATCAAGCACTTTTCGGGCACGGCGACGTACCACATCGAGTTCCACTGCACCGAGTCGCAAGCCAAGGCGATTTCCCGGCTTCAACTCGGCGATGTCAAGCACGTCGCCCAGGCGCGAGTCAACGGAAAAGACCTCGGCGTGATCTGGAGCAGTCCGTGGACGGTCGATCTGACCGGGACGTTGCGCCCGGGCGAAAACCGCCTTGAAATCGACGTCACCAATCTTTGGGTCAACCGCCTGATCGGCGACGCGGCCCTCCCGGAGAATCAGCGGCGGACAAGGACCAACATCTACCTGCAAACCGGCGACCGCACCGTCAAGCCGTATCAGGGCTACGGATCCACCGATCCGCTCGTTCCTTCCGGACTTTTGGGGCCAGTCAAAGTCGAGTTCGGCCAGCGGCGCGCGATTCCGCTCTGAATTCTCGGCGGCGGGTTGAAGATCGTTCGCCGACGCGGGCGTTTTGCCGTCTTGAAAAGGAAGTCAAAGGCGGCGTGGACGCGGTCGAAGGATCGCCAAGGCGAAAACGATCGGCGCCAAAAGCAGCAGCCAGCGGGGACGAAACGCCAAGGCGAACAGGAGCACGGGCACCGTCCAAAGGAGCCAGGGGGGGACGCGCTTGAGCTGATCGTAGGCCAGCCAGACCACGACCATCACGCCGCCGATGCGACCGAACGCGGCCTGCAATTCCTGGCCCGCCGGCCCCGTCGGAGGCGAAATCCAGTACCAGCCCGCCAAAAGCAGCAAGACAATCGCAATCACTCCCACGGCATGGCGGCGCATCGTCAGATCCGATCCAGGGTGTCGATCCAGCGAGCCAATTCGGCGACTTCGTCAGCGGTCAGGTCCCGCGGCTGCTCGCCCAGGTCCTTGACGATCACGGGATAGTGCCATTGGCGGAGTTGCGCAATCGTCTGACGGACCAGCGTTGCTGCCCGGGACTGGGTGGCCGTGGCGAGGTAAAACTCCAAGCGTCGGGTGGGGTTGGGTTCGGGCACGGCGGCTTCGGCGGGCGCATCGACCGCCACCACCCCGCGGACGAGTTGAGCGTAGCGGAACCCGGCCGCCATGGCAACCGTGCCGCCCGACTGCGCCCCGCACACCACGACGCGGTTGGCATCCACCGAATACTGCTCGGCGATCTTCGAGACGAGGAGAGGGATAAGCCGGGCCTCGCGCGCCTGCCATCGCACCGGCCCCAAAGACCGCGGGACCGCGAGAATCAACTGGTCCCGATCGCAGGGGCCTTTCCAAAGGGCCAGGATCGCCTCGGGTTTGACTTCCCCAGGCGGCGGCAGCCAGACCACGACGCCGCAAGGTCGCTCGGCGTCGTAGGTCTCCGGAACGTAAGCCCAGGTCGGTTCGCCGCGGTCCGCGACATCCACCCGGATGATGCCGACTGGCGGGCGTGCCGCGGGCTTAGGCTTGCCGAGTTCATGGGCGGGCGGAAGCGGACCGGACGCCACGGCCTCGGGAAGGTTGCCCAGGGTGACGACCAGCTTCTGCGTTTGGCCTCCCCGTTGAATCTCGACCGCTAGCTCATCGCCCGGCTGAAATTCCAGCAGACGCAACCGCCATTGAGCGAGATCGCCCAGCGCCTTCCCGCCGGCGGAAACGAGCACGTCGCCGATCTGGATGCCGGCCTTGGCCGCCGGGCTTTGGGGATAGACATACCGCACCTTCACGCCGGACCCCATCGGACCGGCGGCCTCCCGAGGAACCCGCATCGGCAAGATGCCCAGGAAAGGATGCTCGCAAGGCTCGATGCGGGCCACGAGTTCCAGTTCCCGCTCGATGACCTCCGTTCCGCGGACGGCGGTCATTCGGATTTTGTCGCCGGCGTAGCGGCGGGCGATCTCGTGTTTGACCTGCAGGGCCGTTTCCACCTTCTTCCCGCCGATCTGGGTGATCCGATCGCCCGCGCGAAATCCGGCCCGGTAGGCCGGCGATCCAGGCCGAACGGCGGACACGGTGGAATCGGCCGTGTACAGTTTTTCCAGCGGAATGTGGATTCCAGTCAAGCCGGGATACAGGTCGGTTCCCCGCTGGAGCCTGGGAAGAAGCTCCAGGATCGTCTCGGCCGGCACGGCGAAACCGATGCCGGAATCGTACCACTCGACTCCCGCGATCGGGCTGGTTTCGGTGGGCGAAAGGGGGACGAGCACGCCGAGCACGCGTCCGCGCACGTCCACCAGCGGCCCTCCGTAATTGTTCGGCGAGACGGCCGCGTCGGTCTGGATCGCCTTGCCCCAAATCCGCTGGGTGGCGCTGAGCACGCCAATGGCAAGGTTGGGTTGGTCCGCCTCGAACGCCCGGCCCACCGCGATCGTCCACTGGCCCACCCGCATCTCGGCAAAAGGGGCGATTTCCGGAACGGGAAGCGGCTTGTCCACGTCGATCTTCAAGAGCACGATCATCCGATTGTGGTCGGTGGCCACGAGGCGGGCCGCCTTGCGCGTTCCATCGGCCAGGCGCACGACAATCGAGGCGGGACGATGAAGGAAATTGAACGCGCTGGAGACGATCGTCCCGTCGGCCCCGAGGACCAGCCCCGTGGTCGGTCCGACGCCAAACAACCAGTCTCCCACCCGTTCCATGCCGCCGACCGTCTCGATGCGAACGACGCTTGGGGCGACGCGTTGCACGGCCTCGCGGAAGGCCTGCTGTTCCAATAGCCCCAGGGCGTCTCCCGATTCCGCGGCGGCCCAGGCGCAAGAGACGAAACCGATGGCAATCACCGCGACCCCGGCGCCGACCGCGACAACCGGCGGCCAGCCGCCATGCGGCCGGCTGGTCGTGGGAGAAATCTTCCTCGAAAAAAGAGCCACATTGATTCTCACAGACGCCTACCTTCCGCCGTCGAGACGCGCTTCGAGGACCACGGACACGAGTTCCTGGGCGCGCAGCACGGTCAAGGTCACGGGATCGACCGCGGGAATCCATTCCAGCTCGCTCCGCAAGGCCTTGCAGGAGGGCACGAGCCGTTCGTTGACGAAGACGACAAGGTCGTCGGGGCGAATGCCCGCCGCCGCGGCCGCCGAGCCTGGAACCGTGGTTTCGACGAACGGCGGGGTCCGCTCGACGACGTCGGGAACCAGCACCAAGCCGAGCAACTCCGGCGTCAAGGCCCGCGAAGGCTTCTTGGCCGCCGGTTCCTCGCGCCGCACCACGAACTTGCCGGCGAGGATTTGTTCCACGCTGGGCCGCAGTTCGTCGATGGGAATCGCGTAGTTGAGCCACGTGTTGTTCAAGGCATTGCGAAGCTCCTTTCCAAGCATGCCCGCCAACTCGCCGCGCCGCGTCACCAGCGCCCCGCCCGCCGCCCCGGGATTATTCGTCGCCATGTCGAGAACGTACACCGGGCCGCGGTACGGGGATTCGAACGCGCCGCGGCGCGCGTCGAGCCGCGTCTTGAGGGAAACGGCGCCCTGCTGCACGCTGGCCGGTTCGTTGCCGACGGCCACGCCAAAGGCGTTGCTCAGCGCCAACACCCGTTCGCCCGACTCGACCTTCACGGCTTGCCCCAGGTCGAAATGCGGCAGATCCTTGGCTTCCACCTTCAAAACGGCGACCTCCAGCTTGGGATCGGCGCCGAGAATCTTTCCGACGAGCTTCCGCCCATCCGCCAGCCGGACGTCGATCGCCTCGGTGTCGAGCACATAACTCCAAGCGGTCAGCACGTGGCCTTCCGGAGAGATGAGAAAGCCGCTCTGGTAGTCTTCCATGCCTTGCGGACCGCCGACACCGTAGATCTTCACCATTTTGGGCTGGACCTGGGCGATGACTTCGGGCAGGGAAGCGGGGCGAGGCCCGACCACGTTGCCACCCTCGACCCGCGCGGCGCCGACCAACGCCAGGAACCCCACGATCCGCCAAACCAACTTGAGCCGCGCCTTCATCTCGCTATCCATTCCTTTGCTCGTGCTCTGTTGTTTTTCCTGCCCTCGCCAGAATCATTGGAATCGATCTTGGGCCAGCCGGCGGCGAGCCGGTCCGCGCAACAACCGGCGGAACCCAAGACGAGGCAACAGGCGGGACGCCTGTTCCACCGTAATGAATGGGATGTCTGTTCCACCATTTTGGATTGGTTCCACCGCGTTGGGTTTTTGCATGTCTTCAAGGGCTTGCGTCGTTGCCCAGCGGTGCTAGGGTTCCATGGGCTTGTCGAAGCCGAACTGGTCGATCGAAAAACTCGCGAAGCGCTCGTCGCCGAACCAGACCTCCATGCGGCGCGGCAGTTGTCGGCCGTTGAGGGGTTGATAATCGAAGAGACGCACCTCGCACGGATCGGAGTTTTCCTCGGGAAACATCTCCAGGGCGACCAACAGGCCGGTATGCGGATCGAACGAGAAACGGCACTCCACGCCGGCATGGATTCCCATTACCGCATCGACCCAGTCGTTCCGCCCTGGAAACGGCATCGTGCCGAGGTAGGCCACGTCGCCGAAGCGATCCGGCCCAGCGGTGGCCAACCGCCGCCACAGATACAGCGTGGCGAACAGCCCGCCGCTGCCGTCGGGAAGGAGCGAGCCGGCAAGCTCGTCGCTGGCAGTCCACCTGGTTTCGCCGCCGGGGAGCTTCAAGACGATCTGATGGTCGGATATCTCGAAGCGATACCTGCCCCCGTTTTCCAAGGGGCCCTCGATCGTCCACGGCCCGGACGCCGAGCGGAGATCGCTAACCGCCGCCCAAGCCTTCAGCACCCGATCCCGCTCCAGGCGGTTGAAATAATAGTTGGCGTAGCCGCGTCGCTCCTCGAAATGCTTCTGGACGATTTCGGGGATCGGGACCGCCTCGGGCAGCGCGTGCGGAGGTTCGTCGTCCGGCGGGAGAGGCGGCGGGGACTGGTCCTTTCCGCGGCTGGGCTGCTTTCCGCCTGGCCGTGGCGCTCGCTTTTCATTCGGTTTGGGGACCGGCATGGGCAGCGCTTGGCCCGAAGCCGTGATCTTGCTCAACAATTCCTCCTCGGAATGCACGCCGGCCAAGCGGACGAGGATTTCGCGGTTCGTTCCGTCGCGGCGGAAGGTGAGCGGAACTCGCCACCCCTTCGGCAAGACGCCGAGGACGTTCTTGAACGCATTGGGGCTGTCGATGACGCGGCCGGCGAAACGGACCACCTCGTCGCCGTAACGGAGGCCGCGGCGATACGCGTCCGAGGCGTCGAGGATGTCGGTGACCCGGACGCGGCCGTCCGGGTCGGCCCCGACGGTCGCGCCCAGCGTGGCGTGGTCCATGATCCTTCCGCCCTTCAGACCGCCGAGGAAGTTCTTCACCTGATTGATCGAGATGGCGTAGGCAAGCCCGACATTCACTCGCCCCCGCTTTTCAAACGAGGCTCGGCCATTGATGCCGATCACCCTTCCCCGAGCGTCGAACAACGGCCCGCCCGAGTTCCCAGGATTGATCGACGCATCGGTTTGCAGGCAATCGGCGTACTCCAGCAGGGTCCCGGACGGATGCTGATACCGGTGCACCCCGGAAATGATCCCGTGCGTGAGCGTGGGCTGAAAGTCGCTGGCCAAGAGGAAGGGGTTGCCCAGGGCGAAGCAGGCGTCGCCCACCTGCACCTGACCGGAGTCGCCCATTTCAGCCCAGGGGAAATCAGATCGGCCGAAGAGTTTGATGAGGGCCAGGTCGCCGACGGGATCGATTCCCACGATGACCGCGTCATACAATCGCCCGTCGGCCATCCCGCACTTCATGGCGATGCCGCACGGCTTGGCGACGTGGAAATTCGTCAGGGCGTAGCCGTCGGGCGAAATCACGACGCCCGATCCGCCGCCCGCGCCCGACGGCGGCAGAACCGACAGAACAGAATCCTTCACCCTGGCCACGACGGCGACGCGCTGGGATTCGGCCTGGAGCACGGCGGGATCGACGGCCGCGTTCGCGGGCGCCATTCCCAGGGCGAACCACGCGGCGATCGCGTAAACGAACCGGCCGCGAAGCGGCCGTCGCGCGCCGTCGCGGCCAAAACACCGCCGCCGGTCCACCCGGAAGGCCGCGCCGCCTCGACCAGCCTGCAACGTCAAACCCATCATTTGAGCAGTCTCGCCTCGCAAAGGTCCAGAAGATCGCCCACGTCCAGGTCGTCGCCGAAATCCACGAGGATGCCCAGCCGCCGCACGCCCGACAAGTCCAGGTCCAAAGGCTTGGGCGGATCGGTTCCCGCCACGGCCATGTCCGCAAGCACGCGATCGTCGCCGCGAATCACCAGGCGGACGTGGCCCAGCGGGCGGGAGGCGTCGTCAATCCCGAC
>Ga0129299_1002578_pt1 | contig 11982 bp, 10 predicted proteins | sample ConPoolayeCmetaG_FD_94477 | JGI IMG/M metagenome (GOLD analysis project Ga0129299, IMG submission 94477) | Hot spring microbial mat communities from California, USA to study Microbial Dark Matter (Phase II) - Cone Pool mat layer C metaG ... | reverse complement strand
GGTCAACACCAACGGTCACGAATGCTCGAAGTCCGGCAGCGAAGCTCCACCCGGAACCGTCTCCAGGCCGGACCCGTCCGGCACCGCGCCGGTTCACTTCTCATGGGCGATCACTACCCACCCCTTGCCCGGTCCGAGCGGCAGGGCATCGTCGGTCTTGAAGCGCGTCTCTTCCTGGAAACCCTGGACGGGCGGGGCGAACAAGCAGGTTTTGCCCGGGTCCAATCCCAGAGCCTTGTAGTCGATCCGCAAACGGGCGTGCAGTGCCGTCGGGGCCCAACTGGCGACCGAGATGAGGGTCTTGCCCTCTCGGACGTAGGCGGTGGCCAAGACGTCGGGCTGGTCCGTCCGGACCGGGCAGTTCGGCTCCCAGTACCCGATCATGCGGGCCTCGGCGATGCCGAAGTCGTCCCACACCTTCCACATCGGGCGGGGATCGCCTTTGGGAACCCACGGCAGGCGGGCCGTCATCCCGTAGATCATCCCGCGGTACGGGTTCCCGCCGTCCTGCAACATCTCGCCCATCAGCCCGAAGGGAAGACCGCTGATCTCCACCAACCAGTAGTCGGGCGACTCGTCGTAGTTGAACCCCTCCCCGAACCACAGGCGATCGATGTAGGGGAAGAACTCCGTGTACTGGATCGCGGGGTTGCGGGAGAACAAGGTGTTGGAGTGCAGGTCGATCAGGCACCCCGGTCGGTTCCGCTCCATGACCTTGCGCATGCGCCGGAGGATGCGGCGGTCGTAGGTGACGTCGTCCAGGTAGAGACCGTCGATCCGGATATTCCTGACCAACCAGCCCAGCCCCTCCACGTAGTAGTTGTACCACCGCGAGGCCCCGCTCGTGACGACCGACGCACATGCTGACCCGTCGGGAAACGGCGAATACCACGAGGGGGTGTACCCCGTGACCATGTGCTCGCGGAGCCACGGGAACCCGCCTCCGCCTCCGGGGGCCAGCACCTCGTGACCCAGGCTTCGCAACGCCCACAGCTCGACGACGTGATTGGTCAACTCGCGGACGGTGTAGTAGATCTTCACCTTGATGTCCTTCTCGTGGGCCGCCTGAACGTAGGCCGACAGCTTGTCGTTCGCGAGAAACGGGTAGTTGATGAAGGGATTCAGCTCGTTGGCATGGTGAACGTTGATCACGTTCGCGCCGGTGGCGGCGACGACCGGGATGGGCTGACAGTCGTGAAAATATCGCGTCCTGAAATGGGACGCCGGGTCCAGTGGCTTGACCGGGGTGATCAACAGGGCGAACTCGAAGACGATTTCTTGATCCTTGGTCAGCGATCGCGGCCCGCCATAGGCGCGGGCGAGCACGTGCCCGTCGGGCGTTTCGGAGATTGTGCAGCCTCCCTTGCCCCCGTTGTGCCAAGTGACCGGCGGTTCGAGCTGCTTGAGGTTCCAGTACAGGTTGACCATCGGTCCGCAATACCCCGCGCCCCGCAGCTCGCAGTGCAGACCGGCCGACACGTCGCCCAGCCAGAAGCTGTCGTAATAGATCGGTCCGCCCCACTTCCATGACCACGCTTTCGGTCGGAACCCGCCCTTGCGGCCGATCCCGAGCAGATACGTCGCCGTCTCACGGCGAAACGGAATCTCCAGCGCGACATCGTCCACGTGGAGCGGCTCCGCCGGTTTGAGCGCGACGCGGAAATCAAGATGCCCGTCGAACTCCATCCACGCCTCGCAACGAAACGACACCGGTCCGTCCGAGCCCCGGGTCTTCCATGCGACGACCCCCGGGGCCCGCTTGACGATCTCGGGACGGGCCTCCGGAAGTCGAATGACGCGATCGCCCTGGTGAAGGGCAAACGTCATCGGACCCGCCAAGACCTCCCGACCGTTGCTTTCAATGCTCGCGGGTAATCCGGTGGGGCTGAACCGAACCTGTCGTCCGAGGCAGCGGACGGTTTGCCCGTCGACCTGAAGCGGCGTGTAGGGTGCGACGACGTCGTCATCTTCCCCGATCGTCGAGTCCAGCCACCGCAGGCGCGAGTGCCGCCACAGCTCACCGTCTCCGCGATCTTCGAGGACCTCGGGACGAACCTCCAAAACCAGGCGCACGGCGGCCGGTTCGGCGTTTTTGGGTCGGATCGTCACGGTCCCGACGTACTCGCCCGGCGACGCGTCTTTCGGAATGTCCACTCCGATCCACAGGGCCTGCACCTTCCCCTGTGGAACGGGGATGTCCTTATGGAACCGCCGCCCTTCCCAGTCGACGCCATCGAGGTTGAAACATCTCAGGCCGGATGCGGGAAGCGTCGCGCCCCCTTGGGAACGGAGGTCGCTGCATTCGACGGCGGTCAGGTCCACCGACTGCCTTGCCGCGTAGACGCCGACCTGGAAGGTATAGAATTCGTTCCGTTGGGCCTGCCCGCGGAATTCGCTCGAAGGACCCGCCTCGATCCACCGGAGCGGCACCTCGTCGGTCATGCGGATCGGGTACCTGCGGTCTTCGGGGAATAGCAGGTAGGGACGGTCCGTGTGCCCGGCCAACAGGGTCTTGGTCTCCTCGGCGGTCGCCACCACTTCCATTGGATCGAAGCGGTCGAATTCGGACCGGGCCTGGATCTCCAGCACGCGGGCCTGCGGGAGCGCATGCCACGTGTTCTGCGCGAGCCGGTCCGGCTCCAGTCCGTGCTTCTTGATCCACTCCGAATCTGCGGTGTTCTCCGGTTTGGTGTAGTCGTAACGATAGCCCCCATACTGGGGGTCGGGAACATAGGGCATGTAGTGAACGTAGTAATCCCCCGGCACCGTGACGGGAGCGAAAACCAGGTCCCCGGACTCACGGTGGATGCGCGCTCGGACGACGTTCTTTACCCGCTGCCCCGTCGCGGCGTCGATCACGACGATGGCCTTCTTGTCCGCATCGTGATCCCGACGCCGCCAGGGGATATGGACCCGGACCGCATCGGCCTTTGCCTCCACGCGAACACACGCTCGGTGATGTCCCAACGCGGCATCCCACATCTTGGGGGATACGCCGTAAGGGACCTTTTCAACGCCCAACGTGGTAACCAACCAGGCCAGCAGAATGCCGTGCATTGTCGTGAACTCCTCCTGTGCGGGAACGGAAAACCGTAGCGGACTTCCGCGTCCGTGTCCACCGCGTCGAACCGGGTGCGCGGCAGGCGGTGCTCCTGTACACTGTTCAAACATTTCTGAAGGCAGCTCAGAGTGGCACGCACCCTCGGGCGCCGACCGAGGATCGGGTCATTGCCCGAAACGCCCGACTTGCGATAATGTAGTCGTTCCGGCCGGTGCGGTCGGCCTTCGCCGAGCCGATGGATCACTTCGTCGTCGTCTGCGTTTTTCATCGGACGAGGAAGCGGACGGGTGTGGAGGGAAGCGGTTCAAAGTGACGGCCTTTGCGGGGCGCGAGCACGTTCGAGATGAACGCCGAAGAACGCATCCTGACCGCTCTGCGGGGTGGGCAGCCTGATCGGGTTCCCGTCCTGGTCTATCTGAACCCGTACGTCGACGACTGGTACAGCCACCTGCCTTCCTACGCCGAGGTCCTCTCGGCGGCGAGGGAGTATGCGGACGTGGTCTTCAACTGGGATTTCCCATGCCCGTTGATGTTCACCGCGGCGCATCCCTGGATCGAGCAACGGGACCTCGGCAACGGTCAAACCGAACACGTCATCCACACACCGGACGGACCGATCACCGAGGTCGCGCGCGTCGGATGGCACGGTCCCGAGGTCGTCAAGCGGTGGATCGCGTCCACCGAAGACGCCCACCGCGCGCTGTCGATGCCCTACGTGCCGTGCAAGCCGGACTTGGAGACGTTCTTCTCGACCAAGGCGCGTCTGGGCGATCGGGCCGTTGCGCAGGCAACGTTTCCCGAACCCCTTGGCGTGGCGGACTGGATCGATGAGCAACTCCTTGCCGCGTGGTGCCTTCGGTGCCGGGACCTGATTCGCGAGTTGCTCGACACCGCCTTTGAGCGAATCCGCGACGGGTTGCGGACGTGCCTGGAAGCCGGCATGGGACCCATCTACGCCCTGCGATCACGGCAGAGCGCCTTGCTGAAACATCTGAGTCCCGCCGACTTGGAAGAGCTCATCGTGCCGTACGATCGCCCCCTGGTCGAACTGATCCATCGCTATGAGGAAACGTATGTGACCCTCCAGAACCAAGGGAGGATCTCCAGCCTGCTGGACCCGTTGCGAACGCTCGGTCTGGACGGATTGGAAGTGGTCGATCCGCCCCTGAGCGGAGAACGAAGCTTGGCTTACCTGAAGGCTCGGATCGGCAGGCACGTCTGCCTGATCGCGAACCTCCCGTACGACGAATTGAACAGTCGGAGCCCCGCCGAAATCGAGCGACTCGTCTGTCAAACGCTCGCCGCCGGTGCGCCGGGCGGCGGGTTCATGCTCAACCCCTGCCCGGTCGCACCGGAGAGGGACCTGCCCGGGCAGGCGTCGTCCAATCTGATTCACTACTTTCGGACGGCCTACCATCACGGGCGGTATCCGCTTTCCGCCTGACGGTCCGTTCCCTCCTCACTCTTGAGCCGGCGGCGCATGAGGTCCCCGATGGCGTCGGAAACGCCTCGGCCCTCGAACAACACGGCGTGAATGGCGGCGGTGATGGGCATCTCCACGCCGTGCCGTCGGGCGAGTTCCAGCACGCTCCGGGTGGTGGCGACACCCTCAATGACCGAGTGGGTTTCCTGGACGACTTGATCCAACGTCAGGCCGCGGCCTATCCGCTCACCGGCGGATCGGTTCCGCCCGACCGGGGAGATGCACGTGGTCACCAGGTCGCCCAGACCGGCCAACCCGGCGAAGGTCTCCCGTCGCGCGCCGAGCGCCAAGCCCAATCGCGTGATCTCCGCCAGACCCCGGGTGATCAGGGCGGCCTTGGCGTTGCAGCCCGCCTCCAACCCGTCGATCATGCCGGCGGCCAGCGCGATGATGTTCTTGGTTGCTCCGGCCAGCTCCACACCGACCAGATCGGTATTGGTATAGACGCGGAACCACTCGGTGGCGAAGGTCCGTTGCACGAAACCGGCCAGTTCGTCGTCCTCGCTGGCGACGACCGCCGTGGCCGGCAGGCGACGGGCCAGCTCCGGTCCGATGTTCGGACCGCTCAGCACCGCCACGGGAACCGGACCCAGCAGCTCGCGGAGAATCTGCGTCGGTCGGAGCAGCGTCCCGTTCTCGATCCCCTTGGTCAGGCTGCAGATCGGGACCCCCCGCGGGAGCTTTTGGACCAGCCGACCCCACCACGCACGGATGAACTGACAGGGCATCGCCGACAGGATCAACGTCGCGCCGTCCAGTACCTGACCGCCATCCGCTGTGAGGATGACCTGCTCGGCCAGAGGCACCCCCGGCAGGTAGCGACGGTTCTGACGCTCGAGCCGCATCTCGTCCAGATGGTCGCGGAAGATGCTGAACAGGCGCACGGCGTGACCGTTGCCCGTCAGGAGTCCCGCACACACGGTGGCCATCGCCCCGTCACCGATGATGGCGATTGTTTCGGGCATCGCGTCACGGCGGTCGTTCGATCTTGAACTTCTTGATCCGGTACCGGAGGTTGTCGCGGCTGATTCCCAGCGCTCGGGCGGCCTTGGACTGATTCCACTTGTTCTCCTGCAGGGCCTTGACAATCATCGCCTTTTCGTAGCCCCACAGGCTGGCGGACCCTTCCGGCATCACCGAGACCGGCGAATCCCCCGTGACTTCCCGGGGCAGGTGAGCGGGTTGGATCGTCTGCCCGTCCACCAGGAGGACCGCTCGCTCGATCACGTTTTGGAGCTCACGGATATTTCCCGGCCAGTTGTACCCGGCCAGCAGCGCCACGGCCTGATCCGATATGGTGGGCTTGGGCACGTTCAGCTCGGCGGCGAAGTGCCCGATGAAGTGCTCGACCAGAAGCGGAATGTCCTCCCGTCGTTGCCGGAGCGGCGGCAGCGCGATGGGAAACACGTTCAACCGGTAGTAGAGGTCTTCGCGGAAGGTGCCTTCATCCATGGCCTTTCGAAGGTCGCGGCTCGTCGCGGCGATGATCCGCACGTCGCAGGCCACCGTCTTGGTCCCGCCCACGCGGACGAACTCCCGCTCCTGAAGAACACGGAGCAGCTTGATCTGGATGGTCGCGGCCAGATCGCCGATCTCGTCGAGCAGAAGCGTTCCCCCGTCGGCCAACTCGAACCGCCCGAGCTTCTGACCCGCCGCCCCCGTGAACGCCCCGGCCTCGTGGCCGAACAGCTCGCTTTCCAACAGCGTCTCCGGCAGGGCCGCGCAGTTGATGGCAATGAAGGGCTTGTCGCGCCGGCGGCTGGCGTTGTGGATCGCCCGGGCCGTCAGCTCCTTTCCCGTACCCGTCTCACCGAGCAGCAACACCGTGGCGTTGCTCGCGGCCACGCGGCCGCACAGGTCCAATACCTGCCGGAGGGCTTCGCTTTGCCCCACGATCCGATCGCGAGACCGCAACGTCTCCCGCAACCCCCGGTTTTCGCGCTGAAGCTGCTCATGCCGCTGGGCGTTGACCGCCCCGCTGGCGGCGAGATTCGCAAAGATCTGGATCAACTCCACGTCCTGTTCGGTGAAGTTCTCCTGACCGATCTTGTTGAGGACCTCGACCACGCCGATGATCTCATCCTTGTGGATGAGCGGTGCGGCCACCAGGCCTCGGGTATCGAAGTGACTCCGGTCGTCGATCCCCTTGAACCATTGCTTCTCGCTGCGGACGTCCGTCACAAGCTTGGGGCGCCCCGACGCGGCCACCTGTCCGGCGATGCCCAGGTCGGCATCAAACTCTTCACCGAGCAGGGCATCGCCACCGCCCCCCACACTGGCCCGGAAGACCAACTTGTTCCGCCGTTTGTCGAGCAGGAGGACGCTGCTGGCCTCGGCGTGCATGACCGTCGCCGCGGAACGGGCAATGGCCGAGAGCGTCGTCTGCGTATCCAACGAGGAGTTGATCGCTGTGGAGGCCTCGATCAAGGCCGACAAGGTCCGTTGCGGCAGTGTTCGCTGTGGGACCGTCATGACGCCTCTCTATCGTAACCGGCGGACTTGGGCCTGTCGAAGGGGTCGGCTCTACGTGGACCTCGCGTCAGGTCAAGGCGGTGGGACGACCGCGTTATGTGGAGCACCTTATGGGAGGATCTCAACGGGGTCGCCCAAACGCATGACCGCGTCGAGCTCATCGATGGCTTGGTCCGTCAGGGCGATGCAGCCGGCCGTCCAGTCCCGATCGTTTCCACCGCCGTGCAGGCCGATACCCCCGCCCAAAGGGGTCGTCCAATCGGGCTGCCGCCACTCCCGAAGTGCGGTGCGGATGGCCTCGGCCTGTCCCTGTGAGATGAGTCCCTCGGCCAGTCCGCGGCGGACAGCCGCCTCGTCCGGGTAGCTGATTCCCAGGAAGCGGTGATATCGGCTCGCACGATTCCGACTGCAAATGTAGAACTTGCCCAAAGGCGTCTGGCCGTCGCCCGGGTGCGAGCCCGGGCCTTCGGGACTCCGCCCCAGCCCAATTCGGTAACTTTTGACCCATCGCTCCCCGTCGAAGAGGTGCAACACCCGCTCGTGCTTGACCACCACGATCCGTGGTGCCCGGATCGGCGAAGTGGCCGACTTTGTGACGCCCCCTGCAAACGCCGACACCCCTGTGAACATTCCAAGGATGGAGCGAAGTAACGCGCCACAACTTATTGTGATAAAAAAGGTTAGGACGCAACGAGCCGTGCTGAAAGGTTCATATGGTCCAGCGTTCCCCTGTGGGTTCATCCGTGCCTTGCCTCGAACAGAATGCCTCCCGTGTTACCCCATGCTTTTGGGTGAACCATATTTTCCGCCCACCCAATTGTCAAGGAGCAATTTGACCCATGCACCGGAGCGGTTATCATCGGTACAGACCGGCGGTTTCACCGAACCTTGAGCGGATTTTCGGCATGGTTCAAAAACGGGGACTGGCTCCGAGCCAACCCTCGACTACGACCCAGAAAACGGGTTCCGGCGAGGTGCCTGTCCCCGTTTTTGAACCATGCCGGATTTTCGGCTTGGTGCACTATTTCTCCCATAAGGCGACACAAACCGAACCGAGCGGCGCCAACTGCCGTTCCGCTGTTCCTGTTGAACATGCCGAATTTCCCCATAAAGGACCTGAGAACTGGTGACGATAAGCGAGGCCTCTGATGAGCAACTCCTGTCTGAACACGCCCAGGGGCTTCCCGGGCGGTTCGAGCGGCTTGTCAATCGCCACGCCCAGGAATTATACCATTTTCTAGTTCGTTTTGCCGGTGGAACGGCTGCGGCGGAGGATGTTCTCCAAGAAACCTTCCTCCAGGTGCACTTGTCGGCCTCATCTTTTGACCCTTCCCGTCGATTTAAACCTTGGTTATTCACGATCGCGGTCAACAAGGCCCGCGACATGATGCGAGTGCGAGCAAGGCGCCCGGAGGTATCCCTGGACGCCACGGTTGAGGAGGATCAGACGGATGGACACCGGTTTTCGGACCTGCTGGCGGCTCCGGATGGCAGTCCGGCCGAGCCCCTCGAGGCGGACGAACAAAGGCGCGTTGTTCAACGTATCGTTAGACAGATGCCTGACCACCTTCAGGAGGTGTTGATCTTGGCCTACTACCACAAGTTTCCGTACAAAGACATGGCCGAGATCCTGGGCGTGCCGCTAGGGACTGTGAAGAGCCGTCTGCACGGGGCGGTGGCGGCTTTTGCCCAGGCCTACCGCAAGGAGACCGGAACGACATGATTCACAGTGCCGGCATCCAAGGGGGCGGGTTTGTACGAAGCTAGACGTTCTCGAGTATAAGTCAACGGGGTGTCCATGAACCCAGTGCCCGAGAACATCCGCGAGTTGTTGCTGGACTACCAGATGGGACGGCTCGACCCCGCTTTGCGCGAGGTGGTCGAGCAATCGCTGGAAGCCCAGCCTGAGCTTCGCACCGAGAACGAACAGCTGGCCACTGCGTTGGCGCCCTTGGCCTTCTGGACGGTCCCGGACGCCCCGCGGGACCTCGTCGCGTCGGTGATGGAAGCCATCGACCAGGCGCCTCGGACGATCAAGTTCGATCCGTCGCGGTCGAGTCTCCCGTCGGGTGCCGAGACGGGTCTTGTACCGTCCCTCCTGTCGCTTCGCGAGGTGGTGGCTGTCGCCGCCTCGATTCTGATCATCGTCGGGGTGTTCGTGCCCAGCTACTACGGTGTCCGCCAGCGAAGCCAGCGAACCATGTGTGCCGGGCAGTTGGGGAACGTCGGGACGGGCTTGGCGAACTACGCGGCGGATTACGATGACCAACTTCCCTATGCCGGGGGGCGGCCGGGGGCCTCTTGGTTGCCTGTCTCCCCGCCGGGGGTCGAGTCCCTCAGCAACACCCGACATCCTTACTTGCTGCTGAAAATGAGGTACGTCCATCCCAAGCAGATGCTCTGCCCGGGTAGTCCGCACGAGCCACCCATGCCCGCGGAGGAGTGTGAGGGGCAGGAGGATTTCTCCTCCCCGAATCAAATCGGCTACAGTTGGCAGGTGCCGATCGGACCCATGCGGCAGGGGCAGTTGCACGCGGAGTTCGTCATCACCTCCGACCGAAATCCCTACATCCAGGATGGACGCGTCAAGCCCATGACCGACCCTGTGACCAACAGCGCCGCGCACGGAGCCAACGTCGGGCAGAACGTCCTTCACATCAACGGGAGTGTCATTTGGCGACGGACGCCGTATTGCGGGGTCAACCAGGACAACATCTGGCAAGCCGGTCAGATCACCCAATACAGCGGTACCGAACGCCCTCGGGACGCGAACGATTCCTTCCTGATCAGCCCGCGATGAGCTCCTTGGGAAGCGTTTGAACAGGATCACACCTGACCGAACCGGTTTGTGGGACCTCCAGGGCCCCGGATTTCCCACCTCGCGCCAATCCGCCGCACGCAAACGGAAGGTGATTTGTTCATCGGGCAAGGACGGCCCGGACGAGGTCCTCCACGTATCCCTGAGGATCGGGCTCAAACTCCAAGGTGTGATGGGCGTCGGGGTATTCGACGATCGACCGATCGGGGATGGGGAGTTCCCGGACGAATCGGCGGGTTCTTTCGTTGTCGATAATGCGGTCGCGCCCGGCCAGAAAAAGCCGGACCGGCATCGGCGGTGGGCGACGTCCGTAGGCTCGAACCTCCCAATCAAGGCGCCGCGAGGTGAGCAGGAATCGCGCGGTGACCTGCCGCACCGACAGCGGATCGTCGCGGATGAACCGGACCCACTGCGGCGTGGCGGTGAACAGCTCCGGATCGCCGAGCGGCACATCGAAAGAACGTTTCGGCTCCCACAGCGAACACCACCCTACCCGGAGCTTCTCCCCCGACGAGAGGTCCACCCGAGGGAAAAGTCCCGGCGCCACCAGGACCAACCGGTTGAGGCGATCCGGGACCCGTCGGGCCAGGGCGAGGGCGAGTTTTCCACCCCAGCTCACCGCCACCACGTTGCACCGGGCATGTCCGGTCTGCTCCCGGAGCACGTCGAGGGTGGCGATCAGGTCGGCGATCAGTTGACCGGGAGATCGCGCATGACCGCGATCCTGCTGGTTTCGACCGCTCCCACGCCGATCGGGCAAGAGGACGGCCAAACCCGCCCCCGCCAAGTGCGCGGCCGATCGCTCGAACCACCCGCCGTGAGATTGGATTCCGTGGATGTACAACACGGCTCCGGCCGGGCGGTGGGGCAGCCACAGGCGCGCAAAGGCCGAATACCCGTCATGGAGCGATACCGTGAGCTCGCAAGGCGTGACCACGGGGGCATTCTAACTCATTTTCGGCCGTGGGTGCCCCGGGTCCGGGGATGGGTGTTGAAGAACCCGCGGTCGAAAATGAGTTCGGGGGCACCGAGCGAACGATGGGCGAGAAGATGTCAGGCCACCACGTCGAGCTGATGGCCGCCGTCGCCGGCGTTCATCGTCGCCCCGGTGTCCGTCGGTGTCACCGTGCTCAGGGTCGGTGAGCTACCAACGTGCCCCGCCGAGGACGCCGTCGAGGCGTAGGCCTCCGTAGCCATGGCCTGATAGCTCCAGGATTCCATTGCGACCGAGACGCTGGTGTTCTGGCTTGCCAGCAGGAGGAAGCCGCCTCGCCCGCCCCCTTGTCCCAACGCCGAGATGGTTGGGCTGTCCTCTTGCTCTCCGCCGGTGATCTGCTCAAGCAATTGCTGGAGCAACAGGAGGACAATCAGGGCGCGAAGCAGTTCGTCCGCCGGCATGGTGGCGCCGAACTGCGCGACCATCAGCTCCACATTGGATGCGACGGAAACCGCCATCGACTGGTAGGACTCTTGGACCATCGCGGTCCGCGCCATGGCGGTGCACGACCCGCCGGCTTGTTGTCCGCCGGAGATACTTTCGGTCCCACCGGCCGGCGGCGTCTGAACAGGTTGAGGAGACATCAGGTTGGACCCGACGGGTGCGATCTGGCTCATGGCTTCGTTCCCCAAGCGTCGCTGCAAACGGGCCTGCGGGATAGGACCCATTCGAGACGATGGTCCCCCCGAATCGGTGCACAGACCGCTTCTCTAACGAGAGGGTGCCGGTCCAGCCCCGCAGGGTGCCTGCCGTTTGCGGCGCCCTGCCGACCGAGTGGGCAACGAGGTCTCCCCTGTGGGTGGGACGACATCGGCTTGGGCTTAAGTTGTTTATTTGCAATTAGTTAAAAGTCTTATTCCGACCATGCGGTCCTTACCGTTTGTGATGGGGCGATGCAGGCAGGCCACACCGGCGGGTGAAACCATCCTAATCCAACCTCAAGTCCTTATCAGCAAAGGACTAGTAGGTTGTTGCCTCCCCGCGGCGTTGCGTTGCGAAAACTCGACCCCACCTCGGTCCAACTGGGAAGCGCCGGCGGCGCGAGTGGGAATCTTCGGCACGTTCAAAAACGGGCATGGTTCAAAAACGCGTTTTTGAACCATGCCCGTTTTTGAACGTGCCGAAGATTCCCACTCGCGCCGCCGGCGCTT